>Ga0302140_10012195_pt1 | contig 10547 bp, 10 predicted proteins | sample I_Bog_E1_1_FD_202095 | JGI IMG/M metagenome (GOLD analysis project Ga0302140, IMG submission 202095) | Peat permafrost microbial communities from Stordalen Mire near Abisko, Sweden - I_Bog_E1_1 | ecosystem: Environmental > Terrestrial > Soil > Wetlands > Peat | place: Sweden: Abisko, Stordalen...
GTGTCCATCCGTTTTGACTGGATTAATCTGTCCTCAGCTTGCCTCTACCCCTCGGCCCTACCCGACGAGGAGGCGCAGCTACAGGTTTCCTTACTCCCCGCCCAACTCCCCCTCCACCGTCTCCGTTCCCGGCGGCGGATGAAACTCAAACTGACCCTCCGGGATCACCACGTTCTCCCGCACATCGCTGAATCGATACTCCGTCGTCGACCCATCCACCTCGTCAATCACGATCCGAATAATCTGGTGCCCGCCATTCACCTCCAGCACAATCTCACTCACCCGATCCGCCATCGCCCCCGGCACGCCTCGCAGAACCACATCCCCCGGCGCCAGCGGCGCAATATCGGGAGCCAGCGACAGCCCCTGCAACTCCTTTTCCAACTTGCTCTTGCCCAGCAAAAATGCAAGTGGAGATCGAATATCATCCAGCTTTCGTGCCGGTGTCTTCCTCACCTGCTTATCGCCCGGAACATAAAACCACGCATCTCTCCCGTCACTCACGAAGAGCTTCTCCCTGGGAGAACGGTATTCCCACCGCATCTTGCCAGGATTTTTCGAGCCAGGTTTATTCAAGCCAGGTTTTTTCGCCCCACCCCTCGCCAGCCAGACCGTCCCCGACTCTGTCCGCTCCATCCCCGCCCCGCGATAAATCTCGGTAAATTGCGCTTCCAACGTCCGCAAATGGTTGTAGTGCTCATCCACCGCCGCCGCGATGGCGGGAACGTCCTCCGCGACTGAGCACTGAGACAATACGACCAGAGCGACGACAAGAGCGACGAGCAGAGCAGAAGCTTTCATCTCTTCGATTCTACGTCGAGGCCGTGGAAGAGCGGCGGCTTTCCCGGTTTCAGCCCCCTTGCCCCTCGAAGTTTTCCACAGCCCAACCCTGTGACATCCGCCCTTCCGCGCCATTCGAAATTTAGCTAGTCTGCAAAATGTAGGTGCCGGATGTACTGCCGTGCCTAGTCCTAGGAAACTCACGGCCCCCGCAACCTCACCATGCGATCGAGGGACAGCTGGGACATCTAAATCAGGGCTTCGGATCGGCTACCCTGGATAGCCCAGGGCCTGACGCCCGCAGTTGGTGGTGATCACTACCATTAAATTGTGAAAAGTATCGAAGAATTTAGGAGAAAAATAGAGACTAGCAGCTCGTGTGGAGCGGACGCCCTCGTCCGCTGCCTTTGACCTTGATTTTGATTTTGATCCAGACTCAATCTTGATTTTGATCTTCGAGGGTTGCCCGTTCCCAAAACGAGGAGACAACTCCTCAGAAAGTTCGTGCCGTTAAGGCGATTGAATAACCCCGCGCCCCAGCTAATCTCTAGCCAAGCGGCGGAAGACTCGCGCCCCGAAGAGCCAATCCCGAATCCAGACTAAGGCACCACGCCTCCACCCAGTTCGAATCCATCCCCGGTGGTGCCTACCTGCCGGCATCATCATTACATTCCCAACTTAGCGCACTTTGCGGCCTTTCTTCGCGACCTTTGCGGTTATGCCTTACTCTCCCTCGGAGCTGTTCTCACCATCTCCCCGCAACGTCGTATAATGCACAGTTTGGCTTGCCCCAGGAGTTCTGTAAATCATGGCACAAACCACGCAACACGAATTGCAGCTGGCGCGCCGCATGTCGCGCCTGGGCACGGAAACCGCCTTTGAAGTCCTGAACAAAGCGCGCGCCCTCGAGCGCCAGGGCAAAAGCATCATCCACCTGGAAATCGGCGAGCCCGATTTCGATACTCCCGCCAACGTGATCGAAGCCGGAGTCGAAGCTCTGCGTGGAGGTTGGACCCACTACGGCCCTTCCGCCGGCTTACCCGATCTCCGCCAAACCATCGCCGACTACGTCAGCCGTACCCGCGGAGTGAAAGTTTCTCCCGAAGAAGTCGTCGTCGTCCCGGGCGGCAAGCCAATCATTTTCTTCACCATGCTTGCCTTGATTGAGGAAGGAGATGAAGTCATCTACCCCAATCCCGGTTTTCCCATCTACGAATCGATGATCCACTACGCAGGCGGCAAAGCCGTCCCCATCAAGCTCCATGAAGAGCGCGATTTTTCTCTCGACGTGCACGAGCTCTCGCCGCTCATCACCGACCGCACGAAATTAATTATCCTGAACTCTCCGCATAACCCCACCGGCGGAGTGATGCAGCGTGCGGAAGTAGAGAGCCTCGCCCGCATCATCGGCGACCGCAACATCGCGATCCTCTCCGACGAAATCTACAGCCGCCTGCTCTTTGAAGGCGAACATTTTTCTATCATGTCCGTGCCCGGCATGCAGGAGCGCACCATCCTGCTCGACGGATTCTCCAAAACCTACGCCATGACGGGATGGCGCCTGGGCTACGGCGTAATGCGCCCCGACCTGGCCGCACACATCACCCGTCTGATGACCAATTCGAACTCCTGCACCGCCAGCTTCACGCAGATGGCCGGCATCGAGGCTCTGCGCGGCGACCAGAGCTCAGTCGACCACATGTGCGAAGAGTTCAAGCATCGGCGCGACGTCTTCGTCGCCGGCTTGAACCAGATTAAAGGCTTTTCCTGCCGCATACCGAAAGGCGCGTTCTATGTCTTTCCCAACATCACGCAGACCGGCTGGAAGTCGAAGCCTCTCGCCGATGCTCTACTCGAACAAGCCGGTGTAGCGGGTCTTTCGGGAACTTCGTTTGGCGCCTTCGGCGAAGGCTACCTGCGCTTCAGCGTCGCCAATTCGCTGGAGAATCTCCAGCACGCGCTGGACCGCATCGACCAGTGGGCGCGGCAAAATCTGTAACGCCGCGGACGAACAAACCACTTGGCCCCCTGTCCCGCCTGCGTATAAAATTGCGCGACTCGCCGTCCTCCCATGCGCAGTCACCAAACCCCGGCTCACGGAGCGTCTATGTTCTCCAAAGCATTGGCAGTTTTTGGGATTGTGTTTCTACTGATCGCATCGACGGTTGTCGCTCAGGTACCGAACGGCTCTGCGCTCCCGTTTGCAGCGCCCAACTTTGTTCCCCGCCAGCACCGTCCGCGATTCGTCGCCCCCGGAACTCGCCCTCCGTTCTATGACCCGATTCGAAACGTGACGATTTCCTACAACACCATTTGGGCGGGCTATGCGGTCACCGGCTCGGACTTCACGCAGGTGCAGGGCTCGTGGATCGTCAGTGCGGTCGATTGCACCAAGACCCCGAATACAGACTCGTCGGAATGGGTGGGCATCGATGGATGGAGTTCCAACACTGTGGAGCAGATTGGGACGGACGCCGATTGCAACGGCAAGAAGCCCTTTTACTATGTCTGGTACGAATTTTACCCGCTCAATACCATTGTCATCAGCGACGTATCGATTGCCGCGGGCGATAAATTTTCCGCGTCGGTGGTCTACGAAGGCGACAACGAGTATCTGGTTTCGATCACTAACGACACCACGAACCAGTCGTTCAGCAAGGAAGTGAAGTTCAAAGGCGCCGACGGCAGCGGCGTGCCCCCGCGCAATTCGGCGGAATGGATTGAAGAGATGGATGGCAACGAACTCTCCGATTTCGGCGTCGATCCTTTCGGCGAGCTCTATACCGGGGTGAGCGATGGAACGGATTCCGCGACGGATTCCAAAGTTTCCGGAACCATCACTGACTTTGGCAGCGCGGTGCAGGAATCGATTTCCACCAAGAATGGGACGAGCGGCAGCAAGGACACAGCCGTTCCGTCGGCACTGGCTTCCGACGGGGCCAGTTTTTATGTGACCTGGAAGTCGGAATAAAATTTCTTCTCCGACCTCCTGGAGAAACGCGTAGCGGGCTCACAGCCTGACTTGTTCGTATTTCGTAACAAATGCACAAAGCATTTTTGCGCCGGAGTGCCTGCGTATAAAATTTCGCCGTTCCCGGGACGGCACTATGGAAGCCCCGGTAATTTCAAAATAGGGAGGTCCTATGAAGTCGAAGGACTTTGCAGTTGCTGCAGCCACTTTGCTGCTCACCTTCTCTTCGGCCTTGGCCCAGGTTTCGGCGCGGCCCACCGCAGGGAACGCATCTTCCCCAAACGAAGTCGCATCTTCCCCAAACGAAGTCATCTCCCCCCATCAGCATGCTCCCAGAAGGGTCGCCGGGTTTCGGCCGGACCGGGTCATCGGCAACGTGACCGTTTCCGACAGCACGAACTGGAGCGGCTACGCAGTAACCGGATCGACGTTCACCTATGCCAAGGGTTCGTGGATTGAGCCCACGGCCACGTGCAGTAAAACTCCCAACAGCTATGCGGCGTTCTGGGTGGGCATTGACGGCTGGAACTCCAGCTCGGTGGAGCAGACCGGGACCGACTCCGATTGCGACGGCACGAGTCCCTCCTACTACGCTTGGTATGAGTTTTATCCCAACCCATCGTTCGAGATTACCAGCGTGCCCATTTCTCCCGGCAATAAGATCTCGGCAGAAGTAAGTTATAGCGGCTCCGAGTTCACCATCACGCTGACCAACGAAACCACCGGAAAGTCCTATACCAAGAGCAGCAAAGTATCGGGGGCGAAACGGTCTTCGGCGGAGTGGATTGCCGAGGCGCCATGCTGCACCAACAGCGGCGGAATCCTGCCGCTGGCTGACTTTGGAACCGTGGATTTCGGCGACGACTACACTGGCGTAGCCGATACAAATTGGGCCAGCGATTCCAGCGTGACCGGGCCGATCAGCGATTTTGGCAGCACGGTGAATGAATCGATTATGGTGAACGGGAGCACGGGCGCGGACGAGGCGGTGCCCTCAGGGCTCTCCACCGATGGATCGAGCTTCACGGTGAAGTGGGACTCGGAATAGCCGATCGATTTGCAGAGTGAAGAAGTACCGAGTGAACAAGTACGATTGAACCAGTACAATGGGGCGCACAAATCAGGCGCCCATTTTTGTTGGGCGCTTCTCGTCTCCGTTTGGGATCGCCCAATCGCGTCGAATCGGTGATGAAGGTTTGGGCTGGTTGGATGGGCAAGGTCGTTGCATGAAAAAATCGAAGACAAAGTCAAAATCGAAGCAAACTCCCAAGCCCAGCCGTATCCACGCTACCGGTTACGGCTTTCCCACAAGCCGCAAAGGCCTGCTGCCATGGACTTGGGCGGAGCAGCGTCTCAAGAAATCGCACAATTACTGGATTACCACCGTGAAGCCGAATGGAGCGCCGCACACCATGGTGGTCTGGGGATTATGGCAGGACGGCCGCTTCCTTTTCAGCACCGGCAGCCAGTCGCGCAAAGCCCGCAACCTTGAACAAAATAAAAGCTGCGTGGTCTGCACCGAACTTGCGCAGGAAGCGGTCATCGTCGAAGGCTCGGCCGAAATTGCCGACGTGGGTGCGCGCCGCAAGTTCCTTTCGATCTACGAGCGCAAATACAAGTTCGATATGAAAGGAATGGAGCAGGACATTCTCTCGATGAAGGAACCTGTCTTCGCGGTTCGCCCCAATACAGTTTTCGGCCTCTGGGAAAAACATTTCGTCAGCAAGTCCGCCCGCTGGAAGTTCTGAAAGCATGGCTCGGAACTATTTCGCCAGCGGTCGTCCGGATGTATCATAGCCACGAGGGCGCATGAGCAGTCAGAGTTTCAGCAAGTTTGTCGCGAGCCAACAGGAAACCGACGTTACCTCCGAAATCGACTGGGCAGGCATGCGAGACGAATGGCTCAAGGAACTCGCGTCCCTTCATCGGCAGGTCGTTGACTTTCTCCGTGAATACACTAAGTCGGGTTCGATCAGCTACAAATTCGCCGATATTGAGTTGACCGAAGAGCACATCGGCAAGTATCTGGCAAAAAAAATGGATATCAAGATCGGACGGCAGCTGGTCTCCCTGGTGCCAGTTGGGACGTTGCTCATCGGTTCGAGGGGTCGAGTGGATGCTGTGGGTTCTGGAGGACATGGGCTGATCCTCCTCGTCGATAAGGATGCGAGGAGCGCGGCGGATCTCGTCAAGGTTACGGTGGGCGTCGGGGGCACCCTTCCGCCTTTGCCCCCCGCACGAAAGCAGGTTTCTTATGCTTGGAAAATTGTTTCAGGCGGAGCCCAGAAGAGATTCGTGGATCTTGACAAAGATTCCTTTAGTGCTCTTTTGATGAGAATTGCGAATGCCTAAGCCGTTCACTCTTGACCCTGCGCTTAAATTGGATGAACTCGCCGCTTGCCATGAGGATACGGAAAGCTCCGTACGTCTCTACTTCAGTCCAACTGCTCCAACTTTTACAGCAAGGTTCGCCGGAGAACCGCTGGAGCAAGTACGCGGAAAGCTAACGCTGCGTCTCAACGAATCGGATATTAGATCCGCATTTGCCACCTTGACCAGCCTCGAAGCCAGATTCCGCGTTGACTTCGACTTTCGATGTCGAAAAAGATTCAAGGATCGCCTATCGAAATATTTTCGCGAAGTTGAAAACAGTCGCGACCGAGTGCGTTTGGATGAAGACATTCTGGAGGGCTGGAGAAGACATACAGACGTTTCTGTCAAAGACATCAGCGCGCTCCGAGGGGCCTTCAAGTTTAGAAACTGGTTTGCTCACGGGAGATATTATCCTCCGAACTTCGGTCGCAAGTACGATTTTGACTATGTTTACTTAATGGCGGACAGCATCATCTCCGGCTTCCCATTCTTGCCGGTTCCCTAGATTTTCGCGAGGGCCCGAGGCGCTCCGACCACCTCCGCAATGCGAGGGGGCGAAGGTCTCAGTTTAACTATACTCATTCGGAAGAAACTTCATGCACAAGAAGGTCCGCGTCTTTGCCACCTGCGATATTGGGCCAGCCCTGAACCTGCTGCGCGATCGTGGCTACGAGCTCGAAGTCTATCCGCAGCCCGAAGCCCCGCCGAAAGAAGTGATTTTAGAAAAAGTTCGCTCCGGGATCGACGGCCTGATCACTACGCTGCGCGATCCCATCGACGCCGAAATCTTCGAGGCCGGGAAGGGGACGCTAAGAGTTGTGGCGCAGTACGCGGTCGGCTTTGACAACATCAATCGTGCCGACGCCAACCGCTATAAGATTCCTTTCACTAACACGGCGGACGTTCTCACTGAAGCGACTGCCGAGTTTGCATTCCTGATGCTGGGCATGCTGGCGCGCAAAATGTGGTCTGCCGAGCATCTCACGCGCGATCACCGATGGGGATTCTGGCATCCTTACTTGCCGTTCCTGGGCGATGAGGTTACGGGCAAGACCATCGCCATCATCGGTACCGGGCGCATCGGATTGGCCATGATCAAGAAGTGCGCCGGCTTCGATATGAACATGCTGTGTTACGACCCGGCTTATGAAAATCACGAGTACATCAACGCCATTCAGGAGACGATGGACCTGCGCCATGCGCGCGGCATCTCGACTTCGAAGACCTGGATCCGTTATGCCGGTTTCGAAGAGGCCCTGGGCGGCGCCGATTTCGTAAGCATTCACGTTCCGCTCTTGCGTGTGGGCGAAAGCGCCACGCCTACCTATCATTTATTCAACGAGCACACGCTGCGGCTGATGAAGCCGACTGCATTTCTAGTGAACACCTCGCGCGGTCCGGTGGTCGACGAGGCTGCATTGGCGCGCGCGCTGCGCGAGAACTGGATCGGCGGGGCGGCTCTCGATGTTTATGAAAAAGAGCCTCTGCCGGCGGATTCGCCGCTGCGCGATCCGGCCATCGCCGACCGCTGCCGGCTGATGCCCCACTTCGCCAGCGCCGCGCGCATCACCCGTCTTGATCCCGATCCCAACAAGGGCATGGCGGGACGCTGCGTTCAGGGGTTGATCGACGTGCTCGAATCCAACTATGGCGGCGACCTGACTAAAATGCCTTACGTGGTGAATAAAGAGGCCTTCGGCCAGAAGTAAGAAGGCTTGCCTCATTATAATATTGCGCAAAATAGCCGGTATTGCGGCTACAATGGGAGGCTACGGCTGTTCCCAGGGATCCGAATGAAAAGACACTTACCGTTGTTTGCGGTCGTCGTGATGATGATGGTCGTCCCTGCCTTGGCGGAAAGTCCTGCGCCCACGAGTCAACTCAAGTTGATTCCTCAGCCGAAGGAAGTCGCGCTGCGCGACGGGAATTTTCGCGTGAAATCCAACACCAAAATCCTGGTCGAATTTGGGCATCAGGAAGAGGACCGCATTGCGGCGGAAACTCTGGCGGAGGAAATTCACGACCAGTCCGGACTGATCGTGAGCATCGGCGGCGAGAAGCCGGCGTCGAAACAATCGCGCAGGACCATTGTTCTGTCGCGCCTGGATGATCGGCGAGTCAAGGCATTTCTCGCCAACAGAGGCCTGAAGGCGGATGCCATCGGCGATCAGGGATATCTTTTGTTCTCCGACCGGCTGCATCTGATTGTGGCCGCCAACACTGGGCAGGGGCTCTTTTACGGAGTGCAGACATTGCGTCAACTGATTCATGAGGATGACGGGAATCTGGTTTGCCCCGCCGTCTCGATTCGCGACTGGCCTAACTTGGAATGGCGGGCGGTGCGGGATGATAGTGACCGCGGGCCGATTTCGACCGAAGAGTTCATGCAGCGCCAAATCGCGACGCTGTCGTCCAGGTGAACTTGTTCGGGCGCGAGTGACAGAGCAAAATTTGTTAGGCTCGGTCAGCATGTTTTCCGACCGCACGTTTTCCGACCGCGCGTTTTCCGACCGCACCAACTGGAAGCTCACGCGCAATCGTCTGACCGAAGCGCTGGTGGAGGTGCAAGCCAGCGGGGCTCGCGTGCTGGATCTTACGCTCTCCAATCCCACCCGCGCCGGGCTGCATTATGACGAGAGAGAAATTCTTCAGGCTCTAGCCTCTCCGCAAGTGCTGGACTATGATGCGCAGCCCAAAGGCCTGCGCAGCGCGCGGGAAGCGGTTTCGGACTATTACCGGAGTTCGCATGGCATCGCGGAATTCGATGCGGAGCGACTGATTCTTACCACCAGCACCAGTGAAGGATATTCTTTTGTCTTTCGCCTGCTCTGTAATCCGGGCGATGAGCTGCTGGTGCCCAAGCCAAGCTATCCGTTGTTCGAGTTTCTCGCTGATTTGCAGGATGTGAAGCTGGTGCCTTACCCGCTGCTTTACGATCATGGATGGCAGATGGATTTTCCGTCGCTGGAAAAGGCGGTGGGCGATCGCACGCGGGGAGTGGTGGTGGTTCATCCTAATAATCCGACCGGCTCGTACGTGCATGCGCACGAGCGGGAGTTGCTCAATCAATTTTGCCGGGAGCATGGGCTGGCGATTATCGCGGACGAAGTATTTCTTGACTATGGACTCGATGTATCATGGCAAGATACATCGGCGCATAATATATCGTTGCACGATGTATCTACGAAGGCGCCGCGAGACTCGCCGAGAAAAAGTTTTGCGGCGAATCAGGATGTTCTTACCTTCACGTTAAGCGGCGTATCGAAAATCTCCGCGCTGCCACAAATGAAAGTCGCGTGGATTGCCACGAGCGGCCCCGCAGCAGAAGTTGAAGCAGCGCAGGCGCGGCTGGAAGTGATTGCCGATACGTTTCTCTCGATGAACGCGCCCATCCAGTGGGCCACGGCGGCGTTTCTGGCGCAGCGCGCGAGTATCCAGGGGCAGTTGTTGAAGAGGGTGCGCGCGAACCTCGCCGAGTTGGACCGGCAGCTTGCGGGACAGAAAATCTGCGAGCGCATGGTCGTGGAAGCGGGGTGGTACGTCGTCTTGCGGGTTCCGGTGACGCAGACGGACGAAGAGTTGGCGGTCGATCTGCTGCGCGAGAAATCTGTGCTGGTGCATCCCGGACACTTTTACGATTTTCCAAGTGACGGGTATCTGGTGCTGAGCCTGATCGTGGCGCCGGAAGAGTTCGCGGAGGGGATCCGGCGGGTTCTGGAATTTTTGATTGTTGATTGCTGATTGTTGATTAAGAGCTCGTTGGACCAAACGACTTTGATTTTGGCTTTTCAATCAGCAGTCAGCAATCAACAATCAACAATTTCCTATCCCACCAGCCAGGGATTGCTTTCGCGCTCGTGGCCGATGGTGGTCCGTGGTCCATGGCCGGGGACGACGACGGTGTCGTCGGGTAAAGCGAGCACGGTGCCGCGCAGCGATTGCATGATCTTGGCCATCGATCCGCCGGGCAGATCGGTGCGGCCGATTGAACCGGCGAAGAGAGTGTCGCCCGCGAGCAGAAGTTTCTCGGCAGGGAAGTAGAGGCAGACGCTGCCTTCGGTGTGGCCGGGCGTATGCAGGACGCTGGCGGAGTGCGATCCAGCTTTCAACGTGTCGCCGGCGCTCAGGCTCTGATCGATCTCAACTGTTCCGGGCGAGGCCATGCCCACCCATGCGGCCTGCTGGTCGAGCATTTTGAGCAGGGCGTAGTCGTTCTGGTTGAGCAGAATGGGCGCGCCGGTGGCGGCGCGCAGCTTCATGGCGCCGCCGACGTGATCGATGTGGGCGTGAGTGATTACGATCTGCTTGACCTGCAGGTTATGCTTGCGTAGCAGGCTCAGAATCTTTTCGATTTCGTCGCCGGGATCGATGACCATGGCTTCGTGCGTGGTCTCATCGCCGATGATGGAGCAGTTGCACTGGA
>Ga0302140_10012196_pt1 | contig 10547 bp, 6 predicted proteins | sample I_Bog_E1_1_FD_202095 | JGI IMG/M metagenome (GOLD analysis project Ga0302140, IMG submission 202095) | Peat permafrost microbial communities from Stordalen Mire near Abisko, Sweden - I_Bog_E1_1 | ecosystem: Environmental > Terrestrial > Soil > Wetlands > Peat | place: Sweden: Abisko, Stordalen...
GAGCACGACGGCGACGGAGAGGGCGAAGGGATCGCTGCTGAAGTAGCTTAGCTTCTGGATAGTTCCGTTTTCTTTGACGCTAAAGTCGGTGGGCAGGAGGCCGTCGACCATGCGGCCGTCGTGATCCTTGACGGTGACCGGGACTTGGACGAAGGTGGGGCGGACGACCAGGGTGTAAAGCTGTTCCTGGGAAGCCGGCGGCTTGGTGCTGCCGGGAGGCAGGGTTCGTACTGGCGGCATCGAGGGTGGGGGTGGGGCGGCATCGCCGGTGGAATTATCCGACTCGGGGAACTGGTTGGAGTTGGGAGGAGGCGTATTCGGCTTGATGGGTTCGTTGGTCCAGGGATCGCGCTGCACGGTCGCGGGCTTTTTTTCTTCGGGCTTGGGAATCGGCGAGGGCTCGGGTGGCGCGGTGGAAGGCTGTACCGTGGGCGCGTCGGGAATGTCGGCATCCTGCGCGGGCGCTTGCGCAGGCGGGGTTGCGGATTGGGTTTGCGTACCGGGCTGGCTGGGCGAACTCTGCGCCCAGGTGGCGGGGACAATGCTGATCGCTGCGATGAGGCAGGTAAGGGCCAGGGCTGTCGCTGGCCGGGGAGCGCTGCTACGGCAGACTTTAGAATTTGCCGCGGTTTCGATGCTTATCGTTTCGATGCTCAACGCACACCTTCCGTCCTCTGACCAAAAGCGTCGTTCAGGAGCAAACCGCTGCAGCGAACCACCTGGACCAAACCGCTAGTCATTCAGCGGCGTTCTTGCGGCCAACTAAATAATATCCCGGTTCACACGCTTGGGATGCCTGAACGGTTCCATTTGGTGCATCTAACGTTCAGGAATAGACTAACAAAAAACCCCGAGGGAATCCGTCATGTTTAGATTATCCGCTTACCAAAGACTGTTGGCTGGCTGGTTCAGCGTTGTGGTCGGGATTTTGATTGCGGGGCTGGCTTTGGCAGCCGAGCCGGCGCTGGCGCAAAGTGGAAGTCCTTCGAGTGGAACTGCCGCAGGTTCGGCGGATTCGCAGCAGTCCGAGACGGAGAAGTCGGATCAGACGTTGAAGGTCAACGTGAATGTGGTTGGGGTTTTCTTCAATGTGAAGGATAAACACGGGGCTCTCATTCCGAATCAGACGAAAGATGACTTCGAGGTGTTTGAAGATGGGAAGCCGCAGACCATCAAATACTTTACGGCTGAATCCAATTTGCCGCTGACGCTGGGGATTCTTATCGACACGTCGGGCAGCCAGATTCGGGTTCTGGACATGGAGAAAGAAGTTGGGGGAGCGTTTCTCAAGCAGATCCTGACCGAAAAGGATGAAGCGTTCGTGATGGATTTTGACGTCGAGTCTGAACTGGTGCAGGACTACACGCACGACGTTCGCCGATTGCAGTCGGCCTTGAACAAAGTGAAAATTAACAGCGGGGTTTCCAGCGGGGCGAGTGGAATTCCGGGATTAGGGCAGGGGCCGGTTCCGGTGCACAATGCTCCGGGTACCGTGCTCTACGATGCGGTTTATCTTTCGTCCACCGAGATGCTGGCCAAGGAAGTGGGGCGCAAGGCGATGGTTTTGCTGACCGATGGCGAGGATGAAGGCAGCAAGCTGAAGATCAAAGATGCGATCGAAGCGGCGCAGAAGGCCGATGCCATTGTGTATGTGCTGCTGTGCGCCGATCGGGGATTCTACGGCGGGATGAGTTTGGGCTACAGCGGCGAAAGTGAAATGCGCAAGCTCACGGAAGAGACCGGTGGGCGGGTGATTAATGTAGGCAATAAATTCGACAAGCTGAAGGAAGCTTTCGACCAGATCGCGGCGGAATTGCGCAGCCAGTATAGTCTGGGTTACACCTCGACTAATACCGCGCAGGATGGGAGCTATCGCAAGCTGCTGATCAAGTCGAAGCAGAATTACAAGATACAGACGCGCGCGGGATATTATGCGATGGCGCGTAATAAGGACGTGCAATAAGTAGCAGTCGCCATTGCAGGCTATGGACAGCGCTTGCGGGCGCTGTTTTATCGTCGAAATAGACAGTTGGGATTGGCTCGTCGGTTGCAAAATTCTTCATCCTTGACAAGCTTCGGCGGCCAGCGGAAACTTGGATGTCTTTCCCCCTTAGGATTTCTCCCGATTGATTCCTGGAGGTTCGCCGTGCTCAATCCAGTTTTGCGCCACACTAGCAACACCACGGGCAAAAGCCGGGTCAAAGGCCAAGGTCAAGGGCGTCGGACAGGAGTGTCCGACCCACACGAGCTACCCCGCAACCTTGCGCGGTTATGCTGCACTTCTTTTCTTTTGACTTTTTTCTTAACTTTTCTGGGAACACCTGGCAGCGCATGGGCGGCCGCGCCGCAGGTGCGTCAAGGCATATACCGGGGGATGCCGGTCACTTATGTTGTGCGGAATGGGAAGGCGATTTTTCAGGGGGATATCGTCCTTGAAAAAGTTCAGACGATCGATCCGCAAAATCCGGCGCCTTCTTTTGGAGTGGACTACGCGCAATACCTGTGGCCGCTGGTGGGAGCCCAGTATCAGATTCCTTATGTGATTGCGTCGGGCTCCGGCGATGTCAGCAATCTCAACGCTGCCATCGCGCAGTTTAACAGCACTTTTTCCAACATCCAGTTTGTGGCGTATACGTCGCAGGCCGATTACATCAATTTTTATTACAACCCGGATGACTTCAGCGGCGAGTGCGAAGCGATCGTTGGACGGGCCGGAGGAGAAGAGCAGATTGGGGGGTCGGCGGCCTGCACTGTGCCTACTCTGCTGCACGAGATGGGGCACATTGTGGGGCTGTGGCATGAACAGTCGCGGCCGGACCGCAACGCGTATGTTTCGGTGAATTACGACAATCTGATTAAGGGGTCGATCTCCAACTTCAATCAGATTTACGATAACGCGCAAACTTTTGGGACGCTGTTCGACTATGCATCGATCATGGAATATCCGGCATTTGCATTTTCGCGGAACGGTGGACCGGCCATCGAATCGATTCCGGCGGGAATTCCGTTATCGAACTTGAGCGGGTATAGCGCAACCGATATCGATGGCATCGAACGGCTGTACGGAAATGCTCCGACCGCGGTGACGATTGCCACGAATCCGCCGGGCTTGTCGGTGATTGTCGATGGTGTCGTCATCGTGACGCCGCAGGTTTATAACTGGCCTTTGTTTTCCACGCATACGCTTAGCGTCGGCGGCAATGTGCAGACGCAGAGCGGCGACATCGTCAACAGCACTACACCTGCCACGTTTTATTACACCTTCGGAAGATGGAATGATTCCACCGAGACTACACATACCATTACTGTACTTCCCGGGAATGGAGAGCCGTCCACTCCCGCGACCTCGCCGGCCGTAACCACTTACACGGGAAATTTTATTCAACTGGTTCCTTACCAGGCGGTGGTATATCCAGCGGGGACAGGAACGGTCGCGGCATCGCCGGCTCCGGTGAATTATTCGGGACAGCCGCCTTACGAGTTCTATACGGCGCGTCAACAGGTGACGCTGACGGCCACACCAAACGCTGGGCAGAATTTTTACGAATTCAACAATGCGCCGTTCTGGCTGCCGGGCGGGCTGGGGGCAAATCCGAAGACGTTTTATGTTCCGGACACGGGACTTGGGGTCGACACCACGGCGGAATTCTCTCCGGACGCGGTTTATACGGTGAACGTTGCGCCGAATCCGTTCAGCTCGAATCTTTATATTTATGCGGACGGGAATTTTTCTTATGCGCCCAAGAATTTCTCGGCTTACTACGATTCAACCTGGACCGCGGGAAGCACGCATACGCTCAGCGTCGATACGCCTGAGTATCCCTACAGCTCCAACAGCCGCTACGCTTTCGACAACTGGAGCGACGGGACTACGACCACCACGGACTCGATCGTACTGCCCGCGGCGAGCAACAGCTATACGGCGACCCTGACGCCGCAATTTTATGTAACCGATTATGTGAACGAAACCTGTGCCGGCTCCATTAACGTGAGTCCGGGCTCGCCCACGAATGACGGTTTTTATCCTACGGGCGATGCGCTTACATTTACGGAGACGCCGAATTCGGGATGGATTTTTACCGGATGGCAATACGATCTCAGCGGAACGGCAAGCTCGCAACCGCTGACTGTGAGCGATGAAGTCCTGGTCACGGGGGACTACAACACCAACTCCACGCCGCTTACCTTGACCAGTCTGAGCCCAGCAGCGGCTGTGCCCGGAGGACCGAACTTCACACTTCTGCTGAACGGAACGGGATTCAGTGCAAGCTCGGTGGTCTCAGTGGACGGAGCCTTTCCAGCGGTGACATTCGTGAACAGCACGCAACTCAGTGTGCCCGTGACCGCTGCGCAGATTGCGAAGCCGGGCGCATTCCAGGTGTGGGTCGATAGCTTTCCGAGCGGGGCGAGCTGTGCGGCTTTTGCGGCTTTGCCTTTCACCGTTGCCAATAGCCCGATCGTGACCCCGACACCGCTGAGCCTGGCTTTTAGCCCGCAGCTGGTGAACACGACCGCGGCTGCGAAATCGGTGACATTGAAGAACACCAGTTCCGCGGCTGTAAGCGTTAACTCGATCGCCGCCACCGGAAATTTTGCGGTCGCGAGCAATACCTGCGGATCGTCGATTGCTGCGGGAGCATCGTGCACGGTGAAAGTGACGTTCACGCCGGCAGTGGCAGGATCGCTTACGGGATCGCTCGCGATCAGCGATAGCGCGCCGGACTCTCCGCAGACCGTTGGGCTGTCGGGGACCGGAGACTTGCCCCTTGCGATCAGCCCGGCTAGTCTGGCGTTTGGCAGGGAAAGCGTGGGGCATACGAGTGCTGTGAAGACGGCTACCTTGACCAACAACGAATCCAGCGCGCTGAGTTTCAGTTACAGTGCGAGCGGCAACTATGCCATCAGCTCGAGTGGCACAACCTGCGGCGCATCGCTGGCGGCGAAGGCGAAGTGCAATATCGCAGTAACTTTCACGCCTACGGCGAACGGCAGCGTGAACGGGGCGCTGGCAATTAGCGACGCCACGGGATTCTCTCCGCAACTGGTGGCTCTGTCCGGGACGGGAACTGGCGGCGGGACGGCGCCGTTGAGTTTCACTCCCGCCACGTTAAGTTTCGCGGCGCAGGTGGCTGGGAGTGCCAGCGCCGCGCAAACGCTTACCGTCAAAAATAATAGTGCGAGCGCTTTAACGCTGAATACTCTGGCCGCCAGCGGAGATTTTTCGGTGGCGGGCAGCGGAACCAAGCCATGCACCGCAGGCCTCAATCTGGCGGCGGGGGCGAGTTGTACCCTGAGTGTTACGTTTAGTCCTGCTTCCGGAGCCAGCGGCACCATCAGCGGGGCGGTCATCATCAGCGATACTGCGACGATCGCTCAGCAGGTGGTGGATGCCAAGGGTACGGCTGTTCTGCCGCTGACATTCAACCCGGCGGCTCTGACATTCGCCGCACAGAGCGTAGCTACGGCGAGCGCAGCTCAAACGGTTACCGTTACCAACAACCTGAGCAGCGCAGTGAGCCCGACGATCACCGGAAGCGGAGACTTTGCGGAGGTTCCGGGTGGGGCGACTCCGTGCGGCGCTACGCTCGCGGCAAAGGCGCGGTGCACGTTCACGGTGGTGTTTACGCCGAGCGCCGTCGGTACGCGTGCGGCAACGATCACGGTGAAGGACGCCGCATCGCCGTCAGTACAAACGATGAACGTGACCGGCACAGGCCAGTGAGTCACGATCCGCTGGCGCGGTTATCCGCGCAGCTCGGACAAGGCTTTGCGCGCGTCATTGTTATTGGGATTGATCTTTAAGGCGCGCTCCAGTTGCTGGCGGGCCTGTGCGGGCTGATTCAATTTCTGGTAGGCCAGGCCCAGATGGTAGTGAACCGTGGGATCGTCGTTGGCTCCGCGCTTTTCGTTGAGCCGGAGCGACTCCTGAAAAAGATCGAGAGCGGACTGGTAGACGCCCTTCTGAAAGTAAGCCCAGCCTAAAGTGTCGGCGGCGTTCGAGGAGTCGGGCATTCCGCGGCGCGCGGTTTGCGCCATTGCCAAGGCGACGTCCACGTTGCCGCCTTGCTCCAGCATCACATACGCGAGGTTGTTGGAGGCCAGGGGATTATTGGGCTGAATCTCCAGCGCCTTTTGATACATTGCCTTCGCATTCGACCAGTCGTTCTGCGATTCATACATCTCGCCGGCAAGAATGTAGAAAGCAATTTCGCGAGGATGATCCTTGATGGATTGCTGGTAGGTGGCCAGAGCCTGGCTCACAGATCCTCCCGCCGCCTGCACCTGTCCCAGCTTCAAGAGCGCGTCAGAATTGTTTTGATCGAGATCGATGGCTTTGCGGAACGCAGCCTCGGCGCCGCTCAGATCTTTTTTCTGAAACAGCGCGGTGCCCAGAAGATCGTAGAACCCGCTAGTGTTGGGCGATTTGGCGATCTGCGCCCGCGCCGCCGCGATCTCCTGGTCGGGCTGTTTCTGCACGAGATAGACGTTCATGATGCCTTGCAGGGCATCGGTGGAGGCAACATCTTTTTCGAGAGCCTGCTGGTAGAACTTGATGGCCTCGGGGTATTGCTTTTGCAATTGATGGAGATTTCCCATCTGCACGAAGGGCGCCGGGCTGGCGGGCGCGAGGCCCATGGCCTTGGTGAGATCGAGTTGGGCGTCGGAATATTTCTGGCGGTTCATCTCCACCAGAGCGCGCATCAGGTAGCCATCGGGAGAGGAGGGCGCACCGGAGATGATCTGCTGGGCGGTTTGATTGAGCGCATCGAGATCACCACGGCGTGATTCCAGGGCGGCCAGGGCGCGGTGTGCGTCGGTGAGATCGGGGTGAAGGCGCACGGCTTCGCGCCATTCGGATTCGGCGCGGCCCTCATTGCGCTGCATATCGAAGGCGACACCCAGTTGATAATGGGCCACGGCGTTGCTGGGATCATTGGTCAGAGCCTGTTGCAGGGATTCGACGGCTCCGGCACCGTCATTCCGGCGCAATTGAATCTGACCGCGATAGATAAGCGCGTCCACGTCGTGAGAATTCGCCTTCAACATTTCGTCGTTCAGCCTGGTAGCTTCGTCCAAACGGTCCTTAAGGATCAGAAGTTGCACGTAGTTTTTCTTGACGCGCAGATCTTTGGGATGGTCTTTGTAGAGCGACGAGTATTCCGCTGTGGCCTTATCCATATCGCCGCTGGCGAAATAGAAATCGCCCAGCATGCGGTAGCCCTCGGAGTTATCCGAGAGATCATTCTTGGCCTGCTGTAGCAGCGCTTCCGCCTCGCCCTTCTTGCCTTCCGCCATGTAGAGACGCACCAGCGCCTCGCGGGTGGCAGGATCGGCGGGGGCAACTTCGATGGCGTGCTTGAATTGTTGCTCGGCCTCGGGCAGGCGGTTGCGCGACTGGTAGAAGCCTCCGAGCGCCAGTTGAGCGTTCACTCCCTTGGGATCAAGCTGCGCGGCTTTTTTGAAATTGACTTCAGCCTGATCGGGAAGGTTGGAACGCATTTGCAGAAGCGCCAGTTCGAGATAGGAGTCCGCGCGGCCTGGATCGGCAGCAATCGCTTTCTGAATCTCCTGCAGGGCCGCTCCGAAGTTGTTCTGGGCGGCGTCATAGTCGGCCCACGCCTGAAACACCGCGGGATTTTGCGGCTGCTTTTCACGGAGCAGGTCGAGATGAACCTTCGCCTGTTTCAGGTAATCGTCATTGGGAGAGCCATCCGGATTTCGAGCCGATACCAGAAGATTGGCCAGGTCGATATGGGCAGGATAATTGTCGGGAGCCAGTTCGACGGTTCGGCTGAGTTCCTGAAAGGCGCGGATGCTATCGCCCAGCTTGAGATAGGTTTCCCCTAATTTGTAATGCGCATCGGCAAAGCGGGAGTCGAGTTGCACCGCATTCGAGTACTGAATTGCGGCTTCGCGATACTTTGCTTTTTCAAAATAGCGGTCACCGCTCTCCACATATTTCTGCTTTCGGACATTCGGGTCGCGTGAGCATGCCGTGAACAGAAAGGGAATGAGGGATCCGACCAACAACAGACGAACCACAACGGTGCGGCTCATGGTTTCTCCAGGGAAGGCAAATGCACGGACAATTGCAATTGTAAATTCTTGGGCAAACCGAATTAACTTACGGACAATACACTAAAGTACCGCAACAGAAGGTTACAGAGAAGTTACTGTTGCGGGAAGATTTCCCACAGCGGCTGAAAACCGCTAAGGACACCCACGCGCGCGATCAGTAAATCGTGAACCCCGGCGCCGGCGTCCGCAGATCGGGCTTCGAAGCCATCAGCAACAACGCTCCCTCGCGCTTAAACGCCCGCAAATCGTCGAGGCTATGAAACGACTTCGTTTTGTAGTCATCCGGCGTAGGAGTGTCGTCGGGTATGCGGCACGCCTCCACATTTTCGAACGCATGTTTCTTCAGCAGCTCCACATACTCCGCCTCCGACCGCACATGCACCGGCACCTTCAGCTTGTCCACCCACTGCAACGAATACGCATTATCCCGATAAAGATTGATCAGGATAAATAACCTTCCCCGCGGCGCCATCACCCGAAACAGCTCCATCAGCGCCCGATCCTGATCGGCGTAATAATAAAACGACTCTACCGACAAAACTTTATCGAAGAAATTCTCTTCCCACGGAATCTTCTCGGCCGATCCCCACACATACAGCACGTTGTCAAAATCCTTCGAAGCCGCCCGCGCCTCGCGCACCATCTCGTCCGAAACATCGAGTCCCACCACCTGCCCAAATCCATCCGGCCCTTCGCCCACCAGCCGCGCCAGCAGCCGCGTCGCCCATCCCGACCCGCACCCGAGATCCAGCACCCGTTCGCCCGCCCGCAGCTCCATCCGCCGAATCGTCTTCGCCGTAATATCCAGATGATGCTGCTCCATCTTGGATCCCTCGCCGGCCGCCGCCCAGCGATTGAATTCCTGTTGCAGCTTCTCGTCAGGGGTAAGTGATTTCTCTGGCATGTCTGACATTCTAAATGTATAGTCCGGGTGTCCTAACGTACCGAAGAGGTGCGATCATGAAATTTCCAACCGCCGCGGCTATACTCGCCGGAGTTTTTCTTTTCGCAGCCCTCTGTTCCAAGGCCAGCGCCGCTGCGCCAGACTCAACCATTGCCTCGCGGAATGCGATGATCGACGGCGCCAAGCTGCATTACATGGCGGCAGGCCACGGTACGCCTCTCATCCTCCTCCACGGCTATGCCGAGACCTCGCTGATGTGGAAGCCGATCATTCCTGCTCTAGCCCAGCGTTTCACCGTGATCGCGCCCGACCTGCCCGGCATCGGAGACTCGGAAATTCCCCCCGACGGTCTCGATATGAAGAGTGCGGCCGTCCGCATTCATGATCTCGCCAAGGCGCTCGGCATCGACAGAGCCGAAGTCGTGGGACACGATATCGGCCTCATGGTCGCCTACGCCTACGCCGCGCAGTTCCCCAGCGAAGTAACGAAACTCGTCCTCATGGATGCATTCCTTCCGGGCGTGAGCGGTTGGGAGGCAGTTTACAACAATCCCAACATCTGGCATTTCCGCTTCAACGGCCCCACCCCCGAAGCCCTGGTCAAGGGTCGCGAGCGAACTTACTTTGATTATTTTTGGGATGACTTCGCCGCCGACAAAACTCATTCCATCCCCGAAGCCGCCCGCAAAGCCTACGTCTACGCCTACTCCCGCCCAGGCCGTATGCATGCAGGCTGGGCCTACTTCGTCTCCTTCCAACAAGCCGCCAAAGACTTCGCTCAACTCTCCCGCACCAAGCTCACCATGCCCGTGTTAACCATCGGCGGTGATAAAGGAAACGGCGAAGGCTTGGGACAACAGGCCAAGCTGGTCGCCACCGACGTGACCACTGTTGTTCTGAAAAACACCGGACACTGGCTGATGGAAGAGAACCCAAAAGAAACCGCGGAAGCGCTCGAAAAGTTTCTCTGATCTTTACCTTGGGCTTCTGGTAACAGCGCGATTTGAGTTCGCCTTGAAAGGGCAACGACCTCAGAGGCTGCGGAAAACTTCATGTGCGGCCGCTCTGAAAGGGCGCGACTCTTAGTCGCGCCGCAAAAGCCCAATGAAATCAACAGCGGCTTGGTGATCAGATAAAATTGGGCCAACCATGGTGAAGCAATGAGCAAAGCAACTTACCCGTTGAAGCTCCCTCTCTCGATCAAAAAGGCGGCGCAGCGTCTGGCGCAGGAAGACGGCGTCTCCCTGAATCAATGGATTGCGTCAGCAGTAGCGGAAAAGGTTGGAGTGGTGGAGACCGCGGCGGAGTTTTTCAAGAAACGCGCGAGCCGGAAGACCGGCGACCAGCTAATAGAGTTTCTTCGCAACGCCCCGAATGTCCCTGCCGAGCCTGATGACAAAGTAGGATAGCGTAACACCGGAAGAGGCTGCGGTCTGCTAACCTTACCAGCTATCGTTCTTAAGTCCACTCGAGGCTGAGGTCAGACCCATGATTGATCTCCTACAACTCGCTCAAGCAATTGGCTCAGTCGCAACTGCGATCCTGGTGCTCATCACTTGGCAAC
>Ga0302140_10012199_pt1 | contig 10546 bp, 5 predicted proteins | sample I_Bog_E1_1_FD_202095 | JGI IMG/M metagenome (GOLD analysis project Ga0302140, IMG submission 202095) | Peat permafrost microbial communities from Stordalen Mire near Abisko, Sweden - I_Bog_E1_1 | ecosystem: Environmental > Terrestrial > Soil > Wetlands > Peat | place: Sweden: Abisko, Stordalen...
GATGCGCCGCGACCCTTCGCCATCGGCAATTGCCAGGCGGGCTACCAGACGCTGATGGTCGCGATGCTGCGCCCCGACTTGTTCGGGCCTTGTTTGGTCGTCGGCTCGCCGATGTCCTACTGGCAGGGCGTGCACGGGAAGAACCCGATGCGGTATACGGGCGGTCTTCTCGGCGGCAGCTGGCTCACCGCCATGACAAGCGACCTCGGCAATGGAACGTTCGACGGAACCTGGCTGGTCTTGAATTTCGACAGCCTGGGTCCGGCAAATTGGCTATGGGGCAAGCAGTACCAAGTCTATACAGAAATCGACACTGGTGGGGAGCGTTATCTCGGGTTCGAAAAGTGGTGGGGCGATTTCATTCAGCTGAACGGCGACGAGCTGCAGTTCCTGGTGGACAATCTCTTCATCGGCGACAAGCTGACCCGCAACCAGTTGCAGTCGCATGATGGCGTGACCTTCGACGTTCGCAACATCACATCGCCAATTATCGTGTTCACCTCGACCGGCGACAATATCAGTCCGCCGCCGCAGACGCTTGGCTGGATTTTGGATCTATATCGGGACGTCGAGGACATACGCGCGACGGATCGGACGATCGTATACTGCCTAAATCACAAAGGCGGCCATCTCGCGCTCTTCGTCTCCACCAAGGTGGGCGCCAAGCAGGACGAGGAGTTCGTGCAGCTGATGGACGTCATCGACTGCCTGGCGCCGGGTCTCTATGAGATGGTCATTTCGCCCCGGCCGACTGACGTTCCCCGGGACGGCTTCGTCACCGGCGACTGGACAGCCCGCTTCGAGGCCCGCTCGCTCGATGACATTCGCGCGCTCGGGCGCAACAGCCCCGACGACGACCGCGCCTTTGCCGCCGTGGCCCGGCTGTCAGAACTGAACCTCTCAACTTACCGGACCTTTCTGCAACCCTTGGTTCGCGCTCTAGCCAATCAGCCGGCGGCCGACTTGGCCCAAGCCCTGAACCCACTTAGGCTCAGCTACACGATGTTCGCGGACAGCAACCCATGGATAAATGGCGCAAAGAAACTGGCGGCCAACGTGGCGGCGACCCGTAAGCCGGCGGCGGCTGATAACCCGTTCCTCAAGCTACAGAGCCAGGTGTCGGACCAGATCACAGCCGCTCTGGACGCCTATCGCGTGGCTCGTGACCAATGGGCCGAGCAGATGTTCTTCGGCTTCTATGGCTCGCCGTTCGTGCAGGCGCTCCTCGGCCTCAGCGCTGGCATCGAGGTGCGGCCGTTCCCCGGAGCTTCACCAGAAAAGCTGGCGGCGCGACGGGCTCGGGCGGACGCGTACGCGGCGAAGCTTCAGACCGGCGGATTTGACGAAGCGCTGACCAGAGCGGTGCTTTATGTCATCGCAGCCGACCGGACGCTCGACCAGCGATGCGCACTCGCTTTGAACGTCGCGCGCCAGCAGCTCATGCATCTCTCGCTCGCCGAGTTCAAGGTGGTTGTGCGGGACCAGGCGTTCCTGCTCCAGCTTGAACGTGAGCGCGCGATGGAGGCGCTGGCGTCTCTTGTGCCGGACGCGGAAGCGCGGATGGAACTGCTGAAGCAGGTGCACGCGATCATCGATACGGGCGCTCCCCCCAGCGCCGCCGAGCACGACCGCCTGACTCGACTGTCGCGGTTGCTCGCGACTCCGATTGACAGACCGGCGCGTCGTGCAACCCTCGTGAGCCAGTGATCGGAGAGACGGGTCGCCCGTCTTCTCTTGTCTTGGGGCCTGTCTTGCGTGTCGCGGCCTCACGCAATGTGACGCCCAGGAGTTGCAACAATGCAAACCATTGTGAATAAAACGTTTGAAGAGCTTGCTCTCGGCGATGCCGCGTCGGTTCAGCGCACATTGCAGGCTGGAGACGTGCGGGCCTGGGCCGCCGCTTTCGGCGACGTGGACATGCTCGCCGGCCCAGGCGAGAGCCAGGGGGCAGCCGGCATCGTCACAGCGATCCTGATCGCGCTGGTCAGCTCAGCCCTCCCAGGCCCCGGGACTTTGATCCGCGCAACCTCGGTGTGGATCAAGGGTAAACTGCCGATCGATGAAGCGATGACGACGCGGCTCGTCGTCCGGGAGAAACAGTCCGATCAAGGCATCGTCGTGTTGGACGGCGAGTGCACCGACCCGGCGGGTCAGGTCGTGGCGACAGCGATGCTGGAAGTGCTGGCGCCAACAACACGGCAGCAGCGACAAGTGGCGGAGCATCGGCTCGATGGGCTGATCGAGCGCTGTCGCGACCTCAAGCCGATGCTGACTGGCGTCGTGCATCCTTGCAGCGCCGAGGCGCTTGCCGGAGCGGTGGAGGGCGCCGAGGCCGGGCTGATTCTGCCCGTGCTTTTCGGCCCCGAGGCCGAGATCCGGCGGATTGCCGATACCGCGCGCTTGGACATCGCTAAGTTCCGGATCGTGGCCACGGACGGCCCCGAGGAATCCGCTCTCAAGGCCGCCATGGCCGCGGGCGCTGGCGAGGTTGCGGCGTTGATGAAGGGCAGCTTGCACACCGACGTGCTGTTACACGCGGTTTTGCAGAAGGAAGCGAAACTTCGCACTGGGCGGCTGATCAGCCACTGCACAATGGTGTCGGCGCCGACCTATGCGCGCCGCTTCGTCATCAGCGATGTAGCTCTGAATATCGCGCCGGACACCGATCAGAAGCGTGACATTTGCCAGAACGCGATCGGTTTCGCGCGAGCGCTCGGCGTCGACGTGCCAAAAGTGGCCGTGCTGGCGGCGGTGGAAATGGTGCGAACCAAAATGGCCGCCTCGCTCGACGGCGCCATCCTGGCGAAAATGGCGGATCGTCGCCAGATTGTCGGCGGGATCGTGGACGGCCCGCTCGATCTCGACGCCGCCGTGGACGCCAACGCCGCGCGGATCAAGAAAATCGCATCACCCGTCGCGGGCCTCGCCGATGTTCTCATCGCGCCGAATATCGAGGCCGGCAACATGGTGTACAAGAATCTCGCCTTCATGGCCGATGCGCAGACCGCAGGCCTAGTGGTCGGCGCCCGGGCGCCGGTGATCCTGACCAGCCGGGCTGACACCGTCGCCGCGCGCCGCTTCTCGGCCGCCGCCGCCGTGCACTACGCCAATGCGCTCGCGCGCGATCCAACCATCCTGCAGCCCGAAACCGCGGAGTGATCGCCATGAGCGACGCCATCATCGTCGTCAACGCGGGCTCGACCAGCCTAAAGTTTGCCGCTTATGACGCGGACGCCGCTGGGTCGCTACCCCTGCTCTGCCGAGGCCGGATCGACAGCATGCAGGGCGACCCGCATTTCGTCGTCCAAAACGCGGCCGGCAAGCCGTTGGACACGCATGAATGGGGCGACGGCCAAGCGATCGACCACGGCACAGCGCTGCGCTTCGTCATCACCTGGCTGGAAGCAAACCTCGCCGGTAAGAAGGTGTGGGCGGCCGGCCACCGGGTGGTGCTCGGCGGCACGCGTTTCGAGGCGCCGGCGCGGATCGACGGCGACGTGCTGGACTACCTCGAGTCGCTGGCGGTGATGGAGCCGTCGCACCAGATCTTCAACGTGCGGGGCGCCCGGGCGCTTGCCGAGGCCTTCCCAGGTCTGCCCCAAGTCGCCTGTTTCGATAGCTCGTTTCATCGAACAATGCCGGAGGTGGCGCAAAATTACGCATTGCCCAAGCACGTGCGCGATACTGGGGTGCGCCATTGGGGCTACCACGGCATTTCCTATGACTACATAAGTCGGCAGCTGCCGAAGTTCGCGCCGCGGGCGCGGCGGGTGATCGTTGCGCATCTCGGCGGCGGCGCCAGCATGTGCGCCATGCTGGACGGTCGCAGCGTCGAAACCTCCATGGGCTTCGCCGGCGTCTCGGGATTGCCGATGGCGACGCGCTCGGGCGATGTGCCGCCTGGGGCGCTGTTTTATCTGTTGCGCCGCAAGCTGTTTGACGACACGTCGCTCGAGAAGATGCTTTACGAGCGCGCCGGACTGCTCGGCCTGTCCGGGATCAGCGGCGACATGAGGGTATTGCAGGAAAGCCAGGACCCGCATGCGGTCGCAGCAATAGCGCATTTCGTTTACGCGATGACGAAATACGCTGGCGCGTATGCAGCCGTGCTCGGCGGGCTGGACGCCTTCGTGTTCACCGCCGGCATTGGCGAGCACTCTGCCCCGGTCCGCGCGGCGTTGTGCGCCAAGCTGGCCTGGCTCGGCGTGAAGTTGGACGAGCGCGCGAACAATTCCGGCGGCCCGTGCGTTTCCACAGCGGACAGCGGCGTGTCGGTCTGGGTCATCCCTACGAACGAAGAACTGATGATCGCGCAGCACACGCTGGCGCTCCTCAACTCTTAGAGGGAGAAAATAATGTTCATGTTCATCGAGGGCCTGCCGTCGGACGTACTCGCGATTGAAGCCAGCGGCGAAGTAACGCACGACGATTATCGTAACACGCTTATCCCGAACGCCGACGCAATGATCGCTCGGGGCCCGATCAAGATGCTTTATGTCGTCGGGAAGGATTTCACAGGTTTTGAACTTGAGGCGCTGTGGGATGACACCGTATTCGGGCTCAAGCACTGGCACGATTTTAGTCACATTGCCGTGGTTACGGATCATGGATGGCTGAATGCGTTGGTCAACATGTTTAAGCCTTTCTTTCACGGAGAAGTCCGGCTGTTCAGACTCGCCGAATTGCCTACCGCGAAAGACTGGATCACCAAGGCCCGGGAAGGGGCATGACCATGACGACACATGTCGAACCAAGCACGAAAAAACCTGGCGCTGCGGCGGAGAAAAAAGGAGCGCCCACTAAGGCGCCTAATGACGCCCCTTCCCAGGGCGCCGGTTCCAAGCCGGGATCGAAGCCCGATCCAAACCAAGCTCTGAAATCCCTTTCCATGCCCGACCTGCAGGCAAAATTGGGATCGTCGTCGGAGGGCCTCACCCAAGCCGAGGCGCAGAAACGGCTGACCCAATATGGGCCAAACGAGATTGAAGAAAAGAAGACCAATCCGATCCTCAAGTTCCTCAGCTATTTCTGGGGTCCCATCCCATGGATGATCGAGGCGGCGGTCATTCTGTCCGGAGTCTTGCGGCACTGGCCGGACTTCGGGATCATCCTCCTTCTGCTTCTGGCCAACGCCGTGGTCGGATTCTGGGAAGAACGCCAGGCGGGGAACGCCATTGCCGCCCTAAAGGCCACACTGGCGATCAAGGCCCGAGTGAAACGTGACGGGAAGTGGGTCACCCCGCCGGCGCGTGAGCTGGTCCCGGGCGACGTCATCCGATTGCGCCTGGGCGACATCGTGCCGGCGGATGCGCGCCTGCTGGCGGGCGATTCGGTGGAGGTCGATCAATCTGCGCTGACCGGCGAATCCTTGCCAGCCACGCGCAAACCCGGCGAGGCGGTGTTTTCCGGTTCGATCATTCGACGGGGCGAAATCGGCGCGCTCGTCTATGCCACGGGCGCCAATACCTACTTCGGCAAAACGGCGGAATTGGTGCAGGGCGCGACGCCTGTCAGCCATTTTCAACGCGCGGTTCTAAAGATTGGCAATTACCTGATCATCCTCGCGGCTGTTCTGGTAGCGACAATCATCGGCGTCGCGATCTTCCGCGGCGACCCCATCCTCACCACGCTGCAGTTCGCCCTGGTGCTGACGGTCGCCGCGATCCCCGTGGCGATGCCGACAGTCTTGTCGGTGACGATGGCGGTCGGCGCGCGTCTGCTTGCAAAGAAGCAGGCGATCGTCAGCCATTTGGTGGCGATCGAGGAATTGGCGGGTGTCGACGTGCTGTGCGCGGACAAGACCGGCACCCTGACCCAGAACAAGCTGACGCTCGGCGATCCGTTCTGTGTGAACAAGATCCCCGCCGAGGAAGTCATCCTCAATGCCGCGCTGGCTTCGCGCGCGGGCAATAAAGATACGATCGATCTCGCCGTTCTGGGCGGCTTGAAAGAAAAGGATGCGTTGAAGGGTTACCATGTGACCCACTTCCAGCCGTTCGACCCGGTGCATAAACGCACCGAAGCCGCCGTCAAGGGCCCGGACGGAAAAGAGTTCAAGGTGACCAAGGGCGCGCCGCAGGTTATCTTGAAGCTATCGGCTAATGCCGGGCAGGTGAAGGTCGCCGTCGAGAAAGCCGTCAATGACTTCGCGGCACGCGGCTTTCGTGCCTTGGGCGTGGCGCGGGCCGAGGGCGATGGCCCATGGCAGCTGCTTGGTGTTTTGCCTCTGTTCGATCCACCGCGCGACGACGCCAAGGAAACCATCGCGACCGCGCAACAGATGGGCGTGAAAGTGAAGATGGTGACGGGCGATGCGCTGGCCATCGCCATGGAAACCGCCAAGAAGCTGGGGATGGGAGCAAATATTCTCGACGCCAGCAGCCTTGGCGACGAAAAGCAACAAGAGTCGACGGCGGCGGCCAAGTCTATCGAGAAAGCCGACGGGTTCGCCCAGGTGTTCCCCGAACACAAGTTCCACATTGTGGCTGACTTGCAAAAACGCGGCCATATCGTCGGCATGACGGGCGATGGGGTGAATGACGCCCCGGCCCTGAAGCAAGCCGACTGCGGCATCGCGGTTTCCGGCGCGACCGACGCGGCGCGCGCGGCGGCCGACATCGTGCTGACGACGACCGGCCTGTCGGTGATCATCGACGCGATCAAGGAGAGCCGGAAGATCTTCGAGCGGATGAACAGTTACGCGATGTATCGCATCGCGGAGACGTTGCGCGTGCTGTTGTTCATGACGCTCGCGATCCTGATCTTTAACTTTTATCCGCTGACGGCGGTGATGATCGTCATGCTGGCCCTGCTCAACGACGGCGCCATCCTGTCGATTGCCTATGATAATGTGCTTTACAAGAACGCGCCCGAAGCCTGGAACATGCGGCGGGTTCTGGGAATCGCCACGGTGCTGGGTCTTATTGGTCCTGTAGCGGCATTTGGCCTGTTTTATCTGGGCGATCGCATTTTTCACATGGCCCATCCGCAACTCCAGACGATGATGTACCTTATGCTGTCGGTCGCCGGGCATTTGACGATCTTCCAAACCCGCACGCGCGGTCCGTGGTGGTCGACGCGCCCTGCGTGGATCCTGCTGGCGGCGGTGTGCGGCACGCAGGCGGCGGCAACGTTGATTGCGGTCTATGGCGCCTGGCTCGTGACACCGCTCGGCTGGAAGTATGCAGGGATCGTTTGGGGCTATGCCTTCGCCTGGTTCTTCGTGACTGACCCCATGAAACTACTCGCTTATTGGATTCTCGATCCGGCCCAGAAGGACGCCAAAAAGGACGCCGTGAGAACACCAGAAGCCCAGGCTTGGATCGAGTCGCGACATCCGCGCGCGCCGGCCGGATCGCCCGAAGGCGGACAGTTTCAATCGGCTGAGACGGGGGATCACACGGCTGCGGGTTGGCTCTCTACCCATTGGCGAATACCAGCCGCCGCCGTCACCCTCGCCGTTCTGGCTTTCGGCGGTGGCGGTGGGTGGCTCTATTGGTCAACCCATCGAACCACCGCCGTTCACTACGTGACGCAGAAGATCGAACGCGGCGCAATCGTCCGCGCTGTGGCCGCAAGCGGTGTCGTCGTTCCCACGGAGACTGCTTCAATCGACGCTCGGGTGTCTGGCGTTATCCAGGCGCTCTATTGCGCCACTGACACGAAAGTGAAAGCGGGCCAGTTGTGCGCGAAAATCGACCCGCGCCCTTATCAAACTTTGGTGGATCAGGACAACGCCGATCTGGCGGCGGCCGAGACTCGCCTCCAAAAGGATAATGCCGAACTCGCTCGCTCGAAAGCAACCTTCGAGCACTATGAAGCCCGGCAGGGGCGTCGAGTCATTTCCCAAAAAACCCTCGACAAGTTGCGCAAGGCCTATGAGCAAACGCAGACGCGGACGAAGATCGAAGAGGCGAGCGTCGCGCAACTCCAGGCGGCCCTTCATGCCGCCCAGACTAACCTCGAATATACCGATATCAGTTCACCGATTGACGGAACAGTGGTCTCGCGCAATGTGGAAATGGGTCAGACGATCGTCGCGGGCAAACAGACGCTGCTGTTCGTCGTCGCGGAAGATCTCACCGCCATGCAGGTCAACGGCAACGTGAGCGAGAATGACGTGAGGGCGATCAATCTCGGCGACAAGGCCTCGTTCACAGTCGAGGCAATCCCTAACCACCTCTTCGCCGGGGCGATAACGCAACTTGGCCGATCGTCGCAAACGCTTGAGCAAGCGCCGACTTATGATGTCGTCATCATCGCGCCCAATCCTGAACTATTGCTCAAGCCTGGCATGGCGGCGACGATCAAAATCGTGGTCGACAGACGCGGCGATGTCCTTCGTGCGCCGGATCAAGCGCTGCGCTATTCACCCGCTGGCCACGCGGCTCCAAGCAGCAGCTCCGGCGCAAGGACGCCACTGGATGGCGGCCCGCGGGTCTGGGTCCTGCGCGAGGGAAGGCCGACAGCCGTCCCGGTTCAACTCGGTCTCGATGACGGCGCTTACACGGAAATTGTCAAGGCCGATATTCAGCCCGGCGATGATCTGGTGATCAGTGAAAGCAGCGGCCATGTTCAGCAATAAGGCTGACAATGAATATGCGCGGTCACATGGCGCGCGGCCCCGCAGATCATGCGATTGAAAAAGACGCCATCAGAAGGATGCACATGAAAATTAATTCAAAAGAGTTCTGCGTGAAGGAAGGCGACGACGTCAATCTGGAAAAGTGGCCGACGAAAGCTGAGGCAGTGTATAAGTCGAAGCACGACTATCATAAACTGCTGGAAGAGCACGTCGAAAAATTGAGCGCGCTGCAGCGGCTTCACTACGCGTCCGACCGCTATGCGCTCCTGCTGATCTTTCAGGCGATGGATGCGGGCGGCAAAGATGGCGCGATCAGGCACGTCATGTCGGGCGTCAATCCGCAAGGCTGCCAGGTCTTCAGCTTCAAACATCCGAGCGCCGCCGAACTGCAGCATGATTTTCTCTGGCGCACCAGCCGGGATCTGCCGGAGCGGGGGCGGATCGGCATCTTCAACCGATCCTATTACGAGGAGGTGCTGATCCTCCGGGTGCATCCTGAAATCCTCCACAGTGAAGCGATCCCGGATGCGCCGAGCGACGAAAATGACATCTGGCGGGACCGCTATCGCTCCATCGTGGATTTGGAGCGGCATCTGTATGTTAATGGAACCCGCATCATCAAATTCTACTTACACCTTTCGAAGGAGGAGCAGCGCAAGCGTTTTCTGGCGCGTATTGACGAGCCTGAGAAGAACTGGAAGTTCAGCCTTGCGGACATCGCGGAGCGGAAATTCTGGAACGATTATATGAAGGCGTATGAGGAATGCGTCAGCGCCACAAGCACAAGGCGGGCGCCTTGGTATGTCGTTCCAGCCGACGATAAAAAGAATGCGAGGCTGATCGTATCCCAGATCATTCTGGATACCCTCGAAGAGCTTGGGATGAGCTATCCGAAGACGACGGACGCGCGCGAGAAGGAATTGCTGGAAATCCGCAAGCAGCTCACAAATTAAGAAATGAAGCCAGATCAGGCTCGAAAGCCTCACGGTCTCCCTGTTCGAGAGTCAAAACGCAGGGGAACTTTTCCGAAAATGCGCGAGGTCGATGCCGCTCGAAGCGAGCAACAAGGGAACGCGGAAAGACGCAAACGACCGGCTATCCGCGTGGTAAGCAAGACCACGGAGGAGTAGCCGCTCTAAATTTATAAGGCCCGGACAAGGGCGGACGCGCCCCCAAATAAATAACGGCTCATCGGGGAAAAAGGTTGCAAACAGGCGGATTGGAATCGCGGTTTAAGGCAGGAATCACATGGGTTTTTGAGATTTTGTGAGCGATAAAAAACGTGCCAGATTTTGGGGCATGGAAAAAATCCCTGACACATCGCCGGTTCGAACGCTTCGCGACGCCTACAAGGTTCCCGGTTTTCGGGTGCGAGCGCGGATTGACAGCTACGATGAACTGAAGCATCCGGCCTTTGTGCTGACGCTTGACCGGCGCTCAAAAAAACGGTGTGCGCCGGATGCGAGAAGGCGCGCCGCCGTTTTTACGGCAAGCGCTGGCGACGGGTGCGCGATCTCGATTGCGGGGATCGGGAAGTGTATCTCGACTTTCAAATGCGCCGCGTCAAATGCCCATTGTGCGGGGTGAAGAACGAGCGGCTTGCCTTTCTGTCGGACAACACCCGGTTCACGTTGCGTTTCGCGCTGAAGGTCGGCGCGTTGTGCCGCGTGATGACGATCCGGGATGTGGCGAGGCACATGCGGATGGACTGGCACGCGGTCAAGGAACTCGACAAGATTTACATGCGTGAACAACTGCGGCTCGCAGGGCCGCCGGAACCAAGCGTGATCGGGGTCGACGAAGTGTCCATCAAGAAGCGGCACATCTACCGGATGGTGGTCAGCGACCTTGAGACCAAACGGGCGATCTGGTTCGGCGGTGACGGGCGCAGCGAAGCGGACATGGATCGGTTTTATGCGTTTTTGGGCAAGGAAAACGCGGCTAAACTGCGCCTCGCCGTGA
>Ga0302140_10012204_pt1 | contig 10545 bp, 9 predicted proteins | sample I_Bog_E1_1_FD_202095 | JGI IMG/M metagenome (GOLD analysis project Ga0302140, IMG submission 202095) | Peat permafrost microbial communities from Stordalen Mire near Abisko, Sweden - I_Bog_E1_1 | ecosystem: Environmental > Terrestrial > Soil > Wetlands > Peat | place: Sweden: Abisko, Stordalen...
CGCGCTGGATCTCCGAGCTTTGAGCCTATATTTTTGTTGTATGATGACATCTTTCTGTCAGGAGCATTTTGCGGACTTTGAGTCTCCGGCATGATGAAGCAGGTAGACCCTTCCGAAGATCAATGCACCGGGGAAGTGATAAAGTCGGACGTGCAAGTCCTGGCCCAAGATGGTCAGATTGTGGAAGGTTCAACTTCGGAAAGAGACTTCGCAGAGGAGTGGTGGTGGGTAATTCTTATACGCCGATTTCAGGCCGCGGAAAATCCCCTTCCTCTCGGTGCCGAGAGCCGTCTCATGACGGCCGCAACGCCTCAAATGGCGCCTCGGGGACCACGCTCTCTCTCCGTATAAATAGGCAATTAGAGGAGTGCAGGGGCGCTGGGACAGCCGGCAAGGAATGGCATATATACTTGTAGACTTCGAGAAGTGCAGGCCCCGAGCCACGGGGAGCGATTGTCTGCGCGTGCATCAATAGTAGAGCCCAAGAGCCAAAACAAGCTTTCAAGGTCCAGATAGGGTTAATGAGATCCGCACAACTCCAGGTCAGGCAAAGAAGCTCAACGTGATCGCCTGCAGCTGAGCTCCACGTTTTGAACGGAGCATGCTCTTACTAAGCGGAGTACGGATTTGTTTCTCTGGCCAAGCTTCGACTATTGCAGCAGAGACTGAGAGCTGTCGGTAGCCACAAAGCTGCGTTCGTGGGGATATTTCAAGGCTGTTAGTGGATGCTTGGGAAGGGCAACCAGGTTCACAGCTCTATGCCTCAGGCTGGAAATCAACGTCACTTGTTCAATAGGGTACAAATTATTCTTATCTACTACAGTACAGCTAGGTGATAGAATAGCGTGAATGGGGTTGCCTTGCCATCATAGAGAAGAGACCATCATAAGCAATCTGCCTAGCAAAAGTATGATATCGTGCCGCCAAACGCCTCCCAATGGGACCTGAACTCCTCCAATGCTTGAGAAGGCGCTATGCGCTGAAAGGAAATCTTTTTGGAACCCAGCTTCACATCATGTGCGCTTGGGGAGCCGTGTGTGGGTGAGCCTGGTTCTGCTGAAGTCTCGCACCAACCAAGGTTTGCAGTTCTTGAAGTTGCCGCATGAGCGAAGCTGTCTGTGCCGTTTGCATCTCGCTCTGGCGTTTTAGTTCCTCATTCTCGTTCCGTAGTCTTGCCATTTCTTGACGAAGATCCCCGCCATCATCTCGTACAACCCCTCGCTTTCTCTTCATGCCGGCTCTCTCGCTCCCGTCTTCCTCGGTCTCTTCTTCGTTCTGCATTTCCCCAGCGTCGGTATGCACACGGCGAAGATGCTCATTCAGATTTTCTTGCCGGGAGAAGCCTTTGCCTGAGAATCTCTTGCAGTTTGGATGTGGGCAGTTGAGTTGCTTTCGGGGACCGCCATGAAGATTGTGTACCTCTCGTTGATGTCTCAACAGACCACCAGAGTACGTGAAGCCTGGCAGTTTCTCGCACCCTTCTGCTGGGCACTTGTAGGGGCGATCGTGCTTGTCCATGTGCTGGAAGAAGAGTTAGTTCGGCCATAAACATTTGTGAGAACCTGTGCACAAACCTTTGACCACTCGCATTTTCTGTTGAACGACCGCATCTCCTCCGTGCAGCCAGTCCAGTTACAAACAAAGCGCCCATCCTCACCCTTCGTCACCTCGCGATCGGGTTTTGGTATGGGTTTCGATCGTGGACTGGGTGCATCCTCGTCTTCCTTTGGTGGCAACTCTGGCATGTCATCCATCGCCAACGCCGTCGCCGCGTCTATGGGTTGCGGGTTGTACGGGTTCTCGCTCAAAGGAGGAGGAGGACTCGGGTAACGATGATGCTGAATGCTATTGTCGTCTTGCTCTTGATGGGGATCGTGCATCATGGCGGATTGCGGATAGTCGGGGAAGGTCCGCGTCTCGTACGACAGCGACATCGCGGCGGGATATGGATAGAAGTGGGGATCCTGGTGAAAAGGAGCGAAGGCAGCGACAGACGTTTGATATGTGCCTGCGCTGGAGTGGCGAAGGGCCTCGTAAGTCGCAGAGTCGTGAGTCTCTTCTAATTGTTGGTGCCTGACGATGGAAGAAATTTCAGGCTGAGTCGCTGGGGCCTGCGCCACACTCGGGTTTCGGACGCGATTGTTCAACCTTAGTAAGCGCGGCTGATTGGCTCGCTCAGATATCTGGTCACGACCACGACCTTCGAAGTCCCTCGGATCGCGGCGGCCATTTGTACTTGTGGATGCTGGCTGTTGCGAGGCGAGATGGAAGCCTTCAGCCATCGCCCGGGTAGGCATGACTGTTAAGTATGAGGGGGCGGGTGCGGTCACATGTCTGTCTCCGGGGCTGGCACGTGCTAAATATAGGGGGGATGAGTCACCTGAGTGACCTGAAGGGCTTCGGTACAATGGGGCCATGTCTGCCTGCTCCAGGAGGCCGTCTGTTGGTTGCGGCTGTGGCCTGGCCTGGTGGAAGCGGTGCGCCTCGCGGGCATACGTTGACTTCCCGGCGTACTCACACGTCGCCGGTGTAGGCGTGTAGTAGCTCTCTTTCTTGATGACTGGCCCGTCGAGTTCTATGACACCGTCAGTCCTGGACTGCGAAACGCTAATCAAGATGCGTGAGAGGCTGCACACTTGTTGGCAGTGACGAAACAGGCTCGTGAAGGCCCAGCGTTTCCAGCATTCTTCTCCAGCGAACTTCCCAGAAACCACCAAAACCGGCTGCTGCAACACGCCGAAGAAAGTCGAACCACTGCTCGAACATGCAGGGGATTGAAGACAAGTCTCGAACGGCGGTACGTCTCGACCCTCCCTGCTAACAACGCTAGAAACAGCAGGCACGACGTTGAGCGTTCTTTCTAGAGCTGCACGCTGGAGCAAATAGGCAAGCGACGCTTGAAAACATAAGGATTGCAGTGCACTCACGAGATTCGTGGGACTCAAAGTAAGAATAAATGGCATCCGATGTAGCGTAGCGTCGATGTGGATGGTATGGTAGCCGGGACATCTGATCTGGGGCCATATCATAGGAAGACCCCTTCAACACCAAAACTGAAACCTGAAGCTTGTCCAAAGGCCAGATCGAATCCAGTAAACCAGGATCTTCAAGCTGGAGCTTTTGAAAGAGATCGAGATTGCTTGCCGTACTCGTGGACTTGCTGTCAAGGATCATTGATTCTTAACGTAAACGCTGGTTGCTGATGCCCAGATGATAGAGAACAAGTTGCACGTAGATTGTATGGAAAAGATACAGTGGGTGAGATCGATAGACTTTGTTTGCAAGATCGAGGCGTTGATGTGGTGTTGCAACACGAGCTGCTTTACCCGTTGCTGGTTGCCTCGGTAAGAATGACTTTCCGCTTCTGAGATTGTGCTTTTTCCGACAATGGATGTATATTCTATCAAATCAGTCTTCAATTCAAGGATAAGTCGATCGACGCTGAGTTCAAGTGGTCACAAAGCATTGCAATAGCATTTCCAGGCGCGCCAAAGAAAAATTCATTGTCTCTCGGCACGAGCAAAAAGGAGAGGCTCGGCTATGATACGAGAAATAGGGGCAGCTTACTGCTTCATGAAGTCTTTCGTGCCCAGCAACGTGGAATTCCGATGAGCGAATTGCCAAGAGAAGAACTGTAAAAGATATCAAGCATATATATGGGGGTGGCAGAATCACACACATCGACCATGCGATGCACTTGCTCTAAGTACAGATAAATGCGGAAAATGCAACGAGAGGCGCCTTGACGTTGCAACTAACAATCCTTCGCCGACACTGCCAGCCAGGGAATAGATGAACATCGTGACAAGCGAGCACGGCTTCGAATATATATTAATCAGTCCGAGATTGAAGATCCAACGCCGGATGGAGAAGGAGCAGTCCAACTCGCAAGGCCCGATCGTGAGTCGAGCCATGACGCCCGCCAGTCATGCCACAGCACTCCGCCTCGTTGGGGACCTTCAGTCTTTCACCGACCTGTGCGGCTCGTTGCGGGGTCAAAAGCGCAGGCCCGCGCTGGGCCAGCGAACAGGAGGGAGCGCCTGCAGGCTCCAGAGCGTATTCTGATCGGTGTGAGAAAATCTCCTAGGGCTGCAGCAGACAGGCAGGTCTCGGGAAACGTTGCATGTTGTCCTATCGAAGCCGGGTCCCCTGCGGGAGCGAGGCCAGGGCGCGTCTCGGCAAAGCGAGTGGCGTTGGCAGCACAGCCTCATTGATATCGACAGCAGTGGCTTCACCGTCGCGCCCACGACGAGAAAACGGGCGCTCGTGGTGCTGGACAACGCCAATCCGCTCTTGCACCGTGGGCATTGGCTCTGCGCGCTCCTCCGACTCCACCCATACCGTCCGGCCGTCCCCAGGCACCGGTGAAGTGCACCGACGGTCGGTGCCAGGTTCATCTTAACAATCACTATAAGGGGATGACAAAGAGCAGTCAGCAGGCTGTGTTTCATAGGCAGCAGCACCATGAGCCACTTCACACTGCACGCCGTATATTGGGTGAGTTCAACCACAGTCGACTTGTGATACCTCACAGATGTCTTTCCTGCCCACGCTCGAGACCTAGTATTCGACACAGCACTGTCCTCGCCTGCAGCCATAGACAGTTATGGCTGGGAGCGAAGCCAATCTGAGGGCCGCAGGATAAATGCCTATTCTCCCTCGGTACATCCCCAGCATCGCCAGGAAGTTCTAAACGCAGACGAATGTATGCTATGTGGATGACTCAAGCTCCACAGATGCATGGTAACATATTCTCATCCACCTTCGCCATCTGCCACCACCGCTTCTTCATCTTCTCTGCTCCATTCCCTCTGCACAATCCTCCCTGTCTGCTCTAATCTCGCAGCTACTCTTCTTGCATTACCGACGACTGCAGCAGTGCGCGCCACCACTGAAGCAATCAGTATCGGCGGTGGAGGCCGCACAGAGCTTTCCTCTGTGTCTTCGGCACTTTCAGGAACTCCATTGACAAGTGGTCCACTGCCGTTGCCGTGTTCACCCAAGCTTCCAATATTCGTCGTCCCAGATAGGGGTCGCAACTCCTCCTGTGCTTGTTCAACAATGCCCTGCACACCATCGTGATCCGCTTGCAATGAGACCGGGGTTTGCTGCAGCGATGGGGCATTGAGAAAGGAGTGGAGTATGATGGGACCAGATGATTGTGTTTCTATCATTATTCGCTGAGGGAGTCCGAGACCTAGTCTTGAGGCTGTATCAAATGCTGTGGCTGCGGTTGATGTGAGACTTGACAGTGCTTGCGCTTGAGTATGCAAGTGTGGATTGTGGCTTGAAGTCGGGGAACGAGAAGATGAGATGATGGGAGTCAGCGCTCGATCCGCGAGATGGAAAGGGTTTGCCATCTTCCGAGGGTTGTGACAAGAGTGGGCTGAGACTTGTCTAGCAGGCCTGCTCGTCGTATTCTGTGTCGGTGAACTCAGATTTTGGAGGTTCTTGATCTGATAGCTTGACCCCTGTTGCCTGTCGCGAGCTACTTGGCCGGGTTTTACGTGAGGGCCGGGCGGGCTGCTTTAACATGGGAAAACGACGAAATATCTCAATTAAACGCCACAAGAGGTTGTTATACCCAAACTTTTAAGGAGACTTATGAAACGCAGGTAGATAAAGCTCTGGGCGTTTTCTTTACTTTAATAGCTGACGTTGTCATTTTATAATGATTTTATTACCTGCGGAAATGAGCGCAGTTTTGGTGAGGCATCGCCATTTTAAACGAGGCTGCCCGGCCCTCAGTAAAACCCGCCTAAGTGGGTTGGTTCACTTACTGTCCCTTGTTGAAAGCTGTCTGCAATACCACTTCCCTAATCCAAACATGCAAATTCTCTATTTCCAACATAATTGATCCAGACTTACAGCAGAAACGATGGCAGACGCAGAAGAGAAAGCCAAGGCTGAAAAGCTGGCCGCTGCGAAGAAGCGCGTATGTGTCCTCAGTCCTGCTACTATGCAAGCTCGGCGAAGCTCTTGCCCCAAGTCGATGTGCTGACGCTCTTGGTTATAGGTCGAGCAGATGAAGAAACAGAAACAGAAGAAAGCAGGTGCAAAGAAGGAGGAGAAAGAGTCAATCTTGGAAGCCTCGAAAAGCGAAGATCCCCCCATCCCTGCGGAAACTCCAGTTCAGGACGTGGACGGAACGAAGGAGGAAGATGGAGGCGGTAGCAAGGCCTCAGAGGAGACAGTCCCAGATCTCACTACTGCATCGCATCAACGACAGCCATCACTGTCTCTTCAATCTAAAATGCGGTCCTCGTCGTTTCGTGCTTCATCAGGCGGACCATTATCACCCAACTACCCTCCATTCTCTCCAGATGGAGACACAGCTCCAGATATATACCGCAAACAAGCACTGAAGATCGAGGAATTAGAACGAGACAACAAACGGCTTGCAAAGGAGGCAAGTGATGGGGAGAGACGTTGGAAGAAGGCAGAAGAGGAGCTAGAGGAATTGAGAGAGGCGGAAGACGACTCTACGTCTAGGAAGGAAATGAGCCCTGGATTATCTGGAGAATTGGAAAAACTGGTATGAAAACTCATTTCTTGTTGGATCCTGTGGTGACTGAGTATGACTATAGAAAGGCGAAGTTACAGCTCTTCAACGGCAGAATGCACAACTCCAAGCCCAGAGCTCGCGAGTCTCACGGCACGGTTCCTCACCCTCTGTATCCACTACTGTACCCGCCGACTATGAAGCTGCTCTCGCATCGAAATCGTCTACTATCGAATCAATGGAAATCGAAATGTCCACCCTCCGCGCCCACCTTGACCGTCTAGTTGCCGGCTCCTCAGAAAAGGAGCAAGTGGCAGCTCTGGAAGAGAAGCTCGCTCGCAGTGAACGGTCTGCTGCTACTGCACAACGAGAGCTTGGAGATCTGAAAAAGAATCTTGAGCGTACAACCGAAAAAGCCGTCAAGGAAGGCAGTGAACGCATATCAGCTGAAACTAAACTGCGAACCTTAGAACGAGAAACAGAAGAGGCAAGATCACGTAGCGAAGAACTGCAAAAGAAGGTTGATGCGCTGGAAAAGAAGGTAGCGACGTTGGCCACTCTACATAAGGAACACGACGCGCGATCTCAAGCCCAGAAACGAGATCGAGAGAAGGCAGAGAGGGAGGCTTCGGATCTTCGTGCCAAATTGGCTGGAATCGAGAACGAGAATCTACGATTGCGCGAAGAAAGAGAAAGATTGCGAAAACGAGACGCACAAGGAATTGACGACGAAGGTGTGGACGAGCTGGAGAATGAAGAGCGGCAACGCTTGGAGAAGAAAGTGCGTGATCTAGAGGGAGAAGTGCACGAGCTTCGGCGGGGTGTGTGGCGTGAACGAAGAAAGGAGCTAGAAGGTGACGAATCGTCCGGTGTTGTGAGCCCTGGTGCAAGGTTCACAGATGTCGACCTTGGAGGGATGTCCCCTAGTCGAAGAAGAAGCCTTGCTCATGGCGGCAAGGGATTGGGTGATTTCATCCAGAGTGGCTTCAATGCAATTACAGGAGCAAACGTGCATTCCACTGGGGCGGACGGTGCATTGTTAGAGGACGATGAGGACTTGGACTTTGATGAAGATGCCTTCCGATTAGCTCAAGAAGAAGAAGCAAAAAAGAGGATAGAACGAGTCAAGGATGTCAAAAGAGCTTTGAAGAATTGGGAAGGGTGGAGGTTAGACTTGGTGGAGAATAGAAGGGGCGGTGGGGAAGGAGTTGGGGAGATATTTGAGGTTTGAGATAGTTTCTGTAATATGAGAATACTTATACAGGATACTGGTGGCGACTTCTTATGATCCTTCCTAATTGAAAGTAATCGTAGGAATAGTGAAAAGTCAAATATCCGAAAATAGTTCAAATCCCTTTTCTATTTGCAACCTATACACTTATGTTTCATCCAGATTTCATATACTTATTCAATTATTCGTCAAATGCATCTTAGATTAGCTGCTGGAAAGCACGATTGATAGGGGAGCGGATATTTGGGACGCTCTTCCAGAAATCAACAGTTGCTACCGCCCGCTTGCTAATGCCCTCAGGCGTGAGCTCAAACTTCTGTCAGAGGGGTTAGCACCTCTCCAACGACAACCAACAGGGTTGCTTACCTTGTAGACGTCCTTGTAGGCACCACTGGCACCGAATCTGTTGAGGCCAAACTGCTCGTGTGTGTAACGCTCCCAGCCCATTGTTGACATGGCCTCGACGGAGAGAGAGGGGATTCCATCTGGCAGAATACTGAGTCTATACTCCTTGGATTGAGCATCGAAGACCTCGAAGCAAGGAATAGATACGACACGTGCAGTCAGGCTATGGTGCTCCTTGAGATACTTGACTGCATCAACACAGATACCAACCTCGGAACCCGTGGATACAAGAGTAATGTCTGCCTTCTCAACCTCATGGACGGCATAACCACCCTTGATGGCGTGTGCAATGGTAGAATTCTCGAGTTGAGGAAGATTTTGGCGGGAAAGAGCGATGATGCTGGGAGTGTGCTTCGAAGTCAGGGCCACGTAGTATGCGGCGCTGGTTTCGTTTCCATCAGCTGGACGCCACACCATGCAGTTGGGGAGAGCACGGAAGTGTGCGAGAGTCTCGATAGGTTGATGAGTAGGTCCATCCTCACCCAGGCCAATGGAGTCGTGGGTGGCAACCCAGATCACTCGAACTTGGGACAAGGCAGAGAGACGCACGGCCCCGGCACCATAAGAGACGAAGTTGAGGAAAGTACCGCCATAGGGAAGGATGGTGCCATATGCTGCAAGACCATTCATGATAGCACCCATTGCATGCTCACGGACGCCATAACGAATATATCGTCCACTCCACTCACCAATCCCGAGGGAAGGTGGCTGGAAGTCAACAGCACCTTTCCATCTGGTCAGGTTCGATGCGGTCAAGTCTGCAGAGCCTCCCACTAATTCTGGAATGGCTTCATGGATCTTGTTGAGAAGAATCTCAGAGAGCTTTCGGGAGGCTACTGCAGCATCAGATGGAGAATACACTGGCAATGCCTTCTCCCACCCCTCAGGAAGGTCTCCCGTCAAGCGGCGCTTGAGGTCCGCGGCTTCGGCCTTGTGTGATTGGCCATACTTCTCCAAGAGCTGCTCCCACTCTTTCTCTTTTGCCGCTCCCTCAGCTCCGTGCTTGTGATAAATGTCGTACACCTCTTGGGGAACGGCGAATAACTTCTCGGGATCGAATCCCCACTTGGTCTTCACTTGCTTCATATCGGCCTCTTTGAGGGGGGCTCCATGAACGCCACCTGTGCCCTGCAACTGAGAGCCAAATCCGATGGTGGTTCGGAGCTTGATCAAGGATGGTTTGTCTGTTACAGCTTGGCATTTCTTGATTGCAGCCTCAATGCCTTCGAGATCGTGGTCACCGTCATCGACGATTTCTGTATGCCAACCATACGCCTTAAAACGCAGTACAACATCTTCCGTAAAGGCGCAATTGGTGTCACCGTCGATGGAGATGTGATTGTCATCGTAGATCGCAATGAGGTTTCCTAATTGCAGGTGACCGGCCAGGGAGGCTGCTTCACTAGCAACACCTTCCATCATGCATCCATCACCCAAAAACACGTACGTGTGGTTGTTGATCAAGTCAAAGCCAGGCTTGTTAAATATGGCAGATGAGTGGTGCTGGGCAATGGCTAGACCAACAGCGTTACAGAACCCTTGGCCCAGAGGACCAGTCGTAACCTCAATGCCATCGGTATCGTGAGATTCGGGGTGACCAGGCGTTATGCTATCGAGAGACTGGCAGTTCTAGGTTAGCTACAAATCTTGAGGAGTTGAAGCACATCATCTTGACTTACGCGGAACGCCTTGAGATCATCAATGGAAATTTTGTACCCAGCAAGATGGAGGAGGGAATATTGAAGCGCACATGCGTGGCCGTTACTGGAGTCCGTTAGCAAAGTTTGTGGCAAATATGAAATACAACGAAAGGATAGCAGAAGTGTAAGCCAAAAAGGAGAGCTAAAGCAAAATTTCCCAGAAAGCAGCTGTAGCTATCGAGGTGAGATGCAATGAGCTGGTTTCTGGGTCTCGAATACCATATTTATCCGGGCAGAGGCTTTTCCAAGAATGATGTCCATTGTGTGGTAGAAAGGAGAGGGTATCACTCACGATAAAACAAATCTATCTCTGTTGAGCCATTTCGAATTCTTGGGGTTGTAGTTCATGATCCTGTTGAACAGGACATGGGCGACGGGGGCCATTCCCCTGCAACGGGTCAATTCAGGAAGCGCAGGATACGGACAAGCACTCACATAGGGGCTCCCGGATGGCCTGCATTGGCGTGGAATACGGCATCGGCCTGGAGCAGCTCGGTCAGTATCTCAGGGCGCGATGCGGATGCGTGGGAATGCTCTGGGGTGCAATGGAGGGGCAGCAAGGAATTCACCTAAGCTGCGGCGAGTGGACTTACAGAGAGAAGTCGGATGGTGTTGACAGCCAGCTTATCAACGTCGGTGTAACCCATGATTGCGACGGGGATTGGAATGCGGAGGTGGTTCAATTGAGGTGTTTGGGAGGATGTTGT
>Ga0302140_10012207_pt1 | contig 10542 bp, 6 predicted proteins | sample I_Bog_E1_1_FD_202095 | JGI IMG/M metagenome (GOLD analysis project Ga0302140, IMG submission 202095) | Peat permafrost microbial communities from Stordalen Mire near Abisko, Sweden - I_Bog_E1_1 | ecosystem: Environmental > Terrestrial > Soil > Wetlands > Peat | place: Sweden: Abisko, Stordalen...
ATACATTCTGGATGGATAAATACCCCGTCACCAATATTGAATTCAAGCACTTTCTGGATGCGACGCACTATGCTCCGGCAGATGCGCATAACTTCCTGAGAGACTGGACCTATGTCGATGGAAAGCTCGGAACGTATCCCGATGGATGGGCAAACAGGCCGGTAACCTGGGTTTCGATTGAGGATGCCAGGGCTTACGCAAAGTGGGCAGGCAAGCGGTTGCCGCATGAGTGGGAGTGGCAGTATGCGGCGCAGGGGAGCGACGATCGCAGGTATCCTTGGGGCAACCTCGAAGGGCCTGCTACTCCGCCGCCTCCAACGGCGACGATGAACCCCGAGGCCATGTCGCAACCCGTTCCTTCGGCAGCTACGCAGAACGGAGTGCAGACTGAGACTTCGAACACTTCACAACAGCCGGGCCAGACAACGGCTCTTTCTAACCCGCAAACCGCGACAGCACCGGGCGAAACGCCGTCCCCCGTTCCCTGCCCCGATTGCCCATTGATAGTCTCTGGATCAACTCCAAACCCCGACAAGGGGCGTGAGATGTTGCCTCCCAGCGATGTTCGCACACACCCGCGCGGAGCAAGCCCATTTGGCGTGATGGATCTGGTTGGCAACGTGTGGCAATGGACCGATGAGTATCGCGATGAACACACCCGTTTCGCTATTTTGCGGGGAGGCAGTCATTATCAGCCGCAAGGCTCGCGATGGTATTTTCCCCAAGCCTATGAACTCAGCCAGCATGGAAAATACCTGCTGATGGCTCCAAGTCTGGATCGCTCGGGGACGGTAGGCTTCCGGTGTGTGAAGGATGCTATTGAGCAGACAGCTTCGACAAAATCACACTAGAGCAGTTCTCCTTCCGATATACCCCGAAGTAATAAATCTTCTAGCGGTTTTTCATCATAAAAACCGCATGTCGCAGACTTCGGAAGTGTATAGCAGAAGGAGAACTGGTCTAGTTGATAGCTAGCTTCGCCAACGCAAATCAACTGGCCCATCGAGCGGGTGCTTTGCATTTGAGTTGGTTCCATCGAGCCTCGCCTGCTTGAGTGCGAAGTACCATTTGGCTGGCTTATCCGCATCATCAATGAGCATCAGGCTAGGATTGTGGCGCAACCCCTCGGCCTGTTGAATCATTGTGACTTGATCCTGCCGGACAAATTTGGCGCCGAAGAACTTCGCAACAGGCGTGACGAACGGTATGTGATAAAAAACATTCCAGGCCGCGATTACGTCGATACGGCACGTTGACGCTGTGACGGGCGTAACTGTCGTCAGACTGGCAAACCATTTGCTTCCACAGCGTATGGTTTCCCAACGCCGATTAGGTAACACGAAGTCGATGGTGGTGACCACCGGCTCTCCATAGACACCAAGCAGCTTATAGGGAGCGGAGTTGCCGCTTGGCGCATGGGCAGCCATTCGGAAGCCATCGTGGATGGGCTCGAAGCGCTTGGTCTTTTCCCGGATGGATGCACGGGAGCGCCACCACCAAGCCTGGTGTACAAACGGTCCGTGAGCTGGATCCATGAGGCCGATAATTCCGTGGTCGACATTGCAGGGGAGGTCGGCGGTCAGATAGGCTGTGCGATATTTATCGCTGAACTTCGGAAGCTCAGGCACTGGCCTGAGATCCGCGATATCAGACTTGCGTCCTGCTCCCGGGCCAGGAATGTATACCCACGCATAGCCATCTTTTTCCACGCATGGGTAGGAAGAGGCGTAAATCCGTGTGGCATCGAGCTTGTCTAAACTGGAGAGCGATGGAATGCTCTGACACTGACCACTGCAAGGCTCGAATTCCCATCCATGATAGCGGCAGGTTACATTCTCACCATCGAACCATCCCACACTGAGTGGAATGCCACGATGAGGGCAGCTGTCGCGCATAGCAAAGATGCGCCCATCTTTGCGACGACCGAGCACCAGCGGCAGATCTAGTAACAGGGTGGTCTTGAGCGTGGTGCCTTTCAGTTGATGGGAGCGCAGTGCCGGGTACCAGTCGTCATAGATCAGAGTCGCCGTCGGACCCTGCGTTGGCAGCCCTGCGGGAGTGATCGTGGTCAGTATCTGACTGGATGTGGTCATTCGTTTCTCACCTTAGCACTTCAGTCGCAGGCGACGCAGTGCGGTTTATCACGCTCACGCACTGCAAGGCTATGAGCCCGGTTGCTCGAGTCTTCCATTACGCAGGATGAATCGTTCCCCACGCCAGACGATAGTATTCCCCGCGAAGCTCCATATCCAGAGAATGAAGGCCACGATATCGCGCACCGGTAGCAGCCAGAGGTATTGGAGAACCTGGCGATCTGCGAGGATTCCGGAGCCTACCTGCATTGCCGTGCCGATGCGCAAAAAGAAGGCAAGTGCGAGCAGCCAGAGACTGACAAGGCTGGCACCGGAAACAAGCACATTGATAAGAGCGAGGGGGAATAAATGCGTGAATAAGAGACCCAGGTAGCCCCAGCGACGGCTATCCCGTACTGTTCGAGCCCAGCGCAGCTGATGATTCACAAACCCGCGAATGTCGTATGCGGGGACGCTGGTTTCGACCACTTCTGTTGCCAGGCGGATGCCGTAGCCAGCGCGATCGATGCGCGCGCCCATCTCGTAGTCGTCAGCGAGTTGATCCACGAGTACCTCAAGGCCACCTGCCGCTGCAAGAGCTTGACGACGCACGGCAAGCGTTGAGCCAAGACCGAAATGGATTCCACGTTCAACCAGCCGTGCCGTGAGGACTCCAGCCTGGAAGTCAGTTGCGATACCTAATGCTTCGAGAATGGAGCCGAGAGTCTTATGCACCCGGCCACGATAGAGTGCCGTCACCATTCCGACGATCTTTCCGTTTGGCAGAGGCACCGCAAACTGCCGCATGACGCGATCCAGATAACGGTGCGAGACAAGAATGTCCGAGTCGTTGATGAGAAGGAAGTCATGCTGAGCGTGGGGCAGCATCTGAACGAGGTTAGAGACTTTGCCGTTGGTGCCAAGTCGTTCAGGGCAGAGCACCAGGCGGATGTTGCGATGCGGGAACTCGGCGATGAGACGATTTACAGCTCCCACCGCAGGATCTTCCTCAGTGCTGGCACCAAAGATCAGCTCGTAGTCTCCTGCATACTGCTGCAGGCAATGGCTGCGGAATGCTTCGTACATCCCCGGATCTAGGCCTTTAACTGGCTTGAGAATACTGACGGGGGGGGTGAAGTCAGGCAGCTTTTGCCATCTGTATAGCCGGAAGCTAATGGCTGCCACGAGAACGAGAAGACAGTACGCCATGCTCGCGGCCACGAGTACGGTAGTTGCGATTTCAAGAGCGTGCGCGAGTATGGCCAGGGAATGCATTTTGATCTGCTACCAGTGTAGCGAAGTTGCACAAATGAAAAGGCGACTGCCCTTAGCAGCCGCCCCTTCGCACCAAAGTGACAAATCTGTTTATTCGTACCGTAGTGCCTCTATTGGATCGAGATTTGCAGCCTTCCAGGCTGGATAAATACCGAACAGGAGGCCGATCCCGCAGGCGACGCCAAAGCCGAACAACACCCAGAAAGTCGATAGAGATGCAGGCAGACCAATAGGCAGGAAGTAAACAGTCCAGGTGATCAATGCGCCTACGAGCACACCTATCACTCCTCCAACTGCACACAAGGTTACGGCTTCAGTCGTGAACTGGGTCATGATCGTGCGCTTGGTTGCGCCAAGGGCTTTCCGGATACCGATTTCGCGGGTACGCTCCGTCACTGAGACGAGCATGATGTTCATGACGCCTACACCGCCGACCATAAGACCCACGCTCGAGACGGCCAGCATGAAGAGACGCAGGCCCCAGGTAAGCTGGTCCCACAGGCGGGAGAGCGAGTCCGGTCCGAAGATCTCAAAGTTGTCCTCAGCCTGCACCTTTACCTTGCGCCGGACGCGGAGCAGTTCGCGAATTTCTTCTTCAACTAGGCCTTTGTTTTTGGGATCGTCGTACTTCACGCTGACCCACATGTTTTTCTCTTCAGGATGCAGATTCTCGAACGTCCCGAGAGGGAAATAGGCCGAATTATCCTGGGGATTCTTGCCACCGCCAAAAGGCTGTTTGCGTTTGTCGAGAACGCCGATGACCGTGTACAGACTGGTCTCAATGTTGACGTCCTTCCCGACAGCTGGCTGGTCGCCGAAAAGTTCTTCCCAAGTATCGTGACCGAGGACAACTACTTTTGAACGGCGCTGATCCTCGTCATCGGTAAACATGCGCCCCTCAAGCAGGGTAAAGTCGCTAACATCAGAAACCTGCGAGGTACTCCCCTGCAGGAGGGTTCCGGCGACCTTCTTACCGTTGTACTTGACTGATACATCGCCCACGCGAAACTGCTGGCTCTTGACGTACTGTTTACCGCCATCCGCGGCAACTACATGGGGTAGTTTGCGCAGGGCGAGCACGTCGTCCAGAGTGAGCTTCTTGCGAGTCAACTGCTCGGTGGTAGGGCGCACTCCGATGACCGGAAGATGGAAAACCCAGAAGACATTACTGCCCAACGAACTCACAAAGTCGCCTACGCGGTTATTCAACCCATTGATGACTGAAGAGATGGCAATGACCGTGGTGACGCCGATGACGATTCCCAGAATCGTGAGACCAGAGCGCAGCTTGTTCGCTCGCAGTGTCTCCAGCGCCATTCTTACGGATTCTCGTGCCTGCCCTTGTGCCATAAAACAGCTCCTGACTTTCTACATCTCCGATCGCAGCGCGACGATCGGGTCCAATTTTGCGGCCTTGCTGGCCGGATATACTCCGAAGAAAATGCCTGTGCCTGTGGCCATGAATAGCCCCAGCAAAATTGAGCCCAGGGAGACAGAAACCGAGATGTCGAATATCAGCGTGATCAATTCAGCGACGCCGATACCGATCATGATTCCGATGGCGCCGCCAAGCGTAGCCATGAGCGCCGACTCGATCAAAAATTGCAGTAGAACGTCTTTTTGCCGAGCTCCGAGTGCCTTGCGCACGCCAATTTCGCGGGTGCGTTCCGTTACAGAAACCAGCATGATGTTCATGATGACGATACCGCCGACCACCAGCGAGATAGACGCCAGGCCCAGCACAATAAACGTGAAGAGCTGGCTGATCTGCTTCCAGATATCGAGGAAGGTGTCGTTCGTTTCCAGCTGAAAGCTATCGGGGGCGTCCGGGGCATCGTGGCGGCGGGTGCGCATGATCACGCGGGCTTCGTCTTCGGCACGCTCCATGACCTTGGCGTCACCGTTGGCGCGGCCGTAAATCGTCATGGAATCGTTGGTTCCGTACGTATGCTGATACGTTGTGATCGGCACAGCGACCCAATTGTCCTGCGACTGGCCGAAGGTCTTACCCTGGCGTTCACCCACACCAACGATGGTGTACGGAACACCGTCGACGCGAACCTCTTTGCCAATTGGATCGCCGTCGCCAAGCAGGTTGTCAACGATGTCGTAGCCAACGACTGCATTGTGCGTGGCATGATCTTCATCTGCCTGGGTAAAAGCGCGACCCAATGCGATATTGATGTTATTCAGCGAAAACATCGTAGACGTGTAGCCGCGAACCTCTGTATCCGTGCTGGACTGACCGTTGTGCACGACATTGGTGCTCTTCGAGAGCAGGGCGCCAACTTCCTTGCAATCGGTGCAGCCATCTCTGATTGCCTGATAATCCTCAAGCTTCACAATTTTGCGCTTCTGAAAGCGGAAGTAGTCCTCGGCGCTGAAAATCACGGCTGCCTGGCGGGAGACGGTGAAGACGTCTGCTCCATAACCGGAAAGCTTGGTTCCCATATAGTCGTTGGCCGTATTGGTCAGGGTGATGACCATAATGACCGAGGCCACACCCATAACGACGCCGATCAGGGTCAGTACAGAGCGCAGCTTGTTGGCCCACAACGACTGCAGTGCGAGTTTGACGGCTTCGCTGAATTGCATGGGATTCCGATCCTTACATTTGCGACGGCCCGCTCTGTGAAACGCGGCAGGCGCACCGTTCCGGGACTGCCGGGCTGCTTTCGATGAGTCTAGCAGCGCAAGCGCAACTATAGTGCAGGCGGCGGTTCTGAGAAGAGACTACGCACCGGGAGCCAATCCGGTTCCCGCTGTTAGCCGCCGGACGGGGAACAGCCGGGGTCGGGATCGGGATGCAGGTTGGATTTGGGCTGGAACATTGATTTGCACTCGTGCGTATGAGCAGTCGTCGGGGTACACTGTGGCGACACCGGCTATGCCATCGCCGCAGGGCGCTGCCAGAGCCGAGATACCCGTTGTGTAAGACCCTTCACCATCCGTCAGTCCGGAGAATCCATGCATCTGAACCACCTCGTTCATCGCCTGTCGCATATCCTGAGTGCGTTGCTGGTTACCTCGCTCACAGCGTTTGCTGTCTCCCCAGCTCTGTCAGCCACAAATCCGCCGCTACTGCTTCGAAATCCATCCCTCAGCCAGAACTCCATCGCGTTTCTCTACGCGGACGATATCTGGACGGCCTCACGAAGCGGAGGTGAAGCGCAACGACTGACCTCGACTGGAGGCGTGAAGGAGGGCCCATATTTTTCCCCGGATGGATCTGAGATCGCGTATGCGGCCGCCCTGCACGGAAACCTCGATGTTTATGTAATTCCGGCGAGCGGGGGAATTCCGCGCCGAATCACCTGGCACCCGGCGGGCACCTATCTTTCCGGATGGGCGCCCGATGGTAAAGATCTGTTGGTATCCAGCATGATGTCCAGCTACCGTCACTTTTTCCGGCTGTTCCGCGTGCATGCCGACGGCTCTGGGATTCCTGAGCCGCTTCCGTTACCCGCCGGATATCAGGGCTCCCTGTCACCGGACGGGAAATTGATCGCCTATGAATCGATAACTCGATGGCAGCCAGCCTGGAAGCGCTATCACGGCGGCCAGAACTTCCCTATCTGGATTGTGGATTTGAAAACACTGGATCTGGTGAAAATTCCCAGCAATGGCTCGACGGATACTGACCCCGTCTGGGTAGGGAAATCCGTCTATTTTCTATCGAATCGAAAAGGGTCAGCTAAGGATGTCGGACCGGTATCCCTCTATCGATACGACACGGAGAGCAAGGATGTGTCGCTGGCCGTCCCCAACTCCGGCCTTGACCTGAAATCCGTTCAGGCGGGGCCGGGCGGCCTGGTTTACGAACAGTTTGGCTCGCTGCACTTGGTGGATCTGCCATCTGGCCATGACACAACTCTTTCTATCCAGATCCACGGTGATCTACCGAATCTTGCGCCGCATCTGGCTTCGATCAGTTCGGATGAAATCCAAAACGCAGCCCTTTCGCCTACAGGTGTGCGCGCGGTTGTGGAGGCACACGGGGATATCTTTACCATTCCTGCCGAAAAGGGCGATACCCGCAACCTGACGAACACATCCAATGCAGCCGAGCGCTCGCCTTCTTGGTCGCCGGATGGGAAGACGATTGCGTATTTTTCAGATGCCTCAGGCGAATATCAGCTCTACCTCAAGGACCAGACTGGCTTCAAGGCTCCCACGGTCATTGATCTCGGGCCGAACCCGTCTTATTTTTACAATCTTCACTGGTCACCAGACTCAAAGCGCATCCTCTATAGCGACAAGCATTTGCATCTCTGGTATCTCGATGTGCCGCAGAATGGAGCGGCGGCAGGCAAGCCGGTTCTCGTTGACTCCGGCCATGAAGGCGGTTTCGGAGAGGACGGGTTCCACGCCGGTTGGTCGCCCGACTCGAAATGGATTACCTACACACGCGATCTGCCAAATGACCTGAAAGCGGTATTCCTGTATTCGCTGGATAGTCACACAACTACCCAGGTTACGGACGGAATGAGCGATGCCGCCAGCGCTGCTTTTGACCCCAACGGAAAGTATCTGTACTTTCTGGCCTCGACCGACGATGGACCGTCCAACGCAGGCATTGATCTTTCATCGCTGGATCGGGCAGAGACCAGCGCCGCATACGTAGTAGTTTTGTCCAAGGACGACGTCTCCCCTCTGCCGCTGGAGAGCGACGACGAGAAAATCAAGGACGAGAAAAAAGACGATAAAAAGGACGAGCCGAAGAAAGACGACAAGAAGGCCGACGAGAAAAAAGACAAGTCTCCAAAGGACGCAAAGGCCGAAGCTGCCGGTGACGAAAAAGAAAAGGACGCGAGCGACGACAAAGCAGTCACAGTCAAAATCGATCTTGATGGCATTGGCAATCGCATCCTGGCACTCCCTGTTCCGGCGCGTAATTATAGTGACGTGGTCGTAGGTAAGACCGGCGTGATCTACCTTTCTGAGGGATCCCCAGTTGGTCGTTCTTCGAGTGAGAACGGTGGTCCCGGCATTCGCGCATTGTGGAGGTTCACGCTGGAGAAACGGAAGACGGAGCAGGTTCTTTCTGACCTCGATCTGTTTACCGTCTCCTCGGATGGTTCCAAGGCGCTGGTTGGCCAGCATGGCTCGTACTCGATCACTGCAACCGACGACCTGAAGCCTGGGGATGGCGGATCAGTCAAGCCGCTCAATCTCTCCGGCATGACAGCTAATGTCGACCCTCGGGCAGAGTGGAAGCAGATCTTCAACGAGACGTGGCGTATTGAGCGTGACTTCCTTTACGACCCCAACACTCATGGTCTAAGCATCCCGAAGATCGAAGGGCGTTATCGCCCCTACCTAGACGGACTTGCGTCACGAAGCGAGTTCAGCTACCTGTCGATTGAGATGCTCGGAGAGATCACGATTGGACATATGTTCATCAGTGGTCCACACAGTTCTGATGACGGACCAAAAACAGGCTTGCTTGGCGCAGACTACACGGTTGAGAACAACCGGTATCGGATCAGCAAGATTTTCGGCGGCCAGAACTGGACTCCAGGGCTTGCGTCGCCGCTGACCCTGCCGGGAGTTTACGTGAAAGAGGGTGAATACCTGCTGGCAGTTAATGGCCGTGAACTGCATGCTCCGGACAACTTGTACGCCTTCTTTGACGGAACAGCTGGCAAGCAGACTGTTCTGCATGTCGGCCCCAATCCAGATGGTAAGGATGCACGTGACGTGACCGTTGTGCCGATCGGAGATGAAGATGGCCTGCGCAATCTGGATTGGATTGAGGCAAATCGGCGGAAGGTAGACAAACTTTCTGACGGCAAGGTGGCGTACGTCTACATGCCCAACACGGGCGGCGGCGGCTATACGAACTTTAACCGCTACTTCTATTCGCAACTCAATAAACAGGCCCTGGTGCTTGATGAACGATGGAATGAAGGCGGCCTTATCGCTGACTACATCGTAGATGTGCTTAAGCGACAGCCGCTTTCGGGAGCGATTGAGCGGGATGGTCATGCGCTGCATGATCCGGTCGGGGCTATCTTTGGACCGAAGGCGATGCTCATCAATCAAAACTCAGGATCTGGAGGCGATGCTATGCCCTGGTACTTCCACAAGGCAGACATCGGCAAGCTGGTGGGAACCAGGACCTGGGGTGGGCTGGTGGGTATTGGTGGCTATCCTACGTTGCTGGACGGGGGGCGCGTTACTGCTCCTCGGTACGCAATTTACGGGCTAACCGGGGACTTCGAAGTTGAGAATCACGGCATCGCTCCAGATGTATCAGTCGAAGACACTCCGAAGGACTTCGCTGCTGGTCACGACTTGCAATTGGAGACCGGGGTCAAGCTGGTTCTCGATGAGTTGAAGGAGCATCCGATTCCGGCAATTCCGATTCCGCCGTATCCGAACTATCACGAGAACGATGGCCTGGGTAAGAACTAGGTCGTCTATCTAGCGAAAAAGGGCAGGATGAGTGATTCTCATCCTGCCTTTTTGATTTGGTCTGCAACGTCGTAATAACGGTCACCCAGAACTATCTTCCAGAGCTGCCAAAGCCTTTCGCTAGACGGCTGGACTCAGCCAGCTCCTCGACTTGCTTCACCTCGCCGGTGAGAACCGGTACAGGAATCATCTGGGCAATCTTGTCACCAGCGTTTAGGCGGATGGCTTCGTCGGTGAGGTTGGTCAACAAGACTTGTATCTCACCACGATAACCGGCGTCGATCACTCCGCCGGTTACGGCTATTCCTTTAGAAGCCATTGAGGAGCGGTCGCGTACCAGGAGGCCAAGACCTGCACCTGTCTCCGGATGTCGCGCTTCAACCGCGATTCCTGTCTTGACGCGCACGGATTGGCGAGCCCATAACTCGACTGCCTCAAGTGCAAAAACGTCGTATCCCAAGTCTTCGCCTGGATGCGCGACTTCCGGCATCCGGGCTCCTTCAGCAAGCAGTTTCACCAATAGCATCTTCCCATTCTACGATTCGTTCCTCCGACATTGGTCTTCGCTCTATTTATGCGAAACAGGCATCGGGTTTCTTTGGCCGGATTCTCCTGGTGAGACTTGAGCTAAGCACATGCAATTTGCGTTACGTCTGTACTGAAATCGATCCGATAAGACTCCTTTCGCACGGAATTTAAAGAGACGGGATGCTCTAATGTCTTCACGGTCGAAGAATTTGATGGGTTTGCACCTCCAGCCAATGAGCGTGGATTACTG
>Ga0302140_10012211_pt1 | contig 10539 bp, 11 predicted proteins | sample I_Bog_E1_1_FD_202095 | JGI IMG/M metagenome (GOLD analysis project Ga0302140, IMG submission 202095) | Peat permafrost microbial communities from Stordalen Mire near Abisko, Sweden - I_Bog_E1_1 | ecosystem: Environmental > Terrestrial > Soil > Wetlands > Peat | place: Sweden: Abisko, Stordalen...
TTAAATTCGCTATCATAATATCGGTCATCAATCTATCCCCCACCACAGCTATTTCCTCATTATTTTCTGTTCAAAAATGAGATTTAGCATCATCCCGATCATAAAATTCCCAATCATATGTTTTAGTCAATGTGTTGTCTTTATCAAATATGATATATCTTATGCCCATAGCTTTCAATACCTGATAATCCAAACCATGGACACTTTTCCTCTTAATATCAGGACTAAGAATCAAAAGATCCCTTAATATATTCTTTAATATTTTAACAAATCTCATAAATTCATGAAAAACAACTTATTTTAAAAATTGCTATTTTTTATAACTCCGATACTTATTGAAAATGGAGTCATATAATGTCTAAGCCTGATAAATTTAAATTAAAATCAACACTTTGTTTTAAATTAGAACTTTTAAAAAAAAATAATAATAAATTTAATGTTGAAAAATAATAAAGCAAACTATAAATATTAAAATTAACTTAAATGGTTCATTCAGAAAAAATAATATGTATATAAATTCGTCTCACTTTTTAATTTATAAATTATTCAACTTCACTTAATCCTTTTGAAAGAACATTGTTTTCATTATTTGATCACTCGAAGTATTATTATTAAACAAATTGAACCGTTGGGTCTCTGCATTGATTTGGCTCTCATTATTCATCATTCTCCCAAATAAATTATTAATTCCATTTAAATTATTTGCATTATAATTTTTAGTGAAACTGTTGACTGGATTCAAATTATTGAATTTTTGATTATCGGAATTATTAAAATTGTTAAAAAGGTTGAAATCAGCGTTGAAATTATTGTTGAAATTTTTGAAAAGATTGAAATTATTGAAATTATTGATATTGTTAAAATTGTTAAAATTCCTTAACTTATTGAAATTGCTAAGATTGTGGTTATTGATGATATTATTCATAGGGTTGATATTGTTCAAATCATTGAAATTGTTGAAATTAGTTGGAAAACCATTGTTTCCAATAACATTCATATTATTATATAACCCGTTCATGAGCCCATTGGTGTTATTCCCATTGCCCATATAATAATTGTTAAAATTTTTGGCATAGTTATTGATATTATAGCTGTCTTTATTTAAATCATAAGCTAAATTTGGATTTAAGGGCAAAGCATGAGCATTGAGTAAATTATTCATATTCCTTTGACTGTCAGTGAAATTGGCCAAAAACTCCTGTTTCTCCTTGATTTCATCTATCTTCTCCTGTGTCACTTCATTCTTCACCTCGATCTTCATCTTGGCCTCCATATTTTCTTCTTCTTTGCTTTGATTCATCAACTCCTCATCGCATTCGCTTCTCTCCTTCAATTCGAAGAATTCAATCAAATCCACTTCATTCTTCTTTTGTGGAAACACCTCGATTTCGTTTCTGATTTGAAACTCAACAATTTTCTCATTTTTCTTCTCACTTTTCACTTTTTTCGAAGGTTTCTCTGAACATTCCACTGAATTCGAAGATTCCTCATTCTTCTCACTTTCTGATTCACTCCCCATGGCCTCCTCATTCTTTTCATTTTGCGAGAAATCTTGGGTTCTTTGATAAACTACCTCGAATTCCTCAAGGTTTTTGAAGTCTAAAGCCTTGAAATGGTCAGGAATTGAATCCAGCTCGGAAACCACTTCCAATGGAGACCCTTTAAAGACCTCATAAAATTCCAGGATCTAATTAAAAATTGGAATATTATAAGAAAAAACTCCAAGATTTTGCCTTTTTTATATAGAAATGGTCCTGAGCGAACTCTTGGAATTGGATACTTAAGAGAAAAAGGCTTTGTTTGAAAGTGCTTGTTTTTTTCATGAAGAATCTTCTCAGAATTATAAAGAACTCATCCATGACGTTTTCTGGCTTTTCCTAATAAAAGATTGCTTAAAAAAAATGAAAATCCCAATAATACCCCATGGATTTTCTCTGAATCATAGAAAAGCCGCACACAGGCTGGGAACTTCATTGCCAAGAAAAGCGGGTTTTTCACCTTATCTCTGATATTCGGTGCTGTCAAATAATCATATAATCCCTTCAGACTATTTTCTATATGATTTTCGATTATTTGGAGGTTTTTCTTCTCTTTTTTCATATAGGGTCGTCTGAGGCTTTCCATAGGGAATTTCTCCACAAATGGCTTCAGATGCCTCTTCTTCAAATCCATTGGATTCCGGGCTGATTTCCTTGAATCTACGAATATTGGGGGACTTATAACTGATTTCAAATAAACAGGAGGGCCTTCGGGGTCCTTTTGAACTAAAGAAATTGTTAGATGGAACTTGGCCTCTTTATGGTTATAAGAAGTGGTCAGGAACTTCAAGGAAGAAAAAAGGCAATCGTTTTCAGTGATTTTGAGCCTATTGTTACCAATAAGGCCGACATCAATTAGATGGAAAGTCCTTAAATTCTCAAGAAAAGGTTTCACTGCGAGGACTTCCACCTTTAGAAAGATTTCTTAGATTTCTTAGTTTTTTTTGATATAATATAGTTTACATAAAGATTTTTGGGTGTGTCATAAAACTCTTGGGTCAAAGGGTTCAGGAATTCCACTGAAACCTTAATGAAGGGCAGGTTCCAGCTTTTATGCCATACCCAACCTTTTTCTTCTACATAATGCAGGCTTTTGTCCATGTTTATGTTGAGTTCGGTTTTGATTTCCTGAAAAAAATTCAAAAAGGTGCAAGCTAAGAAAAGACCTGGCCCTTAGAGAAAAAAGAGGCTTGGGTTCCTAGGTTGAAATATTCGATTTTTTTCTTGAACTCTCGTTTGAGATCAAAAGAACAGGGCAACCATCGCCAATCGGTCATTTAATTAATATTTTGTGAATTTGTTTTTTTTTACTTTTTTAAGCGGTTTATGTATAATTAGTTATTTTTCGAAGGAACTTTATCAAATCACTCATTATTGCTCGCAATGTTATTGATATCCTTATCTCTTTGTTCTTCGGGACTATCCAAACCTTTGGCTTCCCATTCTGGCACAACGAATGATCCTTCAATAGCAGAAGGCTTGAGTCCATTGACCCAAATAAATGTCTCGGTCTTTCTTGGCACTTTCTCATAATGGCCAGCTCCATGAGTGGGCTGTCAAATTAATTGTTTAGAGTTATCAATAGATTATAAAAAATTCACTGACCCTTCTAACTGGTTGAGGAGCACAATTCGAGGCTTTGGTATCATAATAGAGAATGCCTCGATCTCTGATTGGCATAGCGTCTCGGTTGTTGCCATCGGGGTTCTTTGGAGTGTTGAGATCGGCCACATATTTGACTGATCCGTCGGATTGGGAGGCACCTAAAGTGGGTATTTGGAGGACGTCTTTGATCATACTCAAGGCAGCGTAACCCACATGGACGGGCTTTTCAATAATGAACCATCTTGTATGTTCTAAAAAAAGAAGAGATAAGCAAAAAAAAACATACCAAAAAATACAAAAAATACAAAAAATTCAAAAAATTCAAAAAATTCAAAAAATACAAAAAATACAAAAAATACAAAAAATACAAAAAATACAAAAAATACAAACAATACAAAATTTACAAAAAATACAATAAAATATTAAAAATCTAAAAATTAAAAAAATACATAAAAAAAATTAAAAAAATACAATGAAATACACAAAAAATATTATAAAGGGTACCATCACAAGGTGGAGCGGTGATTGAACCAACATATCTCCAATAATTGAAGAATCCATTATATTCATAAACATCATCAACATCCTTGAAAAGTTCCTCGACATCAAGTTCACTTTCTCCATTCGTTCCATTTTGCATATCGATCTTCTGTTGATAAACGTTGGGCAGGCTCATGAAATCCAAAGCATCCAAGAATTTGTTATTTTTTCCAGGTCCTTGCAACGCCAAGAATGCCATACCTGCTTTCTTCTTATAATCTCCTTCGCTGGTGGGGTGGTAAATGAGTTGGATTTCCATATCAAACTTTCTGCCTTCGATGGTATGTTCTGCTGGAGTGTGGAATCTGATTTCTTTGCATTCATACTCCGCGAAATCTGAGTCGATGATTCTTGCGAACACAGTATCGACGCAATCTTTGGGATCTGTGTTCTTGCATCTGATTTTCATCATGTTATCTTCATAATAAGTGGCCAACTTAGCGACATTCACCTTAGACCATTGGAAGCTGGCGGTTTCATTGATATTGGACACACATCGACGTTCCACATTGATTGGAGATTGTTCGAAACCTTCAGAGCATTTGCAGTTCCAATCGCTACCATGACTGGCATAGGTCCAATCCTCATTACAGGCAGGTGATGGTAATGGAATCAGGATCATGGGTTCTTTAATCGTTTGTTTTTCGTTGATGATCAAAGGACCAGCTTGTGCAGAACCGTTGCTGCAAGGACGACCCATGACTTGGGAAATAGCGCAAACCCATGCCTGTTGATCAGTGGCGTTGGATGCACAGAGATCCCATTTGTCACCTTGTTTATTTTTCACTTTGAAACAGTTTTCACCGAGCTTTGACTATGGAAATTAATAGATTTTAACTAAAAAAAATAAAAATATGAGGTACTGGGTTGGAAGAAACGATGTTGTCAACTGAAATTGCGCCAAGAACGATCATATCAGTTTTGGTCTCAGTGTAGTAGAGGTTGAGTCCTGAGATTCTGAAGTAGAAGGCATCATCAGAAGGAACAGTGGCATCCACCAGGTGATGTTGGTTCTTTCTGAAGGAAGCTATAGTAGAAGGATAAAAAAAAAATGAACATAAATTTTAATTTGAATTAAGTTAAGAAGTCTACTTGTTTGGCCTTGTTTAGAAGGATCAGAGATGGTATTTGGCAAGACTTTGCGCACCGTCTCGACCCTGGCCCAATTATCTTGTCCCAAAGGAATCATAGGGAACTTCTTTCCGCTCTGAAGGAAAAAATTACATGAGAAAAATCAAAACACCTTACCAAGGTTTGTTGGGAACTCAACTGCAACCACCCTTCTTTGATTACTTTGGTGGAAGTGACATTTGGGGTAGCAGCGCCGGCTGTGACAGCGGCACCAGCGGCGGCTGCAGGAGCGGCGGCTGCAGGAGCTGCAGCTGCAGCGGCTGGGGCTGCGGTGGCTGCGGCATCTGGGGTTTGGTAGTCGTCAAAAAGCGAATGGGCGTTGATTTGATTTGAGAAGTCCAAAGAATTGGTGGAGTGTGACTTAAGTTTCGAGCCGAGGACTAGAGAAAATTAAGGGAGGGAAGAAAAGAAAAAGAGTTACTTAGAGTGCTGAGGCAAAAAAACAAGAGGATTAGGAGCTTCATTTGAGAGAAACACGGGTTTTTGAATTAAAAAATTATAATTTTTTATTCCGATTGTTTGAGAAAGAAATAATCTTAGGGGAAGACCTTTTATCTTTATTTTTATTTCGAAATTTCAAAATTTTATTTCTTGACTTAATTTTTTTAATTCAAATCCAATTCCCATTCGTCCACCCATTTCAACGGTTTTATCCCCCCCTCCACAAATTCCAACCGTCCCCAAAATTGCAAATCATGTCCCTTCTCTCCATCCAAGGCGCTTCCCCATCGATCGCTCACAAAAACATAAGTATCTTCACTTTTACTCTTCTCTCTCACCTCTAAGACAAAACTTTGTTGTCCCTTGGTAACAGACGACCCTCCAAAAAAGCTGCCTGAAAATGGGTCGATATCAATATGTGGGTCTGTGAAAGGTCCCATAGGGTTAGAGCTGAATTTCACCACTGAGTTACTGCCTGTAGTGCAGAAGCAACAACATTGTCCATATAGTAAATAATAGACCCCATTGCGTTTGAAGAAGATCGGGGCTTCATTGTTGACATCGCTCACTATCACAGAGGCACTTCCATCTGCCACATCCAAATAATCATCAGTGAGCTGCTCTATGCTAACTTTATGATTTGTATTGAAGGAGTCATAAATCAAATAACCCTTGAGGTCATCATCTATAAACACTGTGAAATCACCTGGGTTGCCATGCTTTGTTTTGGCTTGTTCTGTGATCACCGTGAAGGGACCTTCCGGGGTATTGGAAACAGCTACCAAAAGGTCAGCATCCAAATAATTAGGCAATCCCATAAAACCGTTCACTCTGTTGACCCAAAGCACATAGTGATTTCTTCTACTATCATATATCACTTTCGGCCTAAAATAGATCCCGTTCGGCCTGTCCTCCTCTGGTAGGACATTAGATATAAATGTCCAATTAGCCAAGTCGTTTGAAATGTAAAGGTTGATTGAATGGTTAAATTGGAAGCCACAGGAATCAAGACCAAATACACCCAGACAACCCCAAAGAGGATTCTGACAAGAACCATAGCCCATTCCATAGAAGAAGTAGGTGGAGCTTGATGGGATCTGAAGGATATTCCCATCATGGACGTCCATCAGTTGACTTGAAGTATCATATCTGGGCTGGAGATTAGATAGCTTAATTGGAAAGATAGGGGATAATAAAGTGAGAAATATCAATAGATGAGGAAAAGAATTCATAATGATTGCGTTGTTTTTTTTAGAAAAAATATTATTAAGAAGTTTTACAACAGAATAAAATTTTTATTTTTTGATTTTTAAAAAAAAAATAATATTTCTCTAAGGAAAATTGTTTTAAAGCTCAGATAAAAATAAAACAAACCAAAAAACAGATAAAATATACAATGATAACAGAAAATAAATGGGGAAAAAAGAAATAACACATAAAAACATAAAACAACACATAAAAAAAAAAATTATGACTGCAACTTTTTGTATTTTTTTTTAAAAGATGGATATTTATTCTTTTTTTTTTATTTTTGCTTAATTAGCTCTTTTTTTTTCATCCACGATTTTAGCTCATGAGCTCAAGGATTTGCTTGACCAACACGGTGAATTCGTCCAATGTGACCTTTCCATTTTTATCAGTGTCCATGGCCTTGAATGCGTCTTTGATTTCATTGGGTTTTGGGGCAGGAATATTTAATTCAGCTGCCATAGTATTCATCAAATTACCCAATTCGCCTTCATCGACAAAACCTGAATGGTCGGCATCCACTCCATCGAAAGCCATTTTGGCAACTTGATTTAATTTTTCTTTATCGGCAAGAACGTCTTTAACTGACATTGGAGAACTATTGAAAGGCTGGATTTTTTTTTTTGGGCTTTTATTTTAGATTATAAATGATTATAAATTCCGAAATATAAATTTAAAATTTTGGAATCTGGAATATCTTGCTTTTTATTGCTTTTTTATGAAATGAGCGTTGATTTAATATTTTAATTAAACATTAATAATTCAAGAAAAATAATTGTAATTCATGCATATTTATAAAATTTAAAGCCCCCCCTTCTCCCACCTTTTCTCATTTCTTAAAAATATCCAATTTCTTCTCCGACTTCTCCACCCTCTCCTCGCTTTCAAGTGTTTTGGCCATTTTTTTACTATGAACAATTTCTTAAAAATAATGTAAAAAACCCTATAATTACAATAAGCCCTTCTCCACCTTCAATTTGTTGCCCATACTATTCATATTCACGGCTTCTAATTCCAATAAATCCATCGATCCTAAACTAAATCTATCAGAATCCGTCAATTCGAAGTCAATGTTCCTTTTCAACGATGCTGATTTCGAAAACACCTCATTGGAAAACCAAACCCATTGTGTGCTCTTTTCCACATTTATCAAAGAATCCTGCACATTCTTTAATATTTTACCACATGCCTCCTGATACATATAATCCAATGTCTTCAAATTCAAATGACCTAATTTACCAACGAACCCAGGACCCAAGCCATAAAGGTTCTTTACACTACCTCTATCTGAGATGACTCGGAAGTTGTCATCCACCTATTAATATAATATGGTTAAAGGTTGGAAATTTCAATGAAAAAACAATGAGCTCCCCCTGTTCTGTGGTTTTTAACGGGATGTTTTGGCCAGAGATGTCTTTGATTTGAAGTGTGGGCATTTGGTAATTAGCACAATCGATGAACATTCTAGTAGTTGGGAGGTAGTTGTCCATCAAATCAGAGAGATCACCTTTAATCTCGGAAATTAGACATCGGGTTTCTATTTTTTCATTGATCTATTAAAAAAATTATCATAAAAAAAAAATGAAAAATAAAATGAGGAGTGAAAAAAAAAAAATGAGTAAAAAAAAAAAAATGAGTCAAAAAAATAACACAATAAATGAAAAAAACATAATAAAATATATGTATTTGGGAAAAAAACCTCTTTGAACAATTTTAAGGCACTTCCTTTCAAATTCTTCCCCAGCTCACTTTTCTTCTCATTAATTAACAAAACTACTTCCTGATCCTTGAAAAACGGCATGATCACATTGCTTTTCTTCCAACTCGAAAATCCAGCCGCCTTGAAATCCCCGAAACAAACACACGAACAATCGCATTCCTGTATTTTTTTCTCTTCTGCAATTTTCTTCTTTTTATTAAACTCCGTGTAATTTGATTTCTTGCTATTTTTAACATCATTTCCTTCAGTTTCGAAAGGTTTTTCGGTTGCTCTTTTGCTGCAGACCTCACAACATCTCATGCATTTTTTCACTCTTTTCTCCAGAAAAGGACTTTTGGTCAGTTCGTTTTTATCATAAAACAAGGGGCCATTCAATAAAAGAAAGCCACAAGCGAATACTAATGAGCTGTTGCCAAAAATTACTACTCTTTTATTCAGGTCAAGGCTGAGCAGTTTAAGGATCTTCAAAAAACCCTCTTCCTTGAGAAAATCATCACCTGGGATCACTGATTCTAAGGGGATCTTCTTAAGGCAAGAAATCTTTTGGAAGATTCCATTGGAAAGAACCAAAGTCTTAAAAAATAGTAAAAAATCTGAAGTTTTATATGTAAATTTGTCTAATTTTTATTGTGTACATTAGTCTTAAATTTGCCGAAAATGTCACCACAATTGGTTGTTTTCTTTGTGGAAATCAGCATTTCTCCTCCGTTGAGCAACTGAACCCCCAGGATTTCATGTGAAGGGTAGAACACATGTTTTTCCTTGAGGATGTATATATGTCTCAATAGACAATTCCCCACAAGTTTCATAAAAAACCCGATCAAAGAACATGGTGCCTCATAATTTAAATAGTCGATTAGCTCTGAAAAAACCTGGGTTTCTAGGATTTCTTTAAAAAGTGAAGGGGAACATGAGTCCAAAAGCCGGATCTAATGAAAATATGAGCTATTGAAATTTTTCATAAGCGAACCTTTTCGAATTTTGTGAGTTTTGAATAACTAGAAGACTTTTTCTCAATGGCCTGTTGGAGGTAACGCTCGAATAGCAGGTTGCTGAGATCATATTCCTGAGAAATTAAATTGCAATTCATTGAAACTTATTAGAAAAATACTGAAAGGAGACACTCTGGTTCGTTGAGAATCAAACGGATGAATTCTGAAGCCGGTTCTGAGCAGTTCACAACTAAAAATCAATATTTGCTGGGGGGAGAGGGGGAGGGGGGAAGGGTAACTTAGGAAAATAAAGGTGGGGGGGGGGGGGTGGGGTGGTACTGTATTTTTCGAAATTTCCTGAACCGAAATTCTGTCCTTTTTCTATTATTTGAATCCCTTTCTTGGAGATTAGCTCGTAAAGACGGGATGTCTTAGAGGCGTAGAGTAAAAATATCAGGGTGGAAGGACCCCCTCCAAGGAAGGTGAGTTTTGCTGTGGGAATCGACGCATTGTATGACTCCATTTTCAATAAGTATAGGAGTTATAAAAAATAGCAATTTTTTAAAATAAATTGTTTTTCATAAATTTATGAGATTTGTGAAAATATTATATAATATTGTAAGGGATCCTTTGATTCTTAGTCCTGATATTAAAAGGAAAAGTGTCCGCGGTTTAGATTATCATGCATTGAAAGCTCTGGGGATAAGATATATCATATTTGATAAAGACAATACATTGACGAAAACATATAATGGGGAGTTTTATGATCAGGATGTTGAGGAATCGTTTCAAAAGGGGGTGGAGGTGTTCGGGGTGAAAAATGTAGGGATTTTATCGAATTCAATGGAAAAAGATAGAAAAGATTGGAAAGGAGTAGGAATAATTACTTCAAAAAAGAAGAAGCCATTTAATTTCGATGATGCTAAATCTCATTTTGGAGCCGAAAATAATGAGGAAATAGCTGTGGTGGGGGATAGATTGATGACTGATATTATGATGGCGAATTTAAAAGGGGCGTTAGGAGTTTATGTGGAGCCGTTGGAACGCTCACATGAGAAAATCAATATAAAAATGATGAGGCTTTTGGAAGATTATACTTTGAAATTTGTGATAAAAGGGAAAAGAAGAAAAAAAAGCTTTAATGAGAAAAATTTAGGGGATTTTGAAGAATAGCTATCTTCGATTCATTTGTTTCACATTTATGGAATTTTTGTTAGTGATTATTTGAACTTCATCAAATAAATGGTATAATTTAAAATTTTCAAAAAAATGTTTAAATTTAAAGATGGTTGAGAAATGATTAATATCAGAAAATCTCTCTAAAAAAATGAATAAAAAAAATAAAAAAAATAAATAAAATAAATATTTTTCTTTTATTATTTTT
>Ga0302140_10012213_pt1 | contig 10538 bp, 17 predicted proteins | sample I_Bog_E1_1_FD_202095 | JGI IMG/M metagenome (GOLD analysis project Ga0302140, IMG submission 202095) | Peat permafrost microbial communities from Stordalen Mire near Abisko, Sweden - I_Bog_E1_1 | ecosystem: Environmental > Terrestrial > Soil > Wetlands > Peat | place: Sweden: Abisko, Stordalen...
GAGTTCAGGGACCGGATCTTGATACTGCCAAGGTATATTGTACAACATCTGAAATAGAAAAGCTGCGCTATCATGAGAGACGATATGCACTGTAACTATTAGCAAGCGTGCCCGATAAAAATGAATGAGAATCTCAACTTACTCATAGATCACTTCGGCGCCTCTCCTCATCCCACTCCCAACCCACATCCCACAATTGACTCTATCCCTATACCTCTCATCGCCCGTCTCCATATCTATAAAAATTCTAAATTTATAGCTATTCGGATCAACTTTGTCAGCCAACTCCGGATCTGCAAGCTGAGCCAGGACTTCTGGCGGCCCTGTTCTCCAGCCGTGCGTCTTGACAACGATATGTGCAGGCGGGCTATCATGAGTCTGAAGAATATAGTTTGTCTCCAGTTTTGCGGATCCATCTGCTATAATGAGCTGGCTATCTTGTCCACCAGGCTAGTTCACGTGAGCAAATGTTGCGTAGAATCTAGGAAAGACATACCAAGACGATTCCTGATCCCCAGGACCCAGACCATCTGCCACCAGTGAAAGAAATCCAATTCCGGTGTCCAAGTGGCGTTGGCCCAACGGAAATGCGGGGGTTGAGCGTGACAGACATGCGGAAGTCAAGGCTCAGGGTAGGATGTGGTAGAGAAAGACTTGGATGAGGATAGTTTGAGTTGTGATCTGAGGCTTTTGGAGTACTTTCGGCCATTTTAGCAATTGAAACAAATTACTGAAGCAGAAGTACAGAACTTTCCTACTTCATAAAAAGAGGTTTTATAGAGAAGAAGCCCCACTTACGCTTCGGCATCCCACCCGCTCGGGAAGATGTACGGCTGTTGACTGCGGTAACGGGGGAGTTAGCAATACTCAAATGGGGTTGTTTCGAGAAAGGACATATTGTCTGAGGAGAATATCATGAGACAGGCCCGAACAAGAGGAAGGGTCCTCCCCCGACACCTACTGGAACTCACTCATCCACGGCATTGGAGCCTTCTCCCCTCGTTGCTTCGCCGTAACATCTGAGTTCCACCCAACGTTCATTCTCACGTCGTTGCTATAGTCTTTGTCGTTGTCTAGATTGCCTCTTAATACGTTTGGGCTGTACACGGTCCAACTCGAGTCCGCCGGATCTTGTTGCGCCGATTCTTGGTTTGGGTTCTCGGGGACATCTTCACCCGTTGGAATCAGTGGAGGGAGCTTTGCCACGAATCGATCCATCCCTGTGTAGATGTTGAAATTCATCTGGGCGTGCGTTGGAGAGTTTGTTGCATCGCTGGGAAGGAAGAAACGAGATGAGGTGGAAAGTTATCACGGCCTGCAAGCGAGAATAGGTCGGGTAAGAAAGGACATTTGATTGTCCGGTATGAAGGCTGCCTATAGTGAGATGCGTTTGATGGAAACCAAATCATGTCCTATAATTATTGCACAGTGTCCTTTGAGTCTGAGAGTGAGAGATGTTCTTGGCCTGAGCAGTAAGGTAGCTCAGCAAAGTGCACCCCTGAAGTGTAATTTTCAGGCGTCGCTACAGCAGGTTATCTCTAGCAACGATCCAGTCTACAGTTTCGAAGACGAATTCCTGGTCCAGTCTTCATATTTTTTCAATTTACAAAATCGAAACGCATAGCGGGCTCTTTGTATGTTCAATTTCTAATACTCTGTGATCAGCAATCATGCTGCTGAGCTAGTAAATCCTATGCTGGCAATTTGACACCTCCTGCTTTTATCTTACTCCAATCCTTCTCAAACCCACTCTCAACATCAGGTATTGGTCCCATTGGCGTAATCGCTTTTGGATTTATATCTGCATGACTTTTGGTGTACTTGCAACTCATATCAGTCCTGTTCGATAGATAGCTCAATTGGAACTCACATTCTCCTTGATGTGCCTGAAGTCGGTTGTCTCCTTGAATCCAGGCACATTCCAATACAAGTTCTTCATCCACTCGTTCAATAACGGGTAATCATGTCTTATTGTCCCCAGATTGCACTTGAAATGCTGCACATAAATTGTATCGAACCTGATTAGAGTTGGGTACAGACGCAGATCCAGCTCAGTGAGCTCAGATCCAAGAACATACGGCCCGCCGTTCTTTGACAGTAACTCTTCCAATCGATTCAATGCTCGGAATACTGGGACCACATTCTTATCATAAGTTGCCTGATCCGGTGCAAATCCTGCTTTATAAACACCGGTATTCAGATCTGCCTGCATCCATTTCCCGATCTCATCGATTTCCGTCCGAAAGTTCTCGGGATATAAGTCTAATTTCTTGTATTCATCTGGCAAAATAGAGTTCCAACCAGTATTGAAGTTTCGCAGTATCTCCAAGCTCTCGTTATTGACCATTCGATTTGTCTTCTTGTCCCATAACGCCGGAACACTGTATCGTCCTTTGTAGTCCTTGTTGTCCCTGAAATATATTTCGTGCATGTATTTGCTTCCAAATAAATGGTCTTCGGTAGAACCCTCGTATGAATCATCAGCGGTTGGGAATTTCCACCCTGGCCATCCCTTGTCATCTCCCTTGGGATATGGCTTGACGATCGAGATATCAATAATGTCTGTCAAACCCTTCAAATGTCGGATGAGATTCGCTCGGTGCGCGAAGGGGCAGAAGAGACCTGTATCCGATGATCAGCTACTTCCGCATTACGTGCCAGCGCTCTTACCAATATAAAGATGGTACCGTCCCTTTTCCGGTGGGAATTCCCTGTTAGGTTCAATCAAGCCGTGCCAAGCTCCCTCCTCGATCTTCATTACAGAGGCCATGCTGAGATGTTTCTGGAGCTGCGAGGTCCTTTCAAACAACGATTTGGCGCGTTTAAATAACGTTGACATAGGAAAATTTTCTAGTTGTTGTTGGTTTGTCAGCTCTTTGAGGTAAGACCGGAATGGCGTCAATTTGCTGCCCCGCATTGCGGGGTCCAGCCTCGCAGACAAGGCTGATGCTTCACGTCCTCCCTATCAAATTGGAAAAAATCCCAGCATCATTTCAATCAATTGTTTAACGGAATGAGTCGAAAGACTCAAGTACTTTTCAGTCGCTTTGACATGAATGTCTGTTAATATTTGACGATGATCTTCAAGTGGAATGGAAAGACCAGGATTGCAGCTCTTCCCCCTATAATTTAGAAACGTTGGCATGTTGGATATGCGTCGGATTATGCCAGAGTTGGTGATACCTGGAAGGTATATTTAAGAAGAATCACTTGATTCAACTATTCACGGCTTCACTTCCGCCAGCTGGGCCTATCTGCCTCTGCTGGTACTATGCGGTACATCCTTCCTGGAGCATTCATCAAGTGACTTTGCTGAATTAAAAGTCTCCCTTGATACAGAGAAGATGTTTGAAACCACAAGGTATGTGACATCTCGAGTACAGTAATGTATATTCAGGAACTCGTAATGATTAGGGAAACCGACGTTGCAAAACTGAATACCGAGTGGTGATGGTGTTTACTAAAAGCATCATGATTCTATTGAGCAGCTAGAGTCTGACACTATTGCTGTATGGCTGTCTTCACCTTCTTAGATGCATGCTGCTTCTGAGAATCTTCTTCGTCCATTTCACCCGCAACTGCCGCCACGCCATGAGCTCGCTTCTTATTACCAACAGGAACTGGGGTGGCTGTTTTGCTCGGCTCTGTTTGAGTTTGCTCTGCTGTGGTCTTCTCCGTTGTATTCTTCTTGCTCGCCTTCTTGACTGCGGTCTTCTTGGGTTGCAGCTTCTCAGCTGGTGACTTGACGGTTTTTGCTACAGTGGCGTCTTTGCCTGGTGTATCCTTCGTAGTCTTCGGCTTATTGGCCTTTGCAGAAGTCGTCTTGGCTGGCGTTGTCTTAGCTGGAGTGGATTTTCCGGGTGTATTCTTCGCTGGAATTGTCGTTTTTGGTGGAATCTTTGAAGGAGCAGCTTTGACAGGCGTCTTCTTAGCCGGATGTGCTTTCACTGTAATCGCCCTCGGGGATGCTTCATCAGATTTCTCTTGCGGCGGGTTGCAGTGAGGTGCTTCCAAGGGGTTTTTGTACCATCCAGCAGCTACTTGAGCCGAAACGCGCATGATCCTGGACACAGATCGGGGCCCAGCATCTGGCATGCATGCTTTATAGGCGTGTCGAAGAATGGGGGCATTTTCGGTATCTTTGAAGTGCTCGTAGTCGAAGTCGCCAGTCTCCCATCGCCGGATAAGCTCTGCCTGTGGCCATTTCTTCCAGCTGGCTTTCTCCTTGGAAACCTTGTATGCGTCAGTATTGTGGACTATCAGAGGAAAGGAGAGTTCGACATACTTCAGCCTTCAATTCGTTCTCAAGTCTCTCGATCTCTTCCCTGTCCTTGATGACGAGTCTCTCAAAGTATTCTTCGCCTTCACGAATTTCCCGTTGCAATCTTGATAGCTCACCGTCACGACGTGCTTGAAGAAGCTCCAGTGCGGATTTGGCCTCATCCAGCTGTTTCTGGAGCTCTTTGCTCCGCATCTTGTTCGCAAGCACGGAGCACCCGCCCCAAATATGATTGTATTTGGTCTGTGAACCGATGGATTGTAGTTGAAGCAGTTCAAAGGCGTTTTGATGTCCAGGGAATCTATCGCCTGATACGTATTTCGTTAGCGTGAGGGGGTGAGGGGTACCCAAGGCTATACTGAATGGAAATTACAATGGTGAATTCATTCCGTGGATTAAATGTGAATCATGCTTGGTACAAGAGACGGCAAAGCACGGGAAGGCGGTACCAGACTCTTGAAGGTGAAGCTATGTGTCTCTATTGCTATTAATCTCCCCTTTTTAAGCGAGATCTCCACTCCGGCGTCAACAATAACCAAGATTTAGTTGAGAAGCAGTTATGTGCAAAATAAAATATTAAAAGGTAATTAAGAATAAAAATAAGTAAGGTTCAAACTTGAGTGGGAAATTATTGGGCTGTGTTTCCACTTGCTGGACTGGGGAGTAGTCGGTTTACTGAGTTGTGACTTGGTGACAATTGATATAATTTCACTTTACACAAGATTCTGCAATTTGATTCAGGTGAATTCAGCATCTATTGTAATCACCATCTTGATAAGGTAACCTCACCACCTATCCTATAGCTAGAAGTCGCCCTCGAGATCAAAGCTGAATCCCTAGCGGCACTCGTCATTGTGGGCCGGAAAAGGTCGATTAACGAAAAGGTGATGAAGTCTGCAAAGGCGATATCAAGTTGACCAGCGCTCACTTCTCGTCTTTGTCCTTCTCTCCAGATAATCCCAAGCCCTTCAAATCCTCAACAAACTGTGCGTCTTTCTTCACTTCAACACGCTTCTTGTCGATCTTCTTCTCCGTCAGAAGAGCTCCAACAAGTGCCTTCTGCGCGCTGACAATATCATCCTGAAGCTTGTTGTCAGCAGGGTAAACGGATACAGGTGTATACTCAGAACTTGCCTTGTTTTCTGTGTCGTATGCACCTGCAAGTTGAGCAAGGAACTGGTTGAGACCATGCGAGTGGCCCTGAACCAGTGGAGCCTCATTCTCCTTCTGCTTGGATTTTCCTTTGCTCGAAGGACCTCGCGAGTGACCCTGAACGATTGGAGCTTCATTCTCCTTCTGGTTGGTTTGTTCTTTGCTCGAAGCTATTGAGATAGTTATGTTACTTTCAGCTGCCTCATATGGCTCCGAAGATTACTCACACATGGTGATAGTTTCTTCTCGGGTTATTTGCAGTGAAGTTCTGAGTGTTATCGTGAAAAGTTCGATGACTGGTTTGAGTTTGCAAGAGCCGACGAGGAGCGGCCCAGATATTTAAACTCGTTCCAAAGTCCAACTGGAATTAAATTTCGGTTCGAAAGGGTGACTCGAACTTTCAAATTTAGGAGTCCATAATTTGATATGGCCTCGAAGGAACCAAAACAAACGCGAAGGCACGAAGACATGCATTTATTTCCTTATTCTTCCTCCCTTTAGTGATGCAACACATACAGTCAACAGCGGGCTTGAACTTATATGGACATTTATAGGTATCCAGATTTTCTTGCAGCCTCTGGAACATGTTTCTGAAACCGAAGTCGCGAAAAGGGGCCTTTGTTGATATAGCTATATCAACCAAGTTATAGCCGGTGTGGGTTGGTTTCCGAATCCTCTTCAGCACAATCTTTATACCCAAACTTGCATCAGCAGGACTTCCACCTTTGATTGCGAGATCCAAATGGATCCATGGCTCGATGACGCTTCTGATGAAGGGTTTGAGACCTATGGGCTTCCCAATAACTACAATAAGAGACGTAATTCTGGAAGTACTTCTTTAAAGAAGACGAAGCTGCGCTGAGCTCAAATGCAAAGCTATCGACATCTACCAAAGCCAGACCGGTTACGGCGAGTGGATACAACAGCTTCCAAGTGATGTCCCGGAGCCTCCAGAAACAGCGAAACCGCACGGTATGCCATCCTAAAATGAAACCATCAAAGTTCGGGTAGCCGGAGAAAATTTTGTCTCCAATCCGTCTCTATCCAAATCTCGCTCATCAAGACGGTATTGGAAAAGGTTTTCGAGGGATACGAAAGCATCACGGCTAGTTTGCAATGACTTCGGCTCAAGCCACCATTCAAGCCATTCGTGCACGGTGGGATTGATTTGAGCAGGCTAGAAGTTCAGAGGAGGATTCAAAGACTAGAGAGCACATGAACTTGCTTTGGGGAATTCTGCATGAGAAGTTGAAGCTGGTGCTGAAGGCGCGAGATGATCTGCTTTCACAAGGAGTAATGACTTTTGAGTATCTAGTAAGAATCTTTTCAAGTTACACTTTTCCTTTCGATCAAATTGTGGTGGAGCTTGATCGTCTTTGACTGTTTTACACAGAAATACTAACAACCAAGTTTAGTAGACCACTTATGAACCAAACACTCTCGTCTTCTATCATTCCGGTGCAGACAGAGTCATGAAGGTCACTGATTGCGGGTACAACGGATAAAGACTCTATCTGAATTATCGATTCGTAGATTGGTCCGGCAAGAAGTTTGGTGTGAAGGAAGGCGGAATGTCGACATATGCTTTCCAAGGTACTCAGAGAATCACGGGATTCAATACATTTCCACTTGCATACCATCCAGACTCCATTGGTGTTCAAAGAAGGTGCATTGCTTGGGCTCGAGAATGGCAAATTTACTATAAATACCGCTTCAAGTACTACGAGGGACGAGCCGACTTCACCGGAAGAGAGCGTAATGTCGCATCCCGCGTCATGATTGACACAGCTGCGTACAACAGCTTCAATCCAGGCGACGAAGTTACTGTTTCTCCATTGGAGAATGATCTCACATACGCCGAATCGTTATCCGATGAAAAGGAAGAGGAACAAGGACAACTGACACCCTAGCAATGCCTTCTCGCGACTGATATTTTGAATGGCTACTCTCTCGCTGATAATGAGTGGTTGCAATTGGGACTTTCTAGAGTCAAAGACATAACTTGGAACGATGAGGCTTTCTCCCACTTGGTCTTGCCAAATGATACCACAGAACTCGTCCTCGCCTTCGCACAAAGAAAATCAAGCGAACACAACTATTCGACAATGTCATCCAAGGAAAGAGTCGCGGCGTCATAATGCTGCTTTCTGGTCCGCCTGGTGTTGGCAAGACTCTTACTGCAGAAGCGGTAACCGAGACGATGCCAAGGTCCTCGTTACATGATGGCAGCAAGTGATCTCGGAACCAATGCCGCAGAAGTTAAGCGTTTTCTCTTGAAGATTACTAAGATGACTACCCGGTGGGGAGCAGTTCTTTTGCTTGACGAGGCAGACGTGTATATCGAAGCGTGCTCTGCTTCAGACCTTGAACAGAACAAGCTGGTCTCCATCTTCCTCCGAGTTCTCGTGTACTACGAAGGATTCCTATTTCTGACTAGCAACCAAGTCGACAATATCGATGCAGCCTTCGAACTTCGAATCCATCTCATACTCCCGTATCATGAATTGAGCTTTGAGTCTCGTCGAAGTGTTTGGGCTGGATTTCTCGATAAACAGAACCAGAACTTCGCCGAGGCGCAGATTGATGAGCTTGCGAGGGAGAAGCTCAACGGAAGGCAGATCAAGAACATCTTGAAAACGGCGCAGCTTTTGGCGATGAGCAAGGACTCCTCAATGAAGTTTGAGCATGTGCAGACTATTACAAAGTTGAGAGCTGCAAATGCTTGCATTCCTGCCAAGAACAAGTAGGGGATTCGGATGAAGTGGAGCCTTTCAGAAGGAAGTAAATGAAAGTTGAGCTACGAGCACCGAGGCCTAGCAGTGCAGAACTAATCAAAGATCTGGGAGGGACAGGCCTTTGCGGAATGGATAAAATATGATTTGGAAAAGAAACATCATGCCAGTGCCACTCTTATAGAAGTAATTACCTGCTGTCTTGTGTGAAAAACAGGAACCTAACTCGCCAAGCTCATACCCGGACTTTGAGATCAAGTGTATCTCAATATATCTAGCATTTAAGTTCGTGGATACCATCCCAGAAGTCCGACAATCACTCCTAGTTTTAGGATGTTCTCAATATCCCAGGAAGGGTCGGAACATAATCTTGAATAGCGCACTTTGACAGGTAGTTTTGGATGGTTGCACTGAACCATCCCCATTATCCACTCGATTACCAGTTCAACGGTCCATAAATATCTGGAAAATAAGGGGGAAAAGTTTGGACGTGCATGCCAGTTCTCTCATCTGATTTTCGGCTGAAAAATGGAATTTCACTTGGTCTTCAAGATGAAGGTGGACCATGGATCATATTACAAAGTAGTGGCTCCCACCCGAAGTTCAACTGAAATCGACCATTACAATATCCAAAGCAAACGCCACTTCAGATGAAACAAATGCAACGTACGGTTTGTGACAGTTGTAGAAACTTTCAACAATTTCTCAGAAAGAAAATGATCCAAAAACGCTCTTGCCAAGCACTGCCCCTGGACTTCGGCTGAGGATATTCGCGAAGGAGAAATCACAACGGATATTCCCCGACGAGTTTCCCCAACGGATGTTTCCAACGGACTACCCAACAATGCGACTTGCAACAAAAGATGCAACATTCATGAGCCTCACGTGCCAAAGAACGGAGTGGTTCGGGAGATGGCCAAAGACTGCGGCATGCGACCCATTCCGAAGAAGTCCGTACGATCTGCTACAGATCTTCAGCAAAGCAATGCATTCTCATCTATAAATAAATGTTCCCTTTTTACACAAATTTGCTGTCCTTGCTGACGTACAGGTCAACATATTCGTCCACAGCCATAGCTTCCAGCTTCTTCGCATCGTTTCCGAGATCGACCAACTCCTTCACCTTCTGCTCGCTGAAATGTGGTCCAAGGTGTCGCTTATACTTAGCCAGAATCTCTGGCTTGGCTTCCTCTCTCCTCAATCTGTGTCCCAAAGGCGCCTCAACAACAATCTCCTCCAGGACAGTTCCGTCATTCAAAGTAACAGTCAAGGCATTAGGGATAGTGCGCATATTTTCGTCATGGTAATCCTTTGTAAATTGTGGGTCCTCGACACACTTGATCTTTTGGCGAAGAGATTCAACTAATGGGGATGTAGCAGCTTCTCCTCCATCGGTGTAGTCGGTGGCTTCGAGGCGGCCATAGACTAGCATGACCGAGCACATATATTGGATGCAGTGATCACGATCAGCGAAGTTGTCCATAGGCTTGAATTGTTTATCGATGATTCGGATACAGGCTTCGTGTGTGCGGCAGGTGATGTCCTTGATATCAGCAGCTGACTTTCCTTGGTCTGCCAATTGCTTGTGGATTCGCTTTGCTGCCTCGATTGCCGTTTGGGAATGAAATTCGGCTGGAAACATCAGACGAGAATAAAATCGGACTAAAATGACTTACCTGGGTACGAAACTTTGAACAAAACGTTCTCCATAACATAGCTTCCGTAAGGTCGTTGGAACTCGAACTTATTGCCTTTGAACAAGACATCGTAGAAACCCCAAACTGGAGCAGACAATACTGTAGGAACACCAGGTTCTCCCTTCATAACCTTCAAAACAAGGTTAACAGCACGCTGGCATGCATCGCCAGCAGCCCACGACTTTCTCGACATGGTGTTGGGAGAGTGTCTGTATGTCCTCAGACTTTGTCCATCAACCCAGGCTTGAGAGACCGCATCTGCAGTCTGCTTCTCAGAGAGGCCTAGCAGTTTGGAGACGACGGCCGCCGAGGCAACCTTAACGAGGACAACGTGGTCCAGGCCGACCTTATTGAATGAATTCAGGAGTGCCAAGCAGCCCTGAATCTCATGTGCCTTAATCATGGCCTCCAAGACCTCCTTCACAGTTATGACCTTTCCGTTGCCCAGATTTCCACCAGCTCGGTTTGTTCGTGAGATCCAGTCTGCCACAGCCAGAATCGCACCCAAGTTGTCCGAAGGGTGGCCCCATTCTGCAGCAAGCCAGCAGTCATTGTAGTCCAGCCATCGGATCATGGCACCGATATTAAAAGCGCCATTGACAGGGTCGAGCTGGAAGGGAGTGCCTGGGACTTTGGTTCCGCTCGGAACAATTGTGCCTTCGACAATTGGACCAAGCA
>Ga0302140_10012218_pt1 | contig 10534 bp, 9 predicted proteins | sample I_Bog_E1_1_FD_202095 | JGI IMG/M metagenome (GOLD analysis project Ga0302140, IMG submission 202095) | Peat permafrost microbial communities from Stordalen Mire near Abisko, Sweden - I_Bog_E1_1 | ecosystem: Environmental > Terrestrial > Soil > Wetlands > Peat | place: Sweden: Abisko, Stordalen...
CAAAACCGTGGAGGTAAGAGTTTTGTAATCCATTTCCTCCACTTCCAGGTCACGCTCGGTCATCATAAAATCGTTGATGCCGTGATTAACCTGTGCGTTGTGAATGGATTGGGTCATATTGATCTGGTCTAAAGCATCGCCAAATTCAAACTCACGCCGTTCCGCATTTTTTTCATCGCCCTGGCCCGATTGCGGCGAACGGTGGTTGCCTTTTCCCGATTTTTTCAGTTTTCCGAATATTTCTTCCAGCGCCGATTGCCGGATGCTTTGTTCCGTTTTGGCAGTGATCTTAAATTCACCTTTTTGGTTCTCTTCGGTCAGATATCCTTTTTGCTTCAGTTCGTCGATAAAATTGCCCATACCATATTCATCATTGGTAAGGCCGTATTGCTTGTCGAGTTCATTCATCCAGGCCAATGCTTCGCCTGCATCACCTGATGTATAATTAAGCAATTCCAATAATAATTTTAATAACTCGTCGAACCCGCCTTTTGGAATTTGGTTGGGCTTAAACTTGGAAAATTCGAAACCACGCATGCTGTATCCCTTTCTGATATAAAGGAACGGATTATTTTTTTGAAAAGTTTGAGATGGAATGAATTAAATAGAATTGTTATGAAATGATGACAAACCCCCCGGCCCCCTGAAGGGGGAGATTATATTCGTGGCTTATATTTCCGCACCAGAATTTCCGATTTCCGCGTTATTATAAACCGGGTTTGCGCCCCGTTTACTTGCCACGAACGCTCCAATCCTACAGGCGCTTTCTATAATTTTAGGCATATCCTGTTTTTCAAGCAAACTACCGATAAACGTCGCCAAAAAAGAATCTCCGGCTCCAACCGTATCAACAACTGTTACTTTAAACCCGGGATGCTCATAAAACTCATTATTGTACCAAACTATCGCCCCGTTTCCACCCCTTGTAACGCAAATGGTTTGCGTATGGTATTTATTATGGACGGCGATGATCTTTTCTTCCAGGTTTTTGCCGGTATCGCCGCTCAATAATATGATTTCATCATCATTCATTTTTACTACGTCAGCCTTTTTAATCAGGGTTTCAATAGTCTCGAGTGTATAATGTGGCGGACGTAAATTCACATCAAATACTTTTAATGCATCGGTTTCATCGAGTAGGCCTATTAAAGTGTTGCGTGTAATTGTATCCCGGCAGGCGAGGCTGCCGTAAACAATTGCTGAAGCCTGTTTTGCGGCATCAGTAAGTGCATCTTCCGTTTGGATATTGTCCCATGAAACCGGTTGGGGTATGATATAGGTGGCGTGCCCGTCTTTATCCAACTGAACCGTGACTTCACAGGTGGGTAACTGATCATCATGTTGAATAAGGTCGCTGTATAGGCCGCTTGATTTTAAGAACGCTTCAAGTGCTTTCCCCGAAGAGTCTGTTCCAATCCGGCTCGCGAAAGATACGTTCTTGTGTTGCTGCACTAAATGGCGGGCAACATTCATTGGCGCGCCGCCGGCTACTTTCTCATTGCCAAAAGTATCCCATAAAATTTCACCGAAGCAAAGTATATTGTTCATTCAGGTTAAAATTGAGGTCTAAAGGTAAAACGTTTTTTGAAAATATGGTTAAATTGCATTGTGAAAAAAATCGAATCCCGACATGTATGGCTGGTACTTTACGTTTTGGTAAAATAGGATAATAGAGAACACGGGATTGCTTGTAATCATGCTTAATAAATTGAAATGGCTTCATTCAAGATAAAAAGCGTTTTTTGTATACAAAATGGGGGACAGGTTGTGGCAGGGGACATAATAAACGGAGAAGTTTCTTCCGTCGATTTTGTTCAGATTCCGTGTGAGGGTAATATGATCGGCCTTGAAATTAATTCTGTTGAATTTCTTGACCATATTGGTGAAAAAAAGATTTGAAATCGCATTGTTGATGCGGCATTTAGATGAAAAGGTACTGGGAAACGTAAAAACGATGATCGGAGAAGTTATTACGATTGCCCGGTATTCTGAACGCGAATTTCTGTAACTATTCATTTCAAACATACGTCATATCACTAAATGATACGCTTTCCCCAATGGTCGAGATATTCGAAAACATCCGTAAAATATATACTTTCCGCGAGCCTTGCCCTGAATTGGCGGAACATATTGAGTTTTTTTCAGAATCTTCATTTGAGGTAACAAGGCTGTATATCGCGGGTGAAAACTTTTCTGTAAAAATGTTCCCCAGCTGGACGCCAACTTTTTATATAAACCTTGGTGAAGCTTATGAAATAGCAGTGGGCGAACAACGCTATTTCATAAAGGCTGATGAAGATATCCTCATCCTGAGAAATTCCATTGTTGAGCGATATAATACACCGGCTGATAACATTTTTACCGTAAAATTTTTTCCGGGTGGTTTGGAAGCTGTTCTGGGCATTAAACAGCAAACATTAATTGATAAGGTGGTTAATTTAAACAATGTATTGCCGCCGTATCTTCTCCGGCAAGTTAAACAACCAATAACATTTAATGAGCGGATTGAGCTGGTGCAAAATTTCTTATTGGCAAATTACCGGAAGAAGACGGATTATTATCTAAAGTTTGTACGGGACACGATTGACGCTTATGCAGATACCGGCTTGCAATTCAACAACATTCAACTTGCCGAAAAAATGTTCGCCACTTCTAAAACCATCAACCGCTATTTTAACCAGGTTATCGGGATTTCGCCCAAAAACTACTTCTCCATTATGCGGGCGCGGACTGCGCTAACAGGCTATGTGAAAAACAGTAAGGAATTTGTGCCTATTAATTATGGCTACTATGATATGAGCCACTTTTACAAAGATGTGGTTAAGTTTACAGGGCATAAGTTAACCGTACATAAATAAATTCACCTGCAATTTGACCTTAGTGAAATCCTTTGTGTCCACAATGGTTAATTTTTTTACCACAAAGCGCACAAAGGGTTTCACAAAGTGCACAAAGATTTATTGTTCGACGGAAAGAGTTATTTTAACATTGTCCGTTTTTTACTAAAAACCCTTTTCATAATGCTTTTACTTTGCTCATAAAGAAGACAACATGAAAAGAACCATCATATTATTAACATTTATAATTTTTATACACCATAATAGTTTATTTGCACAGCAAAAGGACGGGTATACTCCTAAAATTGAACCCTGCGCCTGTGCCTTTAAAGCCGACAGCAGTTTGAAAACGCGGTGCGCTTATTTGATAGTCCCAGAAAACCGGAACAAGCCGCATGGTAAAACGATAAAGCTGCCGTTTATTTATGTAGAGGGCAATAACCCCGGCAAGCACAAGGACCCCGTACTATATACCGCAGGCGGGCCGGGTGCAAGCTCGTTGGGAGGCGTAAGGTTTATAAATGAGCGATTATTTATAAAAGACAGGGACTATATAGCTTTTGAACAGCGGGGAACAGGCCTTGCGTTGCCCAGCCTGTCGTGCGACAGCATGGGCGAAGCCATAAAACGGGTCTACCGCGAAAACCTGCCTTTGGAAGATGTTGTACTTCAACAGGTAAAAAAGTGCCGAAAGGCCCTGGTCAAAAAAGGCATAGACCTTGATGCCTATAATACCATCGAAAACGCCGCCGATATTGAGGACTTGCGCCGCGCATTAAACATCGACTCAATAAACCTGGTGGGCATATCCTACAGCGGTGGGTTGATGATGACCGTGATGCGTAATTTTCCGCAGCACATTCGCTCCGTGGTGCTCGATTCCGCGTTGCCAGGTTTTGTGAATTATGAGGAGGATGCCCTTTTTAGCATAAACGAATCCTTTAACCGAATATTCAGTAATTGTGACCGTGACTCAACAGACAAAACTCATTATGGCAATTTAAAACAGCGCTTTCAGCAGTATTTTATCTCCATAGGCGACAAAGAATTTTTGCTGAAATATCTTGAAAAAGGTACCAAAGACAGCATCAGCATAAAATACCGGCGTAGCGAACTGCTTGATTTTTTGGTTGATAAACTTTCGGATAACAGGGTGTTAAAAAATGTGCCTTACATAATTAATCAATTGATAGCGGGAAACGATAAAGCATATATGACATGGTATTTCGATAATATTTTTAGTGCAGGCAACACTAATACCCTGGGCATGCGTTTTTCGATGTACTGCTCCGAGCAGATCGACTATGCCGATCAAACCCTGATTGATAAACAAAACGAAATATTCCCCTACCTGGCAGGTTACCGGTTCAACAATGTGGACCACCCGATATGCAGTTGCTGGGATGTAAAACCGGTTGACCGTATCGCCAAAACCCCGGTTTATTCAAATATCCCGGTTTTACTGTCGTCTGGCGATACAGACCCTTACTGCCGGCCGTTTTATAACGATTTAATCCACCATTATATGCCCAACAGCCAGCGCCTCCTGTTTACTGATAAAACCCACGGCCCATTGCTGAATACACGGATTGGAGATGAACTTTTGGCCACGTTTCTAAGTAACCCGGAGAAAAAGATTATTCCTGACGGGAAAACCGTTACGACTTATTAATTATTGAATTATTGATTTAGTGAATTTAAGAACTTTGAATTATGAGATTATTTATAACATTTGTCTTTTCTGTAGTATTAATGCCAGCCTTCGCACAAAAGAAGGATAACCGAATAGTCATTGGCACTGCCGATACTGTTTATTCCAGTATTTTAAAAGAAAAACGGGTAATTTATATCCATGTTCCCGACGGCGATAAAAGCCAGCGTTACCCGGTTTTGTATATACTTGATGGCGAAGATCATTTTCAATCCGCAGTTGCTATAGTGGAACAAATATCAGGGATAATTCCTGATATGGTTATTGTTGGTATATCCAATACTGTCCGGGAGCGTGACCTCACGCCCACACATGTTAAGCCGGACAGAATGGTTAATGCCGGTGATGCCAGCCAATCAGGCGGCGGTGAGAATTTTATGGCTTTCGTTCAAAATGAGCTGATCCCGTATGTGGATTCCCATTATGCTACAACCACTTATCGTGTTTTCAGCGGGCATTCTCTTGGCGGTTTAATGGTGATAAATGCTTTATTTAATCATACCGGCCTGTTTAGCGCGTATATCGCCATTGACCCGAGCCTGTGGTGGGATGGTCGGCGCTGGATAGACCAGATTGAAAGGCGGCTACCCCAGCTTAACTTAAACAACAAAGGGTTATTTGTGGCAATTGCCAATAATTTGCCGCCGGGGCTTGATACGATATCGGTTTTGAAGGATACCAGTATTAATACTTCCTTTTCCAGGTCAGTATTAAATTTTGCACATACTTTAAAAAATGTAAACCCTCCGGGTTTACGATTTGGCTCAAAATTTTACCCCAACGAATGGCATGGTTCCGTGGAACTTAATGCCGAATATGATGCCTTGCGATATTTGTTTAAATTTTATCATTTCGATATGAACTATGTGCGGGCCCATCCTGAACTAAATCCCGACTCGTTGTTAAATATTCATTTTAATAAAGTATCAGCTGTAATGGGCTATAAAGTATTGCCATCTGAAGACATGATCAACAACATGGCATACTCATTTATGGAGATGAAAAAAATGGATTTCGCTTATACATTATTTAAAAGGAACGTTGAAAACTACCCAAAAAGCTCCAATGCATGGGATAGCCTGGGTGATTTTTACGCAGCCAAAGGTGATAAACAAAAAGCAATTGAAGCTTTTGACAAATCCCTGAACCTGCAGGAAACAGAAGACACCAGGAGGAAGTTTGAAGAACTGAAGGGAAAGAAATGACAGGGAAGGCCGGGCAGATTTATAGATTTTAAATTAACTTCTAAAAAGCCATTATCATTTTATGCTTGAATAAAATAAAGAGCTTAACTTAGGGCACTTAACCATTTATCGTGTGTCAGCAATCTAATCACAAACCTATGAAAAGCCAGGTATTCGTTATTTTACTCCTTTCTTTTATAATTATCACACAAACTGTAAGCGCGCAGGAAACTTCTTTACCCATGCAGTATTATGACCGTGTGCAAAGCGCCCGTGATAAAGCATCAGACCTATACCAAAAAAAAGACCCGAGCCCGGCCGACATCGCTAAATGTATTGAGATACTAAAAAATACAATCAGATTACTGGACAGTGTTCCGGTTGAGGAACTTGCTGAAGGTAATATTTATTTAAAAGGGCGGAGACATGACACCTACATGGATATGGTGAGCGCTTATTCGGTGGGAAACCAAAAGGATTCGGCATTTGTTTGGCTCGACCGGATGTTTAATGAAGGCAGTTATAGTTTTATGGTATCTTACCTGGACAAAGACTCCTCCTTTATGAACGTGAGGAGTGATCCGCGATATACAGCGATTATTAATAAGTTAAAACGTCAGGGTGATCTTTACAATAATTTAGCTTTTAAAACACCATATAAACCTGATTTGTCCGAAGAAGAAAAGGTTTCCGGATTGTCACTGTTGTGGATGGAGGCAAGGAATAATTTTGTTTACTTTGATCACCTGACGGCAGACTGGAATAAGACCTATATAGACTATTTGCCTCTGGTAAAAAACACAAAAAGTACGGCAGAATATTATAAAGTTTTGATGCGCTTTTATGCTCAATTGAAGGATGGGCATACCAATGTTTACCCTCCAAAGGAAATCTCCGCTGATTTTTATTCTCGCCCCCCAATGCGGACCGAACTGATTGAGGGCCGCGTTTTTGTTACACAGGTATTTAGCGATAGTCTGTTAAAAGCGGGGATAATTCCAGGTTTGGAAGTGATAAAAATTGATTCGGCGCCGGTTATTGATTATGCCGAAAAAAATATTAAGCCCTACCAAAGTTCTTCAACTCCACAGGACCTGCAGGTCAGAGAGTTTTGTTATGCCCTGCTTTCCGGGCCTGCTCAGAAGCCAATATATTTTGAATTTAAAACATCAGCTGGGAAGAGCTTTTTAAAAATGGTGGCGCGAACCGGTTACCATGATATAAAAAACGCCGGATCTATTGTATATCAATCCATTGGCGATATTGGTTACCTGCAGGTAAATAATTTTGAAGACCAGTCTATAAACAAGCAGGTCGATTCGCTTTTTAAAAACGAAATCGTAAAAACCAAAGGCCTGGTAATCGATATAAGGAATAATGGCGGGGGGGATGATGGTATTGCTTTTAACATTATTAGAAAACTTTCAGATAAGCCCGCTAAAGTTTCCGCGTCAAAAATTTTAAAATATTACGGGAGACCGGGCAGTGAAGTCAGCTGGTACAAAAATGAACCCGAGCAATTAAGCCCGGACAAAAAAATAATTTATGATAAGCCGGTTATGCTGCTTGTTGGCCCTAAAACCTTTTCCGCGGCCGAAGACTTTACTGTGGTTTTTGATTATATGAAGCGCGGCAAAATAATTGGTTTGCCAACTGGCGGGAGTACAGGCCAACCGCTAAGATTCGATCTTCCAGGTGGTGGGTCCGCCCGTGTCTGTTCTAAAAGAGATACTTATCCGGATGGAAAAGAATTTGTAGGTATAGGCATTATGCCGGATATTACCGTAATGAAAACAGTTAATGACCTTTTGAATGGAACAGATGCTGTTAAAAACAAAGCGATTGCTTTATTGAGTAAAAACTAATACGGCCTTCCCGCCGCCAAGGCCCTGTCTGCCCATTTAATCGCGAGTCCCTCACGGAATTTGGCATAATTTGCTTTAAAAGTCATTTTTAACAAACTGTCTAAACCACCTTTTATCGCCAGGTTATAAACGCTTGCGGCTTTGCGGGCTATCGAGGCATCCCAGGCGCGGAGGCTTAACGAGTAGCCGCCTTCAATATATTTCATCCAGTGCCAGTAACCGGTTGGCATAAACAGGGTATCGCCATGTTCTAAGAATACTTCGGTACCTTCTATTCCATTTAAAGCAGGAAATTTTTTGATATCAGGGTTTAGCACATCATAGTCTTCCAGCGCATAGGTGGCGTTTGGGATACAGTATAAACGGCGTTTCCATTTGTTTTCGAAAAGAATTACCTGTTTGCGCCCGCCAAAATGCGTGTGAAAAATATGTGGAAGGTCAATATCGTAGTGCAAAAAAGTAACAGAGTTTGATCCGCCGAAAAACATGGATGGCATGCTTTCTAAAAAGCCGCCCATGAGATCTTTCGGAAAAGCGATGTCGTTCAGCAATTGCGGGGCCTGCTTAAAAATATTGAAAAAAAATATCCTCAATTCAGTAGGCTTCGACATAATCAGATCAATATATTCATCAAAGGGCATTTCTGCTGCAGATGAATTGATTGGTTTGGAGGGATCGGCTTTTGAATTATCGTATAAAGGAACAACTTTTTTCCCAACGGCTTCCTTTAAGTATTCGGGAGTCCATTTTTGGCGTGCCGGCCAGTTATTAGTTAAGCCTTTAATTATAAGGGGACGACGGGGCGTTAGATAAATTTTAGTAAAATCCGCTGGGCTGATACTTTCAACGGTATCAATAGGTGTAAGTATAAAGCTCATATTTTGTATGCTATTCTGTAATCTATAAGCTTTATAAAAACTTATCTATCGAAAGGTAGCAAAATAACGAATAATATAGGCTAAGCGTATCAATAATTTGTTAAAAACAAAAATCTAAGCCGGTTCACCCTGCAGCAAGGCGTTATTCGCGCGTTTTATGGCCAGCTCCTCTTTCCATACCATATATTTACTGTTGAATTTTTTCTTCATCAGGTCATCAAACTTGCGTTGTATAGTTAAGTTATACAGACTTTTTGCCTTAATTGCCCATGATTTATCCCAGGCACGCAAAGAAATAGAAAATGAACCGTCGAGGTATTTCATCCAGTGCCAGTAACCGGTTGGCATAAATAAGGTGTCACCATGTTCTAAAATAGCCTCCTGGCCCTCTATACCATTTAGCGCCGGGAATTTTTTAAAGTCGGGTTTCTCAATATCGTAATCTTCCAGCGCATAAGTGGCAAACGGGATGCAATAAAGGCGGTCGCTCCATTTTTGATCAAATAAAACAACATGTTTGCGCCCGTTAAAATGCGTATGGAATATATGGGCGAGATCAATGTCATAATGTAAAAATGTTACCGACCCGGCGCCGCCAAAAAACATATTAGGATATTTGTCTAAAAACCCACCCATCAGGTTTGTTGGCGAACGGTAATCATCCAATAATTCAGGGGCATATTTTATAGGATCGAATAAGAATATACGCAGATCGGTGGGTTCTTTTTGTATGAGGTCGATATAATCGCCAAATTTCATTTCGGCAGCAGCGGCGTTAATCGGTTTTGATGGGTCTGCTTTTGAACTGTCATAAAGCGGGACCACCTTATCGCCAACAGTTTCTTTCATATAGTCAAAGGTCCATTTTTGTAATGCAGGCCAATATTCAGTTGCTTTACGTATAATAAGAGGCTTGCGCGGGTTTAAATAATTACTGATAAAGTCCTCTTTATTGATAATATCGACTTGATCAATTGGTTTAAGAATCAGGCTCATGTTTACAATTATTTAACATGTAAAAATAATTCAATAGCGCTAACTCAAAAATATTGAATATTGTTTTGATAATTATCTGACAAAAAAGCCCGGCGCTTACTGCAACCGGGCCAATGTTTATAGGTAGTTAAATAGCTTTTAGCTTATTGCTATTAGCTTTTAGCCTGGACTATCTTTTTGAAAAGCTAATAGCTAAAGGCTAATGGCTAGCAGCTTCTTAATTAGGCATTACAACTGTATTTATTACGTGAATAACGCCGTTGCTTTGAAATACGTCAGCAATGGTGATCCATGACTTGTCGCCTTTTTCATCAACAAGGTATAATTTTTTGCCTTTTGCCATTACTGTTAAAGTACCGCCTTCAACTGTAGTTAAATCAGCTTTTCCGTCGCCTGCTTTTACTTTTGCCCACAGATCTTCTGAACTTAAACGGCCAGCAACAACATGATAAGTTAAAATTTTGGTTAAAGTGGCTTTGTTTTCTGGTTTTACCAGGTTGTCAACTGTTCCGGCAGGTAACTTGTCAAAAGCTTCGTTGGTTGGCGCGAATACAGTGAAAGGGCCTGCAGACTCTAATGTCTCAACCAAACCGGCTGCTTTTACAGCTGCAACCAGTGTTGTGTGGTCTTTTGAGTTTACTGCATTTTCAACAATGTTTTTTGTTGGAAACATGGCTGCACCGCCAACCATTGGATCCTGTGCATTTGCTTTGGGCGCAATTGCAATAGCTACTAATGCAATGGCCGCGATAATTAATTTTTTCATGGGATGATGTTTGTTATTTGATGGAAGATACGGGGAAACAAAAAATCTGGTTTTTATAAGCAGCATGTTTTTTTTATACCGGCTGCTTATGAAATAAGCAAACAAAAACAATATTTAAAAAAATAAGTCTGAAGCGATATTATCTGCATATAGTTTACCAGTTTTGGAAAGATAAACTACCTTGTCTTTTTGATACAGCCATCCATTATCAAAAAAACATTTTGCCGTTGCAAGCAGTTTATCAGCCGATGCTGGCGCTATTGAATTTAATGTTTCTAAATCAAGCCCCCACATGGT
>Ga0302140_10012219_pt1 | contig 10534 bp, 8 predicted proteins | sample I_Bog_E1_1_FD_202095 | JGI IMG/M metagenome (GOLD analysis project Ga0302140, IMG submission 202095) | Peat permafrost microbial communities from Stordalen Mire near Abisko, Sweden - I_Bog_E1_1 | ecosystem: Environmental > Terrestrial > Soil > Wetlands > Peat | place: Sweden: Abisko, Stordalen...
GCGGCTTCCTGCGCCTTGGGTTCGGTGATGCGCTGGGTGAGAAGCGCCGCGAGAATGAAGCAGAAACCGCCCACCACCAGGGCAGCCATGCGGTTGTTGTGCAGCAGGTGATTCATGATCCAGCCGAAGGCCAGCGAGGCGGTGATTTCCGGCAGTACGATGAAGAAGTTGAAGATGCCCATATAGATGCCCATTTTGTTCTGCGGAATGGCGGAGGAAAGAATTGAATAGGGCATGGAAAGAATGCTGGCCCAAGCAATGCCAATGCCGACCATGGGCAGCAGGAGCAGCCACTTATCGTGAATCAGCGGAATAGAAAGGAAGCCCGCGGCGCCCGCCAGCAAACAGAGCGAGTGGGTTTTGCACTTGCCCAGGCGCGCGACGAGCGAGGGCAGGAATGGCGAAATCACAAAGCAGATCACGCTATAGAAACCGGTGCAATAGCTGGCCCAGCGGATGCCCGCTGAATAGGCCGCATCGGTGGTTGAGGCCGCACCGAAAACGCTGCGCGCCACGGCGACCGAGAAATAGAGGAATAGGCAAAATAAGCCAACCCAGGTGACGAACTGGACGGCGGCCAACTGGCGCATCGCGCTGGGCATGAGGACGACAGCGTGGTAAATCGCGGCGGGGTCGAAGGCTTTAGCGGTCTTGAGGCGTTCATGCTCGGCGGCGCTGGGCGGATATTCTTTCGTTTGGAAGATGGTCCACAATACCGCGGCGAGGAACGAGACAGCGCCGATCCAGAACGACATGCGCACCCACATGGGAATCGCTGTTTTGGCGGCGCTGCCCCAAGCTGGATTGAGCCAAGTGACGAACAACGGCACGAACGAGGCCAGGACGCTGCCAACGCCGATGAAGAAGCTTTGCATGGTGAAGCCGCGCGGGCGCTGCTCGTCGGGCAGCATGTCCGCGACAAAGGCGCGAAACGGTTCCATGCTGACGTTGATAGAGGCGTCCAAGATCCAGAGCGCACCGGCGGCCATCCATAAGGCGCTACTCATGGGCATGAGGATGAGCATGCCGGAACTGAGGATTGCGCCGACGAGGAAGAACGGCCGGCGGCGTCCCAAGCGGCCCCAGGTGTTATCGCTCCAGTGGCCGATGAGCGGCTGCACCAGCAAGCCGGTGATGGGCGCGGCCAGAAACAATATGGGCAGTTGATCAGCGCGCGCGCCCAGATATTCGTAGATGGCGCTGATGTTGTTCATCTGCAGGGTCCAGCCGAACTGGATGCCCAGAAAACCGAAACTCATATTCCAGATTTGCCAAAAGCTGAGACGTGGCTTCATCAGCCGTTACGTTATCACCATTAACTCCGGGAGGCCGCGTGGTCATGCGCGGTGCGGGCGTTTGCCATGATCGTAAGAATCATGCAGGATTCGGCCATTGGCAGCGTGGAGCCCATCTTATTGCTATTGCTTTTGCTCGTCTCGGCACTGGCGATTCTCGCTAAGCGGCTGCAAATCGCGTATCCGATTGTGATGGTGATCGGTGGGTTGTTTCTGAGCTTGCTGCCGCATGCGCCGCGCGTTTCGCTGAATCCCGATGTCGTGTTTCTGGTGATCCTGCCGCCACTGCTGTTTCTGGCGGCATTTCATACTTCTTGGCGTGAATTCCGCCGCAATCTGCTGAATATTTTGATGCTGGCTTTTGGCTTGGTGGGATTTACGATTTTCGGATCGGCGGCGACGGTGCGCTGGCTGATTCCGGGGTTCGATTGGCGGCTCGGTTTGGTGCTGGGGTCGGTGATCGCCGCGACTGACGCGATCGCCGCCACGGCTACCGCTAAGCGGCTGGGTCTGCCGCGGCGCATAACAGAGCTGCTGGAAGCGGAAAGCCTGGTGAACGACGGGAGCGGCCTGGTTGCTTTGCGTTTCACACTGGCGATGGTGATTGCGGGAAGCACGCCGACCTTTGTGGAAGGCGCGGGCACGCTGTTCTATCTGATTTTCGTCGCGGTTTTGATTGGCTTGGCGGTGGGCGCGATTATTTACGAAGTGCTGCGGCGCATTGTGGATTCGCCGGTTGAAATTACCATCAGCCTGGTGACGCCTTACATTGCTTATTTGGCGGCGGAGAGCTTGCACTGCTCGGGAGTGCTGGCGACGCTCGCGTGCGGCATCTATATTGGACGCCGCAGTTCCGGCTTCTTTTCGCTGCGGGCGCGCATGGAAGGCTCGGCGGTTTGGAACACGCTCGACTTCATTCTGAATGCGCTGGTTTTTCTGGTGCTGGGTTTGCAGTTGCCTACGATTCTGGCCGATATTCGCGGGCAGAGCCTGCTGCATCTGATTACGGCCGGGGCGCTGTTCAGTGGCGCGGTGGTGGCTCTGCGTCTCCTTTGGGTGCTACCGAGCGCTTGGGTCGCTTCGCACGTGCCGGCGAATCCGTTTAAGTTCTCATTCAAATCGGCGTTTCTGGTTGGTTGGGCGGGGATGCGGGGCGTACTCGCGCTGGCCGCCGCGTTTTCGTTGCCGGTGCAATTGCCCAATGGCGCGCCTTTTCCAAAACGCAGCCTGATCATCTATCTGACGTTTTGCGTGATCTTTACAACGCTGGTGATGCAGGGGTTGAGCATGCCGCTGCTGGTCCGCCTTTTGGGGCTAAATGCGGAAGAGCGCGAGGATGAAGAGGAGGTTTGGGCGCGCCGCCAGCTATTAGAAACGGCGCTGGCCAAGCTTGCCAGCCTGCGCGGCGAGAGCGACGGGCACAGGTTGGAGGCGATTGAACGCGTGGAAGAACATTACGGGCGTCGGCGGCGCCGCGCATGAACCCGATCTATATAGCAACGTCGCGCAGCAAATGCGCAATGTGGAGCGCGCGGTGGCCAACCATCTGCGGATGGAGAACAAGATTCACGATGAGGTGCTGCGGAAATTGGAAAGGGAACTGGATTTGGTGGATGCGCATTTTACGAGGGAGGAAGGGTGAGGGGTCGCAGCAGCGCTAGCTCAAATGGCGGGCATACTGAACTAGCTGCGCCATGTCCTCATTCGAATTGGTGTCCTTCTCATATTCGATGGCGACCAAACCCTGAAAGCCGATTGACTTCAGCTCTCGCATCACGCCTGGGATATTCGCGATGCCAGCGCCAAATAAAACATTGTGTTCGGCTCCGGCTGCCGCCACATCTTTAAGATGCACCACTAACAAGCGCGCGGCCAATTTGCGGATGGCTTCTACCGGATCGTGTCCGCAGGCGGCCATCTGTCCCACATCCAACGTTGCGCCGACGGTCTTCGATAAACCTGTTAAGCCGTTCAACACATCGTCGGCGCTCTCATAAGCAAACTTCTGTTTGAACCAATGATTATGAATGCCGAAGGTCAGCCCTTCCTTGGTGAACCGTTCGTCAATGCGGTGCAGAATCGGTCCGGTGGCATCGCCGGAAACATTGCGCGCGCCCAGGATTTTTGCGAAACGCACAGCCAGGTCGAGGTCTCTATCGTCCTTAATGGTTGCGGTGTAATAAGAAACGCAGCGAATACCGGCGTGATCGAATTTCTCGCGAGCGGACTGGCACATCTCGCTGGTGGGAGGCTTCATCAGCATAAACTCACCGCGCGACATTTCGATTTCCTTGATCCGCAAGCGCGTGAGCTGCGCGATCATGTCATCCATCGATAAGGTGTGATATGAGAACGTGCCGACGCCAATATTGAGCTTGCCGGGGGCTATGGCGGCTCCCAAGAAGCAGAGGAGGCTTCGCCGTGTCATTTGGACGCCGGCCGCGGCGTGATGTCCGCGTCCACTAAACCTAACGCCCATTTGATAGCTCCGGTGAACATTTGTTGAAACCGCGGATTATCCCAATTCTCTTCCACATGGCCGAGCGTGGAGTAATAGACTCTCCCTTTGCCGTACATTTTCGCCCACGCGACGGCGAAATCTTTATCGGTGCGATGCACGCGCGGGTTATCGAGGTTGAGCTTCGCGGCGTCCAGACGCATGATGACGCGGCGGTCGGCACGGGTGAAATTCTTGATCTGATAAATCTCGTCTCGAATCGTGAAACTCAGTGGCCATTGCGCCATACCTGGGAATGCCGGATCTTCGACAATCACCGGTGCATCGAACGTTCCCCAGGGATGCTCGTCATAGTAGCCGCCGATCATCTCGCCGAACTCCGGCCACTTGGTGAAGGTAATGGCGGCGCTATGTACGCCGATGAAGCCTTTGCCGTCGTCGTGAATAAAGGATAGAAAGTCGGCTTTCTGCCGATCGTCCATTTCCAGCGTGCCGCCCGTGTAGAAGAGTACAGCGTCGAAATCGTTCAGGTTCTTGGCGTTGTATTCCAGCTTCTTTTTGGTCAGCGCTTCGGTATCGGTGCGGATGAAAGTGTCCCAAAGACCGGTTTCGCGGCCTAGGCGCTCGATGGTGGAAAGCGCATGTGAAACCGCTTCATGGCGATAGCCTTTTTCTTCGCCGATAGCGAGGAGCTTCTTGCGCGGCGTGAGGGACGTTTGCGCGCAGGCAAGGCAACTCAGCGCCAGGCACACCAACAGGCGCGCGTTAACGGCCGGCAATCACAGCCTTCCCAGACTTGTTCAGCCAAAGATTCTGCACCGGCATTTTGGCGTCGAATACCAGATTGAAGAAGCCGACCATCATCTCGTCCCAACTCTGTTCGCCCCACAAAACTTCCTTAGTGGGGTCGGCATTGTCTGGATTGTTCGCCGAATTATCGAAATGCGCGCGGCACTCGATCTTCGTACCTTTCGGGAGAACGATCGGCTGCTCCAAGGTGTACCAGTTCTGCCAGTGCCAGTTATAGTGCGGGACGCTGAGCAGTATCTGGCTTTCGCCGGTTGGATAAACAACGCGGTACTCAAAATCCTTTCCGCGCCCGTGCATGTGCGGATGCAAGCCGGAGAGCTTTACATCAGCGCCGACTTCGAAACTCGCGTTCACCGCGTAGTCCGGATCGCCGGGCGGAATTTTGAAGGTGCCGTTGGTCGCGGAAAGAGTTAGCACGCGTTCTTTGGGGGGCTCTTTTGCGAATACGATGCCAAGTTCGGTCTCATCCATTACGGGTTTTCCATTGGGCGTATAGTGGACCTGGAAAACAATATCCGAACCGGCTTTGATGAGCTTCCCCTGCCCCGGCTGTAAGATCTCGGCGGGCTGGCCGGGCGCGTAGCCAACCAGGAAATCGCTCGGCAAGGCACTGGTGTCGGGCTCTTCTTTGGTCTTCACTTGCGGCGCAATGAAGAACTCGCCCACTTTCATATCATGGAACCAATTCGATTTCGGCTCGCGCACAAAGGCGATGATGTGATGCACCACGGCACGCTCGGTGGGCCGCACTTCGGCGGCTTGCACCCAGCGGTCTTCGGTGAATCCAGTGTGGACGATGATGTGCTGATAATCCACCACGCCGGAGACGGGCACCGGGTAAGGCTTCGGCAGCTTGATGATCAGATCCGGCTTGCCAATCTGCCACCCTTCTACAAAGTTCACCTGCGCCGGCATATCGTTGCCGTCGCCTTGCGGCGCGCCTCCATCGGCCCACGCCACGATGGTCGAGATCTCGGCGTCAGTGAGCGTTCTGCCGTTGGTGAATTTGCCATAATGCGGGTCGGCAAACCAAGGCGGCATTTTTCTTGTCTTCACCGCCTCTTTCATCGCCGCGGCCCAGGGGCGAGTCTGTTCGTAAGTCAGCATGGAAAATGGCGCCGCTTCGCTGGGACGATGACAGGTTTGACAGTCTTTCTGCAACAAGGGCAGGACGTCGCGCGTGAAGGTGGGCGTCTTGACGGTCTCGGCAAACAGAGCAGCGGCCGGCACGGCCAGGAGCAGGAAGGAAAAGAGACGTGTCCACATAAAGATTACTTTACTCGCTCGTCAATACTATAGTGAGGAGGTAAAGGGGTTCCTATGCAGAATTGGCCGCTTCGCAGCGCTTTTTTAATTCTTCTTTCTACCGGCCTTTCCTGGCCGCTTCCGAACGATCTCAATGAACAGTTCTACCGCGTCATCCGCGCGAACGATCTGGCACGCCTAACGGCTTTAGTCAGTCAGGGGGCCGACGTCAACGCAAAAGACAATCGCGGCGAAACTCCGCTCATGTATGCCGCGATGGTTGGCTCAGTGGAGGCAATGAAGTTCCTGCTGGAACGCAACGCCGATCCGAACGTGCAGAATCAGTTCGGCTCTACCGCGCTGATCTGGTCTGCCACGGACTTGTCGAAAGTTCAGTTGTTGCTCGATCATGGAGCGAATCCAAATCTGGCTAGCAAAAAAGGCCGCACTGCTCTGCTCGTGGCCGCCATGAGCGACCGTTCCGCCCCGATTGTCCGCTTTCTGATCGGCAAGGGCGCCGACATTCAGGCGAAAGACTTTCTGAAGACGAGCGCCCTGAAGGCTGCGGCCTTTGGGAACGATACTGAAACCGTTCGTCTGCTGCTCGATGCGGGCCTCGATCCAAACGCGGCCGATTTGCCAGGCCTGACGCCGCTGATGATGGCGGCGGGCTGGAACGGCAACCTCGAAGCCGTCAAGCTGCTTCTGGCGAAAGGCGCGAATGTCAACGCGGTGAGCAGGCCGGTGATGGGATTGCCCACGCGCATTGCGCCTTCGAAATTCGGCGATTTGACGGCCCTTCTGATGTCGACGCCCTTCGGGCCGCCCGAGTTGATCAAGACTCTGCTGGACGCCGGCGCCAACGTGAATGGCAAAGACGTGCGCGGCATGACGCCGCTGATGCTGGCGTTAGCGAACGACCATCAGGACCCCGCCGTGATTCGCCTGCTGTTGAGCCAGGGCGCCGATCCGCAGCTGAAGGACGAAGTGGGTAACACGGCCGTTGACTGGGCGCGCCGCGCGGGCGAACCGGAGGGCCTGGGCCTTTTGAACGCCGCCGTTAAAGTTGAGCCGGCCCAGCCGCTTCGATTGTCTTCACTTGACAAAGCAGAATTGCGCCAGGCGGTGGAGCGCAGCGTAGTGCTGATTGAAAAATCAAGCGCGGAATTCTTCGCCAGAAGCGGCTGCGTTTCGTGCCATGCGCAAAGCATGACCGATTTTGCCGCTGCCGAGGCGCGCGCCAAGGGCATTCACGTCGATGCCACGGCCGCCGAAGAGCGCTTCAAAATGCTGAAGGCGATCTACCCACCTGAGCCTTTCCTCGAGCGTTTTGACGCCGCGGGCGCGCAGGAGCAACTCGCCTATCCGCTCACCGGTCTGGCAGCTCTAAACCACGAGCCCGACCGCATGACCGATGCCATGGTGGCTAACATCGCGGCCGCGCAACGGCGTGATGGCTCCTGGCACGTGGGCGCGGCAGCGCGGCCACCCGCTGAAGAAGGCGACATTTTCCGCACGGCGGTTTGTGTCCGAGCATTGCAAGCTTATGCACCACCCGGCCGCGCGCCCGAAATGCAAAGCCGCGTTGCCGGCGCGCGCGAATGGCTCAAGAGCGCGAAAGCCGTGACAACCGAAGATCGCGCCATGCAACTGCTCGGTCTTCATTGGGCGGGCCTGGACGCGCACAGTTTGACGCCGTTAGCAAAGGCTATCCTTGCTGAGCAAAAAGCCGACGGCGGCTGGAGGCAACGCGCGAACCAACCAACCGAAGCTTACTCAACGGGCGAATCGCTCTATGCTTTGGCCGTGGCAGGCGGCATCGCACCGGGCAGCAAGGCTTACCGGCGAGGCTTGGAATTTCTATTGCGGACGCAGCGGCCCGATGCCTCCTGGTATGTCGCCAGCCGCAGCGCGAAAATTCAGGCTTACTTTGAAGGCGGATTTCCTTACAAAGACGATCAATGGATCAGCTCTTGGGGAACGGCTTGGGCGGCCATGGCTCTCTCGCAAGCTCTGCCGGCACCCAGAGGCACGGCCGTGGCTTCGCTGCTACCCAGCCGCTAAAGTTGCACTCTTAGCGCTCACCAGCTTCTGTAGGGCCGCCAGCGCCGTGGGCCCATCGGGCATGCCTAAATTCGCCCTCTCTTTCGGCATGGATGGCGCGAGCGAGCACGCCTGGCAAATCGCCGTTTGCAGTTGCGCGACCGTGGCGCTCGGGCACGCCTCAATCAGCAAGGCCGCTAAACCGGATAGATGCGGCGCAGCCATGGACGTTCCGCTGTCTAATCGGAAATTCGCGCCACCGGCATTCGCGGAAATGATCTTCACGCCCGGCATCACCAGATCCGGCACCAGCGGATCGTCCGGCCGCGGAAACGTCTCGCTGCTGGAACTGGGATCCACCACGCCGTTCTCATCCACTGCGCCTACCGACAGCGCTTGCGGATAATTCGCGGGTGAGCGGCTCGTGCCCGGGCCGTCGTTGCCGATCGCGAACGCGGGCAGAATTTCTCTCGCGAGCAGCTTGTTCAAAAGCGGAATGTACTGATCGAAATAACCGGGAAAGCCCAGGGAAAGATTCAGCACGCGCACCGGAAAGTTAAGAATCCAGTCCACGCCTGCCAGCACGCGCGCTACCTGATCTCCGCCTTCAATCACCGCCGCGCTGATGAGTTGGCAACCAGGCGCCACGCCAATCTGCTGCCCTAAGAACGTGCGGCCCGCGATGATGCCCGCGGTGTGCGAGCCATGATTGGATGAATCGGCAATCGGCGCGCCTTCGATCACATGGCCGGTGGCATCAAAATCGGCAAATTGCTGGATGGCCGGCTTGAGCGCGGGATGTTCGCCATCAATACCCGTATCGAGATGCGCGACCAATACACCTTTACCGCTCAGCCCTTGCTCCCACAGTTTTGGCGCTTGAATGCGCATCACACCCCAGGCCACTTGCGGCGCAGCCGACACGGCGGCGGTTGAATCAAGCGAATGAATCGGCTGCAAGGGCGCTGTGCCTGCAATGTCGTCCGCCGCTTCCAGCGCACCTTGCAACTTCGCCCAGCCGGACTTGCCGACTTGGCCATACATCACGCCGAGGTTTTTCAGATAGAGCGCCGGCGGATGGTCGTGCTGGCGGTAAAGATGCCCGCGCCCGCCCGAGTAGCCCACCGCCGCACTCGCCAGGACATTATGTTGCTCGCTATGTTCGAAACATTCGCCGAGAGCCGCCAGATATTTCTCCGATTTGCTCTGCGAGTTCAGCAGCACCATCACCGCTGCTTTACCCCGCTGCTTGATTTGTTTGCGAATATAAGCTTTCTGCATGGTCAATCCAGACGCAGCGCGGTGATGGTTACGCCGCCTTCCGGCAGCTTTCTTACCGGTACAAAGGTGAAGCGCATGACGCTTCGACGCTGAAGCGCCGCGACCGCCGCCGCCGGCAGTTCCAGCGTGAAATTGGTGGGGTGCGGTTCGCGGATCGCCGAATTTGTCGGCGAAGTCAGATAGCCCGCGAAGTGCATGTCATCCACGGAAGTGGCGGCGTTTGCCTCGGGCAAGTCCCAAAAAACATTCCACACTGCCGGGGCGTCGCGGCGCACAATCACTCCTTCCATTCGCAAGAAAAAGATCTTCGCGTGGCGCACGTGTTCAGGCACGTCAACACCCGCGGTCACCGGCTTGTCCACCATTACCACTACTGGCGCGGATGCCGCCAGCGCGAGAAGACAGGCTGTGACGCCAACCATGACTCGATGTTACTCTTCCGTCAAATAGGCGGTAGTGAATTCCAGTGCGCCGCTATTAGTTGTGCCTGCGGGCGCAAAATTCAGCAGCGCACCCGCACTGGCCGCTTTCTGCAGAAAATCATTCGAAGCATTGAGAACGAGCGTGCACTTGTGATCGTGCGCGTGCTGGCCCAGGATGACGCCCATATAACCCACGTAATTGGCCGCCGTGGAAGAATCCGCCGCCGCGGGCACGTCGCCCGCAAACACGTTATACGTTCCGCTTTTCATCGGCACCTTGACTTGCTGCAACACCAGCGAACGCTTCACTGCGATGATGCTCGGCGTAATCACCGCACCGCGGATTTTCTCCGGCAGGCGAATCAAGCGCGTAGCGGGGTCGTAAAGTAATTTTGTCCATCTCTGCAGCTTGGGCTCGGAAAGCCCAGCACCCTGCGGATAACTAAAACCTAAGGGCGCTGGATCAATCACATCCTGTACGCGAATGGTGACCAGTTGCTTGGTCTCATCAAAAAACTGGAAGCCGCGCGTGAGAAAATCCGGATCGCTAGGATTGGCATGCGCTACCGGATTGCGGCGATAGAACTCGGCCCATAGTCGGTCAATGTTGCAATGGTGTGCATAAAAAATCGGGTCGCGCGCCGCCAGCGACAAATTCCCCATGTCCGGATTAGGGTCGTCAGGCGTGCCGGTCCACATGTGAATGGCGCCGTGCGGGCCGTTCTCGAGCGAACCGCCACCATTCGCATCGCCGCCAAACGAGGCGAAATTGCCGGCGTTCATGGGATTCTGCTGCGCTGGGAAAATGGAACCGGGCATGGAGGCACCGTTCACCGCATCGGCCGACCGGTTGGCGTCATATAACGAATTTGCCGTTGCCCCTTGGTAGATGTCCGGCAAGCTACGGTAGTTCGCGTCATCCCAACTCCAATAGGGCAAGCGAAACGTATTGTCGTTCAGCAGCGTACACAAAATGCGCT
>Ga0302140_10012220_pt1 | contig 10534 bp, 15 predicted proteins | sample I_Bog_E1_1_FD_202095 | JGI IMG/M metagenome (GOLD analysis project Ga0302140, IMG submission 202095) | Peat permafrost microbial communities from Stordalen Mire near Abisko, Sweden - I_Bog_E1_1 | ecosystem: Environmental > Terrestrial > Soil > Wetlands > Peat | place: Sweden: Abisko, Stordalen...
TAGCTTCTATGGGAGATATTGCCAATGGAAGAAGCCGGAAGCAATTGGTTGTGACGCATGCACTTGATCAAGCCGTTCAGCTCATATTCATGACCCACGATCAAACCTATGCTAGGAAAGAGGTATTCAAGGACGAAGCGGAAGCAAAAATCTGTCCTGCAACATCGTTCTGCTTTCAGCTTGAATAGTCAACGACTGGCAATTACCTTCTCATCAGACTCTCTTCCTTCTCATCGCCTTTAACGGTCCATGCAGTCGTAACACCACCCTTCCGCTAGACCTGGAAAAATACCTTAGGATGGGTGGGATACACGAGTTTCCGTGGGTGTTTCCGGACCTTGCATTCTTCGACGACGATCAAGTTCCAGGTAGGCTCTTTCGAGCTGGTCTCTCCGTCTTTCTTGCAGAGTGTCCAATTGGGTCCTCGCCACTTCCTGGGTTGACATATGCTCGAATTCGCTTTCGGTTGCTGTCAATCGCATAATCTCCACTTGGCTCAACACCGCATGCTGAGTTCTTGTCGCCCTCGCAAAACGACGCTGCTTGGCCCATCCTACGCCACGAGGCTCGCCGATGCCAGCAGGCATGATCCAACGCAAGTAAGGAGTTCCCCGAGGGTCCCGGACCAGGGACATCGTTGTGAATTGCATGCCCTGGTTAGAGGTGCGCCGTCTCAAGCTGTAAGATTCCCTTAGACGTTTGAAGTTGGTGAAGTGATGTCGGCATGGGCTGACGTCGCAGCCTGTAGAGTACAAGTAAGCGCGCTGAAGATGAATTTTCATCAAACTACAGCACAGACTTGATCTCAAACGGTGAGCGATACATACTGTAGTATCCTGTCCAGAGCGCGGCGCAAGAGAAGTATGCTCTGTACATGTCTTTGAGCGGAAGGCTAACCTGTCGAGCATAATCTACTTCATCGGGATCCGCGAAGATAAAAGGATCGAATCGTCGAATTGTGATCGTTTGCCCGTTGAATTCGCCGTCCTCGCCTCCCAGAGAGCGTCCCAGAAAGGAAATATTGAGCACATTCCGCCTCCAAAGAGTGTCAAAAGTGGCAATGATCTCACCGTAAGGTTCGAGGGGATCACGAGGGCCGAAAGGATCCGAATGATCGAGAATACGTTGCGCACGAGGGCTGGGGTTGGGGTCAAAGAAATCTGATTTAGCATCGGGTTCGTTGAAAGCGTTCCAGTCGGTGACCCATCCTTCTTGAGCAGGCTGCTCCATCATGAATGGGGGCTGAGAACGAATGGATTTCTGATTGAAGTTGGAATATGAGATGAGAAGAGAGCTGATCAAGAAGGTGCTATTTATGAGTAGATCAGTGGCTTTTAAATATTATAGGGCTTGTGGACGAGAGGAACCCTTGCTTGGTTCTCTGATAGGTTGAAAGAGGCATGAAAGGCTTGATTCACGAGCGAGAGCGTCTAGCCGGTCAGCTCAAGACAAGGCAACCATATGAGCAGCAGCAGTAGTATGCGACTTGATGATCATGGCAATTAAAGCGGACAATGGTTTCCTTTAACTATCAAAAGCTCCTGAGACGTTTCTGGTGTGCAGCTGAGTTTGTGAGAGGAAACTCCATCCACGTTGCAATTCCAACTTTCTTCGGATGCAATGTCTTTGATATGATAAGAACAAGGCTTGGATACGAAGTGGAAGTCAACTTCTTTGATGCGGAGGGGACTTTGCTCATCTCCAGAATGATACTGCAATCTGAGATCCAAATGAAGCCAGCTCAAGCTTAGCTGCCTCATCACTCGCGGAATCCTCAAAGCAGCATATCATAAATGCATTTACAAGTTTACAAGCATTTCAAGCAAACTATCCCTTAGCTTCAAGGATGATGAAGGGAGAGGAAGATGGATGGAGGTTGGAAGCCAAGCGAATTCCAGCCTTGCGCTAAAATCGTAGCCCTGCCAATTTTTTTTCATCCTCCATAAACTTGAGTCATCACAACTTCACAATATCACAAAGATCTCTAAGACACCCAATCACCAATTTGCGGTCATCTACAACCATCAATGTTTCAATAAGGAAATACACCATCTTTCCCGAAAGTATAAGAATGTCAACGGCGTTCCGAACACCATTTCTCGGTTCTTTCAGACGTAGAAGTCGCAGGATACGGCGGTAGAGGGGTTTTCATTCGAACTGGCTTATCAATCTCGTCGAAGGGTGGCAGAACTTTTGGGAAGGAAAATTCAACAAACTTTCAACATGGCGTCAAGTCATACCAACGGCGAGGTCCTCCGGACTGGCATCCTTCCTGTCAATACCAGCGACCTAGGCAAGTTCAAGGACCGGCACACTCTGGACACTTGGGAACTCCCTGCGGATCAGTCGAGCCTCGTACCTCTTCGAGAAGCTGCCAAACATCTGCGAGAGGAAAATATACCTGTCGGTTTCCCCACGGAAACAGTATACGGTCTTGGTGCAGATGCTACAAGAAGTGATGCCGTGACGGGGATCTACAAGGCGAAGGGTCGACCCTCGGACAACCCGCTCATCATACATGTCTGCGATCTCAGCATGCTTCGAAGTCTGCTCACTGCACCTGGAGCCCTTAACGGCAACTCTGCGATTGCAGACCCGATCCCTGCCATTTACAAGCCATTGATCGAGAAATTCTGGCCTGGGCCTCTCACTATCCTGCTCCCGAACCCTCAGCCAAGCAAGCTGGCTCCCGAAGTCACCGCTGGACTCCGAACCTTTGGAGCTCGGATGCCAGACTCTGCTCTTGCACTCTCACTCATCCACCTCGCTGGTGTTCCGCTCGCTGCTCCCTCTGCGAATGCCTCTACGAAACCGTCCCCTACCACAGCCGAACACGTCAAGCATGATTTGGAGGGCAAGATTGAGCTTATATTGGATGGTGGAGCGTGTCAAGTTGGAGTGGAGAGTACTGTTGTGGATGGACTCTGCGATCCTCCTGTTGTGCTCCGACCAGGAGGTGTCAGTATCGACCGTATCAGAGAGTGTGAAGGCTGGTCTGGGGTTGTCAAGGGCTACAAGGACCACAGCGAGATAGGAGGAAATGCACCGCGAGCTCCTGGGATGAAATACAAGCACTACAGTCCCAAGGCCAAGGTGGTTCTTTTCGAAGCTGCTTCTAAAAGAGACACCCCTGCTGGACGAGATATGATCAGTGGGATCCCTCTTGAAGCCTGGAAACTGGTTGAAGCTAAGGACAAGAGGCTATCATATCTTAGTCTCGAGCATCTGGAGTGGCCAATCAAGATTGGGATTGTGACTACGAAGCATTGGGATGGCTTTGCAGGATTGCATCTTGCGAAGTGGAGTCGCGAGGATGCTGATGGTTGCCTGCAGGTTGCAGACCGGAAGGAGTTGGAGACGAACAACTCGTATGCCATGCGGAGAGGAGAACTCTGGCAAGGGAGGGAACTCCCTGCTGCTGTTGTTTACGAGCCGGAATACAACGATGAGCATATTGCGGACCTGGTAGAGATCTCCCTAGGCTCGAAAACCTCGGACATTGCACATGGTCTCTTCTCTGCCCTTCGTGAGCTGGATCAGAGAGGTGTTGATGTCATTTATGTGGAAGGCATAGAAGATGAGGGGGACATTGCTGCTGCAGTCATGAACCGACTTCGAAAAGCAGCTTCCGTCATAGAGAAGTGATAGAGTAGAACCAACACATCGTAAAATAGAGAGTCTTGCTTCTGGTGGATCAAATGAATTCAGATCTGCTTTCCACGCCTGGAAATGCTATGCCTTTAACTCCAAGTCTACTCCTAACCTTTTGAACGGGTATGCTCTTTATCTCCCCAGAACTGCCCCGTATCTCGATCGAGTTATTGCCCCGGCCACTCAATCTTTCCAATCCTGCGTGCTGAGCACTCACAAACCCTGCCTCAACCAATCTCCCAACTTCGCCTTTCCGAACTGCGCCAGGTTGTTCATGCCCTGCTCACTCAAATCGATTCCCTTCAACTGTGTCACATCCTGGGTCGGCGCCTTGCTAACTCGTTGCACAATGATCGTCGGGTCCGTCTCGAGGATAATCCCATCATCGACAATCTCGTCAATCGCCAATGAAACCAGATCGTAATTCTCGATAATCGTCCTCTTATCTACCGATTGCCTAGTTGCCCAAATTAGCATCTCCTCCATCTCACATATAATTTCATGGTGGAGTGGTGGGATGGGGGGAGTTTGTTTGGGGGGGGGGGGTCGGAAGAGGGGCACACCTAGAGGTGATGGGAGCATACTTGAACAACAAATGCAGCGAATCGCGCAGCGCCAGGATCACATTGTAGAGCATGATCTCGTTCTCGTCTACGCCGCCGACGACGTACATCATAACGTCGCTCTCGCTCTTGTACAGCACGATCCTGTTGTCGTATAGGATGATGTCTGCTGTCTGCTTGGCTGTCTTCTCGACCAGGCCTTTCTCGAACGCTTTTTGGGATTTGACGTCTGGGTACGGTGTTTGTGCTGTAGGGGCGTCTGCAAGTTTTTTGTTAGCAGGAGAAGGAGAGGGGAGGTAGGGACTGACTTGTGTGTGTGGCTCCTGCGGTGTGATGGGGTGCGCTGTAGTATTTTGCGAAGACTCGGGATCCATCGTCAGAGTTTAGGATTAGGATCGCGTTCACAGATAACAGGGACATTGAGGGCGCCATGATTTTGCGATTTCTGGGGGTAGGTGTGAAGTTGCGGAAGTTTGGTGGGAGGGGAGCTATCAAATTGTCGAATCTGGTCAATCGCGATTGCTGCCTCGAATTCAAGGCCGAAAATTGCTACTGCCTTATTATCTACCTACATCCCTCCCTGCCCTTCTTCCTCTCCTTACAAGGATACAAAAGTTCCTCGTATGGCCCCATATATCGTTTGACTCGTGTATTATAAGAAGATATCCTACGCTTACCACCTTCGTCCTGATTTCTAGCGCTTCAGCCTCGTTTCCTGCCCGCCTGTCTTGCTGCACTGATTCGTACCTTCGCATGGCTGCCTGCTGGCTGTTATGTGGCTCGGTCGACATCTGGAAGTGAAAGCCAATGTCTTCAGATCAATCTACCTCCAATGTTTTGGATAATGAACCCTCCTCTCAGTGGGAAGCCTGCATTCGATCCATCCCGCGGACGGCTACCAACCCAGCCCAGCCCAGTATTCCAAATCCACATTTTGATTACGTTCCTCTCGACTTTCCATCTCACGACATTCGTTTGTTCTCTTTGTTCCCAGCGGACAATTTTGATGACGATATCACTGGGGGGTTATTTCATGCCTCGTTGAATTCGTTGCCGACATACGAGACTGTCAGCTATGTTGTATGAAAATGCCTTTCGTTTATTAAGAAGTTCTGTGAAAATATCTCAGATGGAACAGCTGACAAACACAGTGGGGCGATTCTTCGATATGTGAGAATATTCATCTGCGTTACATCTCTTCGAGATCTCATCCCAAATACGGCTCACAGGCCGAGGCATTTCAATGTGTCCCAGTAACAACAAATCTTGCTCTCCTTCTCCGTCATCTTCGACATACCATCATCCCGAAGTTTTTATGGATAGATGCAATCTGTATCAACCAGTACAGCAATGACGAGAAAGGTCACCAAGTTCAGCTCATGGCTACGATCTACAAATTCGGAGCGAGAAGTACCGCTTGGCTTGGCGAAGAGAGAGACGGTAGTACGCAAGCGCTGCAACTAATTGATCATTGTGTCAAGCTTGCGCCCACCCGAATTACGCTACTTGAAACCGATCTTGTGGGCAGCATGGCGAATGACGCGTATGATGCTCGAAAACCATTTTACTTGACGCGAGCTGAGTCTGAATACGTGTCAAGTCTTATGGATCATCGAGAAATTTGGTTCCGTATCTGGATCCTGCAAGAGATTATCTTCGCCCCTAAGCCGGTGTTGAAGTGCGGTCCAGAATCGCTGACTTGGAATGCGCTCGCCACATTTCTACGCATGCTCCCAAATGAAGAATCGATCTTCCAAACCACAGCCGTCCAGCATGCTCTTCTCATGGATGACCAGCGAATGTCGCACCACGAACAGGCATGGGACGAACTGTCAAGCACTCCTCTCCTCACTTTACTCGATTCTACCCAATCATTCCGAAGTTCGGACGAAAGAGATAGGGTTTATGCTCTTTTAAACATAACCCATAACCGCCTCGGAATTACGCCTGACTACAATATTTCTGCCAGCGAGATGTGGATCTCAGTGTTCAAAGTTTTCATTCGATCGGAAGGGTACCTATTTCCGTTTCCGAGGCCATTTCAGATCACACCAGACAAACGCCGAAATCAAGCAGAAGCTGTGGACTTCCCTTCCTGGCTCAAATTTAAGGCTGATGAGCTCCCCATTAAAACTCTCAAGTTGAATGAACATGAATGTTGGGACAAGGAGCTTTTGAATGAGCTCACCATCGCAACTATTCCATTGGATCTGGCTGGGAATTCTCCGGAAGACGATATCACATTTCATGATATGTTCCATAGCACACATGGTAGCAACACTAAGTGGAACCCCGAAAACGTCCTTGGCCTTGTCTTCCACCGTATCAACTATGATGGCCGCCAAATTCCAAGATGGTTGTGGATGGTGGTGGAAAGGCTTATGTGTGCAATATCCCAGCAGGGTTTCCACCCAAACAGAAATCGTTCGCCTGGACCTCGTCGACTGAGAAAAAGTGAAATACAGCGAATAAAAAATGCGTACGAAGCCAAAACAAACTGCAAAAGCAACGGGGACTGTACCTACTTCTCCGTTCCGTTTGATTATTTGTCGGTAGAGGATCGAGAAGCTTTCCGAGATCTTGTCAACACGTTCTTTTCTTATCGGTTTAAGGTTACTGACAAGGGAGCCATTGTTGTCCTTCCCCCTTCCGTCAAGCCAGGGGACGAAGTGCACATGGCGTTTGGAAGTCCCGTTCCTCTCTTTCTGCGGCCTGTTTCCCAGACTCGAGGTACCTTCAGGATCATAGGGGAAGGATTTGTGTTTCTACCAGATATGGATCGTTCCCCGAGAGCAAGTTCGGTCATGGATGTGTTCTTCAGTGGAAGAGGGCTCGAGAAACCCACAAGAATCAAACTGGTTTAGAGTAGGGAATTGTCCAATTATTCGCTCTCGGGACGATCAGGAAAGTTGTACGTGGAAGGCAGTAGCGCTGACATTTCTACTGCGCGTCTTTGGCAATGAAGCCAAAGAAACGCCGCTAGAATTTGAAGGCTTGGACCTCTGTTTTTCATGTGGTTCGTTGTTCGTCGCCAGGTCAGATCATCGCGTTGCCTTGCCCGTGTGGCTATGCTGAGCAGGCTCGGATTCCTCGGACCCCAGATCGGATTTGTCCGAGCTCAGCCCATGCGGTACATTTATCTGCACTTGCTACTACAGCGTTGCAATTGGTATATTCCAAATAGAATTCGTCTTTTGTGTACGCATTGATTGGAATTTCTTTGCGAATGTACAATTGAGTTCCCCGCTGCGCACCCGCGACGCGAATACGCCCCCTGTCGTTCGTTCCTGAAGCTCCCGTCAAGGTTCACAAAATCATCATCCTAGTGGAAAGCGGGAATGCTAAGTTGCATCATAGTTAGTGTATGGATATAATCAGCCTCGAATGTTAGCACTGCCTCTTCACTCAAGCTTCTTTGAGGTTATAAGACAACTTCTGTTCCTCTTTCCCAATGCCCATACAGCAATAAACCTCACTTGCCACTACTGTCTCGTGTACATCTTCTACCAACCCTATTCGAACTGCGCGTACTATCCCAGGGTAGAATTTCTCCAATATGGGCTTTTTCACTCCATCAGGCGTCCAGAAGGAGAGTGACAAGGCAGCTCAAATACTCAAAAGCTTCGCCAGTAAGTATCAACCTATCTGAGATAGATTCTTACATTTCCCGTCCCCAAAACAGTCAGAACTCACGCGTGATTAGGCAAGGGCCAAATCCCCACAGAAGCCATCACAAATGCCAAAGGCCTGGCGATCTTCTCTGCCATCCGCGCTGGAATGTACCTCGCTGGGTCCGGCGGCTCAGGCGTCGTTATTGCACGGCTCCCAGACGGGACTTGGTCACCTCCATCCGCCTTCTCCGTACGCTCTGGTAGTATCGGTATCGTATACGGCGTGGATGTGTACGACTGCGTTTGCGTCTTGAACACAGATGCCGCCGTGGAAGCCTACGCCAAACCCGAAATGAATCTCGGCGCCGGGCTCGCTCTTGCTGCGAAGCCTGTGGGAGGGACCTCTGATATGAAGGAGCGGAAACCGGTCTGGGTCTATACGAAGTCAAGAGGTCTTTATGGGGGGTTGACGGTGGATGGCACCTCTATTAAGGAGAGGGTTGATGCTAATGCTGAGTTTTATGGAGAGAAGATTACGGCGGCACAGATCTTAAAGGGCGAGGTTCAGGCTGGGGAAGGAGTTAGCAAGTGGCCGGCTGGTGCGAAGCTGCTTGTTGAGGTGCTTAAGTTGGCTGAGGGGAAGGGCGCTGATACAGATGTTCTTCAGGGGATTAGTAACGAGCCGACGCCTGGTGATTTAGAGGAATAGTGCGAGTGAAACTTCGAGAGATCTGGGGCTTTAGGTTGAGCAAATAATAATTCGGAAGACTTGATGTTGCCCGTCATTCACTCAGCGCTGCTTTTTCCTAAGGCAGCCACAAGAGGCAAAAGGAATATGGCCAGGCTCTTCGCACTCTGCCCGTACTATTTATTTTCGCTTTTTCGATCATGTTCTTGGTTTTGGGGGTTTGCTGTATGTCTTTTTCGCCTCACTCTGCGTCCGCATTGGTGAAGATAAGCTATTCTAACCTTCGACGGGTGTTTCTCCTCTTCCAAGTATCGTAGCCTCGAGGCAGCCACCGACGCAAGCGGCTTAATATCGTTCTCTCATCTTTAAGGGAACTCTAAAGCCCACGATTCAACAGCGAAGGGAACAACATGTCCTTCGGATTCTCGGTTGGAGATTTCATTGCTGCATTGGAGTTGATTGGCACAGTCATCAACGCCTTACGAGAATCCGGGGAGTCTGGGACTCAACATCGGGAACTGATCGACCAATTCTACAGCCTCGAGACGGCACTACTCCACGTGAAGCAGCTAGAGCTCGAAGAAGAACAGCGCTCTGAGTATATCGCGCTCCGGCAGTCAGCAGCACAATGCCAGCGGGAAGATCTTGCTCGATTCAAGGCAGACTTAGCGGCTCACACCCAGTCTATCATTATCATCACTACAGCTTTGCAAGCGGTTAGTTTACCCTACCCGGAATGACGAAGAAAGCAACTGACTTTTTTCAGAACAGTATCAAGAATCAAGATCGCAAGCGCATTGCTGAGCATAAATCTATAAGCACTACTATTCAACAGGCCACATCTAATTGTATGGCGAAGCTTGTAGAGATGAATACTACCATTGGCCAGTATGCTTCTCTCTCTACACGTCATGCATGGTTAACGAGAACAGAGGCGTTGCATTGGGGCAAGAAATTATCCAAAACACCGCCAGAATCATGTAAGTGAGCATCCATACCTTTAGTCCAAGAGCTGAGAGAAGCAGAGCGTGGAATGTTAGAATTTTCCAAGTTGTTTTGTCAATTCAGAACATCATGACTCGAATCCCAAGTCAGGTTGAGCGTCAGCAACCAGTCTATATGATCGACGCTCTTGGCAGGCACGCCCCCTTCTATCTAGAATTCATTCGCTCTAAAGAGGTAGGTAAAGATCTACTGGGCAGCTTTCCGTATTAATCCGCTTTTTTGCAGGCTCTTCAAGCTGTCCTCAAGATCAATTTCGATCAAATACCATCGGGGCCGCGGAAAATCGAGAACGGTGAATACGTTCTAATGGAATCTGCAAGCAAACGCCAGATTGATCTTTATAAGCACTGGGATACTTGCTTCATGCCTGGACAGCGCGTAGAGATGCGCATGGTATTCCAAAAGCAAACTAGAAAGCTCAACTCTTGCCCGAGTTGTGGCTCTCAATCCGAGCAGAATACAGATGAGGACGTCGATTGCCTTAAGTGTGGACTGACTTTCAAAAGGATTATTCGGATTGAGGAGCCACCGACGGACTCTAAAACAGAGCCAAGAAAGGTGTCAGAGACCTTCGAGAATTATCGGCAGCTCTAGCATATGACGGCCCAACATCGCAAAATGTTGGACCGCCTCGGCCGCCGGTAACTGCCTATGATGAAACGGAAGACGTGAAATATTATCGTCGAGTCAATGTTGTGCAGCGACAGAGGCGAGCTGTATGGGAGCCGCAACACATTAGAATCGATGAGGTCGGCCAAAACGCCCGATATACCGAACAATCTGAAAGCGAACAAATGTTGGCAACGCATGTCACTGAATATTTGGGTGCGAATGAAGACACAGAAGACTTTGAACAGTTCGGTGATGACGTTGATCGGGAAACGTTTGAGCAAATGCTCGATTATTATATGGACGACGACGAGCTTGAACGTGAGTTCTCTCGGATCGCAATCCTGGGCGCCTTACCCGGCATGGAACTGATGATAAGGAACATTCAAGACCAACTGTAAGTATCA
>Ga0302140_10012221_pt1 | contig 10533 bp, 10 predicted proteins | sample I_Bog_E1_1_FD_202095 | JGI IMG/M metagenome (GOLD analysis project Ga0302140, IMG submission 202095) | Peat permafrost microbial communities from Stordalen Mire near Abisko, Sweden - I_Bog_E1_1 | ecosystem: Environmental > Terrestrial > Soil > Wetlands > Peat | place: Sweden: Abisko, Stordalen...
GCCGAATGTTTTCGGTGGGTTGGAGATTGGAGATTGGGGGATTGAGCGCACTCGTCGGGTGGGAGACAAATATCTGCAATGCTGAAGTTGCAGTGCTTCGTTTGATCTGTCTGGCGATCGATAATTGGGTGCGCGGTGTTCATTGAGTGTTTCCCTTTTCCCGTAGAACCAGTCAGGACGAGGAAGGGACTTGTCCCGTTTTGGCTCTAAAGTGATTGATTTGGTGCTCCCCCATGCGAGGAGCACCGCTTTCGTTTGGAGCGGACGCATGATCCGCGGGAGCCTCTTAGCGCGTACGGCTCGAACGCGAAGACTCCGGCTCGGAATTGGCGCAAAAACAGCAAAGCCGCTCGAAGTGAGCGGCTGTTTGCAACAAATCTGACTAGACAGCTTGAACCAGTTGACCGTGCTGATAGATCGGTGTCAGCGCTAGTCCATAACTGGATAGAAGGTTGAGGCCAGAGAATTGGCTATCGGGTCGGATCTTCCGGGAGATCGAAGCCATAGCCGCAGCGCTCTGCCCACGCGAGACGCGTCTTGCGGTCGCGCTTGATGTTGTCGTAATACCCGCCCATCTCCGCCCCCCTCACGCGGCCGAGCCAGTACTTGTAAATGCCTTCCGGGCATGCCGTTACATTCCGGAGGTAGCCCTCGCGTGAGCGGCGAAGGGCGTAGGTGCCAGCAAGCTTGTTCTTCGCCATGGCGTTGGAGTAGCCGAGTTGCTTAAGAGCACGATGAAGGTGGTGACGCACCACCCCAGGAGATAACGGCGTATCGTTTCCGGTGCGAAACAGGAGCCCGTTCTTGCTGTTGCCGACGAAGGCCTTGAGGGCTGCCGCGATGTCCGGATGAAGATCCACTTCGCGTCGCCCGACACGCGTCATCAACTGCTGCACAGCCTTGCTTCCTTTCGTGACCTGCTGGTCGATCGTGATGGTCCGGAAGTCAGGCGAAATGTGTTTGTCGATTTCGATTCCCAACAATTCGCCGATCCTCGCCCCCGTGGCGCCTGCCAGCGTGAAGAGCATCCGCAAGCGTGGTTCGCTATACGCGACTAGACCGGTGAGAACCTCGTGCGAAAACATTGGCGTGTTCTGGGTGTCAGGATCGCGGAACGGCAGGTCGAGAAGGTCCGTATTCCAGTGGCGAGGGTAAAGCACCTCGCCAGTCTGTGGATCGACTGCTGAGCCGACAATCATCTTGGCGATGGTGATAATGCCCACCATTGTAGAGACGGCCAATCCCTTCCCGATCAAGCTATTGACGACTAGCTTGAGTTGGGAATTGAAGATCTCGCTTACCGGATACTTGCCGATGACCGGATTGATATGCAGGCGCATTGCGCACTCGTATTGACGCAGAAAGGCCTCGGTGACGGGCCGTCGAATACGCCTGCGCAGCAGATCGAGCAGAATCTTGCCTTGCTGCTCGACGGTAACGGAGCCGCCTGACTCCACCGCATCTTCGAACTTGAGGGTGTGCTCCGCGATGAGCCTACGTTTGAGTGCCTCACGTTCATATTTGTTCAGCTCTCCGGGCCCCTCTGAAGGACAGAGTCGGAAGCTGAGGCGAATCTGCTTGTCCTGGCCTGGGACGTTGACCCGTACGCGGAACTTCCACCAGCCGCTTTCTCTATATTCTTTCGAGCCATTCTGGACCGTTCGTGTCGACATACACTTTCCTCGTATCTTTCTCTCGGTAATTCCGTTGCCGGAAGTCTTCTGTTGGAATCGCTCATTGATTGCAGCGATCAAGTCAGTTGCGTGGTCGATGTCGCATTTCTGCGGCACCGCTCGCCGGTCCTCTTAGCGGTGAGCCGTGCGAGGTAGGTTTCGGAGTGGACCAGGTCCGCACCGACTGTTGGTGGAGTTGGAAAGATTGGCGTTGTGGGATTGGGTGCGCTCATCGGGCAAGTGACAAGCGCCTGCGAAGCTACAGTTGTCCCGCTTTGACAGATTCACTCCACAATCGATGACTCGGTACGCAGAGTTCATTGAGTCACGCCCTCAATCCCGCAGAACCACTCAGGACGCGGAACGACTTTGACCTGTGGCGGCTCTGATGCAAATGGTTGGGTGCCCCTCCATGCCTGGGGCATCGTTTTCGTTTAGAGCGGTCGCATGACCCGCAATGGGCTTGTTAGCCCGCACGTTTCAGACGCAAGAACTCACCTTCAGAATTGCGATCCAAAAACAGCAAAGCCGCTCATTGAGCGGCTTCTCGCGGCAATTCTTTGGGAACTGAGTCAGGCAGCTTTCCGTCTTTCGGCGATCCGGTTGCTAATCCATTCCTCGATCTCGTCCTCGACCCAAGCAACAGCCCTTGCGCCGATCAGAACTGGCTGAGGAAAAGTCCCATCAGTGATTTGGTTGTAAATTGAGCTTTTGGAGAGTCCAGTCCGTTGTTTGACTTCGTTCAATCTAAGGAGCCGATGTGGCATCTCTCACCTCGAGATGATGATGCACCGAGACGGTATTTTTAAATTGCGTCGCCAATATTTTCTAAATTCGTGCTCTCGGGTTCTCGATAAGGCGTAAGGGATGCGAAACCAAAGACTTAGTAGGGCTGTGGCGGAAATTGCGAGAAATCTTCTGATTCGGTACTTTTGTACCGGAACAGACTAATGTGCCCCTTGCTGACCTATCAAAACGTCTCCGTCGGTGCATTAAATCAGAAAATTCGAGGCTGTCGATCGAAACAGCTCGTTCACGGTGGCGCAGGGAATGTCTTCAGAAAACAGCAGCACAGAAAACGCCTTCTCGCGGTAGTAGACTCCTTCGAAAACCTGCCGATAGTTGAATTAACGAAACCCAATGGGGTCGTTATCTGCAATCCACTCCGTGGTGACCTGCGGTGTGGTGGTGAGGACTGCCAGTTGTGCACGTTCCAATCTGACCATGGAGCATTGGCGCTGAAATTCGAACTTCGAAAGGCGCTCTTGTGATCAGGCGCATGCTAAATGCTTGTGAGGTGAAATGTCGGATTCGTCGACTCTGAACTTGTTTTCTGATGCGGCAGCTGGCGAACTCGCGCAGAACTGCGCGAGTTCCAATTTCGATGGAGATGACTCAGGACATGCGCAATTTGCGTTTCTGGAGGAAACTGCCAGGAAAATGGCCAAAGACGTGGCGAGAACGGGAAGGCTGCATAAGGCCGCCTGGAACGAGCTCTTTCCGATTCTGGACAAGATGCAGAAGCTGTTATCGCAGCGTGGCGCAGACCACGCCCAAGCCGAACCAAGCCTGCCGGAATGGAAAATTTGGTGGGTCGACTTCAGTACGATGTACCACTTGAACATTTCATTCCGGACCGTGCAGGATCGTCTTCGTGCATATCGTGAAAAACCCGGCGGTGAAAAGCTGCCAAGGCTACGGATGACGCGCGCCGAGCAAAGGCAACTCGCAGTCACGGCGAAGCTAGCTTATCGACTGGCCGCCGCTCTTCAGACTGGCGAAGGTACTGAGGGTGCGCTCGACAGCTTCTTGCGCGAAAGCCTCTCGCTCGAACACGTGGATCAAATCGAAAGCCGATTCGCGTCAGATTTCAACGAACCTAACCCATCGGACAAGACTGCTTTGGGGCAGACCATGATCAGGATGGCTGGTCCGCAGATCCGGGCATGTCTTGAAGACCTGGGTCCGATAGAGGCTCGAAATGTTCTCCAAAACGCGTTCTCCAAAATCGTCGCTAAGTTTTACTGCGGCGGTAAAATCAGCGTCAGCGTCAAATGCGCTGCACGTTCCGTATCGCCGGCGAAGGCCGAGTTGATAACGATGCCTATCGGTCATAATGCTGCCTGAAACCGACAGTGAAGATTACAAAGAACAATTGCCGAACGATGCCTCTGGTTACGAGTGGAAGCGGGAGACCGGCGACATCCAGAGCTTCCAGCACAACCAAACTGGCGGATGGCGACACACTGTGACCTGCAAAGTCAGTTCTACGACCGTCATGCCCAGCCCATTCCGAAGGAGCATGCTTTGGAACACGCTGGGCATCTGGCCGTTGCGGTCAATGAAACTTCCAAGCTCAATCCGTCGCTAAGGGCAATGTGGGTACCGACCAAGGATTGAGCTTGTGATCGCACCACCGGTAGGCGCTTGATTTATTACGCAATATGCGTAATAATATACGCAATATGCGTAAGGATTCCACTCTCGCGGCCCTTCTTAGTCCGACTCGGCAAGGCGTTCTGACTTCCTTGTTCCTCCGGCCTGATAAGGAATGGTATCTGAGTGAATTGGCGGCGTCGCTCGGAACCGGCCCCTCGTCGCTCCAACGGGAGATCGATGCCCTTGTTCGCGTCGGAGTCTTGGCGAAGCGCGTCGATGGCCGGAGAAGTTATATCAAGGCCAATGAGGACTCGCCGATCTTTCCCGAGCTGCGCGGAATGATTGAAAAGACTAGTGGTATCGTTCCGATGCTTCGAAAAGCGATCGCGGGGACCAAGGGGCTGAAGATTGGATTCGTCTACGGATCGCTAGCCCGCGGAGAAGAGGGGGCCGGTAGCGACGTGGATGTGATGATCCTGGGAGACGTAAGCTCGATGGACCTGAGCCCCCGGTTGCGGGCTGTGGAAGCAGCGGTCGGACGGCAAGTCAACCCGACCGTTTTCTCTGTCGATGAGTTTGCCAGGAAGGCTGCCGAGAAAAATCACTTCCTGCGGACGGTCCTGCGAAATAAGAAGATAATGTTGGTAGGAACAGAAGATGAGTTGGACGAAATTGCTCGCGGCTCGGAAGATTCACACGCACCAGCCGAGCAAGCAGGAACTCGATGAGCTTCGCGCCGTGGTCAGAAGGGATCTGGCTGACGCAGCGCTCCCGGCACTTTCTGAGGATCGCCGATTTGCAACGGCCTACAACGCAGCCTTACAAGTGGCGAGAATGGCGACGGCCTGTGCGGGATACCGTGTCGCGGCTGTTCCAGGCCATCATGCTCTCAGTTTTGAATGTGCCGCCCTGGCGCTCGGGAAACAAGCTGATCTACTGGTGTTGTTCTTCGATGGCTGCCGGCGCAAGCGTAACGTCATCGACTACACCGGAGTACAGATAGCTACATCGACCGAAGCGGCAGAGCTTCTCCAGCACACTCAGGAGTTCAGTGCTCTGGTGGAGTCGTGGATTCAGAACACTCACCCGCACCTGAGCTGAATAGATCACTCATAAAAAAGGTCGGACCCTGGCTCTTGAGATCTCACAGCGATTGTATGACGAGGGTGCCAAGCTGGTCGCTCGGATAACCGCCTTCGTCCGCAAGGCCGACGAAAGCACAGTCGGCAAGCTGATTGTCGAAGCGGTGATTTTGCTCTCCGCAAGGTCACAGTCAGATGGAGGCAAGGTTCTCCGCGCCGCCGCCCAAGCCTACGGGGTCGATACCGATGCCGTGGCTCTCAAGGTCAAGCAAGAGTTCGCTGCGAAGGAAAAGGCGAGGAAAGCCACAAAGCCGGAATCGAAGCCAGCCGCAAAGGCGAAGCGAGCCGCGTAACAAATCGAGAATCTTTGGACCTGCCTCCGGGCAGGTCCATTTTTCGCGTGCGCCCGTCTTCCCACCCTGAAAGTTGCTCTCCGATTGCGCGAGAGCGCCATGGTTTGCCCACCCGCCGGGCAGACGAACTCCGCCGGAACCGACCGACCCTGACGTTCAACAAGGGCTCCATTGGCCGGCACACGTAATTCTTAAGCATAACAAAATAATATAGTTAACTTCTCTTTGCCATCGACAATGACTTTGCTCCCGATTTCGGGTCAACTCTCCCTACCTTACGCACATTATGATTGGGTGCAACGTTGATTCTAAAAACAAAGGACTTCGTTTAGATCTGCTGCACTAGGCGTGCGGTTTTCCGACCGGGAGCCACATGACGCAGGCCAAAACGAGTTCCGACAGCTTGGGAAGGGAAGCAGTGACCACCAAGGAACTCATAGATCGCATCTTTAAGGAACCCGGCATCAAGTTCGAACTCACCGAGTTTGAGAATCTCGGCAAGCCTGTCCATGACATTCTCGCGATCTATCCAAAGACCGCCTCAGTCGGGAAAGACGCCGGCAAGACAAAGTACTACCTGAAGAGCTTTATCCCATTTTCTACTGGCAACGAAGAAGTACAGGTCTACGTCGAAGGCGGCAAATCGGCACCCGAAGAAATCGTGCGGCAGTTATGGGTCTACAAGCTGATCCACCAATACGACTATAAGGCCGATGAAATCGACCTGGAGAAGGGTGTGCAGTTCGGCACCGAAGTGGGGACGAAGGCTGCGGACATCATCGTCTATACAGACGCAACCAAGGTCACGCCAAAGATTATCGTCGAGTGCAAGAAGCCGAAGCGTAAGGATGGTATTGAGCAGCTCAAGAGCTACATGAACGCCAAAGGCGCGCCGGTGGCGGTTTGGTCCAACGGAGCCGACAGCATCATTCTCTATCGGCCCTACCCGGCTCAGTTTGATGACACCTTGTTCGACATCCCCAAGCGGGGTCAATCGCCGAAGGATGTGCTCGAAGCTAGCAAAACGCTGTTGCAGCTCAAACGGGATTTCAATTTCAAGAAGATAATCCAGGACCTTGAAGAGCTGGTGTTGGCCGACAGCGGCAAGGATGAGTTCAATGAAATCTTCAAGCTGATCTTCGCCAAGATCTGGGACGAGAAGGAAGCTCTGGAAAAACGGCCCAACAAGGTTGTTGAGTTCCGTAAGGCCATCGATCCGGACATCACGTACGACCGGATTAACAACCTGTTCCACAAGGCGTGCGAGGAGTGGCCGGGCATTTTCAAAGAGGGGGATGACATTGACCTGGCCAAGCGCCATCTCCAAGTTTGTGTTGGACCCATCGAGGGTGTGCGTTTGATGGGCTCCAATCTTCGCATCATGGATGATGCCTTCGAGTATTTGCTCCCGACCGAGGCCAAGAAGAAGAAGGGCCAGTTCTTCACACCTCGTCACGTTGTAGAGATGTGCGTTCGAATGCTCAACCCAAAGCGCAACGAGTACGTTATGGACCCCGCCTGCGGCTCCGGCGGCTTCCTTTTGCACGCTATGGATTGGTGCTACCCAGCTACGGATAACGAGCAACGGGAGACAAGGAAGCACAAATACGCCTCCAAATACTTATGGGGCATCGATTTCGAACAGCGCGCCGCGAAGACCTCGCGCTCACTCATGCTCATTGCCGGAGATGGTCACACAAACATCTTTGGCCCCGATGTCAGCAGTCTCGATCCAAGGACCTGGTACGAAAGTGCCTCTGGGCAGCAACTCATGCAAGGCCTGAGACTGGCGAAGTTAACCGGGAAGAAAATCCCGGAGAACGAGACCCTGAAAGACGACGACAAGGCCTGGGAATACTTCGTCGATTTGAAATTTGATGTGATCCTCGCCAATCCACCGTTCGCCGGTGAGATGAAGGATCGCAAGATGCTTGCGCACTACGATCTGGCCAAGCCCGCCCTGAAGCGTGCGGGTGATGACAAAGCCCCGAAGGAAGAGCGCGACGTGCTCTTCATCGAACGCATCCTGAGGATGCTTAAACCAGGCGGTCGAGCAGCGATTGTGTTGCCCCAGGGCAAATTCAACAACTCCTCCCTAGCATTCATTCGTGAGTGGATTCTGAAAAGGGCTCGGTTGCTGGCAGTCGTCGGACTTCATCCGAACACCTTCAAGCCACATACCGGCACCAAGACCTCGGTCCTCTTCGTGCAGAAATACACCAAGGAACAGCTCGATCAAATTGCCACAGTTCACGACCAGGTGGCGATTGCCTGCCCTGACTACGAAGCAGAAATCAACACACTCCTTGCTGCTCACGAATCATCATCTGACCTGCCAGACGAAGCGATCCCGGAGCCGATTGCGGACCTCATTGTCGAGCGGCTGAGTGAGCCGGAACAGGAAGATACGGCTGACGCCGCGAGTCAAGACGAAAATGGCGAAGTCGAAGAGGAGACATCTGCCGCTGAGGAAGATCTCGCCGGAGCCGCAGAGGAAAGGCTAACTGGACTCAAGGCCGCGGTGCTCAAGGCAAAGCAGAAGCTCATCGACCTTGACAGCGACGCCGAGGCGCTCGCACAAAAGAACGAACAGGAAATCGATGCGATTGCAAAGACTTGGAAGGGGACAAAGAGCGAACTGAATGCTCACTTGAAGCCCGTAAAAGCCAAATTCAAAGCCGCAGTTGCCGCGGTGAGGGGAATTCAGAAGGACAAGCAGAAAGCCATCAAGGCTGAGATCAAGTCGCTGGAGACACAGATTCCCCAGGCGGCGCTCGACCTGAAGCTGCTCAGCAATCGCGGCAAACTGACGTTGATCCTGGAAGACCCGGACCTGATTGGCACATTGAAAGAACGCTGGATTGCAGCCGAGGTAGCCAAGCAGCTTGACTACCCCATCTTTATGGCGGTAAGTGAACGCGGCGGCAAGGATAACTCAGGAGACTATAAGTACCTCTTGGATGAGCAAGGCAGCTTGGTCGAGTTTCCGGACGGGCACGCGCAGGAAGGGCAGCTCGTCGTCGATCAGGACCTAGTGAACTTCAGCCTGCGCCCGGCTGACCTTGCTGACGCTGCCACGCTTTCGGACGACAAGCTATGCATTGCTGAAGCCTTTGTCCGCTTCGCTCATGAACAAGAGCTCAGTTTTTGGGAGAGCGAATAATGGCCCTTTGGAGTATTTCGTCGCTTCAGGATATTCAAGATACCCGTCGAATTGACTCCGAATTCTTCCGTCCGGATTACTTAGCTGCAGAGCATCGAGCAAGAGCCGGGAATGTGGAAGACATGGGAACGTTGGGGAGATTTGTGCCAGGGCCCTTTGGATCGGCCTTTCATGTTCAGAACTATGACGTGGGATCTCCTTACCGCTATATCAGAGGTATGGACGTTAAACCATTCTTTCTTCTAAACGAGGATAACCGCTATATCTCAGCGTTGGATTTTCACCGATTGAGTCAATACGTAGTCCGAAAGGACGACTTGATGATTTCGGTTGTGGGCACTCTGGGCAATGTTGCCGTATGTACCGGACAAGACGTACCTGCGATGTTTAGTTGCAAGAGCACACTGTTCCGTTCACTGGAAACGGACCCTTATTTCCTTTTGGCGTATCTCAACTCGGGTCCAGGCCAACTTTGCATGCTTCGCAGGCAACGCGGAGCAATTCAGACGGGCCTGAATATTGAAGATCTGAAGACGATTCCAATCCCGCGCTTCGGGGAAGCATTGGAGAATGAGCTTGCCGAGAAGGTCAGAAGCGCGTACTGGCATCTTCTCTCTTCACGTGATGCATACTCGAATGCAAAACAACTTCTCGACTCTGCTCTTGGTCTAGACAAGTTGAAGTTTCAGAAGCCCCTGGGCTACACCACCAGCTTAAGCGAGATTGAAACGTCCCGGCGATTTGATTCCGAGCGCTATTTTCCGGCCTTTCGTGCTTTTAGAGCTGGATTGCCTAACAGCATATCTTTGTCGGCCTTGTCTCACGACCTCGACTTTTGCAAGCGTGGGAAGCAGCCAACTTACTCGGCGACCGGCCTGCCCGTCGTTAACTCAAAACATGTTCAGCCGAATCGGGTTCTACTTGATAAGAATCGTCTAGCACGTCCAAATCTAGACACCAATCTCCAGATTCGCTTTGGAGATACACTCCTAAACGGTACGGGGAGAGGAACCATTGGACGCGCGGCTCCCTATCTCAGCGAGGAGATGGCGGTGCCGGATATCCTGCCACCATCTCCTAGGCTTCGCTATGGAACAGTAAGCGCTGCAATGGAAACTGTGAATTCTCTGCAGGTGGAAACGCTTTGCGGCCTGGAATCACGCAGAGGCCCGAATGCGGGCCTCTGCGGTCAACGAAGAAAGTGCACCAAGCTTCTGTTATGGGTTGAAAGACTGAATGGTGTAGTCGACGGGGCGCCAGCTGCCATTGCTCTCCAGCATCTGGTAGATATCGCTTTCGGTACCTGAATCGTAGCCATAATCCCAGATACCGAGGCCAGCGTAGCCGCCATTGCTGGTATTTGAAAGGAAATTTGCCTCTGCGGTGTTCTGCAGTGAGTCACTCCATTCGTCAGTCCCTTGGCCGCTTTCGCCCATATAAATCGGCTTATCCATTCCGAGCAAAGATGCAGTCGGAACATATCCATCGTCCGCATAGACATGGAAGTCATAGAAATCGAGTCCCAGTCCCTTGAACATATCGAGATTGGTCCATGTGTGCCAGCCGGTTGAGGTGGTTACCAGGCGATTAGGGTCAGCATTATGGATTGCCGAGGCGACCGTCTTCATGTAAGCCTGCGCCTCTGCCCAAGTCGCTCCGGTGCTGGAGTAGTTGCCCGAATCCCCTGCAATCGTACCGTCAATTTCGTTCATGGTATCGATCGCCCAGACACCGCTGTTGCCCTTGTATCTGTCGACCAGCGGGATCAGCGCGTTGGTGATGAACGATTGGACCTGAGCCGGATTTTCCAGCCAATCCTCGCGTCCATTGTTTATCGTCAGGTAAAGGGCGATGTCGTTGTTCTTTGCAAGCTGCACGGCGTT
>Ga0302140_10012225_pt1 | contig 10532 bp, 11 predicted proteins | sample I_Bog_E1_1_FD_202095 | JGI IMG/M metagenome (GOLD analysis project Ga0302140, IMG submission 202095) | Peat permafrost microbial communities from Stordalen Mire near Abisko, Sweden - I_Bog_E1_1 | ecosystem: Environmental > Terrestrial > Soil > Wetlands > Peat | place: Sweden: Abisko, Stordalen...
GCCGCGAACCACCTTCTACTTTGCTGTGAACTGGACAGACAAGGACACATTCTTCACCTCTCACTTTTCTGCCATATTCCCATCCCATCTTGATACCGCGTTGTTTACGATACCGTGTCGCGTACTCCGTACTACGTTGCTAGTTTAACCAGCGTGTCTTTTGCTGTGCCATCCTGGATACTCTGGCCACCATCACGATTGCCCACGAAGATACCCCGTGCTCTGGTGAATTTTGAATTAGGACTCGACGATTTCGGAGTTCGTTAGGCTGCCTCGTCGCTTCCGAAAATTTTGTTCGAAATTACTTCGAAGTTGACTCGAGACGGAAGGAACAAACTGCAAGCTGAGAGCAAACAGCCACGATGTCTGGCGTTCGCAACTTGCGAGCCATGTTCGAGAACAAAGATCCAACTCCGACTCCACCAGACAGAGGTCGGTCGCCTGCAGGATCAACTGGTGAGTAAATCTCGTCTCCGAGGTGAAGGCAGCGCTAAGATTTCAGGGGTTGCCAGCAACGGCACATCGCCACGACCGCTATCGAAGGTTCGAACAAGCTTTGTGACAGTGGAGAGAAGCGGACAAATGGGCATTGCTCTCAAGAGGGAGAATAGTGGTAGTGAACCAAGCATGTCGAAGCGGCGGACAAGTTTCAGCATTGATGAGCAGGACCATCCAAAGGAGACCGCTCAAAGAAAGGAGTCAATTGCTACAGAGTTTGAAGCGAGGAAGAATAGCACTGTCGTCCGAGATACGATACTAGAGTCGGCAATCGAGACCCCGCAAAGCGAATCGGACAAGAGACTTGGAGGTGGTGATTCGAAGGAGGCTGCAAAACCGGTGAAAGTTGAAGAGAAGAAGGCTGCAAGTGGACCTTCAAATGGACATACAAATGGAAGTGCGAAGGCTACGGCTGCGAAGAGTCCGGATAAGCCAACAACCGCCAAAACCATTTCCAAGCCAGCTGCAATTTCTACTGCGAAAACTACTACTGCAGCAAAGGTTTCCCCCAAGAAGGTCAAAACTCCTGTCCCAAAGACTCCAACTACCCCTGTTAGAAGTCAAGTGAAGGATGCGCCTACAAAGACTCCAGACAAGAAACCCGAGAAGAAAGTAGAGAAGCAGCCTGAGAAGAAGCCCAGCAGAGCATCATTGGCACCAAGCAACACCTCAAAGCCTGCAAGCAAGCCTACTACAACTGCAGCACAAGGTTCAGCTCCCAAGACGAGAATCCAACCCTCACCTCCACAAACTGGCTTCGTCAAACCCAGACCGAAGTCCCCTACCCGACCCATCAAGCTTCCAGCGTCTCTGACAGCACATACTGCCTCGTCTGGATCCAAGACCGCTACAGCTCCTCCCCAAACATCGTCCAGACAATCTCTCAGCCGTGCATCAGGCAATATCCAACCAACCAATTCTCTTCAAGCACACCATGCGTTGTCACGCTCTCCTAGCCGTGCCAGCACAACTGGAAAGACAACCTTGGAGCGAAAACCATCTAACCTGAAGCCGGCACACACCAGATCGTCGTTTGGCCCACCGCCTCTGAAGAAGCAGACATCCCGACAAAGCCTGCCACAACAAGCGGCTCCAGCTGATGAGGGGTTCTTGGCAAGAATGATGAGACCAACTACCTCCTCTGCCTCGAAGACCATTGTGGAGAAGGCTGCTCCACTGACACCACCGAAGAGATCCCAATCTGTTAAGAGACCAGTCACGAAGGATGGACCACCGAAGACTGCCACGCCTCTTGCAAGCCCAGCGGCAAAGGCACCCAAGGAATCAGCTCCAAAGGCTGCAACGAAGGAAGTCAAGGCGGCCGCTTCATCGTCTAAGGCTACGCCCGTGAAGAAGGAGGAAGAATCGAAGGCTGTTGAACCTGTTGCAGTTACCAAGGAAGAAGTTGCCAAGGAACCAGTTGAGACGGCTCCAGTTGAGATCACGAAGCCAGTTGAAGAACCAAAAGAGGTCGTCGAAGAAGCTAAGGCTGCTGAACCTGAAATCAGCCACGCTCAGGAGCCAATTGCCGTAAAGGAGGAAGCTGCGCCTGTTAAGGATGAGTCTGCAGCTGCTCCTCCAGCCGCCAAAATCGAGGCATCAGCAGTCCCTGAGGTCGCCGAGGAAGCAAAGCATGAAGTCAAGGAGCCAGAAGTCGCCAAGGAAGAGCCAGTCGTTAAGGAAACCGAGCATGTTGAGCCAGAGCCGATCATTGAGCAAAAGGCAGTTATACCCGCGGAAGTTGAGCAACTCGAGGACCCTGAAGACAGAAGGGCCAGGGAGGAGATAGCACGTTTGAATGCAGAAGTCATGCGAGCTGCAGAAGCTGAGGACGTTGAGTGAGCACGCGAAGGCTATGATGGAGGAGAAGCGGAAGTTTGTATTCGGTAGTTGAGTAGTGCAGCGTAAAGTGTTAGTGATATCCCAACCTTGTCCCCTCATCTTAATATATCCATTGTGGTATGATGATGCTCGCATTGTGCTTCTTCTCGCCACTGGTGGTTCCGACTCAAGGGCAGCAATGACAGAACTTGCTCTTTCTCTGTGTTCTGTTCGTGAGAAGTTTAATATGCGTCGTTATCAGTATAGAAGTCGACAACAGCCGTTGAGAAAAAGGAACCTCTCCGTTCTTTCATTACATCCCCTGCGCCGCAAGAGCTCAGAGTTAAGCAGTCAAGGAATCAAGAGGGCAAAAAGAAATTGTGCCTAAGCTGTCGAGGAAATTGGTACTTACAATTTGTTTTGGCTAAGCCATAGGGCGAAACGAGTCAAGTCTTCTGACCTGAGTCATACTGATTTTTCGGATCCTTGTACCAGGGACCGAGTAAGAGGAGCTATGGATGTTAGCGAGGCTTGTAAGGAGAGGGAGAGGAGATGGGGGGCTTACTTGGGCGTCTGCGGCGCCTTTTGGGTATGTCCCATGTATGTAAGGCGTGATTGGTTGGTTGGTAGTTTCTGCAAGCCACTGCTTGAGATTAAGGGTTCAGCATCAGGGACGTTGTCTCCCGATAAGAGTGAGGTGAGGTGAGCGGAGTCTATGGTTATCCAACGGATGTCCCGCTGAAGAGCTCAGTCTATTAACTGTGGGTGTGGCTAAGTGGTTATCAAGAGGCCTGGGCCAATCGACTACGAAGGTGAGCAATTGTCGACACGTCTTGAAGGAGCAGACTTACTGGTAAACCTCCTTTCGGAGTCTATTGGCGTTGCGCTGAAGTAGGCGTGCCGTGTTTGTCTGCTGCCGTAACCCTGTAACTTCACTTTGGGGTATGTGCAACGTCGAATTTTAGATCTGTATTCCACCAGGCTAGATGCCTGGCGGCTTCGAATAAAGCATTGGCGCACACTGTGGGCCGTTTATCGCAAGTCGTTCACCTGGAGCGAGACTTGGATGGTAGAAGTACTTGGAGTGCGTTAGTGATATGCTTTGGATGGTTTAGAGTGTAAGGAAGACAGCTTAAGCGGGGGAAAGGGGCAAAAAAGGGTGATAATTAAGTTTATATGGCACTCTTGAGCAGAGGAAGCTGCTGAAAGTAAATAAGGTAGGCACGTGACCTTGGTCGGATGGAAAAGGGGTATCAACACCGCAACGAATCAGCCTTGGAAATTCCAGGACGCTTCAGAGCGGTATATGCACTCTCTCTATTGAATATTAAGTCAAGTTTCTATGTTGAGATGTTCAAGCGTTTCTTCTACACAAAGATATTGGCAACTCCTCTCGCCACGCATCAAGGTGAGGCGAAACCCTTTCCCTGACGTATCGTACACAAGGGGTCGTACTTATCTTTGATCTGAAACAATTTTTGAGAATGATCACCCCAAAAACGAGGTCACGTATCACTCGGAGAAATGTAAACAGGACAATCTGTCACGAATTCTCCCAACTCTTTCTGACGGTCATATGTAATTTGATCCAGGGGCATCCGTCGTTTCGCTCACAAGTCCATCCTCTTCGGCGAGCAACCACGCAGGTGAGAAGTGATTTTAATTGCCTGCAATAGCTTGGGGCAAGAGCAGTCGATTCAGGGTTCGGGACGATAGCTTGATCTTTGGAGGGGCGACGGTGCAAAATCCTGTCTTTTGAAATCCCAATTCTGCATATTGATAAAAGACAGAACGAAACTTGGGGACTCCGCTTACAAGACAAGAAATGAGAGAGAAAGCCGAGGATCAAACAGCAAGACAGAACATGAAAGAAAGCTTGATGTAGCCATGGCCTCGGTTCTAAGCAAGCCACCCTGATTCAAACCACTCAGCTTACGCCATTCTTCATTGTCTCTCTTCTCCTGAAGTCTCGCTTCGCCTATTTGATTGAACCTCCTGTCGAATCCAATTTTTGATCATCCCCTATTCGCTATCGCCTACACTGGTTTGCCATCCCCTTTCCTTGCTAGCACCCAAAGAAACCCCACCTTTCGGCCATCAGCCTCCTCCTCCCACACTAAATTACCCTCAATCACGTCCAATCCAACCCCTTTCACCATCTCCAAAGTTGTCCCCTCATCCCAACTACTCCAAAACATACCCCTACCCTCTACCAACCAATTCTCGTTCCAAGATTCCTCACTCGCTGTGGCGGCGAAGTTCGCCAGAAAATATCCTCCCGGCTTCAACCAACTGGGAATCCTTTTCATCACCACTGCTTGCTCCTCCCTGGGCAGATGTATTATAGAGTAAAACCCTACCACAGCATCAAACGTCTCATTCGGGAATGAAAGGGCATGCATATCGCTCTTCACAAACTCAACTGTCCCTACCTTTTCCTGCCCATCCTCTCCTTTTTTGACATTCTCTTTTGCGAGCTCAAGTTGAGCAGTAGAGATATCGACCGCTACAAGCGACGATGTATGGCTAGCTAGGATTTGCGTGCAAGGTACACCGGCTCCACAGCCTAACTCTAGGACAGATGCCGAGTTTGACGGAGGTAGCAGAGGAAGCAATTTATTGAGATAGGTGAGCCGGGGAGAGGAGAAAGAGGTTGTCCAATCTAGATACTCCAGAGCGATCTTATCGTAGCTCTGTTCAACGAGTTTCTTTGATGGATGAGGAGAAGGGTTTGGGTCTTGAGAAAGCAGCTGAGCTGGAGGTTGTGACATTGTGTGCGGTTGAAAGGACGGAAGTGTGTATTGAAGATTTAAAGGCGTGGAAATGGTTCGATAGCTTGAGGAAGCATTGGCTCAATATAAGTTCTTATGTGGTATCTCTTTTCGACTCTACGCCGCGAAGTGTCATGAATTAAGTGAGTCACGCCGAACAAAATATTGTGGTTTCCGATCACGCCTTTATACGGTACGTAATCAGTACTTTATTTCCGTAGCACCAGTCAGCACTTAGTCAGGTTGTTCGGTCCTGATATATTACCAGATTACCTCAGATTGAGCCTCGGAACAGAACTTCACAACATTTTCACCTTTCCAATCACAATATGAAGGTTGGCTTGCGACTGACGTGGAAGTTGGTAAGTCCCGTTTGGCAATCTCCAGGTGCCGTGAGCGTGGGGGAAAAGGGGCAGTCATCGCTTGAACACCGGGCGTGGGCGCCCGGCCCGCACGGAAAGGCTCCCCGGCGGACTACAACTCTTCTAACATGCCTTTCCACGATGACTTCACCCTTTGAAAGGGCATCAATCTCAAAAACTGCTTTTTGTATTCCAAACAGCAGCTGCAAACATCTGGCCATTGAATGGCTCCAATTGCTTCTTGCACTGCAAGCTTACAGGGGCAGGCGTGGGATGAAAAGGCAGCCTCCAATTACAGCCACCTCAGCGCGTGGGGTCCCGCCCAGCTTGGGAGAGAAAATCCCAGCCACGGAAAGGGCAACTGCATAACGGGAGAAATCTCCTGAATTAGGATATCATATGAGAGATCCAATGTCCTTGCTAATTCTTATCATTGCTTGCCATGTATCTCAAGGAGTTCCAGGACACGCTTTTCAATGCTCTTCATAATATATCCTTGAAGTCGATCAGCTTGGAGAAATCCACAGTATATGCAACATGCCAGAGAATTGGGACGTATACAAAGATCTCATTGAGAAATTGTATATCGAACAAGGCTGTACCTTGGAGAACCTGCGCGAGAAAATGAAGGCTGAACATGGAATCAATGCTGCGTATGAACCTAGAACAAACGCTGCACTTACTCGCGGACACACAACTAATCATTGTCAGTCCCCGCACTTACAAGCTGAAGCTTGACGAATGGAACTTCAGAAAGTATAGACGGAATCGAAAAGTACAATTGAGAAAAGATCAGGTAGAAATTGCATCAACAAGAGCTGACCTTGTTCCATCACTGGCTATTCCGACACCCATTACCTCCGACTCGTCTCTCTGTGGAGATCTCAGCACTTCCGACGAATCGAGTCCTACATCAACTCTAAGTTCCTCACAAGACAGTTTCAAACTTCTTGATATAACTCAACATCAATTCGACGCTGGACCAGTGGTACCTGTGGCAACAGCAAACACCGCAAACTATGATCAGATCAACCATGAAGCTTACAACAATCTTCCACATGTCCTCGTTAGCGTGTTGCACGAATACGGGCCGATCGTGAACTCATCCCTGATGTTCTTCGCATCACGAACGGACTCCCAGAATCTCTACCTGCTCGCCAAGTACACAAACATGGTTCCACGAGCGGTAGAGATCCTGCTTCGGAACTGGAAAGCAGGCGGAGAATACATGCGCTACGCCCTCCGCTTCCTCAAAGACTCTTCCTACTGCCACACGCTGCTCTCAGTCAACTGGACACGCTGGACGCATCGGGACGAAACACTGTTCGATCTCATTGAAGTTTACGTCCCCGAGGACGAACAAGCAGTGTTAATTAAAGCGGTGCTGAAGGCGGATCTCATGTTCCAGCATCCTCTTGAGCGTCTGCATGCCGCTTGGGCTTCGACGTGGCGACTAGCACTACAGAAACAGGAATGGAGAGCGGCGAGGGAGTGCCTGCTTAGGTTTCGCACGCTTGAAGTGTATCATGCGCACATGCTTCTGAGTTGTGCATTGGTGGTCGTGGCTGAGGAGTTCTTGAGAAGGAATAGAGAGATACTTGGGGGTTGGAGAGGGGAAGATGAGCTGTTTCCTGAGCAGGCCAGGAGTCAGTATATGGATATCTTGAGAGATTGTCGTGATATGCAGATACCCATCGATCCGACGCTGCAGTGTAGTATGCGTATTACGTGGGTGCCTGCATATGATGAGAAGTGAAGTATTTCACCTGGCGGGTTCTTAATTACTCTCAATATTTAGAGGCAAAAGCTAGGGGAGTTACGTTGGCGTCATCGTCTTCAGATTTTTGGGAGGGAAATTGAGATTCAAAATCAGGCTGGCTGAAAGGGGCAGTGATCTTGCCGCCGTGAAAGCAATGTATGTTAAAGAAACAAAGAAATTTCATGACCCTGACTGCTGTCCTGGACCCTAGTACCTCTCCATGATCCATTCCTTCCTCTCGGCGGGACGCATCCCATTCAGCAAATCGATCTCGGCCTTCTTGACCCGAACATACCTGGCAACAACATCCTTGCCGACCTGCTCTACCAACTCCGTATCCTCCTCCAAAGCTTGCAATGCTGCCTCGAGATCTTTTGGCAACATGTCTTTGATACCAAGAGCTTTTCTCTCCTCGTCACTAAGCAGAGCTGGATCTCTCTGACAATCGCCCAAGGCTAACTGAAGCTTATCCTTCACTTCTTGTGTCCCTGCTGCAATGAAAGCTGCTAGAGCGAAATAGACATTGGCAAGTCCATCGACGACTTTGATCTCAAAATGCGAGTCTTCAACCTTTCGCAGGGCCGTTTCTTTATTCTGCGTTCCCCATGCCACCCATCGTCCTCCAGCCCAGGCGCTGTCTATCATTCTCTCATAGCTCGCGGGGGATGAGTACGTGAACGCGATGATGGCTGGAAGATGCTTCAAGATTCCCGCATAAAACGGTTCATACACCTCTTTCTTGTTCCCATCCTGCGAGGAGATTGAGATATGGGTATGTGATGCAGTACCCGCCATATTGGAGAATGGCTTTGGATACAAAGTTGCTCGCATTGAGTAGCCGGCTACGATGGTACAGATAATCTCCCTCGCATGGAGAAGCGCGTCCGCAGCTTGGAGCGGTGGAAGAGGCGGAAGCACAAATTCATACTGGCCACTCGCAGATTCTGGATGCCATTGCTCGAGGTAGATCCCAGAAACAGCCAAGCTGTCGTAAATCTGATGGAGCATATCGAGCATTTTGTTTCCGTGGAGAGCACGGTTTGATGACCATGAATGACCTCCAGAGTTCGAGAGTGTTACGAGATGGCCACTGTCGTCACGGGACATGAAAACAATCTCGATCTCGAAGCCGACGAGAAACTCCAAATTCAGGGACTTCGCTTCCTTCGTCAATCTGCGAAGGAGGGATCTTGGGCATAGATCTACAATTTGGCCATCAACTTCGTGAAAATCTCCTTGCACGAACGCATATCCCTCATATGGGCCGGGTCTGAGGGAGGACAAGTCTGCTTGGAGTCTGTATTCTCCCGTTGGGTCAGCTCCTGGAATGATAGTGTCGTTTTGTAGGAGACTAAGTGAGGCTGCTGCGATGCTGATTGATAGCTGAGGACTATTTTCAAGCAGACTGAGGGCTTTCTTGACGGGAATGATACGAACGCGAGGTGTCGAGGTATAGTCCAGGTATTGAAGACGGAGGAACTTCGTTGAAGTGTATTCGTTCAAGAACGCAGTGAAAGTGTCTAGTTGGGAGGCGGCAGCTGAACGAACAGGAAGGGGCATTGTTGAGTTGACAAGGGGCTTGAAGGGAAGGTGAAGGTCATAAAGATCGTTCGACGTCTTGAAGAAAATATCTTCCACGGCTCTTACAGCTTGTTGAATTGTCAAGGTCTCACTTTGGACATAATCCGTGAGCACCTAAATTATCAGCTTGGAACTTGCGATACCAAAGAGGACGTACCACTTCCAACGCTTCGCGAACTTGGATCACTGCGAGAAGATATGTTTCGGGAAACCAATGACCATCGGTACTCCAGAGTATCTTTTCTGTTGGGCAGAGCTCCAGAATCTCCCGCACCACCTTTTCTTGCCCTTCTCTACTGACAAATGGGAATACTTCTCCAATATCAGCATAGACGTTGTCATAGACGCTCGCAAGATAGCCGGCTTCTTTCGTCCAAGGATAGCTTGCGTGAAGAAGAACCACGGGGACTGTAGGGTATCTCTTGATGAAGCCCTGAAGATGAGACGGCGATGATTTCGTGAGCGTGATATCATTGTCTCCCAGGCCGGTATGAAACTGGAACGGCTTCTTATGCTTTGGGCTCAACGAGATGAGCTGCGCCGTCTTGTTGACTAAGTACGAGTTCAAAGGTGATCCATCAAGCCTCTTGAAATCGGTGATTCCGGCATCAAGCAACCCCGCAATGTAATCCTCAAATGAGTCTCTCACTTCTGAAGAGCTCACTACTGGCAGAACATCAAGCCCGGTGCGGTAACAGATGACTGATTTGAAGCCTACAACCTCAGGATCATCGATCGCGGTCTGAATGGCGATTTCGAAAGCCTCTCGCAATGCCCCAAACACATCTTCGGGATCGATTTTAGGCTGCTTAAGCAAAGCATCGATGATCTCTTCTGCAATTTTCTCGATCCTCACGATGCGCTTGCATTCGCTCCGAACAAGCTTATCATGCCAGCTGTAATCGTAAACTTCGTCTTCTCCATCAAGACCATCATCGACGAGAATGGTTTCTGTTCATGCGTTAACGCCATTCTCCTTCTATTGATCGTTCTTGCTCGGATACTGACCGATGCCTTCGAGACAGCGTCGCTGCCACACGTGATGAGGCTTGGCTTTCTCAATGTCGATGGCTTTCACAACATCCTCCCAGGTGGGCGGACAGCCTAGAACATACGAAAGCTGATTGACAGCGCGGATGTGAGAAAGTGAGGAGGTAGTGGCGCGGATGGCATCGCCTTGTGCTTCGGTGGTGATAGAGAGAAGTGGATATTGTGATTGGGCTGCCGGGGTTAGGAGCGGATGAGCGTGATTGTCGATGATGGGGGTGGTGTGGATAGCTTTGATCAGGTCGTCCATCCTGACCAGCAAGAGTTTGAACGGAGTTGTGTAGTATTCAGATGAACTCCGTCAATGTCGATAAGGTTGTGATGGAGTTCCTTTCGCAGTCAATCCACGGCGACTCGGATCTGCGGCGCTTCACAGAATGAGGGGTTTGAGGTGAAAACGGCCGGCGGTGGAGGTGGGCTTGAAACGGCCTGGGGCTTACTTTACTTGAAGGACGCTCTGTTCGTTGTAGATGTGAGATCATTGCACAGCATGATGGTAGGTACTTTAGGTCTTACAATCGAGGAGACCGTCGTGTCTCGCACGTGATCGAGTGTCGTACATCGGCAAGGGTCGTCTATGGACTCGCTTAGATAGGGGAGAAGCTCTCCGGCTCCATGCGGACGTTGAATCAACAAAGAGTCAACGAGTCTAGGCTTAATAGATAGAGTATGTGTCCATTCAGTCCGATGTCG
>Ga0302140_10012226_pt1 | contig 10531 bp, 11 predicted proteins | sample I_Bog_E1_1_FD_202095 | JGI IMG/M metagenome (GOLD analysis project Ga0302140, IMG submission 202095) | Peat permafrost microbial communities from Stordalen Mire near Abisko, Sweden - I_Bog_E1_1 | ecosystem: Environmental > Terrestrial > Soil > Wetlands > Peat | place: Sweden: Abisko, Stordalen...
TGGAGATGCGTCAATCGGGTTTGAGCTTGGCTAAGATCAGCGCTGCGACCGGCCTGCCGAAGACGACCATACGGAGAATTCAATAAGCGCGGTGGGCGCGACGCCGAAGCCGGAATAGCTTCCGATATCACCTCTTAACGCCAGGGCGGCTCGCGCGGGAATTCTACTCTTGCCGGGCCAATCCGTGGATGAGCGGGCTTTGCTAATGTGTCGTCCAATAAAGTCTGGCAACAATGAAAACGCGAGAGCTCGATTACCTTAGTGGCTTGAGGTGGTTTCTTCCCGCCTAAGACCCAGATAAGACGCGCACCACACATATCGTCTTGTCGTCATTGAAAGGGTCTTTCGTGTGCTTTCGGCAAGGCTGCATGAATTTCATCCCGCATAACTGGTAAGGTCGATCTGCCGCCGGGCATCCGGCGAGGAGGAAGGCCAATGCCGCGAAGCAAAACCCCCACCGTCAGTCTCGAAGAAGCCAAAGCCCGTTTCGAAGGTTGGAGGCTGAACCGCAGGGGGAAGGCAGCGATCCCGGACGAGTTGTGGGCGACGGCCGTCGAGGTAGCCCGGAAGGAAGGCGTCAGCCGAACCTCAACGGAACTGCGGGTGGAGTGGAATCATCTGAAGCGGCGGATGGCCGCGGCTTCAAAAGTATCGCCGAAACCCGCGCAGGCGGCGTTCGTGGAACTGGTGTCGCCGCGGCCACTATCGCTCCCGGATTGCACCATCGAGCTGGAAGGTAGACGCGGCAAACTGCGAATCCAGCTGAAGAATGCATCTGCTTGTTATCTGGCGACGCTGAGCCGCGAGTTGCTGGAGTCGGCGTCCTGATCCAGATCACACCGCAGCTGCGCATCCTGGTTGCGATCGAAGCCATAGACGCAAGGAAGGGGATTGACTCTCTGGCACAGCTTTGCCGCGAGAAGCTCGATGCCGATCCCTTTTCCGGCTGCCTGTTCATCTTCCGCAGCCGCAGCGGCAAAGCGATCCGAATCCTCGCCTATGATGGCCAGGGGTTCTGGATCGCCACCAAGCGTCTTTCCAAAGGCCGATTCAAATGGTGGCCGACCGGCAACGAACCCGCGAAAACACTGAGAGCCCATCAGGCGCAGTTGCTGTTGGCGGCCGGGAATCCCGAGACGGAAGCGGCACCCGTGTGGCGGCGCGTGAACGCATAAAAAAGTGCTTGCGTTCCGCTTTGCGTTCTGGCACACTGGCAGCAAATGCCAGTCGATCTGCGATATCGAGGCAGAACGGTTACTGCCGAAGACATCCTCTTCATCCGTCATCTGATCGCACAGAACCCTCATCTGAGCCGCCGCAGGCTGTCGGCAAAACTCTGTGAAGCGTGGGACTGGAAGCAGGCCAACGGCGCGTTGCGCGACATGGTCTGCCGCGGTCTTCTGTTGATGCTGCATCGTGCTGGTGAAATCGAACTCCCCGCAGTTCGTCAGGTGTCGCTCAATCCATTCGTGCGAAGAGAAAAACCGCAGCCGGTGCCGATCGATATGACGCCGCTGGCGGTCGCACTCGCCGACCTGCGTCCCCTCTCAGTCCGGCAGGTAAGAAGAACTTCCGATGAGTCTCTGTTCAACAGTCTTATCGAACATCATCACTACCTGGGCTACGAGCAGCCGGTGGGCGAACACCTGAAATATCTGGTGTGGGCGCAAGGCCGGCCCATCGCCTGCATGGCGTGGAGTTCAGCGCCGCGCCATCTGGGCAGCCGCGATCGCCACATAGGCTGGTCTGCCGAAGCGCGGCGGCGCAACATCCGCTTCATTGCTTACAACACGAGGTTCCTCATACTGCCGTGGGTTCAGGTGCCACATCTGGCATCGCACATACTGGGCCGCATCGCGAGCACACTGTCGAAGGACTGGGAACAGCTCTACGGCCATCCTGTTTACTTTGCGGAGACCTTCATCGAACCCGGCCGCTTTCGCGGCACCTGTTATCGCGCAGCGAACTGGAAGCTGATGGGGCTGACTACAGGTCGCGGTAAAGATTCCACAAGTAAACGGCCTAACCGCTCCATCAAAGAAGTACTGGGTTATCCTCTGACACCGCACTTCAGGGAGTTACTGAAGCAGTCATGAAGAAGAAAACTTCAAGGCCGCGGGTCGATGTCAACGTGGAAGAACTGGACCGCGTTATCGACGAAACGGCTAAGGGGCCGTTGAGTGAAGCGGATCGACAGAAGCTAAGAACCACGCTGCATGCGCTGGTGGAGTCTCTCCAGCGACGGCGTAATAACGAGAAGACGAACGCAGTGCTCGGAGATCAAAACACTCCTGCTCCTGCTGAAAATGCGCAGCCCGACGAGAACGAAAGCAAACCTGCCGGGCATGGCCGCAACGGAGCGAACGCGTTTCGTGGCGCCGAAAAGGTGAAGATCTCGCACTCGAATCTGCAATCCGGCAATCGTTGCCCGGACTGCGGACGCGGCAATGTCTACGAACAGAAAGAACCGAAAGTGCTGGTGCGGATCGTGGGCCAGGCGCCGCTGGCCGCCACGGTGTACGAACTGGAAAGGCTGCGCTGCAATGCCTGCGGACAGATCTTCACGGCGGAGGAACCGGAGGGCATAGGCCCGGAGAAGTACGACGAAACCGCGGCTGCAATGATTGCCCAGCTGAAATACGGCAGCGGTGTTCCTTTCCATCGTTTGGAAAAGATGGAAGATCTTATGGGCATTCCGTTGCCCGCGTCGACGCAGTGGGAAGTGGTCGAGGAAGCTGCCGCGTTAATGAAACCGGCGCATAAAGAACTGATCCGGCAGGCGGCGCAGGGCGAAGTGCTGCACAATGACGACACGAGCATGAAGGTTCTGCGACTGGCGCGCGAACCTTCCGACGACCGCACAGGCGTGTTCACCAGCAACATCCTGGCGATCACCGCGACCAATCATAAGATCGCGCTTTACTTCACGGGCTCCAAGCATGCGGGCGAGAACATGGCCGATGTCCTGAAGCAGCGCGCCAAAGAATCGCCGCCGCCGATTCAGATGTGCGACGCGCTGTCGCGAAACACGCCGAAAGGAACCGGTGTAGAGATCCTGCTGGCCAACTGCCTGGCGCACGGAAGGAGGCAGTTTGTAGAGATTGCGCCGAACTTTCCCGACGAGTGCAGGCATGTGCTCGAAGCGCTCGGCGAGGTCTATTACAACGATGCGATGGCCCGCGAACAGGCGCTCTCTGCAGAGGATCGCCTGAAACTGCATCAGAAGCAAAGCGGGCCGGTGATGGAACAGTTGCATGCGTGGCTGGAGGCTCAGTTCGCAGAGAAGAAGACGGAGCCCAACTCAGGGCTGGGCAAGGCGATCACTTACCTGCTGCGGCACTGGAAAGGACTGACTGCGTTCCTGCGTCATGCAGGAGCGCCGCTGGATAACAACATCTGCGAGCAGGCTTTGAAGCGTGCAGTGCTTCATCGGAAGAATGCCCTGTTCTACAAGACGCTGAACGGCGCTCAGGTGAGCGATCTGTTCATGAGCCTCATCCACACCTGTCGGCTGTGCGATGCCAACTCGTTCGAGTACATGACCGAGCTGCAGAGGCATGCCGGTGAACTCGCCGCAAATCCCGCTCAGTGGATGCCGTGGAACTATCGCGATACACTGACTCGGTGAATGGCCGAAAGCATTAGATAATGGCCATTCAGGGAGGACACTCTCAAATGGCCACCAAACGGGCATCGGCAACAGCGAAATCGAAGAGGGTTTTCGGCCAGCCACAGGCCGCGGCCAAATGTTCCGTTGGGCTGTATGCGCGGGTATCCACGCACGATCAGAAGACTCTGCCACTGCAGATCCGCGCCATGCGCGACTATGCAGCGAAGCGCGGCTGGGAGATCGCAGTCCAGATCAAAGAGGTCGGTTCGGGTGCTGTAGAGCGCGAACTTCGTGAGATGGTAATGGCCGCCGCGCGCCGGCGCCAGATCGATGTGGTGCTGGTCTGGCGACTGGACCGCTGGGACCGATCACTCGCCGATCTGGTCGTCACACTCAAAGAACTGGCAGATCTCGGCGTCGGTTTCGTGTCGCTGACAGAAGCACTGGATCTGACCACGCCAACCGGCAGAGCGATGGCGGGTCTGCTGTCAGTGTTCTCCGAGTTTGAACACGAGATCCTTCGCGAACGCATCCGCGCGGGCATCGCCGAAGCCAGGCTGAAGGGAAAGCATCTCGGCCGGCCCATGACCGTCGGAAAACAAGCCAGCCAGATCCGGAAGTTCCACCGTGCCGGCGTCAGCAAAGCCGAGATCGCCCGCCGCCTCGGCCTCAGTCGCACTTCCGTCCGTCGAGTCCTGAGCGCCAAAGCGAAATAGTCCCCTCCCTCCCCCCGGAAATCGCTGTTTGTGCACCCTTGCCGATTGACCGGCCAATCTTTCCTCATTTTTCCGCGGCCGCTATGTTTTGAAGTTGTTGATCGACATCCAGGAGGCGTCGATCGAGACGCTGTAAGCGGCGGCGGGTCTTGTCGTTGGAGAGCTGGCGTCGATACATTTCCAGAAGATGGCGTGCTGTCGCGAGTGCGTGACGGATTCCGGGGATGTCGGCTGGTCGCTGCCGGCACTGCGAGTGAGGGAATGCTATACGTCTCGGCTGTGTTCTGACGAGCCTTATGGAACTCGCGCCGGAGGTCGGGCTGGGTGACTTTCAGATACCGAAGAGTCATTCGGATGTCCTTGTGACCCATCAGCTGCATGAGAGCGGGGAGGCTCATTCCGCAGAGGAGCATTTCCGTGGCCCAGGTGTGACGAAGGCGATGAGGCGATATAGGACTGGAGTCGGCACAACCCGAACGTTTTGCGAAATCTGCCATCGCTTCGCGCAGCGTTTGAAACAGGGCAAACCGGCCGCCAACGCGGGGCAGGAGGAACCCGTTTGATTTTGCGAGGCGAGCGGGAGAAGCCAGGGCGCGGAGTTCAAGAACACGCTCTATCAGTCGGCGGCCTTCCGAATCGAGGGGCACCAGGCGTTCGGTGTGAAGCTTTCCGAGGGGAACGTGCAGTGCCCATTGGTCGGGTCCGACTTGTCGTCGGCAATCGAGAGGCAGGTGGATGCATTCACCAATGCGGATTCCAGAAGCATTTTCCAATCCACGAATGATCATGAAATCGGTTTTTGATTCCAATGCGGAGTGATCATGAAACGGAGAGTCCGAAGAGGCCGCGCAGCGGCCGTTTTCCTTTCGTGGTTTTTGGTTTTCCGTGTCAGGTGAGTGACCCGTAGTCGTGGCTGTGGGAATGTGGGAATCTCGCGGGTTTTGCGGGATTCCCAAGGGGTGGAGGAGAGGGTGGGAAACCTGTTCGTGGTTTTCCATGCTTTCCTCCACCCCGTCATTTCCACAGCGCCTTTCTCTTTCAGCTTTCAGAAGCACTTTGGTGGCGTTGGCGATTCCGATTTGCAGAGGTGCAGCAGCACAGCTTTGGCTCGGCCCCTCTTCCTCGCCGCCTCCGTATCGCTCATCGTTTTCGCAAGCAGATCCAGCGACGCGAAGCTCATCTCGGGTTTGAGATACTTCGCTGCATCGCTCAGCGATTTCAGCTTCTCGTACGGCGTTGAGTAATCCTCGGCACCGTAGGTGCTTCGACGTTTTCCGCGCGCGTCCACGCTCACTGTGGCGAAACCGCTGGGGCGATGAAAGTTCAGATACGGATTCAGGTGTGCCGTATGAAACTTCTGTACCGCCTCGGCGTGCCGGCCCGCAATGTGTCCATACCCGATGAGCTTGCGAATGACGGCGCCGTTCTTGCCTTCCCCCAAAGCGTTGTCCTGGCTGCGGCACGCCCGGCTCTTGCTGAATTCGATGAACAGACTGTTCAGCAGCTTCTCCACAGAGTGATTGATAAACTCCGATCCGTTGTCGCTGTGAAAGCCCAGGATGCGAAACGGGAACTGATGCAGCATCGCCTCCAGCACCGGCAACAGATACTGCTCGCTGATTCGGCTGACGCATCCCACCACCTGCCATTGCGTCACGGTATCCACCGCGTTGACGTGATAGACACCCTTGACGCCATCGAGGTCCCCTTGATGAACTGTGTCCACTCGCAGGTACCCCGGCCGATTTTGCGGATCCGGGCGCCGACGCTCTCCGATCGACACCGGGGTGGGCCGTGTCGGCTCGAACTTCGCTGACGCCTTGCGGTAGCGCAGGCTTCGCCGCAGATTGTACAGATGCGCGGTAGAGATCGTTGCCAGGCGCGCGAATTGTTGTTTGCTGAACTGCTCGTACTCCCGCCGCAGAATGCAGCGTGTGGCGGGACCGCTCAGCCATTCGTGCGCCCGGTCTGTTTCCGCCAGAAGAGTGATGTCCCGGTCCGTGTATTTTCTCGGAAATCGCAGCCGCTGCGATGGTTGCAATGCGACCACACCGGTTTCGCGATATTGCCGGATCAGCCTTGTTGCCTGGGGCACGCTCAATCCGGTCACCTTCTCTATGTAGGCTCGGATTGCCCCTCGATCTTTTTTGTCCTGGCTGGCATATTCCTGGGCTACCAGCACCTCCTGCACCCAGCTGTACACCTCGGCCTTGCTCGCGACCGCAAAGCTGATTTCTTCGCTGCCTTTCAGAAACTCGCTGATCTGTTGCGGAGTCAGCTTCTCGCCGTTCTGCATGCTCATTTGCATCCAGCCGCAAAACGTCGCCCCTCAGTTCCCTTTCATGATCATCCCGCATTGGAATCCATGTTGGTTTCATGATCATCTTGCATTGGACAATTCTCGCCGCCCCCTGAAAGACTGGCCATGGCAAGATGGATGATCGAAAATGGATCGGACGTCCATCGCGGTGGAGATGCGCCCTTGATGCGGGCGTCGCTTCGGGGCGACCGGGCGCCGATGATGGCGCTTCTCGTCGAACACGGCGCGGATGTGAATGCCGAATGCGGCGGCGATTATCCTATCTTATGGTCCCCGTGCGAGACCATCGATCCCATCGCGATGCAGTGGTTGCTGAAGAATGGCGCCGACCCGAACTGTCCAAAGCCCGGCCGGACCGAGACCGCCCTGGACTATTTAATCGAGGCCTACGGCCGCTCGCCGAATTTGGGAACCTGCATCGATCTGTTGCGGCAAGCCGGAGGGCGGACGCGCTACGATCTTCCGGGCGTTATCGACACGATGACAAATCGCGCCGGTCAACTGGCCGTACAGCTCGACGCCGATCCTTCGCTTGTCCATCGCCGGTTTCCGGAACTGAGCTTTGGCAATAGCGGCCTGCGCAGGCTCCAGCTCGCAGGGGCCACCTTGCTGCATGTGGCGGCGGAGTACGGCAGTATGGAATGCGCCAGACTCCTTGTCGCCAGGGGTGCATCGGTCAACCTGCCGGCACTTATTGATGCTGCCGGCATTGGCGGACAGACGGCCATCTTCCATGCCGTGACTCAGGGCGACGACCGGGGACTGCCTATGGTGGATTTTCTTCTGGCGCACGGAGCGGACCTGTCGCTGCGCGTGAAGCTGCCGGGACATTATGAGCGGCTGGGCGAGTTTTTGGACTGCACGCCGCTGGAATATTCCATCGCTTTTTCGGGCCCGCATTTTCCCAATTCCAATGCGACCGTGCAACGACTGCGAGAGGCGAGTGGCGGAACTTGAAACAAGCCTCCGGACCATAGGGCTATTTCGTTCCGCCAATGTTCGACCCCGTCAGGATCGCCCGCGTGCAACGGCGAAGCGTGGACCAACGTCGCGCCAGTTCCTGGGTGGGTAATCGGAATGTTGGCAGGCACAGTGGACGGCGCCGACCGTTTGGGGAATGCCGGGCGGACGTTCGTTGCCAAGAGTTTTAGTCCACGCCGGGGTCACAGTCAATCTGGCTGGCCCAGAGGAAACGGCTGAAATGGGTCGTAATAAATCAATCAGATAGCGGACATCCGGGGGAACGCCATTTGGCTTCCCACCCTGGACACGTTTCGAACTTTTGCGGCGTGAACGGCGGTTGCTCGAACCCGCGTAACGAGCGAAGGAACCTGGGAATAGCCGTTCCAATAAACACTTGCATCCGGACTGGGTGCCCGTGTCGGACGTGTGTCGAACCGTCAGCGCGGCACGTTCCGAATGCCCCAATGCGACCCCAGGCCACGCCGCGCAATCTTCCCAAAATGCATCGTGGCGGCAGCGCGGGAGAATAGTAGCGAAGGAGGGATTCCTGTGAAGGCAGTCAGGACTCACGGCCGGGGCGGGCCGGAGCAGTTGTTTTTCGAGGATGCACCGGTGCCGGTAGTTCGGCGTGGGGATGTGCTGATACGGGTGCGCGCGACGGGCATCACGCCCGCAGAACTGACTTGGGATGAAACCTATCGGAACGGCGATGGCACGCCGCGGATTCCAGGCATTCCGGGACACGAGCCATCAGGCGTGGTAGAGGAGACGGCGCCCGATGTCACGGATTTTCGGGCGGGAGACGAGATATATGGCCTGGCGGATTTTCCACGAGACGGGGCGGCAGCCGAGTTCGCGGCAGTGCGTGCGGCGAACCTCGCGTTAAAGCCACGCAGCATCCCGCATGTGCAGGCGGCGGCACTGCCGCTTTCGGCGCTGACTGCCTGGCAGGCGCTCTTCGAACACGCGCATCTCGCCGCGGGGCAAGCCGTGCTGATCCACGGAGGCGCCGGTGGCGTGGGAACTTTGGCAGTGCAGCTGGCACGCTGGCGAGGGGCCCGCGTACTGGCTACGGCATCTGCGCGCGACATGACGCTCGTACGCAGTCTGGGGGCTGATGACGTGATCGACTACCACGCCCCGCGTTTCGAGGAGAGGCTGCGAGACATCGATGTGGTGCTGGACACGATCGGCGGCGAGACGCGGGAGCGTTCCTGGGGCGTGCTCCGAAAGGGCGGGGTACTGGTGACACTGGTCTCCCCAATTCCGCCTGATGTCGCCGAGCGGCATGGCGTGCGCGGTGTGTTTTTCGTTGTTAGCGGAAATCGAACGCAGCTCGACAACATCACCGGGCTTGTGGACGCCGGGAAGCTGAAGCCGGTGTTATCCGCGGTGGTTCCGCTTGCCCGCGCACGAGAGGCGTTCGAGCAAGGTGCTGCAGGCCGCGCTCCGGGGAAGATCGTGCTCCAGGTGACTGGATAGCGCCGCTTCCGGGAAATTGGGAACGGAATGCATCAAACCGGAAGCTGTGGTCGCCTAAGACGTGGCGAAACAGGCACGCGAGAGTGGAGCGGGGCCAGTCCGTCGCTTCAACGGCCGTCATTTCTACAACTTGAATGAGCTGCCAACAATGGTTTTCACGGGGCTGATAGTCTATAATCGTTTTTCATGATTCGAAACCGTTTTTCATGATTTCGAGCCAGTCTGAAAGACAGTTTTCGATGGATGGTCACAATCGACATCGCTTTTCAGGGCCGGTAGCCGTTTTTCGGGATCGAGCCTTACCCGAAAGGGGCACCCCTGTTGGGTACGCCGCGGTCATCTCCGACTATGACCTGCGCGTCCCGTTGCCAAATGTTCTTGCGGCAATCGGCGAACGGCACCACGTGAGAAGTGAAGCCGGGTGGCGCATCCTGACTCCCCGACATGCCCCCGGCGCTGGACTCGGCGCGCATCTCACGTTTGCTCTCAAGTACGAAGGTGTCGACCTTGCCGTCCTGAAACGGCTGTTCTCCTCGGTTAAGCCGAGTGAAATTGAAGCCATTGTGCGGGCGACGCCGACCGGGAGCTACGCGCGCCGGATCTGGTTCCTCTACGAATGGCTAACCGGCAAGACGCTGGACGCTCCGGATGCCGAGAAGGGGACCTACGAGCCCGTAGTCGATCCAGAACAACAATGGGAGATTCCGGGCGAGAATTCCGCTCGGCATCACGTCCGTAACAACCTGCCCGGAACCCCGCAGTTCTGTCCACTTGTGTTCAAAACGCCAGCACTGGAAGCGTTCGTATCAATGGATCTCGCGCGGCGCGCGAGAGAAACGATCGCACAAGTACCGAAGGATTTGCTTGCGCGAGCAGCGGCCTTCCTCCTGTTAAAGGATTCCAGGTCAAGTTATGCCATCGAGGGAGAACGCCCCACCCACAACCGAATTCTGCGCTGGGGACAGGCTATCAAGGAGGCGGGCCGCCACGCGATCGACGTAGATCAGCTGGTTCGACTTCAAAGCCTCGTGATAGGAGATGCCCGATTTATTGGGTCCCCAGAGGAATTTGTGGGTAACTATTGCGCATCGCGCCAACCGTGACCCGACATACGGAGCGGATGGAGTCGATGCGGAGCGTAAAGGAGACGATCAGGAACGGACCGTCGGAACGTCCAGTTGACGGGGCTTCGGTGAGGCGCGACCAGAAGAAACACGGGGGCGGTAGGGAGACAACTCAATGAACTGCCTCGGTTCGCCAAGGCCATGAATCGAACCGCCCGAAAAACAACCGGAAAAAGTAAAGCGCTGTGGCACCGCGTGATATCGCTGAAACCACTGCTAACAAAGGCTGCGGATCATGCAGAGGCGCGAGGTTCGAGCCAAACCACCCACAGATTTCCCGGACGAGGCTAACGATAACTATAAATCGTTTCCGGCG
>Ga0302140_10012229_pt1 | contig 10530 bp, 9 predicted proteins | sample I_Bog_E1_1_FD_202095 | JGI IMG/M metagenome (GOLD analysis project Ga0302140, IMG submission 202095) | Peat permafrost microbial communities from Stordalen Mire near Abisko, Sweden - I_Bog_E1_1 | ecosystem: Environmental > Terrestrial > Soil > Wetlands > Peat | place: Sweden: Abisko, Stordalen...
CTCGCTCATCTCCGCCGGGAAATCCGTTGCGCAGATGTTCATTTTTTCAGCGATATCCTCTGTGACGACGTTGACCACAAATTCGCCGGTACGCCGAATATTGCGAGCCGTGTCCTTGGGAACAAACCCCTGGCCCGACCGGTTGGTTACGCCCACGCCGATGATGGGAGGATCAGTGCACAGGTAGTTGTAGGCGCTGAAGGGCGCCGCATTCAGTCGGCCCTGCTCATCCATGCTGGTAATCAGCGCAATGGGCCGCGGCGCTACCAGGCCCACCAGCAGTTTGTAGGCTTGCCCGGCAGGCCCCCGTTCAAGATCGAAATTCATTGATTGCACCACCCCTCGTTCTTTTGATGGTATGCGAGCTGAAGCGGTCGCAGCCATTTCCCATCCGCTCCCTGTGGGTGGAAGAACAGGTCTTTTGTCGCTGGGGCGGCTGATCACGAACCACTGAGCACTAACCACTGCCTCTTGTAGACTCAAATCTGGACCACTCTATGATCACGCTCTTCAGCGGCTACGACGACCCCGACAAACCAAAGCAGATCGACGAGGCTGAGCAGCCCGAAAAGTCCGGCTTCTTCAGCCGCATGAAGCAGGCCGTCAACCGCACCCGGGAGTCGCTTTCCTCCAAAATCGAAGGCATTGTTGCCCTCACCCGCACCGTCGACGAATCCACCCTTGAAGACCTGGAAACAGCGCTGCTTACCAGCGACATCGGCGTCCAGACCACCACTGAAATCCTCGACGCCCTCCGCGACCGCGCCACCCGCAAAGCCATCGAAGGCGGCGACGAGCTCCGTGCCCTCCTCAAGGAGCAATTGGTCGCCATTCTCCGCGCCCCGCAAGCTCCTGCCGCCGCCCCCCTGGCGCCGCCCAGGGTCACCTTCCTCGTCGGCGTGAACGGCACCGGCAAAACCACCTCCGCCGGGAAGCTCGCCGCCTGGTATCGCACCCAAAACAAGACAGTCCTGCTCTGTGCGGCTGACACGTTTCGAGCGGCAGCCATTGAGCAGCTTGAGGTCTGGGCCAAGCGCTCCGGCGTCGAAATCATCAAGACCCGCCAGGGAGGCGATCCCGCGGCCGTCCTGTACGATGCCGCATCCGCTGCCAAATCCCGCAATATCAGCGAGTTAATCGTCGACACCGCTGGCCGCCTCCACACCAAATCCGGCCTCATGGACGAGCTCGAAAAGATGAGACGCACGGCCGCCAAACTCATCCCCGGCGCCCCCCACGAAGTCCTCCTGGTCATGGACGCCACCACCGGCCAGAACGGCCTGCAGCAGGCCCGCCTCTTCACCCAATCCGCGGGAGTAACCGGCATCCTTCTCACCAAGCTTGACGGCACTGCGAAGGGCGGCATCGCCGTAGCCATCGCCCGCGAACTCAATCTTCCCGTCCGCTACGTAGGCGTAGGCGAGCAAATGTCGGACCTGCTGGAGTTCTCTCCCGAAGTCTTTGTGGAGTCGCTGCTCGGCTGACCAAGAAGAATTCAAACGACGAATCTCTGAAAAATCGGAGTATACTGTTTATGTACGGAAGATATCCGTACATAGACGATGGAGAGCATTATGTCTACCGCAGCCGCACCGATGTGTAAGGAAGTAGAGCCCAGGTCCCGCGAGCGGATCGATGTACGCCTTCGCCCTGAGCAGAAGGCGGAGATTGTGACGGATTTCATCATCCAGAATGCAGTCGCAAATGCCAGGCAGGCCATTCGTGAATATGAAACCTGGATCCTGGAACGTCCCGACGCGGAGATTTTTGCGGCGGCGTTGTTGGGCGCAAACCCCCTTGGCCCACAGCTCACTCGGGCGGCGCAACGTTACAAGGAGCGCTTCCAGCAAAAATGAGCCCCAACAAGGGTCAAGTTAACTGGAGTACTCTACTTTGTGGATCGTAACTTATACTTCGAGCCGCTCGGGGAGCAGCACGATCGCGTTGCGTTCTCCTGTGGAATCGAATCGCTGGATAAATACTTCGGGGGCGATCCTATCCGGCAGGACGTCAGCCGCAGAGTCACCAACGCATTCGTTGTCACTCCCGACGGAAAGTTTGTAGCCGGCTTTTATACCCTGTCTCCCCTCTCCATCCTCAGTGTCGATTTGCCACCTACCCTCGCCAAAAAACTCCCCAGCCGGCCCATTGGCGCAACGCTCATCGGACGGATGGGAAGGGATGTGTCGCTGCGAGGAAAAGGCATCGGCGAAATGCTGCTGATGGACGCGCTCCACAAGGCATGGCAAGCCTCAAAACTTGTCTCCTGCTGGGCCGTCGTTGTCGATGCCAAGGAAGGCGCCCGCGACTTTTATATCAAGTACGAGTTCACTCCATTCGCCACCCAACCGCACAGGCTATTCCTGTTAATGAAGAAGATCGATCTGATGTTCGAATAGAATGAGGGAAAGTGGCTCGATAGCATGACCGTCCCCGATCAAGACCGTTACTGGATGCACCGGGCCCTCGAACTGGCCCGCCGCGGCATCGCCGTCACCTCACCCAATCCCGCCGTCGGCTGCGTTATCCTGGACCGCGCCGGCCAGGTTGCCGGCGAGGGTTGGCATGAATACGATCTCATTGACCACGCCGAAGTCGTTGCCCTCAATGTCGCCAAGCAGCATGCCGGCGAACGCCTCAAAGGCGGCACCGCCTATGTCACGCTCGAGCCCTGCAATCACACCGGCCGCACCCCTCCCTGCACCGACGCGCTCATCGCCTCCGGCCTGCACCGCGTTGTCGCTGCCACCATCGACCCCAACCCCGCCGTAGCCGGCCATGGCATGGAAAAAATGCGCGCCGCGGGCCTTGAAGCTGTTCTCGGCCCCTGTCAGGCCGAAGCCCGCCGCCTCAACGAGGGCTTTGCCCGCTGGAGCCAGCACAAGCGCCCGCTTGTCCTTATGAAAGTGGCAATGACCCTTGACGGCCGCATCGCGCCGCCCGCCGGGCAGCACACCGACCACGCGCCCTACTGGATCACCTGCGAGGAAGCCCGCGCCGCCGTGCAGCCTCTTCGCTGGCAGGCCGATACAGCCCTCACCGGTGTCGACACCGTGCTGGCCGACGACCCCATGCTCACAGACCGCAGCGGCCTGCGCCGCCGCCGCCCGCTCCTGCGCGTCGTGCTCGACTCTGCTCTCCGCATGCCGCTCGACTGCAAAATGGTCGCCTCGGCACAAAACGACGTCGTCATCTTCACCGTCTCCAATGACCAGGCACGCATTCAGCAACTCCAACAACGCGGCGTCCGCGTCGAAGTTCTCCCGGCCGATACCGGGGTCCCCGGCGACAAGTCCACGTCGACGGGGTGGGAACAGGGACGTGTTCCACTGGCCAAGGTCCTCGACAAGCTGGGGGAAGAAGGCATCCTCACCCTGCTCACCGAAACCGGCACGCGCCTCAACACAGCTCTCCTCGCCGCCGGCCTCGTCGACCGGGTCCATCTCTTCGTCTCCCCGCAGATTATGGGCTCTGACGCAGTCCCCGCCTTCCGCGGCATGGCCCACCCCATCCGCATGGGCGAAGTGGAAGTGGAGCGCTACGGCAACGACCTTGGCCTCTGCTCACTTCTCAAAGATCCCTGGCCGAAAGACAGTGGACAGTGAGCGATAGAAACCTACCCTATCGCTCACAAAATTGGTAATATTGAGCGATAGATGGAGACGCTATCGCTCATGCCCTGGAACTGGCAGCAACCTGATTGGCCGAACTTCCGTTGGGATGCGGCCCGTATCGCCCCTGCCGAACAGAGTTTTCTGCTTGCCGCAGGAGCGAGTTTTGGCGCCGTCAAACATCTCGATAAGAGCGAGCATATCCAACTCATTATTGAATCGATGGGCACTGAGGCTGTCACCACATCCGAGATTGAGGGCGAAATCCTCGATCGGGCCAGCGTGCAATCCTCCATCCAGCGCCAACTGGGCCTGATCGCCAATCAGCGGCGCATCTCCCCCGCAGAGGCTGGAATTGCGGAGATGATGGTCGACTTGTACCGTTCGAGCCCTGAGCAACTCTCCGCCCAGATGCTCTTCCGCTGGCACCGTCAACTGACCAACGGGCGGCGTGATCTGAAAGACATCGGAAGATACCGCACGAGCCCCGAGCCCATGCAGATCGTCTCCGGCCCAATTGGGAGCGAAAAAGTCCACTTTCAAGCCCCGCCGTCTGCGCAGGTTCCTGCTCAAATGCAACAATTCATTGCTTGGTTCAATCGGACCGAAGTCCCGGATGGCGGGCCATTGCCCGCCCTCACGCGCGCCGGAATCGCCCATCTTTATTTTGAGTCGATTCATCCTTTTGAAGACGGCAATGGGCGCATTGGACGCGCGCTTGCCGAGAAGGCGCTCGAGCAAGCCCTGGGCCAGCCTGCGCTCACCGGTCTGGCGACAACCATCCTCTCTCGCCGCAAGGAATACTACAACACCTTGGAGGATGCAAATAAAGGGAACGAAATCTCCGCGTGGCTGGCGTGGTTTGCCGCCGTTGCTCTTGAAGCGCAAAAGCGCACCAACGCGCAAATTGAGTTTCTCATTGCGAAAACCAAACTGATGGACCGTCTCCGCGGCCACATCAACGCGCGCCAGCAGAAGGCGTTACTCCGCATGCTGCGCGAAGGGCCGGAGGGCTTCGAGGGAGGCATGAGCGCTGGAAACTATAGCACCATCACCGGCGCTTCTCCTGCAACCGCAACCCGTGACCTGGCAGCGCTTGTTGAAGCGGGCGCGCTCCATCGCACCGGCGAGTTGAGACACGCTCGTTACTTCCTTCGTCTCGCCCCTTAAAATAAAAGCATGTTCACTGGCATCATCGAACAAACCGGCACGCTGGTCAGCCTGAAAGAAACCGGCGGCGTGCGTCGCATCACCGTCGAAGCTCCCGGCCTCGCGAATCGCCTTCGCGAAGGCGATTCTCTCGCCGTCTCCGGCGTCTGCCTCACCGCCCTTGACGTGGACCCAACCTACTTTCATGCCGACCTGGCCCAGGAAACCCTTGACCGCACCTCGCTGGGCTCACTCGCTCCTGGCGCCAAAGTCAATTTGGAATTGCCCACCGCTGCCGGCAGTCCGCTCGGCGGCCACATCGTCCAAGGCCATGTCGATGACCGCGGCACGCTCACCGCCCTCGACCCCGTCATCCCCGAGTCCAGCCCACACTTCGACCGCCAGACGACAGACTGGACCCTCAAAGTCCGCGTGCCAGCGAGCGTCCGCCCCTGGATGGTCCACAAAGGGTCCGTCGCCATCGAAGGCATCAGCCTCACCATCGCCGCGTTCGACGGCGAAAACCTCACCATCGCTATTCTGCCTCTCACCTACTGGCGTACCAACCTGCACACCCTTCGCCCCGGCTCCCCCGTCAATGTCGAAGCCGATGTGCTGGTAAAACTAGCCCACGGGCAAATGCAGGCAGAGAAAAAACCGTCCTTTGAATTGACCGAGAGATGGCTGGTAGCCAGCGGCTATTAACGAGGTGTCCTCTTTCTGAATTTCGCCACATAACAGAGACTTCGCTCGCATTCGGACATGTGTTTTGCCCTATTGATCACTGCCAATGGGTGCCCATTCAGCATTAGTGCAGATAGCGGCTGGCGACGTCCAGGAAAGCCAGCCAGTTGGGCGCGGGCGTATGCCCATACGGGTGTTGCCGCCAGGCCAAATCGCCGTCGGCAATCGCAGTGCCCACCGGCGGGAACTCCGCCGTGCCCAACCCCTTCGCTCCCAGCAGCTTGTAAACGGGGCTTGCCGCCACCTCTGCCAGGAACATGCCTTTGGGATCGGCCCAGGCATCGCCCGGCTCGGCGTAGCCGTCGCCATTGTTGGAGCCACCGCCGATAAACACCGGACGCGGAGCACTGAGCGCAATGAGCTCGTGATTATCGACGGGCAGATCGGCAGGCGTGAGGGGCCCGCCGTAGCGCAGGAAGTTCCCGCAGAACCAGTGATACAGCGACGCTGATGCCAGGTTCGACATCTGCTCGCCGTAGATATGGCGGTAGAGTTTCGCCCCTCCCTCGCCCGACGAACTCGAATAGGCAATGGCGAAGCGCGGATCGTATGCCATCGTGACGAGTACCGCCTTGCCGAATCGCGAATGGCCTACCAGCCCAACCTCCTTCGCGTTCACCAAAGGATCGGTCTCGAAGTAGTCGAGCACTCGGCTCGCGCCCCACGCCCATGCGCGCAGCGTGCCCCAATCGCTGACGCCGCGAGGCCGGCCCTGGTTCATCAGTCCGATAATGCCCTCCGTCAGGCCCGCGCCGTCATCCGCCTGAAAGCTGACCGGATTGAGCACTGCGAATCCCCATCCGCGGGCGAGCGCATCGTGGCCGTCGACGCCCCAATGGCCGGGCGTTCCCGGTGGAGGTGGCTCGACAAATGGACGCGCCAGGGCACCGTCCCAGTCCTTTTGAAATGCCAGTTCCATCAGTACCGGCACGGGCCCGGAAGCATGCGCGGGAGTAAAGAGGATGAGGTCGATGTTGGGCGCGATTTGGGGGTAAGAGGAGTTATCGATGCGTCCAACGACACGCTTCGTCACCACATCGATGCCGCGCCAGTTTTCCGGCGTCATGCTCTGGACCTCCCACTTCACGGTGGGCAGATCGGCGGGCGCGCGGCCCAGAATCTCGCGCTCGTAATCGTCGACAATCTCCGGACGCCTCTGGGACCACCACTGTTCCGGCGTGGTAATGCGCTTGCCGTTCTTCAACAGCAGCGGGTCGGGCAGATTTGGATATTGGTTGGCCTTCAACTCGTCATAGTTGGTCGCGTTCGGCGCTTTCGGATCGGTCGCCGGCGGCCGACGCATTGTGGCGTCTGTGAGTCCGACGAGCTTTAGAAGCCGCTCGCGGTCCTGCTCGGCGGTTCTGCGGCCCATCCCCTTCGACACCATCACCGTGGCCCCTGCTGCGAGCACGAGGGCCGTGAAGAGAACAGTCAAGAGTCTGCGATTCATGGATATGCTGCTCCGAAACTGAAGCGTGTGGCCGTTTTTGCGACCGACCTTTTCGGGAGGTGGAGTTCCTCCGCTCGCAGTTTCCCCCGCTTAGCTCAAGTAGGATTCCCGTCGGCGATTATATTTCTTTTCGTAAGGCGATTGCGACGCCGTCGTCCTCTCGTTCACGAAGCCCGGAGTCGCCGGCGAGACGAAGTAATTCGGAACGCTCGTCCCCTGAGTTATATCCATCTATTCCAAGAGGATCAGGGCTTGGCCGGAACCTTCGGCGGATCGGTCACATATTCATCCCCGGTGCGCGCCAGAATCTGTCCCCGCCGGTCAGTCAGCAACTTCAGCCGGTCGGTCACCTCAATAAATTCCTTCTTCTGCTCCGCCGTCAGCCCCGTAGCCGCCCCGCTCGCATCCACCACAGCGCCAAGCTTCGTCAGCTCATCCAGCCGAGCCTGCAGCTTGGGAATCTCCCGATCAATCAACACTGGCCGAATCACAGCCGTCTTCGCCTTCCCGCTCGCAATCTCGTTCCGGTTATTCTCTTCCCAAACCGGGAGAATCCCCACCCGGCCCAGTTCCACCCGCACGCCCGCCGGGCCATAGTCCTTGCGCACCGCGGAAAACATCCCGATCATCTCGTCCCGCGGGTCGCCGTCCTTGTCTGGCATCAGCCCATCCACATACGTCCGCGACTGGTTCGACAGAAAATTCCCCAGCGAATAGAAGATCACCGTGTTCCGCCCATCCTGCGCCTTGTACGTCTCCACCGGCTGCAGCACATGGGGGTGATGCCCGACCACGACACTCGCCCCGGCATCCAGCATCTTGTGCGCCATCTCCACGTCTTCCGGCCTCGGCGCAGGCGCGTACTCAATGCCCCAGTGAATCGAAACCACCAGCAAGTCGCACTTGGCCCGCGCCGCCTTCACCGCATCCAGCACGTGTGCCTCATCCGCGCCGGTCGCGCCCCCGCTCTCGCCGGGATAAGGAAAGAAGTTCACATGCGGCTGGTCGTCCTTGTCCGGGTTGCGATTCCCGTTCAGCCATCGCGTCATGCCCAGCCAGCCCACCTTGATGCCGTTGGCTTCCGTAATCACTGGCTGAAAGGTATCCGCTGCCGTATCGCCGCTTCCGGCAAACAGCATTCCCTCCGCGCGCAAATGCTCGCGTGTCTCAGTAAATCCCGCCCACCCCTGGTCCATCACGTGGTTGTTGGCAAACGAAACAATCTTGATCCCGTTCGCCTTCAGCCCGTCAATCAGCGCCACCGGCGCGTCAAACATGAACGGCTTCGACCCCTTCGAGTGTGCGGGCGCAACCGGCGTCTCCATGTTCACAAACCCGAAGTCGGCCTTCTGAAACACGTCGCTCACGTCGCTGAAGAGCGCGCCCCACCCCTGCGTGTTGGTCACATCTCCGGCAGTAGCAGCCGCTCCCGCAGCCGCGCGCACTGGCTCATGCGGAATCACGTCTCCAGCCACAGCAAAACTCACCTGCGCCAGCTCATGCGGGTAAGGAACCACCGGCGCAGCAGCACGGCCAGCATGGGACCCCGCCAGCAGGATCGCGCCAACCCCAGCCGCGGTCAGCATCAGAACACTGCCACCGGCCAGCCGCCAGTTTCTGCGCAGACTCAGCGCAACCCTCGTGCCAAATCTCGCGCCAAATCTCGCGCCGAACCACCGTCCCATCACCCAATCCATCCGCCGCACCAATCCTGATCCATCCAAATTCAATCGCAAAGCAGAACGCATTCAGGATACAGGGACGCAAGGGCTAGCGCACCGGAACACCACCGTTGATCACGCCGTAGGTGGGCGCGGCAGCAACACTCCACTCACTCATCGGAAATTGCCGCTTGCACTCCCCGCACATGGTGGTCGGATACTGCGTTGCGCAGTTCGGACAAGCGGCTCCCGTGGCAAATGTGTCAAAGGCCTGCTCGCATTTTCCGCACTTCCATAACAATCCCAGCGGCGGCGCAGCCTTGCAGCTTGGGCAGGCAAATCCTGTGCGGCGAGGCATCTTTTCCCGGCGTAAAAGCACTCTCGCCTGCTGCAGTCCGCCCCAGCAGCTAAACAACAGGTAAACTGACAGCAAAATGTCCCATTGCGACCGCATGATCACTGAGAATACGAAGAACGCAACAATGCCCACCATGCCGATGACCACAGACACCATCAGGCTTTTGGCGCGGCCCAGCGGAAACCACAGCAGCGAACGCAGAATCTTGCCGCCATCCAGCGGATAAATGGGCAGCATGTTGAAGATCAGCAGAGCCACGTCGATGAACAGAATCGCGCGGAGAAGCATGTAGGCGTCCGGCATGCTCTCCTGCCATCCCAGCGACCTGGCCCCGAGCAGCGCTCCGTAGAAGACCGGAAACAATGCCACGTTCACCAGCGGTCCCGCGGCAATGCTCCAAAGCATGGCTCCGGGACGTTGCGGCGGATCGACGTACGCCACGCCGCCCAGCGGCCACAGCATAATCCGGTTAGCCGTGCCGCCCACCTGCCTGCACGCCATGGCGTGGCCAAACTCGTGCGTCAGCACAATCAGGAACAGGGCCAGGTACTCCGCGATGCTCCAGGAAACAGAAGAATACCGGCCATTGCGTGCCCCGATTTCATACATCGCCACCAGAAACCACGACCAGTGCAGAAACAAATCCACGCCGGCCACGCGGCCCAGGCGGATGGAACCTTGGTTGATGTTGAACATGCGGGTAGCTTACTTCATCCCGTGGTTCCCGTGCGAATAATCGGGTTGAAGTCTTATGGGAACCTGTTCGTACTGGTCACTCCATAGGCGGGCGGCCCCTGTCTCAGGGAAATCACATCAAAATGCGGGTTGCCTGGGTCACTGGGACCGGGGCCGCCCGTCAACCGCCGCGTCCGAATGGGCCACCAAGCCAGCCTGTGGGGGGAATGGGTATCATGTCCCTGTATTGCCGGAGCGGATTTTGATGGCGCGCGCTGCGCGGTGGCATCGGGACCACGCCATCCTTTGCCGCGAAAACAGGATGGATGTATTCGATTGATTTGGAAGGGGTTGCCCGCTCAGATTCTATCCGGCTGAGTCGCGGAGCGGTTTGGTGATGTGGGGTTGATGGCAGATGTAACCGCCTAAAAAAACGTGCAAATCTGTGGGTTTGAAGCGCCCCACAATCCGGGAGATTACTGGGGCTTTAACCGGGCGAACGGCGAAATTGGGGCCAGTGGCGCGAGAACGTGGGATTGGGTGGGGACGAATGGAAGCGGTATGTGGGGTTTGAAAGGGTCCATTCGGACGCAAAACGACCATTTTTCACATGTTTTCGACCTATTTTGCGCTGATTTTGGCCATGTTCCGCACGGGTCCGGGTGGCCCGCAGACCGAATTTACAGCCACGACGAGTGAATCCCCTGCCCGCGCACCGGGCGTGGTGCCCCGCGCTTCCCCTACCTGGCTCTTAAGAGCGAGGGACCAAGGCGACCCTCGGCGTTGTGCGGAACGACCTTCGAGCCCAGGGGCCACACGGCCATGTGAGACCTAGGACTTCACCGGGAATAGGTATCATGTCCCCCTGTTTCCCCCATTTGG
>Ga0302140_10012232_pt1 | contig 10530 bp, 7 predicted proteins | sample I_Bog_E1_1_FD_202095 | JGI IMG/M metagenome (GOLD analysis project Ga0302140, IMG submission 202095) | Peat permafrost microbial communities from Stordalen Mire near Abisko, Sweden - I_Bog_E1_1 | ecosystem: Environmental > Terrestrial > Soil > Wetlands > Peat | place: Sweden: Abisko, Stordalen...
AGGGCGGGCTGAAGCCCGGGGTCCCCTCTGGGGAAGACTGAAGTCTGCCCCACCTTGGAAGCGCTCGCCAGCGAGTGGCGGCCCGAAGTGGCTCACCTTATTTCCCCGGGCCAACCGAAATTGCGGGCGACATCAGGAGTCCAGAGACTCATCTCAACCCTCTTCGCGAGCGGCATCCACTGTCCCGGAGCGCCGAGAAGAGTCTCGGCGCCGCAGACACGGGTATCTGCGCCACGTCATGGCTCAGGTCAATTTCCCCAACTATCCGAAATCCCCCCTTGCCGTGGGTGTGCACTGGGCACGCCGCCTACCAACACGTCGCCGATCCGCTGGCATCGCTCCTTCAGTTTTCACCGGCGCGGCCTTTGTCCGGGCCATGTCCGCCGCGGCGAACTTTCGGCCCATAAGGACGTTATCCGGATCTTCGCCAAACCGCGAGTGTTCCGTGGTTCCCGGCGCAGCCGCCATCCCGGGCATAACCGCGTTCACGGGAATTTCCGCCACTTAGAAACAATTACTGAGTCGTGTGTCTCTCCGCCCCTTACTTACCCGGCGCCGTAGGTCCGCGCCCGCGCCCGCCGCCCGGCGAGACCCAATCTGCCGGCGGATTGTACTCCGCACGCGTGCTGGTCTTATCCGCGGTCGGAAAGTCGGCCGGCGCCTTCTGCGTCACCTTGCCGGTAGCCGCCCATTCCGTCCCGCGCTGGAAAGTCGTGATGAAACCGACACAGTTGAGCGCCGCCAGATCGTGCCCCATCAGGGTATGAAAGATTCGCCCTTTGCCGTATGTCAGGACCAGGAGGATCGGCTCGTCATGGCCGGTGCCGCGGTTGCCCTTGTCGGAATACGCCGTCGCCAGCACCGTCATGTTCTCGCCGGGCCCGCGCATGTTGCCGTAAAGCTCGTCGGCGACGTGCAGCCATTCTTTAGGGAGCCCCGCGGTGATGGGGTGATCGGTCACCCGATCCACCACCTTGAAGGGCAGGCGCGCGCCGTGCATTCCGGCGTTTCCCGGAGTGGTCTCGGCCACCACCTTCCCGTCCTCATAATAGAAATGCGCCCCCGCCTCCTCATTGCGGCCGCGCCAACCGCCCACTCCGATCATGAGGTTGTATTCTCTCCAGTGCGGGAATGCATTGTCGGCCGCGTGCACCACCACGAACCCGCCCCCGTTGCGGACATACTGCTCGAAGGAGGACTTCAGACTGTCGGGCCAGCGTTCGTCCGGCGCGTCATAGTTCGAAACCACCACCTGGTACTTACTCCAATCCGGCTTGAATGTGGAGTAATCGCCATCCTTCGGCGGCGCCGTCACCACGTCCACCTGGAAAATGCCGGTGTCACCCAGCATGCGTTTCAAGTACGGCGAGGTCTCTTGCCATGCATGGTAAGCTCCCGCCTGCTCTCCATCGAGCAACATAACCCGGATCGGGGAAGCGGCCCACATAGGGACCGCGCCGGCGGCCGCGGCCGCCAACAACCAGCCGGACATACGCGTTTTCATAGTGGTGCTCCTGTGACAGTTACGCCTTCAACTCCCAGCCTTTGCGGACGAAAGGCTTGAGGTACTTATTGGCCTCTTCGCTATTGGTGAAGCGCATGTTCTTGGCATCCCACATCAGCTTGCCGGGCACGCGCAGGGCGATGGCCCCCAGGGCCAGCCATTCGATGTACTTGCTGGCGACGGAGAACTGCGAGACTCCCGGCGCGCCGCCTTTGCAGGAGCGGATCCAGTCCTGCTGATGATTGATTCCCCGCTGCAGTACCTGCGGAGGGAGCCGGTACTCGGCCCATCGCGATGCGGGGAGCAGCCACACGCCCTCGCCGCGGGACGTTGTGGCCATATAACCCTTGGAACCCACGAACACCGATCCGTTGCCGGGTGCGCGCTGCGCCGGATCTCCGGCCGGACCACCGGGTCCGCCGCGTCCCGCTCCGCCTCCGGGAGCGCCCGCGCGGCCACCGGGGCCTCCCGGTCCGGGTCCGCCGCCACGCCCCGCCTGCGACGCCGGCTTGCCGTCCACCGTCAGTTGATCGCCCACCAGCAAGGTGCCGTCACCGCTGGCGACGAAGGGCCTGCCCTTATCGGCCAGGTTATTCATGGGCGGCAAGAGGCGTTCGTTTTCCTCCATTCCGGGAGGGTTCTTGAAGTCGCCGCGCATATTCTGGTACGCGTGGATGGTCACGGGAGGCATGTTGCCACGCGCCGGAAATTCGAAGACCGTGTGCGCCTTAATGGGCCAGAGCCATTGATTTTTGCCCTCCACGGTGACGCATTCCACGCTGATCGGAGAGGCCTTGTCGAGTTGGAGCGCGAGGTGCGCCGGACCGAGACAATGGACCAGCCAATCGCCCAGCGATCCGCCGGTGGAGAAGTCCTGGAATGCCCGCCAGTGGCTGTTGATCAGGGGGTTGAACGGCCGCGCCGCCGCCGGACCGAGCCACAGGTCCCAATCGAGCGTCTCCGGGACCGGCTTCGCGTCGGGTCCCGTCTCGGGAAGATTGGGCTGTCCGCCATAGATGCCGCCGGTGAAGGCGTGTACTTCCCGCACCTCGCCGATATCGCCGGACCACAGGATCTCGCACGCCGTTTTCGTGCCCTCGTGGTTGAACCCCTGGTTGCCCATCTGGGTCGCGACCTTATATTTGGCGGCGGCGTCGGTCAGGAACCGCGCTTCCGACGGGGTGCGAGTAAGCGGCTTCTCGCAGTACACGTGCTTGCCGTGTTGCATGCACAGCAGCGTGACGGGGGCGTGCAGATGGTCGGGAGTGGCGATCATGACGGCATCGATATTCTTGCCCTCCTTATCGAGCATCTTGCGGAAATCTTTGTAAGTGGTTGCCTTGGGGAACTTTTTGTATGACGGCGCGGCGCTAGCGTCATCCACATCGCAAAGCGCCACGATGTTCTCCGTGGGAGCGGCGCCCAGCAGGATCTGCGGCCCGCGTGTGCCGAGGCCGATCACGGCGATGTTCAGTTTTTCGTTTAAAGACTTGTACCCCAGAGCCGGCAGTGAGGGAGTGCTGCCGAACCCTCCGGAGGGAACGGCGCCCGCCAACAGAGATCCATAAAAGAAATACCGCCTCGAAAAACGATTGTCGTCCATTGGAACACGCTCCACGGTTGAGATCTGTCCGGACCGGCTGCCGCCAATATTGTTTGGCGGCACGACAAAAGGTTTATCACGTTTCACCGGCCGGGTCTACCGTGTCGCTTATTGGCCGGCCGCGGAATTTGTAGTGAGCCGCGAGGTGGGGCAGGCGGTGCTCGCCTGCCCTCCGGATCTTCTTTCCTTTTCTTCCCGCGGCGCCAGTTCATCTCAACTCTCCTCGGCGGGCCACATGATTTGCGCCACCGCCCTGGCCATCTGCTTCCACTTCGATTCCTCGGCGAGCAATTGTTTCTTGCCGGCGGCCGTCAGCCGGTAATACTTGAATTCGCGCTTGCCGCCGGGCGGGGTCTCCCACTTTGAGGCGACCCAGCCTTTTCGCTCCAGGCGATGGAGCGCCGGATAGAGCGACCCGTGTTGCACCTGCAGCAGGTCGTTGGTAGTCCGCTGGATGTGCTTGCCGATCTGGTGCCCGTGCGAGGGTCCGAAGAGCAGAGTCCTGAGGATGAGCATGTCGAGCGTGCCCTGGAGCAATTCGACCCGGTCCGGTGTCTGCTTTCCCATGCGATGGTAGACGCTCGACCATCGGAAAAGTTAGCGCAGTACGACTTTTTCTCCCGTGCGGCAGGAGCGGTACACCGCGTCCACCAGTTCCAGCGCCCGATAGCCTTCCTCGCCGGACACCAGCGGTTGGCGGCCGGCCGCAATGGCGTCTCCGAAATCGCGGAACTGGCGTTCGAAGGGTGTCAGCGAAATCGCCATGGGGTCCGACGCTCCGGAGGCCGCTTCGCGCACCACCGGAGCAGGCTCGCCGGCATCGTTTTCCACGTCCCACGTGGTCAGCTTGTCGCCTGAGATAATGGCCGTTCCCGCAGTGCCGTGGAACTCGGTGCGCTCCGTGTAACCGGGCCAAAACGCCGTGGCGGCCTGAATCACGCCGGTCGCTCCGCTGGCGTAGCGGAGCACGGCATTCACCACGTCCTCCGATTCAATCCGGTTGCGCGCGCCCAGTTGCCACACGGCGAACAGCTCTTTCACCGGCCCAGCCAGCCAGCGCAGCAAGTCCACCTGGTGAATCCCCTGGCCGATCAGCGCGCCGCCGCCTTCGGTCTTCCAACTCCCCTTGATGGGGCGCGCATAATACTCCGCCGAGCGGTACCACTTCACGTAGCAATCGCACTCGATGAGCGTGCCCAGGCGGCCGGCGGGGATGGCGCGGGAGAGAAACAGGCTGGCATCGTCGAAGCGGTGCTGGCTCACCACGCCGAGCAGGACTCCGCCCGCGCGCGCCGCCTGCATCATCCGTCCGGCAGTCTCCAGGTTGGTGGCCATGGGCTTCTCGACGAGCACGTGTTTGCCCGCCGCGGCCGCCAGTTCGACGGGTTCCAGGCGGAACTCCGGGAAGGTGCAGACGTCCACGAAGTCCACTTCCGGATGGCGGCAAAGATCCTGGAATGCAGGCACGAATTGCGCCGCGAACTCGCCGGCAAACCGCCGTCCCGATTCCTCGTGGAAGTTGCTGCAGACCGCGACTCGATAGCCGATATTGAGGTATGCTCGCGCATGTTTCCGGGCCACCGCCCCGGTGCCGACGATTCCAACTCGCATGGGTTGATTATGGCGCAATGCGGGCGGCGCCGCCTGCTTGGGTGGGGCAGGCTTCAGTCGGCATCCACCGTCCCGGAGCGCCGCGAACACTCTCGGCGCGCCGCAGACACGAGTGTCCGCCCCACGTCATGCGAGCAGTTTCCGGAGAGTTCCGGGTTCTCCCCGAAACCAAGCCCGCTCCGGCGCGTCTAATTATCATCTCCTGTTATAATCCGAGCAATCCATCGTAAAGGTGCCTCATGCGTCGTAATGTCCGAACTATCACCACCCTCGCCGCGCTCCTTCTCGCCGCCGCGGCTTTCTCGCAAAGCCTGCCGCCGGGCGTCCAGAAGGTCACCTCGGTTGAAGGCATCACCGAATACTCCCTGCCTAACGGGCTGCACATCCTGCTATTTCCGGATGACTCCAAGCCCAAGCTGACGGTCAACATCACTTATCTGGTCGGTTCGCGTTTTGAAGGATATGGCGAAACCGGCATGGCCCACTTGCTGGAGCACATGAACTTCATCCAAACCAAGACGCGGACCAATATCAAGAAGGAGTTGACCGACCACGGCGCCGAAATGAACGGCAGCACCACTGAGGACCGCACCAACTATTACGAGACCCTCAACGCCAGCGACGAAAACCTGCGCTGGGCGCTGGAGTTGGAAGCCGATCGCATGATCAATACGCGCATCGAGAAGCAACTCCTCGATACCGAGATGACCGTGGTCCGTAACGAGTTCGAGGCCCGCGAAAACGAACCCGGAGGCATTCTCTTCGAGCGCGTGATGGAAACCGCCTACCTGTGGCACGCTTACGGCCGTCCGGCCATCGGCAATAAGTCCGATATCGAAAACGTGCCCATCGAAAAGCTGGCGGGGTTCTACCGCAAGTACTACCAGCCCGACAATGCGCTGCTCACCGTGGCCGGCAAGTTCGATGCCCCTAAGGCGCTGGCGTGGATCGCCGAATTGTTCGGCGCCATCCCGCGCCCGCAGCGCACCCTCGAGCAACCCTACACTACCGAGCCGACGCAGGATGGGGAACGCTCGGTCACGCTCCGCCGCGTGGGCGATACGCAGTTCGTTATGGCGCTGTACCATACTCCGGCCGGCCTCAATCCCGACGATGCCGCCGTCCAGGTGCTGGGCGGCGTGCTGGGCGACGTGCCTTCCGGCCGCCTCTACAAGGGCCTGGTGGACAACAAAAAGGCCGTCGGCGCAGGCATGGATTCGGAAGACCGGCATGACCCTGGATTCATTGTGGCCTTCGCGCAATTGAGCCCCGATCAAAGCCTGGACGAAGCCCGCCGCATTCTGATCGAAACCGTGGAGGGCTTGGCCAAGGAGCCTCCCAGCAAGGAAGAAGTCGAACGCGTGAAAACCCGCTACCGGAAGGAATTCGATCTGGCCATGGCGAACTCCACCAGGATCGCTTTGTCGCTCACCGAGTATGCTGCCGAGGGCGATTGGCGGATGCTGTTCCTGGAACGCGACCGCGTGGCCGCGGTGACCCCGGAAGACGTGGAGCGCGTGGCCAAGGCTTATTTGAAGGAATCCAACCGCACCCTGGGCGAGTTCGTTCCCACCAAGACGCCGGATCGCGCCGAAATTCCGCCCACGCCCACCGACGCCGCGACGTTCAAGGATTTCAAGGGCGGAACCGCGGTCTCCGAGGGCGAGGTCTTCGATCCCTCGCCATCCAATATCGAGAGCCGCCTGGTCCGCGGAAAGCTTTCCAACGGCGTGAAAGTGGTGCTGCTTCCCAAGAAAAACCGCGGCGGCACGGTGATTGCCAGTTTCGTGGCGCGCTTCGGCGATGAGAAGTCGCTGTTCGGCAAGGCGGCGGTAGCGCAACTGACCGGCGCCGTGTTGATGCGGGGCACCAAGAGCAAATCGCGGCAACAGATCCAGGACGAGATGGACCGCCTGAAGGCGCAAATCAGCGTGTCCGGCGGCGTCAACAACGCCACGGTGAGCATCCAGACCACGGAAGCCAATCTCGCCGGCGCGCTCCAACTGGCGGCCGAGATTCTGCGCGAGCCGGCATTCCCCGAAAACGAGTTCGAACAGGTGCGCAGGCAAATGGTGGCGGGCATCGAAGAAGGCAAGAGCGATCCGCAGGGGCTCGCCGGGGAGGCGCTCGAGCGCGCCGTGAACGGCATTTACCCGCGAGGCGATGTCCGCTACGCCGGCACTTTCGACGAAGATATGGCGGACCTGAATAAGGTCACGCTGGACGAGGTGCGCCAGTTCTATCGGCAGTTTTACGGCTTCTCCGAGGGCGAATTCACCGTGGTCGGCCAGTTCGACAAAGATGCCGTCCTCAAGCAGGCCCAAGACTTATTCGGCAACTGGAAGACGTCCATGAAGTATGCCCGCATTCTCACGCCGTATCACAAGGTGGCCGCCAGCAACCAGAAGATCGAAACTCCCGACAAGCAAAACGCAGTCTCCATTGCCGCCGAGTTAGTCAAGATGAATGACGAGGATGCCGACTATCCGGCCATGCTTATGGCGAATTACATGTTCGGAGGCACTCTTTCGGCCCGCCTGCCGAATCGCATTCGGAATAAAGAAGGGTTGAGTTACGGCGCGGGTTCGCAGTTCAGTGCGCCTATTAAGGACGATGGCGGCGAGTTCATGGCCTCCGCGATTAGCAATCCCGAAAATGCGCCCAAGGTGGAAGTGAGCATGAAGGACGAGCTCGCGGTCACCTTGAAGAACGGCTTCACCTCCGAGGAGTTAGCGGCGGCCAAGAAGGCGTGGCTGCAGGAAAGCGTGCTCGGCCGCTCGCAGGATGGTTCGCTGGCGCGGGTACTGGCCAGCCACGAACGCTACGGCCGCACCATGCAGTTCGACCAGGACCGGGAAGACAAGATATCGGCCCTGACTCCCGAGCAGGTTACCGCCGCCCTGCGCCGCGCCATAGACCCCGCGGCGCTGATTTATATCAAGGCTGGTGACTTCAAAAAGGCCAACGCTTACCAGTAAGGAATCACGCACAATAACTTGACATTGTCTGCGGTGGCGGTGTGGCGCAGGCACTCGTGCCTGCCGGGTCGAGACTCTTCTCGACCCTCTTCGAGAGCGGCAACGGGCGTCTCGGCGCTTACCACACTGTTCACTTAGCGGATAGCCCCGTGAGCTTCCGTGGGGCAGGCTTCAGCCTGCGACGGACTTCAGTCCGCCTGCCGCAGGGTTTCACATCGTCCGCGGAGTGGCGGGCTGAAGCCCGCCGCAGACTGAAGAGGCACTTGCAAAATTCGGTATTGAACCCGCTCCCTCACGGTCGCGGCTCGGTAAGTGCTTGCCTTTCAACGTGGTTTTTCCGAGCCGCGCGCGCAAGCAAGGGGTTTCTTCGAATTCTGCAAGTTCCTCTGAAGTCTGCCCCACAGCTCAGCCATCAAGAGTTTCCGGGTCTGTTCATACAAAGTGAACAGTGTTGGCGCCAGGCTTGGCCCGGTGCGGTTTCATGCTTGATTGCGTTACCGTTCGAAGATCAAGCTCGAACATGTAACTCCAGCCTCGGCCTTCATTAGTTCCGACACATCCAGCGTCCGCACCCGTAAGCCCTGGCCCGCCAGAATTTCCGCCGTCCGCGGAAAGCACTCCGGCACGATGACCGCGCCTCCCAGCGCCAATACATTCGCCGCCCGTTCTTCACCCGGCGCGACATCCACCATGCGGAATTGCGCCAACGGTTCCACGTCCAGCCACTCCCGGTTGGCCAGAATGGCGCCGTCTCCCAGCGGGCAGCAGGCCGTCTTCAAATGCAGCGCGCCACGGACCGTCACCGGTACCACCGCATACCCCAGCGGGCCCAATTCATCCGCCAGTTGCCCGATGCCCGCGCGATTGGTGCGGTGAGAGACACCCACATAGAGCGTCCGCCCAATGCGCATCACGTCACCGCCTTCGAGCGTGGCCGGCTCCCGCAGCCAGCGCAACGGCCGGTAAGCCGTCAGCGCGCGCGCCAGGCTCTCCGACTCCCCGCGCCGCGATGCCGCCCGCATGCGCGTCATGATGGCGACTTCCTCCACCACCACGGCCGGGTCTTCCACGAATACCGAATCGGGGTAGTCCGGTTCCGCGGGCAGCGACACCACTTTCGCCCCCAATTCCCCCAGCAGAGCCTGGTAGCGCCGATGCTGTTCGTTGGCTTTTGCCAAGTCGATCTCCTGCCGCTCGATGAATCCGATTTCGCATTGGTTGATGGCGGGGCTGACCGCGCGCGTGATGGCTAGGAGCATATCCGGACTCTCAGGCTATCGCATTTCTTGTATGCTGGTAACTTATGCCCGACCAACCTGATCGACAAATGGGTTTTGCCACCCGCAGCCTTCACGCCGGCCACACGCCCGACGCCTCCAGCCACGCCCGTGCGGTCCCCATCTACCAGACCAGTTCGTTCGTTTTCGACGATTCCAACCACGCCGCCAATTTGTTTGCGCTGAAGGAATTCGGCAACATCTACACCCGCATTATGAACCCCACTACCGATGTTTTCGAACAGCGGGTGGCGTCTCTCGAAGGCGGCATAGCCGGCTTGGCCACGGCGAGCGGCCAAGCGGCGCAATTCCTCGCCATCAGCGGCTTGGTGGGACAGGGCGAGGAAGTGGTCGCCGCCAGCACCCTTTACGGCGGCACTTACACCCAGTTCGACGTCAGCTTCCGGCGCCTCGGTATCAACGTGAAGTTCGTGGAGCCGGACGACCCCGAGAATTTCCGCAAAGCCATCACCCCCCAAACGCGCGCTGTCTATGGCGAGACCATCGCCAATCCGCGTATGAATGTGCTCGACATCGAAAAGGTGGCCGCCGTCGCCCACCAAGCCGGCGTACCGTTGGTGATCGATAACACCATGGCCTCGCCATACCTCTGCCGGCCCATCGAGCACGGCGCCGATATCGTGGTCCACTCCGCCACCAAGTTTCTGGGCGGCCACGGCACCTCCATCGGCGGCATCATCGTCGATAGCGGTAAGTTCCCCTGGAGCGACAAGTTTCCCGCCATCACCCAGCCCAGTCCGGGCTACCACGGCATGGTGTTCAGCGAAGTCTTCGGCAATCTGGCCTACATCGTCAAGACGCGCGTGGAAGGCCTGCGCGATTTCGGCCCGTGCATCAGCCCGTTCAATTCCTTCCTGTTCATCCAAGGCATCGAAACCCTCAAGTTCCGCATGGAACAGCACAGCCGCAACGCCCAGCACGTGGCCGAGTGGCTGGAGACGAACCCCGCGGTCTCATGGGTGAAGTATCCGGGGCTCAAGTCCAGCCCCTATTGCGCGCTCGCGCGGAAGTATCTGCCGAAAGGGCAGGGGGCCATCGCGACGTTCGGTATTAGAGGCGGCTCGGAAGCCGGGCGGAAGTTGATCGATTCCGTAAAGCTCTTCTCGCACCTCGCCAACCTGGGCGACGCCAAGAGCCTGATCATTCATCCCGCTTCCACCACGCACCAGCAGTTGACGGACGAGCAGCAACTCGAAGCCGGCGTCTCCAAGGACCTGGTGCGGCTTTCGATCGGCATCGAAGACGTCGAAGACCTCATCTGGGATCTCGGTCAGGCCATCGAAGCGTCTCAGGCATAGTGCTGCGATGCGATAGAAGTGGGGCGGCCGGGGGTGGTTAGGACCCGCGAAGAAATCGCAGGCGGGGAAAATGGGCTGAGCCATTCCTTTCGATGGCCAGAGCTTCGCAGGTGGGGCAGGCGGTGCTCGCCTGCCCGCCCGCACTGAATCAGGCCCGCTGTTCGAATAGGATCGAGCGAAGGCGAGCACCGCCTGCCCCACCTGCGGGCTCACTGCAAATTCCACGACATCAGGAGTT
>Ga0302140_10012235_pt1 | contig 10528 bp, 7 predicted proteins | sample I_Bog_E1_1_FD_202095 | JGI IMG/M metagenome (GOLD analysis project Ga0302140, IMG submission 202095) | Peat permafrost microbial communities from Stordalen Mire near Abisko, Sweden - I_Bog_E1_1 | ecosystem: Environmental > Terrestrial > Soil > Wetlands > Peat | place: Sweden: Abisko, Stordalen...
ACTTGTGCAGTGTCAGGGATGTCCCCGGTTCAATCTGTCAGGGATGTCCCCGGTCCGTACCTCGGCCTTACCCCCCACCCCCCCCTGTGGAAATCCGCCGGTATCTTGCGCAGTTTTTCTCGCAAGACGCATGGTTTCAATCGTTTATCTTTTCTTTCTGTTAATTAACAAGTAACATCAAACCGTCGATTTCGCCCGTTTTTCGGCCCAAAAGTTGCCGATCTGGGGGCAAAAAGACCGCTTTTTTGTCACTTTTGCGCGCTTCGCCTCCGGCCTCTTGACAAATGCCAACCTCCGGCGCACCCCTGCCATGGAGGGTCAATCCAGCCGTCCTTCGCGGCTCAATTAAACTGGATGGAAGGCTTGCCTGCCGCAAGGGGCGCATCTGGTCCGCGGCAGCCCGCTCACAAGGAGATTCGACGATGGCATTGATGAAGACCTCCAACCCCGCGCTCAACGGCAAAACCTTCGAGAACCTTCCCCAATCCGGCTACGGCGGCGCGATCGACGAGAGCCAGCGCATGACGCTGACCGGCACCGTGAACAAGACAGGCATCCTGCTGCTTTGCGCTTTGGCCACCGCGGCCTGGACGTGGAGCCTCTTTTTGCAATCGCAAGACGCTGCCAGTGTGATGGGGCTGATGATCCTCGGCCTGATCGGCGGCTTGATCTTCGCCATGATCACCATCTTCAAGAAGGAGTGGTCGCCGGTCACCGCGCCCATCTATGCGCTCTGCGAAGGGCTGGTGCTGGGCGGCATCTCGGCCGTCTTCAACCAGCGCTATCCCGGCATCGCCATGCAGGCCGTCGGCCTCACCTTCGGCACGCTCTTTGTCCTGCTGCTCGCCTACCGCTCCGGCCTGATTCCCGTCACGCAGAAGCTGCGCATGGGCATCGTCGCCGCCACCGGAGGCATCGCCGTCTTTTATCTGCTCTCGATGCTGCTCGGCTTCTTTCATATGAACTTCGGCTCCTCGCTGATCTACGGTTCGGGCATGATCGGCATTGGATTCAGTCTCTTTGTCGTGGCCATCGCCGCCCTCAATCTCGTTCTCGACTTCGACTTCATCGAGCGCGGCGTCGAGTACGGCGCGCCCAAGTACATGGAGTGGTACGGCGCCTTCGGCATCATCGTCACTCTCGTCTGGCTCTATCTGGAGATGCTCAGGCTCCTCTCCAAACTGAACCGCAGGAACTGAGGCCAGCAATATCGCGTAACTTTTTCCCCGGTTCCGGGTCTAATCTGCCGTAAGCAGATGTGCGTACTCTCGTCGCAAGCCTCCGCACACTCCTCGGAAGGGAGATTTTCACATGAAGAATCCAGGAACACTCCTGTGGGTTGCGGCACTGATTTTGCTTGGGCCGGCGCCCACGTTTGCACAAAGCGCGAGTGAAATGGGCAAGGGGCAGGCTCTGGTTACGCTTCTTCCCAAAGCCTCCGGCCAGTTGCCGGTGGGTGCAGCCGCGGGTGATCAACCCGCCCCGATTATGGGCAAGGACCTTGTCATTCAAGTGAACGGAAAAGAGGCGCGCGTCACCGGTTTGCTGCCGCGCCGCTCGCCTGACAGCAGCCTGGAATTCGTTCTGCTGATCGACTCCTCGGCCGGAGGCGGCATCGGCAGCCAATTCCAGGAGATTCAGCAGTTCATCCGGAGGCTGCCGCCCAACTCCAAAGCAGCCATCGCCTATATGCATAACGGCAGCGCCGTCTTTGCCTCGCCGCTCTCAGCCGATCGCGATCAGGTTCTGCGCGGCCTTCACTTGCCCGTGGGCTCGGCCGGTTCCAGCGCCAGCCCCTATTTTTGTCTCTCCGACCTGGCCAAGCACTGGCCCTCGACCGATCGCGAGGCGCGCCGCGAGGTGGTCATGATCTCGAACGGAATCGATCCCTACGACCGCCCTCTCGATTACGACGACGCCTACCTTCAGACCGCCGTTAACGACTCCCTGCGCTCGGGTCTCGTCGTCTACTCGATCTACTGGCATGGCCTGGGCGGCGCACGCTCACGCTTTGGCAATGCCGGTCAGAGTCTGATGAATATCGTCACCGAGGCCACAGGCGGCGTCAGCTACGGCAGCGGGCTCAGCAATCCCATCTCATTCCAGCCCTTCTTCGACGATCTCCTCCTTCGCTTCCGGAATCAGTTCCAGTTGGAGTTTGTCGGCGATCTGCGCGGCAAGCCGCACCCTGAAGAGTTGAAGCTCAAGCTCAACGCGCAGGGCATTGAAGTCAGCTCACCGCATCAGGTGATGATCTATCCCGTCACTGGAGAACAGATGTAACTTTGGTAGTTTTTCCTGAATATCCCTCGATGCAATAAAAAACAACCGCGAGGATCGATCCTCGCGGTTGTTTTTTTATCGGTATTGGAAGCTATCGTTTTTCACTCAGTTGCACCGTCACAGCATCGCCGCTGTAGGAGATCGCACGGTCCGGGCTGGCAGTTGCTTCCACGCCCGCGCCATGGCCCTTTCCGACGAGCACAAGCTGGAAGCTCCGGCTCTTCAGCATTCCCGGAAACTCGCCCTTGCGCGCGTCAATGGTAACTTCGCGCTTGGCGTCATTCCAGTGAAAGGAGATCGTAGCGTAGACGCCCTTCTCGTAGTCGTAGTTATCGTTCTCGTCCTCGTAGAGGGTGAAGTTTCCGTCGGCGCCCGGATAGATGCGCAGCTCGATCGGATCGGCAGGCTTCTCGGTCGAGTACTGAAGATTCGGTCCCATGGGCACAATCGATCCGGCGCGCATCATCAGCGGCATCGTCTCCACCGGCGCATTCGCCTCCATCGTTTGACCGCCCGGATAACTCTCGCCCGTCCAGAAATCGAACCATTCTGTTCCGGCGGGAAGGTAAACGCTGCGCGTCTTCTTCCGTTGTTGAACGGTTTTTTCCTCGGCGTGAATCGCCGGAGTTTTCCAGAAGAGGATGGCGCGGAATGCACCCAGCGAGCTGTTCGCCGTCTCGAATTTGAAGTCGTATGCTTTGCCCGCCACTAACTCGACCGGCACAGTCCACGATTCCATCGACTCATAGTTATGCGCGATCTCCTTGCCGTCCAGATAGACCCGCCGCGGCCCGAAGCTCTTCAGGTTGAAGCGATACGTGCCGCTCGTCTTCACCGTCAGCATTCCTTCCCAGCGAATGGAAAACTTAGGGTCGCGAATGAAATCGGGCCAGCCGGTGTACCAGAAAAGATTTACGTCCGGCTCGTTGACCTCGTGACACGGCGTCTTGAATTGATCGTCGCAGAAGTAAGTCGCGCTCAAGCCGGGCTTCCCGTCTTTCGTCTTGAAGTTCTCCGCTCCCACCAGCTCGCCCAGCATCGGCGGCTTGTGATCCATATACTCGGTCACGGGAGCAACCATAAAGGCCGGGCCGAACATATACTGATCGTTGATTGAATACGTCTTGCGATCGGCGGCGAAATCCATCGGCAGGCCGCGCATGATCGTGTAACTGTTGCTGGTCACTTGCCAGCCCAGTGAATAAATGTAGGGCAGCAGGCGGTAGCGCAGATTGTCGAAGTTCTTCAGCACCGGCGTGTACGCGCCATACTCCCAGATCTCGCGGGGCGTCTCCGATCCGTGCGAACGGAAGATCGGCGAGAAGGCGCCGAACTCAAACATTCGCGTATAAAACTCCTGATAGGCCGGATCCTTGCCGCCATTCATGAAGGTGCCGCCCTGACAACCCAGCGAGTAAGCGCCAATATCGAAGGTCCAATAGGGAATGCCGGACATACTGTGATTCACGCCGGCCGCAATCTGATTCTTGAAGACGGGCCAGTCCGCTCCTATGTCTCCCGACCATGTCGTCGCCGCCGCCCGCTGCTGTCCGGCAAAGGTGGAGCGCGTCAGAATATACACGCGCTTCTGATCCGTCTCCTTACGCTGGTTGGCATACACCGCCTGTGTGTCCATCAGCGAGTAAGTATTGAGATAGCGCGCAAAGGTGCCCAGATGATTGTCCTTCTCCCGCTTCATCTCATACTCTTCGCCCTCCTGTGTCAGCGCGTTCACGATATCCGGCTCGGTCGAATCCATCCACCAGCCATCGGCGCCCGTCGAAAAAAGCCCCTTGCTCAGATACTTCCAGTAGAGGTCGGTCGCCGCCGGGTTATAGACATCGTAGTAACGGAAGCCAGCCCAGCCAACTGTAGGAAAGAGAAATCCGTGCTGGTCCATATCCTTGTAAATCCCCGACGATGGACCCAGGCCAGCCCAGATGGAAATCATCAGATGAAAGTTCTTCTTGTGCAACTCATCGACCATCTCCTTGGGGCGCGGATACCGTTGCTGGTTGAAGATCATGCCGCCCCAGTTATCGTTGTTTCCCCAGTAATTCCAGTCCTGCACGATGTTATCGATGGGAATCTTGCGCTCGCGATATTGATTGGCAATACCCAGCAGCTCGTCGCGCGTTGCATAATGCTCCTTGCTCTGCCAGTAGCCGTAAGCCCACTTGCCGTAGAGCGGCGCGTCGCCGGTCAGCCTTCTGTATCCGGCGATCTCCTGGTCGATGCTTGGGCCATAGAAGAAGTAATAGTCGATGTTATCGCCGACCTCAGACCAGAGCGAAGTCGTTGCACCCGTGTCGTCGAAGATTGTCTTCGAGTAGTTATCCCAAAGAATGCCATACCCCGCCGTCGAAACCATCACCGGAGTGACCGCCTTGGTGTTGGCCTGCACCACCTTCACCGTATGCCCGCGATAGTTCAGCACGCCCATCTGCTGCTGCCCGAAGCCATAGATGCCTTCGTCGGCGCTCAGCTTAAAGTTCTGCTGCAAGTTGAAGGCAGACTCTTCGCGTGGATTGGTTGCAGGCGTAAAGATAGCTTTTCCCTGCTCTTGAAGAACCGTTTTACCATCCTTGTCGAGAAAGTGAATCGAGCCGTCGCTTTTGCTGATGACCAGCTTGACCGGCCCATCGCCGACGGTAACTCCCGCCGCAGTTTCATCAACCTGAACGTCCAGCGCCGGCAGTTCCTTCTGAATCACGGTCAGGCTAAGTTTGTCGGCCTTTCCGTTTGTGGGCCACTTCAGAATCCGGACCGTCCCCAGAGCATAAAACTGCGCGCGGACGTTCAGATCTCCTACCGTAACCTGTGCGCCGTTCTGTATCTTCTGGAAGGATGAAGTGGCAGCGGAGTTACTTTGGCCGTCTGCCGTAATAACTCCCAGGAAAAAGATCAAACACGGCAAGGCGAACCGGACAGAAAGCGCCGAAGATTTCATCTGTTGTACCTTTCAACATAAAGAAACGTGAAAAATCCCGGCCCATCGGGAGGGCCGAGATTTTGTTGCATAGATTCATTACTATCCCTTGGCGAACATTTGCTTGATGCCGCGCAGCGCCTGGCGGGTCCGCTCCTCGTTTTCGATCAGCGAGAAGCGAACGTGCCCGTCGCCGTAGTCACCAAAGCCGATTCCCGGCGAGACGGCCGTCTTAGCCTCGGTAAGCAGGAGCTTGGCGAACTCGAGCGACTTCAGCGCCCGGTACTGCTCAGGAATCTGCGCCCAAATGAACATTGTTGCCTTGGGGCTCGCCACCGGCCAGCCCAGCTTGTTCAGCCCCTCCACCAGCACATCGCGCCGCTTGCGATAGGTCTCGCAGATCTCCAGCACGCACTCCTGCGGGCCTTCAAGAGCGGCGATCGAGGCCACCTGAATAGGCGTGAAGGTCCCGTAGTCGAAGTAGCTCTTGAGGCGGGCCAGTGCGGCAACCAGCTTCTGATTGCCCACCATGAAGCCGATGCGCCAGCCGGGCATATTGTAACTCTTGGACATGGTGAAGAACTCGACGGCGACGTCCTTTGCGCCGGGGACCTCGAGGACGCTGGGCGGCTTATAGCCGTCAAAGGCGATGTCGGCGTAGGCCAGATCCTGAATCAGATAGAAGCCGTATTCGCGCGCCATCTCGACGAGCCGGGCTAGGAAGGGCAGGTCAACACACTCTGTTGTCGGATTCGACGGGAAGTTGACGATGAGCGCCTTGGGGCGTGGGACCATGCGCGGGATCAACTCTTCCAGTTGCGCCAGGAACTGTTCGCGGTCGTGCACCGGCACGCTGACCACGTGCGCGCCGGCGATCACCGGCCCGTAGATATGAATCGGGTAGCTGGGATTGGGCACGACGACCGTGTCGCGCGAATCGAGAATCGCCAGGCAGAGGTGCGCGATGCCCTCCTTGGAGCCGATGGTGACGATGGCCTCGCTCTCCGGGTCAAGATCGACGTCGTAGCGGGTCTTGTACCAGTTGCAGATGGCCTTGCGCAGGCGCGGAATGCCGCGCGAGACCGAGTAGCGGTGGGTCTGCGGCTTGAGCGCGGCTTCCACCAGCTTGTCCACGATGTGCTTGGGCGTGGCGCCGTCTGGGTTGCCCATGCCGAAGTCGATGATGTCCTCGCCACGATGGCGGGCGGCCTTCTTCATGGCGTCGGTGATGTTGAAGACGTAAGGAGGCAGGCGTTGGATGCGGCTGAATTCTTCCATGATGACTCCAGTGTAAAGCCATTGGCCAGTGATCGGCAGTCAGTAGTCCGCTTTTCAGAGTGCTGTCGATGGCGAACGAGTGAATTCGCATACCGAGAACAGACGTTCTCCGGCAACGACGATCTGAAAAACAAAGATTTAGGATGAGGTGAAACAGTGCTTAGGCGGCCGCAGCCGCTGCGCTTGCGATGGCGGGATGGAGGAAGGTGTGACGCATGAAATTGATTATAGCCCAACTGTCATCCAGAATTTTGAATGAAGTGAGAAGGGCTGAGGAAAGGGGTCAGACGGCGTCAAGTTTGATTGGCTGCGCAGGACGCAGGAAACTCTGAATGAAGAACCAGATCAGTTCGAAGAGGATTGGCCAGACGATAGCGAGCGAAACGAGCCAGCCCGATCGTGACCCCAGCGTTCCGGTGGCTTCGCTATAAACAATCAGACACAACTCCGCATTGGCTAGATACGCAGTTTCCAGACCGATCAGACAGGCCCTGGTCGGGGAGAAGCGGCGGCGGCGTGCGACCAGAATCACCGCGCTGGCGACCACGATGCCGAAGCCGAGACTCAAGATCGAGAAGCTCTGCCAATTGCTGGTGCCCGCCAGATGGAGCAGAAAAGGCGTCTGCACGGCCAGCGTGCCGGCGAGCGAAAGGCCGGCAACGCTCCATACAAGCCGGCGTTCCATTCGAGTCAAGAGCCTGTCGGAAAAGAGCGCGCGCAAACGGAGCCAGATCATGGGAAAGGCGAGAAAGAAAGGAGCACCCGCAAGAAAGTGCCACCAGTTGCCCTGATTGCCAGGAACCCTGAGCATCACGGCATCCAAGGGAGATGTATCGAAGGCAAAGGGAAGGAATACAACAGCTCCAGCCAGCAGCCAAATCAAGAGCGCGATCGCGTTGCACCATGCGGAAGCCCGCTCATCTTCCGGACAGACTGTTCCTTTGACCTTTCCGACGCTCGAAGCATTGCCCATGTTGACTCCCTGATCTCGGTACGAAGAGCGAGATGCGATGGTTCCTTCAGCTTGCCGATGCGCGGGCAGCGCCAATCTTGGTCAATCGTTTGTCGATTTCGAAGGCGTCCCCGGAGCAAGGGGTTTGTCAAGAGGGCGATGGGAATGCCTGCGCAAGGAGCGAAAAAGCGGCCTTTTTGCCCCCCAAACGGCCACTTTGGGGCGGAGAACAGGCTGTTTTTCGGGGTTAAAGTTTACTGGATAATTAACAGAAAGAAAAATTAACTGATTGATACCATGCGTCTTACGAGAAAAACTACGCAAAATACCGGGGGATTTCCACAGGGGGGGGTGGGGGGTAAGGCCGAAGACAGGGACCAAGGGACTAAGGGACTGAGGGACTGAGGGACAAAGGGACTGAGGGAGGGCGCGGCTGGATAGAGTGTTCATGGATTGATTGTGCGCGCAGCGAGGGAAATGATCTGCAAGGCACCTGCGGTGGGGGGACTGGCCGTCCAGGCGGTGGCGGGACGCACAGGGGTTTGTGGTATTCCAGGCGCCCAAATGCGAGGGCACTCCACCCCACGGACGAAGACCTGTCCGTGGGGACCCGGACCGGGGGCACCCATTCTTGAGGGATTAAGATCTGTGCCACCTGCCACGCGCCTGACGTGGACCTGGAGGTCCACGCGACAGCCGGTCTGGAGACCGGCGCTACCTTATCGTGCAGGAGACCGGCGCTGCTTTATCGCGCAGGAGACCGGCGCTACCTTATCGTGCAGGAGAGCGGCGCTACCTTATCGTGCAGGAGACCGGCGCTACCTTATCGTGCAGGAGAGCGGCGCTACCTTATCGTGCAGGATACCGGCGCTACCTTATCGTGCAGGATACCGGCGCTACCTTATCGTGCAGGATACCGGCGCTACCTTATCGTGCAGGAGACCGGCGCTACCTTTGTCGGGCAGGATGTGGATGTGGACACCTGCGAGCTTGGGGTTCGAGGTCTCCCACCCATCTGCAGAAAGCGCGGATGGGGCACCTGGGTGCATGGATTCCCCGGTCCCCAAGAGCGAGGGAACACCACCCCACGGACGAAGACCTGTTCGAGGGGACCCTGGAACTTGGGGACCCGCGTCGAGTTTGGTTCATCGTTTCCCCATGTCTCAGAATCGAGACCTGGGGCACCACAAACTTCAGGGGTGAGCGGTTAGGGGCTGTTCACGCCGCTTGGGGTAGTGTGAGCAGGCCCTAGTTATTTGCCCGCTGTGCCGTTAGCATGGAGTCCAGGATCTGCTCCGAGACCTCCTTGACCGCGCCCGGCGAATGCGACAAGAAGAGCGTGTTGGTCTTGTCGCTCTCGCCGATGGACTTGAGCGTGTCAAAGTACTGCGTGACCATCACCAACTGCATCACGTCCTTCGACGACGCGCCATCGACCACCTTCTGGAATTGCTCGATGGAGACTTGCAGGCCTTCGATGATCGCCTTGCGCTGATTGGCGATGCCCTGGCCCTGCAGCGCCTTGCTCTCGGCCTCGGCCTCGGCCTTCTTGACGACGAGAATCTTTTCCGCTTCGCCGCGGGCGTTGGCGGCCACCTGCTCGCGCTGCGCCGCGTTGATGTCGTTCATCGCCGACTTGACCTTCTGGTCGGGCACGATGTCGGTGACCAGCACGTTGACGATCTCGAAGCCGAAGGTGGCCATGTCGGCGTCGAGTTCCTGCTTGACGGCGGCGGCGATCGACGACTGCGAGGCGAAGACCTCGTCGAGCGTCATGCCGGGCACGTGTCCGAGGATCACCTGCTCGACATAGCTTTTGATCTGCGCCGTCGGGTCGGAGAGCTTGTAGTAGGCGTCGTAGACCTTCTCCGGGCGCACGCGATTCTGCACCGAGATGGGGATGGTGACGAAGACGTTGTCCTTGGTTTTGGTCTCCATGGTGAGCGAGATCTGGTTGACGCGCAGACTGACGATGCCGGCCACGCTGTCAAAGAAGGGCCGCTTCCAGTTCAGGCCGGGATCGGCGACACGCAGAAACTTGCCGAAGCGGGTGATGATGGCCACCTCGGCCGTGTTCACGGTGAAGAAGCTGCTGAGCAAAATGATGAGAACGATGAGAGCCAAAACTCCCACGAGGATCAGGAACATCGGGTCCATTGAAAGCCTCCGTTGCCGGTTTTTTCCGAGCAACCGAGGATTATACGCGAGCGCAGTTGAGATGCGATGTGCGCCGTATCGGGCCTCAGGAATCCGAAACGCCGTTTGCATCCTGGCGGACGGTTCATGGAGCGAACTTCCGCAGTCAGGCTTTGCCGGGCGCCAAAAATTTACAAAAAAGTTCTTGCGCGTGGGCTGATAAATAGGATACAAATGGTCTAGTTGGCGGCAATATGTGACGTAGATCACATTATGTCTTCCCTTTTTCTCTTGATCCGGCGCGGCATCTCTCTGATACGCCGGGGGCTCAATTGGCTTGTTGAGCAGGCAGGAGCCTGCTGTCTTTGGATGCCGGGGCCGGTCCCGGCCTTTGCGGAGTTTGACGCATATGTAGCCCTTTACAGTTTCACGCAACGCTACCTTCCCTGGAGGAATGATGTCTTCTCTCAAATGTCTTGGTGTCCTAGCGACAGTTTTGTGCACAGCTTCGATGGCCTTGGCCGCGCCTGTATCAACCAATATTTCAGCCTGTGTGAATACATCGACCGGCGCGGTGCGCATCGTAAGTTCCACCTCGCAGTGCGTTGCCGGTGAAGTGGGCACAAGCTGGGCGGTCGTCGGCGCGACGGGCGCAACCGGGGCGCAGGGACCGGCGGGACCGCAGGGTCCGGCTGGAGCGGCGGGTGCACAAGGGCCAGCCGGCCCGCAAGGCCCGGTTGGGAATACAGGAGCGGCGGGCGCAACCGGGGCAACGGGTGCACAAGGTCCTATCGGGTTGACCGGGGCAGCGGGCGCAACAGGCGCGCAGGGACCGGCGGGACCGCAGGGTCCGGCAGGAGCGACGGGCCCGCAAGGCCCGGTCGGGAATACAGGCCCAGCCGGAGCGACGGGAGTTACTGGCGCAACCGGGGCATCCGGCCCCGCTGGCT
>Ga0302140_10012238_pt1 | contig 10527 bp, 7 predicted proteins | sample I_Bog_E1_1_FD_202095 | JGI IMG/M metagenome (GOLD analysis project Ga0302140, IMG submission 202095) | Peat permafrost microbial communities from Stordalen Mire near Abisko, Sweden - I_Bog_E1_1 | ecosystem: Environmental > Terrestrial > Soil > Wetlands > Peat | place: Sweden: Abisko, Stordalen...
TGTGCGAGCAAATTAACACTGTCAGAAGCCAAATTCAGACAGGCTCGGGATTTTTCTGCAGCTCGGATGTCAAGGAAATTCCAAATGCGTTTGCCCTGGCTTGTCACTGCGCCGCAGAGAGTAGCAGTTCGCCTTGCCGCGTGTGGTCCTGCTGGTAGACAAGCCGGCCATCGACCACCTTGGCGAATGCCAGTACGGCACGCTCGGCGCCCTCGCCCACAATCCGCCACGAGCCGTTGTCATTGACAATCGACATCCTGCTTCGCGCCCGCCACCAGCTGTCGATCTCAGAGGGAAGTGCAAACCAGAGTGCCTCCCGCCTGCCTGCTTCGACCAACATGGCGAGCAAGTCTTTATAGACCGCCTGAGTTCCGGGCTCGATGATGTAGTCGGGATGAACAATGAAACTCGCCAAGCCGTTCCTGGCAAGAATCATTTCGAACTGGACCCTCCACAGGTCGATGGAGCGCTCATTCAGGATGTGAAACAGCGAATAGTCCTGGATGGTCGTGAGCGGGAGTTCGAGGATTTCTCCGATAAAGTAGGGAAAAACAGTGCAGCATCCGCCGCGCTGCGGGTCAAGATTGGCAACATTCGGGATCGACATGTCGAATGAGAAATCGAGTTCCTCATACCACTCCGGGTTGCGATAGAGTACCGCCGATCGAAAGCCTCTTGCCCCGTACTCCCGGCCATAGCGATTGATAAAGGCGGCGCGGCGCTGGAACTTTTCCCGCTCATCGAACAAGCGGCCATCGTGGTTCAGGTCCTGTACGCAGACTTCACAACCGCGATCCCGCAACCGGCTCAGGAATTCAGGCGTGACCGTGTATTGCCCTTCGGGAACGATCTGATAGGACGCCTTGATTCCGAAAGAGTCGTCGATGTCGAGCAATTGCGCGCAGAAGTCGCGCCCCGCAATTCCTTCTACATCGTGTGTTATCGAGATGCAGCCGGTTGCGCCATCGGGCCAGAACCATATGAATGGAATGCCGTCAGCAGCGTTGGCCTGCAACGAGAGCGACAGGAGCTTCTCGCAAATCCTCTCGACAGTCGTGTCGACGGGCCATTGGGGAAATTGCCTCTTCTGCCAATTGGCCGCTCTGAGCTTCTGAATGGTCTTACGCAGTGAACGGTTCGTGAGGGGACGGAGCCAGTAGTAGATGCCCTTCAGCGCTTTCTCGAACTTACCCAATCGGCTGCTGGGATAGCGCTCCAGCCGGAGATTGTCGATCACCTCGTTCGGGTCAAACGGAAGCACAAGCTGCTCCCCGTCCACCGAGACCATCGGGAGCGTATCGCGGAGAAGAGAACCTGGCTGCGTTTGATGAGCACCCTTTACGGTGCGGCCGTAACACGTCGTGTCGGCGCCAAATTGGAAGTATCCTGGGTCCGGAGATCGTTCTTTGCTGAGGCGAAAATCGAGGAATCCCTGGGGACAGCGATAGCGATCGAGCATGGCTTGAACGGTCGAAGTTTCTTTGTCTGCGGCGGTTAGCGACATTTCCTGCGATTCTACGCGGTGTCCTGACCCCGCGCCATCCCACATTTGCGTAAGCCACAGCACATCCGTAACGATCAAACATTAGCCGATATGGCGATAAAGCAGCCGGCCTGCCCGGGATGAGAGTGCGTCCGGCAAAACCGAAAATAGTCGCCGAGCCACAGGCAGGTCTGCCGCCGCCGCCCACTTCTTCTTACTTTCTGGATGCCGAAAATATGTGAGCCGCCTGCGGGTGGTCCCAAACTGGTCTTTAAACTTGAGCAGGCCTTTGTTTTCCAGATCGGTACGGCCAAAATCGATCTGTTCCGCACCTGCAATCTTGCTCTCCTCGATCAGCTTCCAAAACAGAAACGGCATACCCGCAAGAGGATGGAATTTCTCATCGGAGCAGCCATACTTGTACACCACTGTGCCCCGGTGACGCAGCGTGAGAATGGCGGCGATGGGAATGCCGTCTTTGCGTGCCACCCTGATATCCAAGCTGGGATTCATGCAGGCAACCAGGTTCTGGAACCAGGCGAGGGGCTGCGGGAGAAGCCGATGACGCCTCCTGGTGATCATGAGCAGCCGGTAGAAGTCCTTGAGAAGCTCCTCGGAGCAGCCGCTCTCATACGAAAGATGTGCGCGCTCGGCTCGCCGGATGCGTCGCTGGACGCTGTTCTTGTCTAAATTGCGGAGGATTTGGTCGAGGGAGGGCGTCAGGTCAAGTGTATGAAACCAAAAGGACTGGCTCGTGGTCAAAGGACAATCCAAGTCCATCGGCCAGGAAAGCGGGCGAAGTTCAATGTATTTCCAGTTGTGCTGACGGAACTCCGTTCGCATCCATTCAGCCAATTCGCAAGAGTCCCAAGTTTCATTCAGCAGGGGCTCGCAGTGGTCTGCGAATGGCAATGAAACAAGCCGGTTTCCTGTGATCCAGCTCCTGATCTCGCAGAATGCGATCCCGTTCGACAAGCGCGTCCCGGGTGGTGAGCTGGTCAGCACTATGGGGCGATAGCCGTAGGTCCCAGCCAAGGCCTTGAGCCAACCTCTGCGATGAAAGACAGACGCGCTGGGGTGGGAAGCAACCAAATCATCCCAACGGCTGTCCGACATCGGGTCTAGAGTGTAGAGCTGCATTGAAGGCTGGGCTTTCGGGAGTCTTGAGGCGATGGGGTTTCCGGTATGAGGCGGTGGTTCTTGCCAATGCAACAGAGTTAACGGTCTGTTGCTCGCGGGCAGATGTGCCACGGAGTGGGGTGCGAGCTTTCCGCAACGGCGTGCCACCCCGGAAAGTCTACTTCCGGTCTCGCGCCTTGCCGGGCCGTTTTCGCGGAATCAAGACTCCTTTCATCTCATCTTAATTTACGCTCGGATGGATAGAGGAATCAGATGTGCCGCGCCGGTTACGCTCAATTTTGTGCGGCGCGCTCCAATGGCGGGATTGAATTGCCCCAAGTCAGTTCCCGGCGCAGTTCCTGGCCATCTCAACCGGTTTTCGTGAGGGAGTTCAGGAAGATTCTGGCCCAAACAACAATCCGGACCCGGCGCTGTTTGTGCCGGGTCCGGATCGTCAACTGAGAGGATGAGGAGAGGAGCTCAGGCCGTTACGCGACTCCTGAGCTGGTCGCGAGACTTGATGAACATAGCTCCGAAACAAGAGATTCCGGCGAGCAGGAGGAACATCAAGGCTGCGCCGCCCTCCGGCACGTTCAGATTCTCCGTCCACATTTCCTGCGGTTCCCCGGGTCCCAGCGGGGTGGGCGTCAGGATCCAAAGGTTTGTCAACGTTGCCAAGTACGCCTGGGCCGCGGCAGAGTTGCCGTTAAACGCCAACTCCACGGCCGCAACTAGGTTTTTTGCGGCTTGGTCGAGGCCTTGGAGGCTGTTAGGTTTGCCGCCCAGCGTGATGTCCCAGATTGCCGAGGAAATATCTGCTTGTGAATACTGGACGCTATTATAGGTGCCGTTGCCGAACATCATGCTTACCAGAGTGGCAACTTCCGCATATCCTGTAATCCCGATGGTGTTGCCAAACAGGGTTTCTCCAATGTTGCTTGAGGTCAAGCTCGATGCCTCATATGCATGGGCGTTCCAGGTTTCGCCGTTCGTGATGTTGTCATTGAAATCGTCGCAGATGATTCCCGGCGAACTGGCTCCATTGATCGTACCGGTGTAGATGCCGGCGCCATAATCTCCGCCCATGTTGCCCCAAGTGGTGGTATAGCCCCCTGTGAAGTCAACCGAGACCACGGTCTGACCTATGGCAGGCAACCCAAAACAGAGAAGCATCGCTGCCCCAATTGCTGCCAATCTTCCAACATTGATTTTCATCGTTTCCCCTCCGTTTATTTATTTGCAGACTTTGGTCATCATTGAGCCCACGAGTACACTCCGGGCTGCTGTAGATTGATCCTATCGCGATGCCTTGGAGGACTGTCAAGCATGAAATTCCACTGCAACCTGCTGCAAACATTACGTATGGCGGTTACCTTCTGCACTTTCTCCGCGGGATGGTAACATTTAGGGATTTCCGGGGTGTTCTCGATCGCATCCGACTCAAAAAGGCCGCGCATTCCCGATCTCGTGCTCGGACAGGATTTCCGCGGAGAGGACGCCCAGGCCGCCGGCGAACGCTCTGATAATGCAGGACTTCGCTAGTAAGGTTGGCTGAACTTAGAATCTATCCGATCACCGGCTTCGAGAAGGGCCGGTTGGGGTGGCGAATCCGCGGGGGCCCACCCATTCGTAAAGAGCGAGAATGGGTGGGGCACGGAGCGTTTGTCGTGAGTTGACCGTAGACATATTCCAGTTCTTGGACAGGTTCATGAGACGGGCGGCCGGCATCCCGGCCTTTCGTTGCGCTGAGAATCCCGCTGACACTATAGAATGCATAGAGTTAGCGGGTGAGCACACATGGGCGTGCAAGGGGAGGCTTCGAGGTGAAACCAATGTTCAACGGGCGCCCTATCCTGGCCGTGAGCCTGTTGGCCACGCTTCTTTCGTCCTGTTCGCTCGATCCTAACGTGCGCAAGCAGAAATACTTCGAGAGCGGGCAGCGCTACTTTGAAAAAGGGCAATATCAGGAAGCGGCGATCGAGTTCACCAATGCCGTCAAGATCGATCCCGGCTACGCCGACGCCCACTTCCAGCTTGGGGAAAGCTACCTGCGCCTGCAGCAGCGTGATCGTGCCTACCAGGAACTCAACCGAACCGTCGAACTGCGCCCCGAGGATACTCAGGCTCGAATCGAGATGACAAACCTGCTGATCCAGGCTCGCAGCTTTCAGGAGGCACAGGAACAAACGGATAGCTTGTTAAAGAAGCGGCCCGACGATCCAGGCGTTCACGCGCTGGCTTCCAGCCTGCTGGCCGCGCAGGACAAGATTCCCGACGCAATTACGGAACTGCAAAAGACAATCGCTCTTGCGCCAGGCCGCTGGGAAACCTATCTGAGCATGGCGCTGCTGCAACTGAAGAACCACGACCTGGTTGCGGCGGAATCCGACTTCAAGAAGGTCATCGAACTGAACCCGAAGGCGATGCAACCGCGGCTGGTGCTGGGCAACTTCTATCAAGCGCAAAAGCGGCTGGATGAAGCGGAGAAGCAGTACCGCGATGCCCAGGCCCTGGACCCGAACACGATGGAGCCACGCAAGGCCCTGGCGAGTTTGTACTTTGCCGAGGGCAGGAAGGCCGATGCGGAGGCGGTGCTGGAGCAAGCCAAGAGCGACATGCCGCACAACCCGGACAGCTTTCTGGCGCTGAGCGACTTCTACTTCAAAACCGGTAACCTGGACAAATCGATCGCAGAATACAAAGCGCTCTATGAGGAACGGCCGAAGGGCTTGCAGGTAAAGGAAAAATACATTCAGCTTCTGATTCAGGGAAAGCGATACGACGAGGCGCGCAGCCTGGACGATGAAATCCTGAAGAGCAACCCCAAGGACGACGCAGCGCTGGTTAGCCGAAGCCAGATGCAGATCTCGAGCGGAGACGTGGGCGAGGCTGCCCAAACGCTACAGGCGGTGGTGAAGGATGCGCCCAACAACATTGAGGCGCATTACGCTTTGGGAGTGGCCCTGCAAAAGCAGGGAAACCTGGAGCGGGCCGTGGGGGAATGGCGCGAGGCTTTGCGCCTGAATCCCGATTATCTGGATGCCCAGCGCTCGATCGCCGATGCGGCGATGCTTCAGGGGGACATGAATACCCTGGAGGACGCCGCCAACCAGATGATCAGGTTGCAGCCCGGGTCCGCGGATGGCTATGCGTTGCGGGCGCTGGCCAACACCAATCGCAAGCGCTATGGCGAGGCTGAGCAGGATGTTCGCAGGGCGATCGAAGCGGCCCCGCAGAGTGCGTATGGGTACGTGCAGATGGGAAACCTCAGACTGGCTCAGAAGCAGTATGCGGATGCCGCCAAAGCCTTCCAGGATGCACTGGACCGGAACGCGAATTCCATGGACGCTTTGCGCGGCATGGTGAACTCATCTATGGCGGAGAAGCAAGTCGATAAAGCCATCTCCATCGTGAATGGACAAATCGCCAAAGCGCCCAACAACAGCAACTTTTACAATTTGCTCGGCGCCGTGCTCTTTTATGGCAAGAGAGATCTCAGCGGAGCTGAAGCCGCGTTGGAGAAATCCGCTGCGCTCGACAGCCACAATTACGATGCCTTGATCCAGTTATGCCAAGTACGCGCCGCAAAGGGAGAAACCGATCGGGCCATCTCTACTGGAGAGCAATCGCTCAATGAGAACCCGCGCCAGCCGAACCTCCTGGTCCTGTTGGGAAACTTGTATGAGTCCAAGTCGGATTGGAAAAAAGCGGAAGACGCCTATCAGAACGCGTTGGCGGTCAATTCACAGAATCCTGTTGCATCCAATGGCCTTGCGCGCGCGATGCTGCAATCAAACGGAAACCTTGACGTCGCGTTAACCCTGGCGCAGGCCGCACGCAGGGGACTGCCGGATTCTCCAGCCGCAGTCGACACAATGGGATGGATCTACTACCGGCAAGGGGCTTACGCGCTGGCCATCACCAATCTTCAGGAAGCACTCAAGCTGCAAGACAAGAACAAGCTGCCGGACAATCCCGATATTCACTATCACCTGGGAATGGCGTACGAAAAAGCAGCGCAGCCGGCACTGGCGCGGCAACAATTCGAACTTACTCTGAAGATCAATCCAAACTACCGCGACGCAGCCGAAATCAAGTCGGAACTGGCCCACCTGAAGACGTAGGGAGTGGCACGATCGAAACTCCCGATGGGCCGGCGGGCAAAGGCTAAGACACTGGCCAGCTCACTCGTTCGTGCCGGTCTTAGATAGAAACCGATGGGATCGCGTAATTCACAGCTACCTGCACTTTTCTAAAGTCATCGTTCCCATCGAGCATCGATGCAATCTCCCTGCCAATCACCAGGGAAGCTGTAGCCGCGGGTGAGGGCACGTTGCAGACGTGGAGGATTCGATCCTGACAAACAAAACTAAAATCGTCCAACAGTTTTCCGGATCGATCCAACGCCTGAGCACGCACGCCTGAGCCTCCGGGCTGAAGGTCCTGCTCCTGAAGAGCGGGCAGCAGTTTTTGCAGCGCCCGCGTAAAGGCACGCTTGCTCCAGGAGCGATAAATTTCTCCCATCCCGCTTTTCCAGTTGTGGGAGGCCATGGTCCAGAAGCCAGGGAAGAGGGCCGTGGACAGGGTGTCGGCGATGTTAAAGGACGTCCGGGTGTAGCCTTCGCGCTTGAACGATAGAACTGCGTTGGGGCCGGCTTCGACGCCTCCGTGGATGCGCCTGGTGAAGTGAACACCCAGGAATGGAAAGCGGGGATCGGCTACGGGATAGATGAGGCCCTTGATGAGATGGTGGCTGGAGGGCACGAGTTCATAGTATTCGCCGCGGAACGGCACGATGCGCAGGCCGAGACTGGCGCCGGCCATCCTGGCGACCAGGTCGCTCTGCAGCCCGGCGCAATTGACGACGAAGCGCGCATGAACGGCGCCGGAGGCAGTCTCCAGCACAATCGCGCCGGCTTCACGCACGATGCGTTCGACGCCGGAACTGGTGAGGACCGCGCCGCCGCCCTGCTCGATGAGCTCCGCATACTTCGCTGAGACCATTTTGAAATCCGTAATGCCAGTGGTGGGCACGTGGATTCCGCGTATGCCCGATGCGTGCGGCTCGATTTCACGGATCTGGGCAGCGTCCAGCTCGCGAAGGCCAGACACGCCATTGGCGCGCCCGCGGCGCAGAAGCTCTTGAAGGCCCGCCATCTCGCTTTCTTCGGTGGCGACGATGATCTTGCCGCAAATCTCGTGTGGAATCGCGTGCTCTTCGCAGAATTGAACCATGGCCGCCCTGCCCTCGACACAAAGCCGAGCCTTGAGCGAGCCGGGCTTGTAATACAAGCCCGAGTGCATGACACCGCTGTTGTGTCCAGTCTGGTGAGAGGCCACCTGGCTTTCTTTGTCGAGAGCGATAACCTTCAAGCCCGGATTCTTACGAATAAGCTGCAACCCGACGGCGAGCCCGACGATTCCAGATCCTATTATGGCGACATCACAATGTCTTTCCTTCATTGTGCGCACAAGACTTTCTGCGTCGCTACGACGCTGGTACCTCCACGTTAGCGCGAGCATTCAGATAACTCTTCAGCCCTTCGCGCCAATCGGTGAATACGTTCAACCCAGTTGATTTCAGAGCGCGATTCTCCAGGACGGAGTATTTCGGACGCGGGACTTTTGCTGGGAACTCCCCAGGGCGAGCCTTTTCCAGGCGAATTTTCGTGTCTGTGGCACGAAAGATCTCGCTGGCAAACTCGTACCAGGAACAACTGCCCTCGGCGGTTCCGTGATAGAGGCCGTAGTGACTCGAGCGACTCAGCGCAACGAGCTGTGCGGCGATCTGCACGGTCGGCGTCGGAGTGACAAACTCGTCGTCAACGACCCGCAACTCGTCGCGCTCCCGAGATAACTTCAGCATCAGCTCAACGAAGTTCAGCCCGCCCTTGGCACGGCAAGGCTGCAAACCGTAAATGGCGGAAACGCGAAGCACGAAGTGCTTCGCGGCGAGTGCGGAAGTAAAATGCTCGCCTGCAAGCTTGGTAATCCCATAGGCGTTCAGGGGAGATGCAACATCGGTTTCGAGGTAGGGAGCGCCCTTGGTGCCGTCAAAGACGTAATCCGTGCTGACGTATGACACCGTCGAACCCGCGCGTTGTGCCCACTCGGCAACATGCTTCGCCCCGAGCGCATTGGTCTGGAAGGCGGCAACGGGATCGGCCTCGCATTTCTCCACATGGTGCATGGCGGCGGTGTTCACGATGAACTCCGGCATGGAGGCCGATAATGCCGCGTCGACCGAGGAAGCCGAAGTCAACTCCAGATCGGAATGAGTGAGGGCGACAACCTCATCGCCGTTCCGTTTGAAGGCCGCGCACACATCGCTGCCAAGCTGGCCGTTGGCTCCCAGGACAGCGACCTTCATCGGGCGCCTTCGCCGGCATCGGACATGGCATAGACGTGAGACGGCGCCTTGGCTTCGAGCTTCTTGAAGACATTAATGTTGTAGTACTGGGGGTTGTCCCAGTCGCTACATTTGTCCATGTTGTTGATCAGGTTGCGAACGATGGATTTAACGCTGTTATGCGGGTGGAAGCTAAGAATCGTATTGGCCCGCTCGATGGAGACTTTGTAGTTCCGCGCGTCTTTGATGTGCCTTATGTCCAGCGCAATCTTGTTGCCAAGCTCTTCTTCCATTGCGATCTTCACCAGGTCGGCTACTTCGCCCACGGTGTGATTGCCCGAGGCGACATTAAAGATTCCGCTCAGGGAGTCATTGGCCTCGACGGCGCGTGTGTAGGCCATGGCAGCATCTTCAATGCCGAGGAATGGCCGCCATATCGCGGGATCGTTGACGTGAATCACGCCTTCCTTCATGGCGCACTTGAACATGGTGTTGACGATGAGGTCAAAACGCATGCGTGGGCTGTATCCGGAGACGGTGCCCTTGCGCAATGCGATGACCGAGAAATCCGAATCGACCATCTGCATGACGGCGCGCTCACCCTGAAGCTTGGAGATGCCGTAGGGGTAGGAAGAATTGACGGGACAAGTCTCATCGAAGAGCTCGTTCTCAGTGTACCCGTACACCGAGCAGGAGCTTGCATAGATGTACCGTTTCACCTTCGCCTTCTTGGCAATGTAAGCCAGGTATGCCGGCGCCGATGCATTGAAGATGAAGTTTTTGGCGGGTGAAAAATCTGCCATTGGGTCGTTCGACAAGCCGGCCAGGAAAATAACCTGATCGTAGCCGTTAAGATCGGAGACCTGCAAATCGAAGATGTCCTTCTCCAGAATGCCGGCTTCGCTCGGCAGCTTATTGCCAAACCAGAACAAGTCGACAACGTCGATCTTGTACCCGCGATCGAGAAGATGTGGAATCAATGCGGAACCGACGTAGCCGGCGCCGCCAGCGATTAGAATGCGCATGTTACTTTGCTCCTGCGGCAAATGCCGACTTGGATTGATAGACGATGTTATCCGAGAGAGGAGATTCCAGCCACGCCTGCAACGATTGCGCCCTGGCATCCTTGTCAGAGACGGTGACATCCTCGATCGGCCACTCGATGCCGATTGCGGGATCCTTGTAGTAGATCCCGGATTCAGCACCCGAATTGTAGGTGCCCGTGCACTTGTATTGCACCTCGCACTCGCCGGTAAGGGCGCAGAATCCGCGTGCAAAGCCATACGGCGCGTACACCTGCTTTTTGTTGTCCGCGGAGGCTTCAATACCGAACCATTGACCGAGCATCGGCGAACCTTTACGAATGTCGACTGCAACCAGGAATGCAGCGCCGCGAGTTACGCGCATGAGTTTACTCATGGGCGGATCCCACTGGAAGTGGAGGCCACGCAGCACCCCCTTCGCTGAACGTGAGTGATTGTCCTGCACCCACTCGGTTGGTAACCCCAGGTCGCGGAAGTTGTCGTTGCGGTAGGTCTCCATGAAAAAGCCGCGGTTGTCACCGAGAACCTTTGGC
>Ga0302140_10012239_pt1 | contig 10525 bp, 10 predicted proteins | sample I_Bog_E1_1_FD_202095 | JGI IMG/M metagenome (GOLD analysis project Ga0302140, IMG submission 202095) | Peat permafrost microbial communities from Stordalen Mire near Abisko, Sweden - I_Bog_E1_1 | ecosystem: Environmental > Terrestrial > Soil > Wetlands > Peat | place: Sweden: Abisko, Stordalen...
ATGCCCAACCTTTCCATATCCCAGATACTTCATTATATATTGTGAATTTTGCTAAATTAGGTAACATTTCCGCAGATTTTCGAGGGACTGTGCAATCTACACCATTGAATAATATGCATATAGAGGATTCATTTTCGGTGTCATTCTCTTGTGACAAATTTGTTTCGTTTAGATATGTTTCTGTTGTTGAATGTGACATTTCATTCATTTCATTACTTAATTCAGAGATTTTTGGGATCAATATTCCTCCCGGATGTTGGTCTGAAATATTTTCAACATTTTTATCATCCTCTTGAAAAATTGATATTTTTTTCTCAACATTTGGAAAATTAAGATTATCATCCGATTGGGATCTATCATTATCATTATAGTTGTCTCCATTTTCCTTTTTTATATTAATATTTAATGGAGTTCAGATAAACAAAGTACATTCAAAAAATTAAATTTTATATGATCTCTTTTTCGAAAGGTCTGATCTAAGGTGATGCTGATTGATAACTTGAAAAGGATGCAAATGAATAAAACGAAAAATAATTGATGAAAATAAAGCTTCATTTATTAAAATTTTTTATTTTAAAAAGTCAAAAACCTTTATTTGGAACTTTGAAAACCAAGTGATTTTGACTTGATAATTCAACCCAATTTAACAAATTTTTTTTTATTCTTTAAATTATCATGAATACAATAGTTTGTTGAAAAGTTGATCAATGTCCAAAGCTGTATTTTTTTAGAAATTAAACCTGAAATTTTATTAATGAAAAATTTTATTGAGAAAATATTTATTTAGAAAAAATCCAAATAAAAAATAGCACTGTGATTTTGACTTTGCTAATTCATCCAAAATATCAAAATTGTTTTCCTCTTGTTTAAAATTATTATTTTCATATTTCCCGAAATATTGCTTTTTATAGAGATTAGCTTTATTTTTTCAGCATAAATTTATTTCCTCAAAAAATCACAAATTATAACAATGAAGATGGAACAATCTAATAATGCAGTAGCCTTATTAGCTCCTTTACCAACATCATCAACAACTGAATGCTTTCTTCCAGTTACCGATTCAGATTGTTATAAAAATGATTTAATATCAACATTGCCCCGTCTTTTCTTGTTGGAATTTTTAGGAACATATATAATGCTTGTTTTTGGGATGGGAAGTGTTGCTCAAGTCGTTCTAAACAAAGATAATGGTGGAAGTTTAAGTATTCACATAGCTTGGGGTTTAGGTGTTGCTTTTGGAGTTTATGTTTCTGAAGGAGGTCATTTAAACTCTGCAATAACCATCGCCAATATGATTTATAATGGATTATCAAAAAAAAGGGGCTTAGTTTATATATTTGCTCAATTTTGTGCTGGGTATTTGGCAGCAGCATCTGTTTTTGTTATATACCTTGACTCTTTGAAAAATTATAAAAGCTCTGGAGATTATATGATTGTCCCTAATACAGCTGGAATTTTTTGCACATTCCCCTTCAGTTTTTTAGATTCTACGAAAACACTTGATTTGGGGTTTTCATGTTTGTCGGAATTTTCTGCAACATTTCTTTTATACTTCTTGGTATTATCTTTCACCGATGAAAAAAAAAAGAATCCTGCTGCTAATTTGACTGGTCTTTTTATGGGTCTGATTGTTCTTGGAATTGGATGTGCGTATGGACAACAAACTGGATATGCATTAAATCCAGCAAGAGATTTCCCTCCAAGGTTATTTCTTTGGTGTGCTGGCTGGGGAAATGACCTATTTACCTATGGAAACTATTATTTTTGGGTTCCGGTGATTTTGCCGATTTTAGGAACTATTACTGCTGGAGGATTTTATGAAACTGTGGTCAGAGATAAAAATCCAGAAAAATTCAAAGTGAAGGTGTAATGGAATAAAAAATGCAGGCTTTATTAAATATAATTAACATCAAAATTTAAAATATAATGTTTCTTGTAGTAATAAATAACAATATACAAAACATCTTTTATTCTCTTTTTACTTTTCTAATTAAATCATCATTTTTTTACTAATTTTGAATTGATATATTTGTGAAGTATGTCTTTTTTATATGTTTTTTTATTATGGTTGTTTGATTTAAGATCCCCAAAGATAAAATTCAAATATTATTTGTTAAGAACATGGTTTTTTTTTTATAAAAAATAATTAAAAAATATACTAAAAATGTCATCTGCCTCTCTTTTATTCAAAGGTTTCATGGGGATAAACATTCTTTCTGTAGGAATGGCTTTGAAAGAATTTGTCTTTGATATAAGTTCAAACATTAGTTAACACTTATTAAGTTTCAAATTTTTCTTAAGAGACTGTTCAAAATAATGAATTGGAACCCAGCCTTATGAAAAATGATATTGTGATCATTTCAAAAATCTATGATCCCAAAAAAATTAAAAACAACTTTGTTTTTATTAGAAATCCATATAATAACAGCAGTCGTTTCTCTTACGTTGTGGGAGGCGAGGGTGACTGGATTCAACATCGAAATTTAAATACTTTGATTCGAGTTCCAAATGGTCATGTTTGGAATGAACCTGGGGTTTTAATCAATGAAACCGAAAAAATTAGGAATTCTGGAATCAATCCATCCATAAACTTTATAGTAAATAAAAAATGAAGAAAAAGGCTGATAATATTTTAGGATTCTCAATCTTTGATTGTGGGATATGCGAAATATATTATTTCACCTTGGAAAAGAGTTGGCGAATGTAAAGAAAAACCAAGAAAAATTGAAGGAGGAGTTGTTTTTGAAAATCCAATAGACGTTGGAATGATTACAATGTAAGATTTTGTAATGATTACAAAGCTGATGAAAAAGATTTCCTTTTGACAATTTAAAAATATTTTTCATTATAACATTCCAAATTCCTTTTTATGAAATAAAAAAAAAAAATTTATCATTTCATTACTTTTTTTAAATCGTTTTTTTTATTAATGCGAAATAGGAATAACTTTAGAGCTTTGAGATCCAGTATTTATTTTTTGGATTTTTGGCGAGCTGATCAGATCTAAACAAAAATAAGCAATAATTCTGAAACCAATTCCCAACGCCCAGAGAATGATGATTGAATCTCTCAAATTTTCCGGAAAGTCATATTCCTGCAAAGGTTGGCAAATTTCTGTTGGAGAACAATAATAATTAATGTCTTCAAATTCATTCTTCAAAAATTGTCAAATAAATAAAAGGTATGTTTTTACCATTACAGAAGCCTGAAATCCAAATTTAAACATAGAGATATATTGAATAGGATAAAAGTAATATGGGATATTATTTTGATTGACGAAAAAACCTGCAAACGCTATTAATGGAATGATTATGACAGGAATCAAATTAATAGCCATTTCGGCATGAGAGAAAACAATCGACATAATCAAACCAAAGGAAATTCCTTGAAAATAAACTCCATTTTGAATTAAAACTACAATAATAAATTATTTTATTATGTTATTTTGAAATTCAACTTAAAACAAGAATTTTCCATGGATATTGTTCATCCAACCCGATCGCATAATATACAATGGAAACCAAAAGTGTTGGGAAAATAAGTTCAAATGGAAGCGAACTAAGAGATCTTCCCCAGAAATAACTACTCGTGCGATATGTTCTGTTCAATCTTTCCCTTAAAAAGACAGGTCTTTCCATAGAAACTTATTGATAAGAAAAATATGTTGACAAGCAATTTATAAAGGTTAAAATAACATGTCATTAAAGTTCCCATGATTGAGCCAAAAGTATTATTCATTGTGATGAAAAATAAAGCACCTGCTCGATTTTGGATTCCTTGTCTAAAATTCCCCAGCTTAAAAATTTATTTTTTTAGTTTTTCCTTGTTATTTATAATTATACCCCTTCAAAAACAATGATACAAACAGCTGAGAAAATGACAACCGTTCCAAATCTTGCTTTAAGTTCCATGGGATTCCTCATTTCATTTTTAAAAGCTCTCAATAAAATAACAATAAATTCCTTCAACCAAGAACTTTGATTTAGTGTTTTATCAACTGGAATGGGCTCATTTAGAGTTGGAACAAGTTCAGAATATTCTTTGGTTGAGATATAAGTTGTAACCATCAAATCTAGTCTTTCATTGAATTGCTTATGAACGTTCTCATCAAATTCCAAATTCAAATTCTTAGTGGCCTGCATTTTTTCAACTAACAACCCTTCTGGATTCATGCATTTCATCAAAAATGTTGCTGGGTTACAAAATTCAGGACTCTTTAAATTTAGCTTGTCTCTAAAGTAATTTAATGCTTCTTTGGCTGATCCCTAAAAGTATAATTACGGTAAAACAGAGTTTTTTTCTTTTTCAAGAAACTTGATAAATTGCTTTCCCTTTCACCAATAATAAGAGCTTATCAAAATTTTCAAAAATTTCAGAAGATGGCTGATGTATAGTGCTGATGATGGTTCTTCCTTTCTGGCAAAGGGCTTTCAAAATCCCGATAATATTTAAAGAGGAAGCTGAGTCCAATCCTTAAATTTTAAATTTATTTAAAGAAATTGATGAAACAAAAATACCCGTAGTTGGCTCATCTAGGAAAATGACAGAAGGATTTGTGAGCAATTCTACTCCTATTGAAGTTCTTTTTCTTTCACCTCCCGATATCCCTCTTATCAAACTATTTCCAACCTTGGTATCAGCACAAAGTGTCAATCCAAGCAAATTGAGGTAAAAATCAACCTGATGATAAAGTTTACAATTTTTTAACGGAAATTATGAAACTTTTTCTTTTAATTGTGATTTGGACAAACCCAATCTTAATTGTGCGGAAAAACCAAATGCTTCTATTTTTTCTTTTAATTATTTGCTATAGAAATAATGACCTCGAGGGGTGAAAGTTGCAAATAAAATATCATCTTGCATGACATAGGCCATTTGATTGCTGATCGTGTCAACACTTTCACATTGATTTCCATTAATCTTCAAACAGCCTGATGTCTTTAGATTAGTGGAAAACAACCTTCCTGATAACAAGTTTAAAAGTGTTGTTTTCCCACATCCTAAAAAAAAATATATTCTGATAGAGAAAATTATTTTTTATCTTTTTAACCGGAAGGACCCAAAATTGCTGAAAAAGAACCAGGACTCGCTTTTCCTTTGACTTTTTCCAAAATCGTTTTTGTATATTTGCGAATTGTGAAAGGCCCTTTTTTTTCTTTAATTGTTGCAGTTACAGTTATGTTTTCCCAATATAATTCTATTGGGTTGATGTTTTTGTCTGGCAGTTCTATTTTGATCGTTTCAACAAAGTTATCATTAAGTTTGGCGCCTTGTTCATCGTGATTTATTGGTTTTACTTAAAAAAATGAAAAAAGAAACTAATTTAAAAAAGAAGAAATGCAAATGGAATTCAACTTTGTTTTTCAGGATCGCTCATAAAAATCAAAAGAAGAAAAGATTATAATCAAAACACATTCAAAAATTATTTTTTTTGGTTATATTATAAATAAAGAACATGAGTCTTAAAAATATTGGTTTTAATTTTCCTCATAAATTTTAACAGAGTGTTGAAAATGGTTTAATTTTCCTCAACAATTTTATTTTCTATTTTATTTATTACAAGTTTATTTTTGAGACAAAAAATTTGTTAATTTTTTTTATGAAGAAAATAATTTTGGTTTTTTTTTTATTCGGAATAAATTCTTAAGAAAAAAAAATTAAAAAGTTAGTTATCCTTGAAGGCTGGTTTTCTCTTTTCACCGAAGGCGGTCATACCTTCCTTTCTATCTTCAGTGGCGAAGGTGCTGTAGAACAATTTCTTTTCATAGTTCAATCCTTCCTTCAAGCTTAAATCGAATGATTTATTGACGCATTCTTTGGCGATTCCAACTGAAAAAAACGAAAAATATTATATTTAACGAAAGAAACTATTTATTTATAAACCTGTGAGTTTAGAGTAAGAGCTGATTTTTTTAGCGAGTGCCAAAGCCTCCTCAACGGTCTTTGCTTTATCCACAACTTTGCTGACAAGTCCATTTTTTTCAGCTTCTTGGGCATTCATGGACTTTCCAGTCAAAATGATTTCCATGGCCTTGGATTTTCCAATGGCTCTAACAAGTCTTTGAGTGCCTCCGAGTCCAGGAATGGTTCCCAAGGTGATTTCAGGTTGGCCGAATTGGGCATTGTCACCAGCGATGATGATATCGCACATCATGGCCAATTCATTACCACCACCAAAAGCGAATCCGTTGACCGCAGCAATGATTGGTTTCTGAATGGACAAGAAGTTCTCCCAAGTGGCGAAATGGTTTGAGGAAACCAAACCTTGGAAAGTGAGACTTGTCATTTCCTTGATATCAGCTCCAGCTATGGTAATTTTAGTTTAAAAAGGCTGAAAGAAAGGAAGAAATGTACCAGCAAAAGCTTTTTCAGATCCAGTGATCACAAAGGCATGAACAGAGGGATCTTTGTCCAAAGTCAAAAGCACATGGTTCAATTCTTGCATCAACCCATCGCATAAAGCGTTCAAGGCCTTTGGTCTGTGGAGTTCGATCAAAGCAACTCTGTCTTTTTGCTCATATTTGAGATATTCGAGCTTTGGGAAGCTGGCTAAACGAGGAAATAAAATTTAAGGTTGAGAAAATAGAAGAAATGTACTGGCGAAGGTTCTGTAAAAAGCATTCTTGGCGAGGAATCGAGTCGTGCGGGCGAACATTGGAATTGGAGGAGGAAGATATTTTAGTTGTTTTATTGTTTTCTTAATAAAAAATCGAAGAAAGCTAGAAGCTTAAATAGTCCAAAATAAAATTTATCTCTGAAATAAAATTTTATTTAAATTCATAAAAAGTTGTTAGTTTTTATCAGAAACTTCTAAAATAAATTTAAGACTATTTGTTCATAATCCGCATGTTGGCTTAATTTTTGCTTTGATTAAACTGAAAATAACACTAAAAATTCAAAAAATTCACACAAAGTGTTTAAATAATGAACAAAAATAAATGAATGCTATATTTTAATGAAATACATACTTCATTCAAAAAAGCAAAATAGTGATGAAATCACGAAGGAAAACTAGAACTTTAGTGAGGAAGAGTTTCAATTATCTCAAAGCATTATTTATTGTAAATTCCTTCATAAACTCTTTTAAAAAAAAATTAAAGGATTTCGAGTGTGATTATCAGCTGGACCCTTGTTATGGGAAAGAAAATTATCTTTTGGATGAATACAAAATTATAAAAAAGAAAAAAAGGTGTCTTGGAGTTAAAGCAAATTTCACTATCCCATTTGAATGCCCAACACTCTCAGAGAATAATGCTAAAGAGTAATTTTTAGTTTAAATAATCGCATAATTTTTTGTGATTTTTAGAGTCCCAACAGTAATTGTGCAGAATTTACAAGAAACTGAAGACAGTGAGAAGAACAATGCATCATCGAACTTAAAACCTCAAAGCATGAAGATACGCAAAAGAATTCTTTGCAACAAAAAGAATGGTGTGAATTTGAGCAAACCGTTTTTGGTAAGCAAGCAAGAAAAAGAAAAAGAAGCGAATTATATATGTTCTTATTGCAGGACCAAAATTGTTTTATATGATAAAATTCCATTGTGTTCAAACTGCTTGATAGACTTATCATCGACGAAATTTGAAATATCACTCTTCACTGAAGAAGATGCTTTTGAGGTTATCAGCAAGCGCCAAAGAATAGGAAATTGTTTTCAAGCTCAGATCCCAGAAATATTGGCAGAGAAAAAAGGGTGCGAATTTTTGAACGATAATCATTTTATTAAGATGAATCAAGGGGAGCAGAAATTCAATGAAGAAAATTTAAATAAGTTCAGGAACAAAATTCAAAGTTTGTTTTCAGGTGTGAAATTCTCTGAGGAGACCATATTTTATATTCTTGCTGTTTTCAAATATGAGATGGAAAGATGCTTAAATTACTTAAGCCAGCATAAAAAAGGATGGCTCGCTTTTTTTAAATCCATAAATAAACAAATATAATTTGTTTTTTTTTTAATTTGCTTTCTTAGAAAATAAACATGTATTTTAAAAAGAAATTTTTTTTAATAAATTATTAAAAAAAAACTGCGAAAAAATCAATGAAGAAATCTATCCATTCTAATATTTTTCGCTATTTGTTGAATTTTTCAGTGAAATTGTATTTTGTGACTTTGAAAGATTGCGATTTAAAAAAATTTGTGATGTTTTGTTTATGTTGATTTTCTTTTAACTAAATTATAAAATTGTTAAAAATATGCTAAAAAGACAAATTTTACTTTATAATAACTATCATTCAGATTCAAATATTTGCAGAAACCATCATAATTTTGTTTATAAAAGTCAGGATTTTCTTCATCGAAAATTTTATATTCATATGGTGAAGGAAAGCTTTCAAATTGATTCACGAGGATTTTTTTTTGTTGTTTTACAATCTTGAATTTCAATGATATTCCAAAAATATCAAACATACTTTTTTTATCACTTTTTCGAAAATACACCACTTTATAGCTAAAAGCAAAAATAATTAATTTAAAAAATATTATTAATTTAAAAATACGATTCATTTAAAGCTAAATTTTTTATCGAGAATTGTCCAAAACCTTGAAAAAGAGGGTTGATTTGTGATTTTTCATTCATTTTTATTTTAATTATTTTCTCATTTTCCAAAGACTCAAACTCCATTTTCTTGTCTAATTTTAAGTTGGCCTCACAAATATATAAAAAATCTTGATTTTTATCAATGTTTTCATTAGCAATTTGAATAAAAATCAGAAGATTTCGAACCGGGTAATGAAAATTCTCTTCATATGAACAAGCGGTGGTTTTTAATTTGCCAATATCTTCATTCTCTATTTCTAATTCAATCACAAAATTTATTTGTGTTTTGGGTTCCATGCACGAAGAAAAGAGTTTCCAATTCATAAAAAAAAGGGGACTTAAAATAGCAAACTTTGAGCTTAATTTTTCAAATTTAAATTAAATATATATTTTTCGAATTATTTAAGAGTCTCGAGCCTTCGATGTATTCGTTCTTCCCAATAAAAAGAACTGAAAGTAAATTTTAAAGGTTTTAAGGTCAATTATATAAAGCCAAAAAAAAAACTTGGATTTTTTTTTCCAAGGGGTTAAATTATTAATTTTTTCTTTCAATAATTTTCATTTAATATATTTGATCAAAGAAGATCTTTCACTTCAAAAATGTGCCCATTCATGCTAAATTTCATCTCGTTACAGAGTTTCACTCCTTTTTCAAATGGGAATAAAAAGGTTCTATAATTATTCTTCTCCTTCTTTAAATCAACAACATACCAAATTTTGTCATAAGCACTATAATGTATCGAACAATGTTCAGGTTCGGCTTTTGGGATTGTGAAATCATTTGAAAAAGCATTTCCTATTATAATTTGGAAATCCGAAATTTCATTATATACATTAAAAGCTTTTTCTATCTTCTCATTTCCGTTTTGAACTTGAAGAAAAATGGATGGATTTTCATAAAAAAATTTTCTTCTCTTCATGGATTTTCTCCTTTCCAAATTTGAATCCACATAAAAATATTTCTTTTTGTCAATTGTTGAAAATGTCGGGGTCAATGATTTTATTAGGATTTTCACATCATTTTTTAACCATAGCATTGAATTTTCACAAAGCACATAACCTTTCTCTTCAACAATAAATAAAATTGGAGATTCTTTTGATAAATTATTCAAATAAAACTCAGTCTGAAAAAAAGAAGATGTGTTTTGATCTAAGATGTATTTGGTTATGATTTGAAAATGGTTTTTGTTGACCTCTTTCAGATTCTTATGGAATATAACATCTCCTTCCTCTCCGTTATTATCTCTTCCAAAAGTCAGAGGTCTCTCATTTAAATTCTTCTTTACCTTAAATTCTTTTGGCGAAACTATTCCCTCATCAGATATTTCAAATGTTGTCGGTGTTTGAAAATAAAATTCCATCATTTTTTTATCTCCAGGTGTAGAAATGTACATTAAAAAAATAGAATTCTTTAGATAGACACTCCCAAGCATTGAGTTTTTCACGAAATTTTTCATCTCTGACCAATCCGAATAAACTTTGAGATAAAATTCATTCCATCCATATCTATCAACCTTCAAATTGTTATTTATATCGAGAGTTGCTTTCAATGTTAATAACATTTCTGGTGTGATTTCTTCTTTCATTGATTTTTGCAATTCATCCTTAAAATTTAGATAAAAATCATTCCATTCAACTTCATTCACAGAACTAAATCGATCATGCCATAGTTTTTCAGCATTTATTAAGGAAAAATCCTCAAGTAGTTTTTCTTTCTGGTTTGCAAAAGATTCCAATTCTTTCATTGTTTCCTCTTGACTTTGAAGGGAAAATTCATTAAAGTCCTTTAATTTCATAACATCTTGAATCTCACTTAGAGTTTTTTGAAATGTATTCATGTTGTTCTCCTCGAAAAAAGGGTCATTAGCTTTAGCTTTTGATCCTTTTTGAATGATCAAATAACCAGCCAAGTTAGAAAGCCTTTCTTTTATCTTTTCATAAGAATCAGTAGAAATCTTTGGGCCTTGTAATAAAATTTGAAGCGTATT
>Ga0302140_10012240_pt1 | contig 10525 bp, 7 predicted proteins | sample I_Bog_E1_1_FD_202095 | JGI IMG/M metagenome (GOLD analysis project Ga0302140, IMG submission 202095) | Peat permafrost microbial communities from Stordalen Mire near Abisko, Sweden - I_Bog_E1_1 | ecosystem: Environmental > Terrestrial > Soil > Wetlands > Peat | place: Sweden: Abisko, Stordalen...
GAAAACGTGCACACTAAAATTGTCAAGGAAATCAAAGGAACGAAGTCCAGCTTCGCAGGCAATCGCTTGACTCCCGGAACAAACACAGCAGCAAAGTATTTCCGTCCCGAAGGAACTATATTTGACGGATTATATTACCTTAATATCTGTAACAGCACTGTTTATCTATGCCCAACAACAAGTTGAACACGACATATAGATTCTGATACTAGCTGCCAAAAGCATGAGATAAGAACGATAGGAGATTCAACCAATGTTCAACGTTCCCATAGTTTTCTACCACTGAGATTCACCCCTCTCATCATGTTCACTAGGTCTGCCATACTGGTAGGGCTTACTGAACGCAGCATCGAGTTCCAATTCAAGCAGCTCACCGACAGAATCTGGCTTGCGATTGAATTCGGGTAGTTCTCCAACTTCGACATCATCAGGAGCAGTCGTGTGTTGTATTTCGGTCTGCTGCGAGGTCACGGTGCCGGGGCTAGCAACATTGTCCTCACGATGAGAGAGCTGGTTGTGAGCCCATGCCGTGGCCTGTGGGGCGGAAGGGTCTATGGATAGACTTCCTGGGACACTAGGCTGAGGTCCGTAGGAGATGTCGAGAAAGTTGTTTTGAAATTCTCCATGTTCGTGTTGAATGCTTTGTGGCAGTTCAGCTTGATCTCTTGTATGGACTTCTTGTGCACTGGAAAAAGCTTGAGGAACCATTGCAAATGCTGGACTGGCAGTCGCGTTGTACTCGTTGTTTGATGACGATTGAGATTGCCAGGACAGTTTTTGCTCGGAGGAAGACACGAGGTTGAGTATGGTTGGATCGACATGCGATAGCAACTGAGATGCTTCAAGCTGTGTTGGATGGACCCCGGGTATTGTGAATGTCTCAGAGGAGGGGTTGGCAGAAGATCTTATGTCGGGAGAAAGCCATGGGGCATGACGAGCCGTACCTCTTTCCAATTCCCAATCTATTCGCATCGCCCTCAAAGCGTAATTGACGGAGCCAATGTCCAGGATGTACCTGTCTCCCTCAGCGAGTATGGATACGACGCTTTGCGCTCTTGCCACCCTCATCTCGATATCGTGGCTTGGTTGTGGAACAATGGAGAGACCATAATCATGGACTAGATCAGCTCGTTAGCATTAAGCGCCGAGAAGAGTTCGTTTCTGTCCTCACATGGATGCTCAGGGATGCGATCATGTGGGAACAAGACCTTCCAGAGCTCATTCCATTTCTCCGTGTCGCTCTTATCTTTCTTTCGTCTGCCCCGCAGAATCTCCTCAATCTGAGTCCATTGGGAATCGTCAATTTGGTCTTCTGTATATTCAGACTGCTGTCGGCCTCCGTCTCTCTCTCGATTATGACCTGAAGCTTCGCTGTGGGCGGACGAGCTTGTTCCACCTTGAGAACGCCTATGGATATTTCGAAAGTGTTCCCTGATGTTACCAGAAATCAGTATTTGCGGGATGTCGCAAGCAGATTGCTTTATAACACTTACTTTAGACGTCTGACTTCAGTTTGACCCGGACCAGAGCAAGAGCGATATTTTGTTCCTGTAGCGGTCGAATAGATCTGTGGAGATCTTTTGTGGAAGGGGCAAGCATAACGAAGCCCTCTGCTTTCAGTCGGCTCAGGTTTACCTCTTGGCTTTTTTGAGAGTCCATCGTCACCATTATCGCCGTCGTCGTCCTGATCTTTCTCATCTCGGCCGTGCTTGCCAAGAGAGCTCGAGGTGGAGCTCTTCCGGGTCTTGGAGGAAGCAAGACTCCCACACTCACCTACGCGATCCAACCCAGTGTTATAGTCGCTGCCACCATAACTTGTGTTCTCGTAGCATTCTCGTTCTTGCAGGGAGGCATGGATCCGAGGCAAGAGACGAGCTAATAACACCAAGTCGTAACCCAATACACTGAGTAGATCTGTTGCGATGGAAGTCATAATGTCCCCAAAGGATACTGCTTTGTAAGATTCTGGATCTGGATAGCTCTCATCAGAATCTGTCACAGGGTCAGGACTTCCCATGTGGAGTTTGTTGATGTGGGTGGGCACTCGTGTGTCAGAATCGTCGTGCATAGGGTTGTGTTTCTTCGCAGAGCATTTTTCGCACAAGGCCTTAGCCTCTTCTGACCTGTTTGCCACCGATTATTAGGTTTTCATCACGATACGAGAAGTAAGAAACTCACACGGGTTTCTCTGCAACTGCGATGCCTCGTTCCGTTGAGTAATCGGCGAAAGGCTTTGACGGATCTAGTACAACAGGAGATAAGCGCTTCGGAGTTGAATCCTTGGATAAAAAGGACCACTTACCATGATGCAAAGAAAGATGTTGCATACACAGGTCGAGGTTTGTGAAACCTAAGACAGCATATTCGCAGGTCCTAACTGGGCATAACGATCTGTCATTGTGGTCCATTTCAATAGTATGAAAGCCGTCCATATGCTCGCGAAAAGAATATGAAGAGTTGATGTGATGGAACGTGTGTAGGCAGTTTGGAACGGGGCATTCTCGACAGTATCGCGTGGTGTTGAGTTCTCTGTCATCGTATCAGCGCTGCTCTGCCTTGAATCATTTCGCCTGGGCAACAAACGCTGCTGCCATGTTTGACGCTATGCGGTGGGTGGACGTCGTCTTTGAAGTAGAAATTTGGGCTGACGGAGTTACTTTCTCCATGTGATGAGAAATATCGTTCAAATCGGTGTCATCATCGATCGCGAGTAGGGGCATGGTGACACTTGCAAAGTCTGCCAACCTGATAAGAGGAGCCTCGCCAGCAGCATTTTGCTTCTTATCGTTCTCAGGTGAACGTTTTGGCATTTCCATGTTCATTAAAGAGGTGTCACGTTACCACCAAATCGTTGCAGGAAAACCCGAATGCGGGTTCTGTTACCATGTAAAGTAGCAAAGCCTGAGAAAAGTTTGATGATGTAGTGCAGATGACAAGAAAAAATAGGTTATTGAATGGATTAAAGACTCACCTGGTGTTCCTATTAGGCCTTATGCATCATCGTCTACACTATACTCGTCGGAAGCATATGCTGACGCGCGACCAACTTCGCACAGACTCCCGCGGACTCGCGCGGGAAAGAACGCCATTTCCTGGCTCTGCAATGCCGCTCTTACTCACCGCTTGTCATCCTCACAAAACCCCACGAGTAGAGAGAGGTACGGGGAAAGAACTCAAAGCGGCAAGAAGAAGGCACAAGAATGAGTGCTGATGCCTTGCTTTACATGTGCGCGCACCGCTCAAAGTCCAGGGTTGGGGTGCCACAACTATGAATTTGGGAGGGATTTGCAAAAGTTGCCTTTTTTGAATGTGCTGGCAACTACCGCTACATGAAGAGTATGTGCCGCTTCCTTGCATACTAATCTCCTTATGATACCCCATCCGGGTACTTTTCCACTGTAGATGGAAATAAAACATTCCCTTAAATCATGCTTCCTGAAATGTCAGCAAAGCAGAGTCTAAAAATGAAGTGTGAATATACACACTGTTCCCATTCGTCCACGCAGAGATGGGCACAATCCAAGGGCTACTTGCCATAGCCTAGCACAGTAAGTTAAAAAGCTGAGAGGAGTGATAGGCGATGTACCTGGATCGCTAGGTTGCGTGTCGCTGCCAGCTTCGGACTCATCATGGTCCTGCCTATCAGAACAGAACACTGGGTCTGTAGATGTCATATTGGGATTTTCTTCGTACTCGGAGCAGTAGTTGAGGAAGGGATAAGTTCAAATGCGTGGATGTGATCGGTCTGATCTATGCTGGGGAAAAGGCCTTCTTTATAATTCTTTGGTGGCTGACTACCACTTCAACAGTGTGCAGCTACCTATTGGAAATGACCCCGCGCGAGCAGATCTGCCATCATCCACAAGAATTGGTGGTTGATCAAAGATCTCGCAAGGCGACTGGCTTACTGGCCATCGTTTGCGGAAGGCCAGCTTACAGAAGCCAGCAAAGAAGCCTGTATTTGAAGCCTTATCAAAAGAAAATTCCTTTCTTGGTCGTGACGCCAGCTTCTGCGCGCGAGGAAGAGGTGTCAGTCAACATCTCGGATCACTTCCCGGTCTCAAGATGTCAAGGCTCCAACAAAAGAGGTCCGCTCACATAATATGCTCCCTCCCCCACGCGCGAAAGCACATGTGAGATGACTGCACAGACCCCTCGAAGAAGGTCAAAAAGGAGTGGCTGGCTCGACTTGAGGGGAAGACAAATCCCAATCCGGTGGGTCGGCAAGGCATGGATTTCACTGGTGGAGAAGTCGTAGGTGCAGGGCGTATCCATGGCACCAAGCCAACAGCTCGCATATCCCGCCGAATTTTTGCTTCCGTGCTATTTCAGGGCGTCTGCAGAGCGAAAGAAAGGGAACGTTCAGAACTTGCAAGGCTTCACAAATCGAGCCAGGCTTACTAATCGCGTTTCGAAGCATGCTCTAGACATTACCTAGATCTGCTGGCACTAGTATACTGCTTGAAAACCTGACGGAAGCACAGAGCAACAGACTAGTTCATAATGACCATGAACAGTTTCAGCCTTCTGCTCTTGGCCAAGCGTGAATTCTTCTAAAGGGACTTGAAAGGCTACTTAAAGTCTCAAAATTGGCCAACCTAAAATCGCTTAGATCTTGGAATAGATAACTTTAGGACTCTGAAGTGCGGTAACTCGAGGGGACCTTCGGAGTGGAAGCAACTGAATTCTCCGAGCAGGAATGGGGTACTCTTACTGAATTCAAAACAGGAATCACTTGATAAATTCGGTGTTCAGGGGACACCGTGGTTCCGTCCCGAGGGAACTATATTTTACGAATTATATTGTCTTACTATCTGTAACAGCACTGTCTATCTATGTCCAACAACAAGGGTATCCGATGCCTGCCCCAAACGCCTCGATGAACCATGCAAATTACGAACATGCTTTCCCTCCTTCCTCATATACACAAGGAAATCTTTAATGATCGTGTGACCGTTAATGGCCGTATATTCATAACCTCCTGAATCCAGCAACGCTCGATTTCGCTCCTTTCGAAATCCCGTGGAACAATGAACCCAAGTCGAAGCTCAGATTTAATCAATTTACCGATCCTCCTCCGTTCAAGATCTCTTGCAATGCGTCGTGATCTACAATCTCAGGCTTCACTTGACTCGGTGTCCTTGGTATCTTCTTAATGAATCCTGGAATCGGACCCTTCTGGTTTATACCTGGTGGACGGCCCATATACGCTTGCAATGTCCCATCAACGGCCGGTCCGCTCACGACTCTTTGTTGAGATGCCGCAGCCCTCATTGAAGCTCCTCTGAGATCTGCGTGCGATTTCGCAGGACTGATACCCCATCGTCCAAACACCCATCCACCAAGCTTTCCACCGATGCCCTCGTTCGAATTCGAGGACGCGATGGAGCGGTTGTCGCTGTGGTTCGCGATGCTGGACCGTAGATAGGTCGTGCTGTCTTTTCCCTGGCGAGAAAGTGTAGGCCGCGCGGTAATCATGGACGAGCTTGTTAAGGTGTCCATTGATATTGTCGTTGATGGTGATCCAAGTCTGCTGTACGGACGCAACATGGGATTTCCTCCCGTGATAGTAAGTTGAGAGGGCCGTGATTTCAGTGTATGGATATCGATGCCCGATATCGAGAGGATAGACTCATGGGATGTACTCCGTCGAAGTGTGGGCTGGAATGAGGAGCTCCAGTGCGGTTCTTCCTGAGCAAGCTCCGTATCGTGGGACACGTCGGAAGGAGTTGTGGCATCAGTGACTTGCAAATCTGGGAGCTCTTCCACATCGCCATCTTCCTCTTCGTGGATGATATGAGGTTGAAAATTGCTTGGAGGTACAAAACTGCGTGCTGATACCTCCGAGTCACGTTTCCGATGGCGGGGTGGGAACTGTGGTGACATGGGATCGACACTAGAGCTTGGGGACGTAGGTCTCGACGAATCGATATCGAATCCTCTATCGAATAGCCCGCTGTGTCTGTACATGGACTGTGGCGAACTCGGTACCGATGAGGGAGCGAAGTCTGACATTTGTGCCGACTGCATTGACCATCGATTGGTGGGAGTGATGGGTGCCGGAACGGTGACTGCTGTCTGGGACAATATCGCATTCGCTGTGTCTTGGCCTCTGGTTGCCCTCGGCGCCTGCATCATCTTGGGCGGAGTAAACAGAGCTGTGTTGAGAGGATTCCGCTTCTTCTTCGGTCGACGAATCTCCTCCTTTTTCGGCGCGTGGTAGTGATGGTGTATATGGAGAGCCTGTGATATGACTTGCGGTTCAGGTTCCTTGGGAGCCAACTCTGCTCTCAAAGTCGGAGGGCCACTACCATCACCATTATCCTCGACGACTGGTTGATGTAGTAAGAGCTGTTCCCTCAGCATCTGCACCTCCTCATTCGAGTTCATAAGCATTTCCCGCAACTCGACGATTCCCATTTGCAAATTCGCGTTATCCTGGAGAATATCCTTGACAAAGTGCGACACGACATTGCTGCCGTTTTTGCAATTACCAGTCGTTGCCGCAGCTGCGCCTTTCAGTCGTCCAGCAGCAGTATCAAGTTCCCTCTCGACAGCGCGTTGCCTCTCCATCCGGCCAAGAACCTCAACATGTCGCTCTCTCTCATCCCTTGCTTCGCGCTCTATCCTTTCCAGCTGATCGTGTAGTTCACCAAGTCTTCGTTCGGCCTTCTTCCATCGTTGTATGGCGGAGCGTTCCTCTTCTTGGGTGGTGATAATGGTCCTCTGCAACAACTCTTGCTCTTGTTCCAAAGCTGCTAGCTGCATTTCCAAGTCATGAGTTCGCGACGCGAGTCCCTCGAGTTTCCTCAGTTCCTGGCGCGTCGACTGAAGTGTTGCCTCGAGTGACTTGATATGTGTTTCCGACTCGATAACCGTGGTATTAAGCCCCTCCAACTGATTCAGCAGTCCACGGTTCTCCTCAATATTCTTCGCGTTCGACTCTTCCAAGGCCTTCTTATCCGACTCGAGCCTCTCGATCTTGGCGCCCATCTCCATGCGATCCTTTTCGGCATCGTGCATGTACTGCTCATGTCTGACCAGTAACGCCTGTAAAGCAAAGGTTAGTCCTTTGCTCTCTCTAAGACCTTCAACATCCTCCATGACTCCAGAACTTTGCAAGCAATATCTGAAAATCATAACATGACCAAGACTGGAAAAGGTCTGATCGAGGCGTGTAATCTCCGGGAGCGGAAAAGTGGAGGGGGTGAGGAATGCATACCTGACCAAGTTGAGCAGCGGTCCGCACTTCCTTTTCAAGGTCGTCCAAGGCCACACAGTTGTGCTTCAGGTAGGCACAATCTGTGCGACCACAGCAACATCGAAGCTCGGGGGTGGTCGTGGAGCAGCAGGCAGGAATGCGGCCTATCAAAGACTCGAGGTCCTCGACCTCGGCGGCCATGGCTAGCCTCGTCAAACACTAGCTCTTCTCGATGTTTCTGGTTCTGCAGCTCCTGTGGCGCGTCGTGCGAAAAGCATAATTGCGACGTAAAAGCAAAGGACAGAGTTTATGTGTAGTCTGAGGTGAGTTGTGACGTGAACTGGTGGTGGTTGGGAATCGGTCACAAGACAGGGAAGCGCAAGGCACAGGGCAGCTGAGAAAAGTGGGGCCGCTCTTCGTTCGTCAGTCAGGAACAGAAGGGGTCCTCGCTGCATTTAATTGGCCAACGCGAACGGCTAGGTTCGTCACTGTGCAGGTATTCCCAGCCTTCTCTTTCTTAACAGCCTATAATACATCGCGAACTGCACGCGAAGCCTATTCACGCGATGTGTTGTCGTGAATCACTCTGATAGTTACTCTCTGGTGTATTTCTGAGAGTTCAGCTATAGCGTACCTCTAGGCCTTCATTTGGGCCCCCCTTCAGATCTACAAGAAAAGATTGGTGATGAAGCATCCCAACCTTTTTAAAACTAAAAAGCAAATCTTGATTTGTTTCTCCCGAAACAAGTGTGGTTTGCGATCGATTCACACCTCTGGCCACCCATCAGTGGTCGAACTCAGCACATTCCATCCAAATAAATATTGTCCGTCTCCCAGTCCAACGCTTTTGTTTGCATAGTGGTAGTAGAGAACAAGACCTTTACTGGAATCTGTGAATACTCCTCTGCCTTGTGTTAGTTCTGTAGGCTGAGGAGAATGGAGAGGCAAGCTCACTGTCCGCCCGGCCCATAGGTAGTACCGTGGCTCTCGAGCAAGATGCTTCCTCCACTTGAAGTGCATGCCGTGCCATTCTTGTCTACAAATTCCCCGATTGCCGATTTAGAACGGCACACCATGATCCTATACTCATCGCCTTTCGCAGGGAGAGTTCTGTAATGGTCAGTCTAACACAATGCTCCTCCAAGTTGGCGGCTTACTTGTCATAGCCGCAGCAGATGCCGTGGGACCAAAGAAGGTAGTAATAGTCGTCATAGAAGTACATATAGCTGCCCTCGCACGGCCGAGTACCAGCAGAGTCGTATTCGATGTTGTACGATGCGCTGCTACTGGCTTTTGTTGCTGCCGAGTTGAGTTTGACTTGATAAATGTCACCCCAGAAAGAACCAAAGTTGAGGTAGTAGTCGCTGCCCACGGCGATCAGATTGGGGTCAACTAGATATGATTCAGCTTCCATGACCATCAAAAGCCTTAACTTGGTTGACATACTCGCGTTGTAAGCCTGCCCCTTCTTGGAAGTGACACCGATGGACCCTTTATCTGTCCAAGTCTCAGGGTCCATGGTCGAGCTGGTCGCGAGGCCAATAGCGCTGACCTGACTCCCAAATGTACTGACCGCATAGTACAGAAAGTATTCGCTCCCGACAAGATGAACATCAGGAGCCCAAGGATCATTTCTTCCCGGATTGTCAATCGAGCTCCCATTTGGCAACACAAATCCCTGCAACGTCCATGGTCCGGCAAGAGAGTTGGAGGTTGCAATCTCAATTCCGGTACCAGTGTTGAACCTGAAGTACTTCCCGTCACTGGCTCGTTGAATGACAGTTGGGTCGTGGGCCCAGCACGCACCGGCGCAAGGTCCTGGATCTGAGTATGAATGGACGGTTGCTGCTAGCAGGAGAAATGCCAAGACTGAGAAGAACGGCCGAAACATTGTACTGCCTAAACAATCTCAAGTGCACAGTAGCAACAAATCAGTTGAAACGGACTTTGAAGTCATCGCTGGAGAGGGTGAAACGAAAGCAGAGCCTCTCGTAGATCCCTCGCTCAAAGCAATCGGCAAGCCTGGAGAGATGAGCAGCAAGAAGTCAAAGTGGTTCGAGGTGCCTCATATTAATAACTTGTCTACGGCTCGGAAATCAGCGTAGAAGGGTCTTCCCCGCAATATAAATCCTTGCTTCTCGGTCGTCCTGAAAGACCGAGCAGCCTCTCCGGCAAAAGGGAGAAGGAGAATTGAGTCACGTGGTCGCTTGAGCCCCTTTTTATTGAAGGCCAAGAGGTCTTCGGTGAGAACCTATACCAATCACTCTGGCTCCAATAATGTCCTCTATACCTGATGATTACTCGACGAATTGGTACTCACATTGAATCAACCTCAATTCATCGATTCTCAAGAGTCTTTCCGTTAAACGATGGCATGTTTCACAACATTGAAACTTTGACATTCCAGAGTCGGCATTCTAAATAGATGATTTTATAGCTTAGTCATAACCTCCTCTTCGTCGATTGACTTGCTCAGTATCGCCTCTTTCACGGAGGAATATTAGTATTATTAAAGTATGCCGATACTTTAAGGATTGTCAATCTCAGCTTTCGTATACCGTTGTTGTGCTGCTGCAAAATTATAAGAGTGCCGCAAGCTAGTGCGAGTAAAGTTGCAGTTTCAAGACGACTAGCGAAGTAAAGAAAGTGTGGGCGAAGTCGAGTAAACTTTGCGAGATAGTATAATGAAAATGCAACTCAGAAGTCGATAACTTGATTTTCTGTCCGTCAACCTCAGAATGCTTTCCTATGGAATAAGAAGGCAGAGTCTACTCAGATTAGACACAGAAGATAACAGACAATGAGGTGGATTGCCGTTGCGGTCAAAAATGTCGGACACCCAACGGCAGTTCAAAGCGTAGAGCATCTGAAGTTCGACCTGCAACAAAAACACGTGATTTTTGGGTTTCAACCATGATTCACTTACGGCGATCCTAAACCTAAAGTGTTGGTGAGGGTGTTCGCGGCCCGCTATCAGCCTTCACTTCCGCATAGAGTGTCGACTTACTATCATTTACCTTCCACTATCGAACCTCAAAGCCAAAATAATAGACTAAGCACGACAAAGATAATTGGAGACTGCTGGACTCGAACCAGCGACCTCATAGTAGTTCGGAAACCAAGCACCATTAGAAAGAGGTCCCTCTTTCGAGGAACCCAAGCCACAGTCTCACGCCTGATATTTACTGTGCGCTCTACCACTGAGCTTTACCCCCTTTACTTAACTTTGCTAAAAAGCCCAAATTCCATTTCAAATAGCTTCCTTCTATTTTTAGTGAAGCGATATTACCAAGATCGTTTGAAACACGAAAGGGGAATACCAAC
>Ga0302140_10012247_pt1 | contig 10521 bp, 9 predicted proteins | sample I_Bog_E1_1_FD_202095 | JGI IMG/M metagenome (GOLD analysis project Ga0302140, IMG submission 202095) | Peat permafrost microbial communities from Stordalen Mire near Abisko, Sweden - I_Bog_E1_1 | ecosystem: Environmental > Terrestrial > Soil > Wetlands > Peat | place: Sweden: Abisko, Stordalen...
GAGAGATTGAGGCTGTAATTGAACGGCACCCTAAGGTTCTTCGCGCCGCAGTTGCGCTTTGCGGTGAGGGCACATCACAACGTCTCATTGCTTACGTGAAGCGAGAAGAAGATAGCGCTGCAGAATTACGTCCGTGGCTCCAGGAAAGGCTGCCTGATTATATGGTGCCGGCGTCGTTCATAGAGCTTTCCGAGTTTCCGTTGACCCCAAATGGAAAAATCGATCGGAAGAGACTACCGGCTCCAGAAGAAATAGGTAAACATGCAAATCCTGCGGTCGAAGGCGCTCGAAATCAGATGGAGCGCTCACTTGTGCATCTTTGGTCTGACGTCCTGCGGTTGAACTCAATCAGTGTGCATGATAACTTCTTTGACCTTGGCGGCCATTCGCTTCTTCTCATGCAGGTACATGCTAGGCTTCGTCGAGATATTGATCCTGATTTGACGGTGATCGATCTTTTCCGCTATCCAACTGTTGAATCGCTGGCCCGTCATCTTGAGGAGCGTCAACATTCTCCAGAAGCAAAGTCTTAAGGAGAAAAGTTAAGCTGCGATAGTATGAGCGCGATAAATATTCGGAAGGCGCAATGCGAGAGTGATTCCGCGCAGGGTCATGAAGGCAGCGAAAGCACACCATAAACCATTGTTGCCGAAGCGTGGGGTGAGGAAGAAGACAAGCCCGAGGAAAGCAGCGAGGGAGAGCAGCATACTGTCACGTAGATCTCGGGCTCTGGTTGCTCCTAGGAACACTCCATCCAACTGAAATCCCCAGACAGAGAGGACGGGCAAGATTGCAGCCCATGGCAGAAACCGAGTTGAGAGTTGGCGAACAGCGGGCTGATTTGTGAAGAGTGGAATCAATTGGCGACCAAAGCCAATCCAAACGAGAGAGGTTGCGACAGCAACAACAAACGCTGCTGTTGTAGACGCACGGAGGACGGCTCGATAGTCTTCCCATCTGCGCGCACCGATTGCTTCTCCCACCAGAGCCTCGGTCGCATTGGCAAATCCATCGAGACCATAAGACGCGATCCAATGGAAATTCATAAGGACGGCATTAGCTGCGAGGATAGTATCGCCGGCTAGTGCTCCGACCCGGGTGAAAGCCGCATATGCGGCTACCAATCCGAGGGTCCGCAGCAATATGTCTCGATTCAGTGCGAATAGATGCTTCAAGCTGGGACCGTGTATCAATTCACGGCCTAATTTTCTGAGACCCAGTTTCAGCTGTCTGGGCGGGCGGATTCGATAGCAGAGAAGCAGTCCTAATGCACATCCAGCAATGTCAGCCAGCATCGTTGCAGTGGCAATGCCTGATACTCCCCAATGCCAGCGCATTACCAGGAGGAGAGCGGCAATGATGTTGACCGCATTGATCATAGCCTGTAACAAGAGCGCAGCGCGGGCATGCTGGCGACCGAGGAGGTAGCCGAGGATTGCGTAGTTGGCGAGCGCTGCTGGCGCAGCCCAAATTCTGATATGGCAATAGGTCTGAGCATTTTGCAGAACATCAGGTCCCGCACCGAGTAATCGAAGCGAGATTGCAATCAGCGGAATGCGAAGAAGCAGAATTGCGAAACCGATCAAAACTGCTGAAACCAGAGCGCGCAGAAAATGCAATTGCAGATCGTTGTGACGACCCGCGCCGCGAGCTTGCGCCACTAATCCTGTGGTGCTCATCCGAAGGAAGCCGAAAGTCCAGAACACTGCATTGAAAAATATCCCACCCATCGCGACGCCGCCCAGGGCTGCCGCACTCGGCAAATGCCCCGATAAAACCGTGTCGACTGTTGAGAGCAGTGGTTGGGTAAGGTTCGATAAGATTAGCGGGATAGCAAGCTGAAAGACGCGACGGTTCCAGTGGGGCATCAGGCCGATTATATCGGTCAAAGTAATTGGTCTGATCAATAGACCATACCTGATTGTCCGAGAGTGTAACCTCCGGAGATAGTTGAACATCCAATGAGCACACAAACCGTGTGACGAACTGTTTCCCGCTCATGTTGTTTGGAGAGTACAGCTGGAAGCAGATAAGACGCTCAGGACTTTTTCGCCTTTGATGAACCAGATTAACTCGGAGCGACTCGGCCCAAACGAGGCAATGGCGACGATTGCCCGCATCCAGGCGGGCGAGAAAGAGCTTTTTCACAGTCTGGTTCGTCCGGTGGAGCGAGCGGTATTCCTTATGTTGTTTATGCTCTTGCGCAATGAAACCGATGCTGAAGACGCGGCTCAGGAAACATTCATCAAGATCTACCGCAATCTGCATGCATTCCGAGGAGACGCAAAGTTTAGCACGTGGGTGCTATCGATTGCACGTAATGAGGGGCTTGCTTTGCTCAGGAAGCGTTCTCGGCATCCTGAGGAGCCGCTGGAAGTTCAGCCCGATGAAAAGGGCGGGGACTACACTCCAGCGCTTCTCACGGATTGGCGGGAAGTCCCTCTGGAAGCATTGGAAAGAGGTCAGCTTAGGGAGTGCCTGAGTCGGGCGGTTCTCAACCTTCCTCCTAAATATAGGGAAGTAGTGCAGCTACGCGATATAGATGAGCTGGATGTCCAGGAGACAGCAGTAATTCTCGGTATAACCGCAGGGGCTGTAAAGGTGAGGCTTCATCGAGCTCGCACCATGTTGCAAAAGGAACTTGTTCCTGTTTTGCGTAGTTATGCTCCACAGCGCCGAGGTTTTTGGGGGAGGCGGGTATGAAGATCGATTGCAAACATGTATGGGAGTACATATCCGCATATATTGATGGCGATGTTGATTCTTTGCTGCGCGCTGAGATCGATCGACACCTCGAGCATTGCGAGATTTGCTCGGCAGTTTTGGACTCGACAAGGAACGTTGTAGTCTTGCTGGCCGATCAACGAGTGTTTGAAATCCCGGCTGGATATGGCGAGCGCCTGCACCAACGCCTGACCGAATTCCTCGATGCTGAACCCACCTGATTAAGCCTTCGTGCCGTAGGCAAAATGGAGGCTGGGTTTGACAACAGGATTTTGCAAAAAAGTTTGTTTTAATTCCCGAAATTATTGACAGGAGCTCCCAATGCTCAACACTGCCAGACTCCCCACGATCTGGAGATAGTGCTTTTAATAGGACACAAGCGCAATCCGCTCGGCGACTCATACTGGTGTTACGTAGGAAATGATGATATCAACGATGAAACATAAAAGTTTGGTGAAATTGGAAAACTGAACCGTTGGTCATTTCTTCTCTTTTGCTTTTCAAAATCCTGTTCGGCGCATGAAATTGCATCAGTTGATTATTTTCCTCTTGCACGTTGTAACCTTTACCTCCTAAGTTCACTCCTACGGGGCGAACACAGGTCCTGTGGATACGTACATAGCCTTTGAGCGTATCTGTAATGGCACAACCAGAGCCAATGAAATTCGGCTCACAAACCAATAGCGAGGACAAACACAATGAAGAATTCAATGAATGCACTTCTGCTCACCGCAGCTCTCTCCGGTCTGGTTAGCGGCACTTCGCTCGCGGCTCAGACTACCTCCAACGGAGCATCAGCCGCCAAAGTATCAACTTCCTCGAATTCGGCCGTTGCCGGCGTCCGCTACGTGAATATGGCAGACAAGCCAGCCAAGCACTCCTGTAAAGGCAAGAATGACTGTAAAGGACAGGGAGGCTGCAAGGCTGGTGACAATGGTTGCAAAGCAAAGAATAGCTGCAAGGGCAAGGGCGGTTGCGCCACTGATGGCTCCAAGCCACCAAAGGCAATCTAGTTCAAGGATCATTGCCTCTGTCTCTTGGAGGCTTATCTGTTGCGGGGACTGCTCTCGTCTGTCCCCGCAACAGATATTTGGTTAGTCGCACGATTCCGTTGAAGACTTAGAATTTTACAGAGGCGATAATGGCGGGAAATCGATTTAACTCATTCCAGAATTACGGGGTTGGCATAGGTCTCCGCATTCCGCACTATGATCATATTTTTTCTCATAAGCCCGCAGTTGACTGGTTCGAAATCATCTCTGAAAACTACATGATTGATGGAGGACGCCCGCTTCACCTGCTCGATCAGATTATGGAGCAGTACAAGGTTGTCCAGCATGGTGTATCGATGTATTTCGGTTCAGCTCAGGGGGCTGACCGCGAACATCTGAATCGGCTCAAGAGGCTTACCAAGCGGACCCATACTCCGTGGCTTTCGGATCACCTTTGTTGGGGTAGTATCGATGGGACTTACTCGCACGATCTCTTGCCTCTGCCATACACCTGGGAAGCCGTAGAGAAGACAGCAACTCGTATTCGCGAGGTTCAGGACTTCCTGGAAATTCCCATTGCAGTCGAGAATGTCAGCAGCTACGCCGAATTTACGTCCTCTGAAATGACCGAGTGGGAATTTCTGAATGAAGTTGTAGAGCGCGCGGACTGTGGTATCTTGCTGGATGTAAACAATATCTATGTATCGTCTGTAAATCACGATTTTGCTCCCATGGACTATGTGAATGCCGTACCTGCGGAGCGGGTAGCACAGATTCATATTGCAGGGCATACACGCTACGAGAAATATATCCTCGATACTCACGATCATCCCGTTATTGAGCCTGTGTGGGAACTCTATGCGCGGGCCATTGAGCGCTGTGGGCCTACGCCGACTCTGCTGGAGTGGGATGATCGCATTCCTGCATTTGAAGAAGTTCACGCGGAGGCGCGCAAGGCAGAAAAATATCTGCAGCCGGCCTTGTCTCAACAGGCAGAACCGGAATTGACGGGAGCAGCCAAGTGAATCTCGAACAACTACAACGAGCTATGGCTGCAGCTGTCATGCAACCGCTAACCGCAGACGAAGAAATGCAGCCGCACAACGCGGCAGGGCTGGCGATGAAAGACGTCGCGTCAGAGTTCATTCGGCCTAACGACCGACTGACAGCTTTTGAGAGACTCGAGATTTATAACCGCCAATATTGGTTCAGACTGCAAAGTACATTTGCCGAAGACTTCCCAGCTTTGCGCGCAGTCATTGGAGAAGAGCGTTTCGATGCGTTGGCTAACGCCTATCTGCAGGCACACCCTAGTAGGTCTTTTTCGCTTCGTAATCTGGGGTCAAAACTCTTGGAATGGCTCTCAGATAATCCTCATTGGGCGGGGCGACGTGCCGAATTGGCGATTGATGTAGTTCGCGTCGAGTGGGCCTGTGTAGAAGCGTTCGATAATGCGGAATACCAACCTCTAACTCTTTCTGAGATCGCAGTCCTGGGACTTGATTCAACTGTTTCTCTTCAGCCACATATACAACTCCTCGAACTCAAATACCCCGCAGATAGCCTTGTGCTTGAATTGCATCAGCGACAACGGCGGGAGTCGAGAGAGGCGGGTGCCCGCAGTGATTCCGACGTAAATGGGTCAAGCTCCAACACGCGCATCCGATTGCGGAAAAAGGCGACCTGGCTTGCGATTCATCGTGCGGATCTTTCGGTTTACTACAAAAATCTCAGTCGGCCGGAATACATCACGCTTGCTGCTTTGAGAGATGGACGTTCATTACCGGAGGCTTTGGAAGCGGGATTCACCGGCTCTCGAATGCCTGCAACAAACCGGGTTCTCGCAGTGCGTGAATGGTTCACCTATTGGGCCGAGCTAGGGTGGATTTGCCAACCGCTGGTGGCCGAGAGCGGTATCAATTCGAAAGTAGGATAACAATGCCAAGCAAGTCCTTAGTAGCACGTCTGGGGGAGCTCTATGCCTCCGTCACAGTTTCCTTGAATCATCTACAACCGGTTTTGTTGCTCGCGATCCGCTTGTACTGGGGATGGCAATTCGCGCAGTCTGGATGGGGAAAACTACATAGGATTCCCCAGGTCACAGATTTCTTCACTACGCTGGGTCTCCCGCAACCGCACCTTACAGCGGTCTTTGTGGGGCTCGTGGAATTTATAGGCGGAATCCTGTTTGCGCTGGGTATTGGGAGCAGGCTTGTGAGCCTAGCACTGTTCGTCAACATGAGTGTCGCTTACTGGACGGCGGACAGGGATGCATTGGCTATGATACTCAGCGATCCAGGCAAATTCTATGCCGCGGACCCATATACATTTTGGTTCGCAGCATTGGTGGTTTTGATCTTCGGGCCAGGTAAGTGGGCCTTGGACACAGTGGTCCGTAGGCGCTTTGCGCGGAGCCTTGATTAAAGCAGAGCCGTGATTAAAGGGCATAAGTTGGTCGAGGTCTACTGACTGTGGTAGCGTCTGAATATCATTCATTGATCCGCGGTCTAATCAGAATTAATACTCCGGGCTGCGGACGGGGCACCCGTGCGAATTGCGTACGTACTCACCACGCTGGGAATCGGTGGTGCTGAAAAGCAGGTTATCTCTCTCGCTGAGCATATGGCAGCGCGAGGGCACGTAGTCACGCTTCTCGTTCTGAAGCACTCGACCGCTGAAGAATGGCCGGTGAAGCTATCCGTCATGCGCCTGAATATGGAGAAGACTCCGAAGAGTCTTTGGCGCGGCCTCGGCTTTGCAGTTAAGTTTCTTGCCATCTTTCGTCCCGATATAATCCACAGCCATACTTACCCAGCTAACATCTTTGCCCGCATGTTGCGATGGCGTGGCGTTCATCCTCCGATCGTGAACACGATCCACAATGTCTATGAGGGCGGACGGCATAGGATGCTGCTTTACCGCCTGACAGATAGGTTTGTTGACTCCGTGACTGCAGTCAGTTCGGCTGCGCAGGAGAGGTTTGTGCGTACGCACGCTATGCCGCCCCGGAAAATATCTGTACTTACAAACGGAATCGAAGCAAAAGAATTTACTCCCGACCGCAACCGCCGGGATCGGTTACGCCAGACCATGCGGGTTGAGAATGCATTCGTATGGCTTGCTGCCGGGAGGCTAGTACCTGCAAAGGATTATCCGAACCTGATTTCCGCCTTTGCTATCGCACGCAAATCGCGATCAAACGCTGTGCTTTGGATTGCGGGAGAAGGAGATAAGTCGCTGGTCGAGCGTGAATGCTCGTCAATCCCTGACGTACAGCTTCTTGGTCTGCGCCATGATATGCCAGACCTATTGGATGCTGCTGACGGCTTCGTCCTTTCCTCTGCCTGGGAGGGAATGCCATTGGTCTTGGGAGAAGCGATGGCCATGCGAAAACCTGTGGTGGCAACGGACGTTGGCGGCGTGCGTGAGTTGGTAGGCGAAGCTGGCGTGGTTGTTCCTGCAAGAGATCGCGAATCCCTAGCAGGAGGAATGGTTTCGGTGATGGCTATGAACGATAAGCGAAGGCGAGAAATCGGAGTCGAAGCGCGTCGGCGAATCGAGCAATTCTTTTCCATGGATGCCAAGACTGAAGAGTGGCTAAACCTCTACTCGAAGCTGACCTCGCAGGAGAATTCATGAGCTTTGGGAGTTTTGACTCCGATGCGGGGCATCGATCAGTCAGAAACTTTTCGCTTCCGATTGCAGTTGGAGCGGCACTTCGCTTGGCTCTTGCTCTATTCGCCTATGTTCGTACCGGGACACAGGTCATCACACAGGGAGATACAGCAAGCTATTTAGAACCGGGTAGGAATCTAATTCTGCATGGGATCTATGCTAGTAATGGGTTGACGGAGATAGATCGTACCCCAGGGTATCCACTGTTCATGAATCTCACGGGGATGCTGTTCAACAACGCTATGATGTCAGTGCTTTGTCAGATAGCGTTATCGCTCTTGTCTTTGATTCTCGTTTATCGGATAGCTGTCAGAACATTCCACAGTGAGCGAATAGGGTTGAACGCAGCGTGGCTCTATGCAACCGAACCGATCTCGTTGATCTACACAGTCCGGCTCATGCCTGAGACTCTTTTCGCAGTGCTTTTATTGCTGGTGATTGACAGGCTATTGGTGTATCGGGATAGTGGGAAAATCCTGGCGGTCGCTTGGGCAGGGCTTCTTCTCACTGCGGCAACATTTGTTCGGCCCGTGAGCTACTATCTTGCAGTTCCGCTAGCTGTTTGGCTGATCGTTACGGGCCGGACGGGAATTGAAGGTCGTTGGAAACCTGCTGTCATCCTTGTGCTGACAACCGTTCCATTTCTTGCGTTGTGGCAGGTCAGAAATCGAATCGAAACAGGCTTTAGCGGTTTCTCAAGCATCGTTGAGAAGAACCTGTATTTTTATCAAGCCGCCGAAGTGAGTGCTGAACTTGAGCACATTCCCCTTATTGAACAACAGAGGAAACTTGGCTACCTCAATGAGTCTCAGTTCCTCGCGATTCATCCCGACCTGCGCGGGGCCAGTCAATCTCAGCGGCTTGCGATGATGCGACGGAGTGCTACGGCTATCCTTGCCGAAAACCGCTTGCTTTATCTGAAAACTCATTTCGTAGGAGTTGGAGTTGTGATCTTCACCCCCTGCGCAGCAGAACTACTCGAATTGATTGGGGGATATCCAACTGATTCAACGATGCCTCACCGGATTGTGAATGAAGGTGTCCTTCGTTCCGTACTGTCCGTTGTTGTATCTCATCCTGGTATTTCGGTTGTGATGTGCTTATTCGAGGGATGGGCAGTTATTCTCTATGTTCTATCCATCATCGGGGCGGCAAAGGGAAACCCTGATCGGACCTGCCTTGTAGTTCTCGCCGGAATCGCAATTTATTTTTTATTGATATCAGGTGGGGCTCAGGCGATTGGAAGGTACCGGCTGCCAGTCATGCCCGTAGTCTGTATATTCGCTGCGGGAGGGATCGAAGTGCTTGCCTCAAATAGAAAGCGGGGCTTTAAATGGCTAAGCCCCGCGCTTGAGGTTAGAAGCTGAACACGGCCTGAAGAAATATACGCCGCGCTGCCGAGCCTTGCGAGAAGATTCCAGTCGCGAGGCTTTGAGACTGGCCAAAAGTATCGGGGGTACCCTGTTCCGCGAGGATGCCCGGCGCGATCGCCGTTCCGTTTGGCGTACCGTAATCGATGTTGTTGAACAAGTTTAGAGCTTGGGCACTGAAGGTTAAGTTGTACCGGCGAGGAGAAGCCGTAGGACCGAACATTCCACCGGGCCCACCACGACCGCCACCGCCAAATCCGCCTGGGCCAAATCCTCCACCTGGACCACCACCGGGTCCACCGCCGCGGCCACCACCACCGGGTCCTCCGCCTGGAGGGCCACCAGCTTGACCGGAGTTTCCGTCGGCTTGGGTCAACTTTGGACCAATGCCAAAACTCCGGCTAACGCGTAGATTCACAGCTACCGATGCCGGACCATTTCCAGCATTGCTTGCGATCAGCTTTTCGCCCGCTACCGGTGTGGTGTCAAGGCATCCGTAAGTGGTCTGCTTGTACTGCAATGAATCCGGAGTGCAGTTGGAAGCCGATACTAGTCCGGGTCTATCGTTGAAGAACGAATCGCCGTTGAGATCCGATGCTGTGGTGATGTTGAACGGTTTGCCGGACTGGGCAATCAAAAATGGATTAAATCGAATTCCCCACGGCCCAGTGTAGTTTCCAATAAGGAAGACGCTATTGCGCGAAACAAATCCAGCGCGTCCGTAGTCCTGGCTGAGATTAAGCGAATTTGACGCCGTTGATCCTGCTGCCCCATCGGAATTCGCAAAGCTGAGGGTGTAGAAACCGAAGACGTTGAATTTTGAACTGAAGCGCGCATTTGTGTTTAGGATGAGCTGATTCTGTTTGAAAACGCCTTCCGGGAAATATTGATAAACATTACCAAGGGCGGTGTTGTAATCAGGAAAATACGGCGCGTTGGCGTTGATTTCAACGAGCTGATGCACCCCAGATGAGTGCAAGTAAGTCAAGGTCGCCGTCTGAGCCTTGCTGATCTGTCTTTCGATGCTTGCACCGAACTGTTGAGTATAGGGTGAGCGGTAATTGGAAGCTACCTGATAAGTGCTTCGGGCACCTGCTGTTCCCGCTGCGCAACCGGGATTGGTGGGGCTGAAGGTCGTGATGCTGGCGGCGAAGCACTCAGCCAAAGCTGTTGGATCGCTGGTAGGCGCCTTGACCGTATATTGTTCCTGGATGTTTGCCCGATTAATGGTGAGGAAGTCAGGAACAAGGAGGCGATCGTAGAAGATCCCGTAGCCAGCGCGGAGGACAGTTTTGGCCTGCTTGCCATTCTTACCGTCCAAAGCCCACGCCATCGATACGCGGGGAGCCCAATCGCTATGATCGGCTACGTGATTCTGTGACTCCCAACGCAACCCGCCGGAAAGCGTAAGGTTACGATTGAACTTCCAGTCGTCCTGGACAAATAGGGCCGCATCAAAAAGATTAGCAACTGCGCCCTGTGTGCCGGTGGAGTAGGTTAACTGGGTTGGATTGGCAGTGGCTGGCGCGGCAATTGAGCTCTGGTAGTCCCCGGTGGTCTCAAAGGTAAATGTACCGTTGAAACCGGAGTTAGCTGAATTGGCGTCGCGCGAATCCCGCAGGCGTGTACCAAACTTGACCGCATGTCGACCGAGCGACATTGTCGTTATATTTTGAAGCTCAAGGTTGTCGGTATGATCATGAATCGATTGTCCCGATGAACCACCGGTGCTGAAGATGTTCGATATATCGAACGTCGGC
>Ga0302140_10012256_pt1 | contig 10518 bp, 11 predicted proteins | sample I_Bog_E1_1_FD_202095 | JGI IMG/M metagenome (GOLD analysis project Ga0302140, IMG submission 202095) | Peat permafrost microbial communities from Stordalen Mire near Abisko, Sweden - I_Bog_E1_1 | ecosystem: Environmental > Terrestrial > Soil > Wetlands > Peat | place: Sweden: Abisko, Stordalen...
TAAAAATTGAAATAAAAAATTTTTTCTAAATTAAACTCAAAAAAATATATAAATAAAAACATTTCAAAATAATTGAAGAAAAAAAACATTAAAAAAATATATTTTACCAACAGGTCATAACATAAAAATATTTCAAAAAAATTATTTTATTAATTCTCAATAAGTTGAAACTACTATCAGCCAAAAATTTGCAGCATCTTAGAAAATTATACAATCTAAAAAGAATTTAAACAGTCTCAAAAAAAAAAACACAATAAAATTTTTAACAATCATACTTTTTGAGTTTGCATCTAATTCAGCAAGGTTATCGTTTTTTCTCTCTATTCCAATCTCAATCCTAGCAGAATTCACGCTATTTGCATTTTTTGACTTATAATTTTTCAAGATAACATTATTCATCACTCGATTTTTTTTGCTTTTTTTGGTTTGAAAGTGTTTATTGGAAATTTTTTCTAATTATTCTCATTAAATTCCATTATTTTTCTTTTTTTCTTACCTGGGTATAAATCCAGAACCATTTTATTGTTTTGTGTGGGGTCAGGTTTCAAATACCGGACGATTTCAAAATCCACACCATACCAAGTTTTGAATAGTTTGAAGAGTTTTTTAGGAAGAGCCACATAATCATAATGTTCGAGTAAATTTTCCCTCAACTCATAAAAATTCTCTTGTTTTTGCATTTCATTCTCTTTGATAATGTCCACATTGTTGATAATGGAGGGACGGGTTGAGTTGTTTTGGCAGTTATTTAACGAAAGATCTAATATAAAATGCGATAACAAATAAGGAATGTTGGAAACTTTTCGAATCTATCTTATTGTCACTTTCACTGTTGACATATTCTGTCCATAATCTGATCCATTTAGAGTTAATGATATAAAGATAAGACTCATTTTTATAAACTATAACATTAATTATTAATATTTTCATAATTTTCTCTAATTATTATTTACTTTTGGAATCTGTTAATTGAGTGTTATCACATTTATACTCCTTTCTGAGAGTTTCTTTAACAATGGCCTTTTCTTCTCTTGGAGAAAGTTTATTCACAGTTTCTATCATATTTTCTGTAAGATTTTCACTCACATCCAAATTATTTTCCGATGTGGCTTCGCTTTTTCTCTTCTTATTTAAATTTATGATATCCAAAAGTCTAGGGTCACATTCTTCTTGAGTATCTTCGCCTTGATAGCCGTATTTCTTTAATCTATTTGAGTCCAAACTGCACCGAAAATTTGATACTGTTTGAATGTTATTATCAGCCAAAATCCTTTCGAAATCCACCTCTTGATTCAAACTACCTTGCTTTGTCTTCAATTTTATTGAGTTATTTATCACGGTAGCAGGACTTTCAAGTTTGTTTGATTTGAAACGTAAACCCAACTTGTTATCTGTTGATTTATTCACAGGGTTTATTTCAAAATTCTGCTTTATCTTTGTCAAAGAACTTTGGTTTAGATTTTCCTTTACATTGTCTTTCGAGTTCTCGTAACGTAAATTAATTTTATTGTTGGAACCCAAGCTTCTCTCGGTATGAAATTGGTTTTTCGGTAAAGATAATGCCATCATAGTTTTTAAATTTTGGTAACATTTTGTAAATTCGTCTGATTTCAAAGTGGATTTTATAAATGAAGATGGTTTATTTTGTTGTGTCGAATTTTCTTCCAGGAAAAGCTCAATATTTTTAAAGGAGGAGGTCAAGTCCATGATTTGATTATAGAAAACATCAAGAAACTCGAAGGTTAATGAGAATAAATTGGAACATTCGGTCTCCATTTTATAAAAATTGTTAATTTTCTTTTATTCAAATTTCAAAATTATAATAAAATGTTGTTTTATCATTTTTATGAAAATCAAAAATAAATTAAGACGTTTTTTAACAATAATTTTTTATATTTTTCTCTCGTTCTTCCTAAATTATGAATTTGGAATCAAGTAAATTGAGAGAATCTCCATTTTCTAAAAATTATAATTTTTTTATTTAAATTCAAAAAATTAACACATTTTTTTTCTATTTTTCTGCCGTTCGAACGAAAATAAATTCAAAATTAAAGTGTTTTTAACAATAATTTTTCTGTCTCTAGTTTTTTCAAAATTAAATTATGAATTTGGAACCAAATAAAGGACATACGAGGCTTCATCGGATCCCCCCCAGCTCATCTCTTTTGCCTCCCCAAATTCAGCCCTCACTTTCCACCACCTTCTTAACCAAAGAAAAACTATTGGAAACTTTAAAAAAACACGCTTATCATCAAAATAATTTTGAATCTGGAAATCAAACCAACCGTTCAAATAACAAAAACTCCAAATCCAAATCCTCCTCACGAATGCCCAGTCGAGAACATAGTCAAATAAAGCTTAAGCACCCAGAGAATCTAAATAATAATAATTTGGGGGAAAAAAATATGGTCAACCATCAAAAATTAAATGAATCAAGAGGAAAAGGTTTTTTCACTAAGACGAACTTGGTTGGCAAAAAACGTGAAGGCATAGAAAACAAAATCCAAAATCAAATTAATAAAAATTATAATGTGTCGACTTCTTCTAATTTTGTGACTTCAAACTTGATAAATCAGAAAAAACCTCCCAAAAAACAAGAAAAAACCAATCTTTTAGCAAAAGGTTTAAAACAGAACAAGGCAATCGAAGTAAAAAGCTATATATTTTGGTTTATTTAAAATTTTCTAAAGTCTTGTTCGGAATATTACAATTACTACCCCAATCAACAAAAAGAAGCTAATATCATATTTAATCCAATACTTCCAAATGTCATGTCTTTGGGCTTTCCTCCAAAATATAATGATTTTGATGATTCTGTTGTAATTTCTGAAGAAACCAACACTCTTTTAGAATGCGAAGAACAAATAGTTTCAGAACAACCAAAGACTCTTAATAGTTTAGAAAACGTCCCCTTTTCAGAGGATAAAAAAGGATGTCCTTTTGATTCAACCACTTTGAATTTTTTAATTAATCAGGAGAATCTATATCAACCAGACCCGTTTTATTTTCAGAAAAGCCAACATCACATAAATCCCTTCATGAGAACAGTTTTGTTTGATTGGATGATGGAGGTGTGTTCTGAGTTCACCTTGAAAAGAGAAACCTACCATTTAGCAATCAATTATGTCGATAGGTATTTATCGAAGGTGAGGAACGTGGAGAAACATAAATTGCAATTGATTGGACTTTGTGCTATGTACATAGCATCCAAAAATGAGGCAAATTAATATTTATATTATAATCATTTATGTAAAAATCTTCAGGAAATTTGCTCACCAAAAATCAAAGATTTCATGATGTCAGCTGATAATGCTTTCAAAGCAGTAGACATCATGCAGATGGAACTGCATATGCTTTTCGTAAAAATAACCCAATTTCCTTAATTTTTTGTTCATTCTTTAGACTTTCAAATTTTACCTGAACCCTCCCACATTAAATATGTGGTCCAATTGGTATATGAACCAATGGGATCTCTTCATTGAAAGTCCTCAAGTGACGAACCATATGAAAATCAACATTGCCACCAAACAATTCAAGCTTCCCAATGAAGACTCTTATCTATTATTCAGAGAATTCATGCAAATTTTGGATAACATCATTCTTGACGCACAAACACTACAATATAAACCCAGAGCACTTATTGCTTCAGTAATGTATTTGATTCTTGGGAAAAATTATATGGAGTTTTCATTGGAACAAATTTTAGAGGAATTCCCGTTTACATCAAATTATTTGATTAGTAATAAGATTAAATTTAATTTGGTTTTTTCGAGTTTTTTGTCATTTTGCTTCGGATATGAAATTTTCGAGCTTTTGCCAACAATTCAATACGTGGCACTTTTCTTTGGGTTGAATATTATCAATAATTTGCCTATAGCTGTTAAACTAAATAAAGAAAATGTGCTTGAAGTAAGAATAAAATTTTTTTTTAATAGAGCAATTTTCTTTATTTTTAACAAGTCCCATTTCGAGGAATTTTTGGCTTTTCAAACACATAATAAATGTAACATTGAGAATATAAAAAAAAGAAGGAAAATTTGAAATGCAAGAGGAGAGATGGAAAAAGGATTTTGATGTTAATTTTGTTAATACAATAATTTTGATTTTAATTTTCATTGGACTTTTTATTAGATAAAAAATTAAACAGTTTTGCATTAAATCAATTAATTTTTTTTTATTTACATGTAATTATTTTATTTTTTTATTTTTTATGCTCTTCGAGCGTTGATATATTGTAAAAAAAAAATTTTTAATAATCCTTTTGAGAGAATACACATCCAAAAATTATTTTGTAAAAAAGAAATATTTTCTTTCAAAAATTTAGATAAAATTCATTGAAAAGATTTAAATTTATTAAATTTTATTTAAATTAAATAAAACCCAAACCAAAACAAAAACAAAATAATCTAAACGCAAAACTCTCCCATGAATCTGAGAACTATCGTCATTGATAACGGTACCGGGTACACTCCTAATTCTTTCCACATCCCTCACACATAATCTTTAAAAAGCTACACTAAAATGGGTCCTGCTGGGAATCTCGAACCTACCCATGACATACCAACTGTGATCGCAGATCGTCTAGAAAAGGTACAGATAAAGAAGTTTAAACATTATTTTTTTTTTCATAGGGAACAGTGCAAATAAGCAAAATGCAGAACGATAATTTGGATTTCTACATCGGAGACGAGGCTTTCAAGCACCAATCAACCCATCAGATAATCTACCCAATTGCCACTGGACAAGTGAAAAATTGGGAGCTTATGGAGAAATTCTGGCATAGGTCGATTTTCGATTACTTGCGAGTGGATCCAGAAGATCATGTGTTCATGTTGACAGAGCCTCCAATGAATGCGCCTGAAAACAGAGAAAGCATGGCGGAAATTATGTTTGAGACGTTCAACGTGCAAGGTCTTTACATCGGCGTGCAAGCTGTTTTGGCATTATATTCCAATCAATATGTGAACTCGTTGACCACAGGGGGTAATGTTGACCTAACAGGAACCGTTTTGGATTCAGGTGATGGGGTGACTCATGTGATTCCAGTGGTAAAAATGATGAAATATTAACATTTTTTGATTTGGGTTTAAGAGCGATGGTTATGTGATCGGAAGCTGCATCAAACATATTCCTTTGGCAGGAAGAGACATGACGAAGTTTATTATGCAATTTCTGAGAGACAGAAACGAGCCGATACCTCCAGAAGAGTTGGTTCAAGTAGCGAAGAAAATCAAGGAGAAGTATTCTTATGTGTGCAAAGGCGACCTTGTCAAGGAGTTCGAGTCCTATGATGTCAGGGAAGATGATGGACTTTCGAAAAAATTCAAAACTTATAAGGGAGTCAACCCAATTAATGGCCAGGTTAGATTTTTTATAGTTATGAAAAATCTTTAAAAATGCTTAGAAATATAATGTTGATGTTGGTTATGAGAGGTTTTTAGCAGGAGAAATGTTCTTCAAACCAGTTAATTTTATTAAAAGAACTTAAGTTTTTATGAAATTTATTAAAAGGAATTTGTTGACGCGAAATGGAAAAAGTCGATTGATGAGGTCATTGATAATGCTGTTCAGAGCTGTCCAATTGATACGAGAAGAAAATTATATGAGAATGTCGTGTTGTCAGGAGGAAGTTCTTTGATAAAGGACCTCGATAAAAGATTGAAATTGGAATTACAGGTTTCCCTTTAATTATTTTAATCACTTAAACTTTTAAAATTAATGAATAGAAAAGAGTCAATGACAGATTGCAAAAATACAAAGAAAAAACAGGAAGCGAGGTAAATTAAAAATGAGCGTTTGAAAGCTTTTTTTTTTGTAATTTTTCATATCAAAGTCCAAAAAAATCGATGTCAACATTATCTATAATCCTCATCAAAAATACTCAGTTTGGCAAGGGGGAAGTCTGATGGCTACCAATGTGAGCTTTATTATAAAAAATAACATTTAACTGTCTTATTTTCTATAGCCAAACTTCCCCAACATGGTCCATACCAGAGAACAATACTTGGAAATAGGTCCATCCATTGCTAGACACAATGCGGTTTTCTCAGCTGGAATGTGAGGAAGAACACTTAATTAAAATTATTTCGAACGGTTAAAAATTAGAGAATAAAGAAAAAAAAATGATATTCTGTTAATTTTTGTAGAAAAACAAAATTAAGAAAAAGAAAAAAATGCCAAAATTAAAAATATACAATAAAACTATATATTATCCAATGTCTCTTTCAATAATAAAAGATTTTAAAAAATGTCAAAATATACAATAAAAACAATAATTTTCTTTGTATGATTTCTTTATTTTCTGCAAAGACTTATTAGTAGTAATTTGAAAAAAATAAAAAAAATAAAAAAAGATTTTCAATAAAAAAAATGTGAAAATATAAAATACAATAAAAACATTATAATATCTAATGTTTCTTTATTATTTATTTATTTTCTGCAAGCTTGTGGTAGTAATTTTGAAAGAATTGCTTGATTTTGCTCCAGTTAGAGGAATTGACACCTTCATCGAGTTTATTTCCAGAAAAGTATTAGAAAATTGTTTTGACATATTCATTTCCCCTTCCTTATGTATAATTCTTCCAAAATTTCCAGAAAATCCCTTAAAAACCTTGAGATTTTTCTTCTTGAACGTTAGGTTGCTTTGCGTAAGTAAATATAAGGGATTCAAATTAATCGGTTTTTTGCTGAAATTCTTTAAATCTCCACTTCCAGTTTGATTTTTCATATGTTTTTGGATTTTCTTGAGATTTTCTTGACCGGAAAATTCTAGGAAATCAATAGACTCGCAATTCCGTCCACCCAAAAGGCTTTTCCCTTTGGAGAATTTATACTTTCCAGTGATGAATTTGTTTTTATCTTTCAGGTTATCCGTTTCTTGTTCTTTGAAAGAGTTATTTTTGATTATTTGTTCTTGTTCTTTGTAAGAGTTATTTTTTATGATTTGAAATTTCTTATTTTGTTCTCGCAAATCATAAAAAACAACAGCTTTGATGGATTCCAACGAAGTATTGTTGGATTCTTTTTCTGAGTTATTTCTGGGAAAAATGTAATTTTTATTGCATTCCGATTCTTGAAATCGTTTTTCTATTTGTTGCTTGATCTTTTGTTTGAGAGAGGAAGTTTGGCTTGATAATAGGTTCTGAGAAATGGGGTGTTGATTATTTTGATGGTCAGGAGATTTGAAAGATTGAAGGTTTGGGTGGATTTTGATGATTTTACGGTGCCTTTGTTTTTTGTCTTGATAGATTTCTCTGAGATTTTCAAGATTATTCGGGCTTGGAATGGGTCCTAAGTGATCAAAAAATGTTGAAAATATGATTAATTATGGATAATTGAAATATTATGCAAATTATGTACTCACGAGACGTTTTTGGGTTGTTATCAAAGCTAAAAACAAAATTTTTCATTTAAAATTTCATCAGATGATTTTGCTTTTTTTTTCGAGTTTTTGCTGTTTATTTATAAATCTCGAGAAAATAAAAAATTATAATAGATATAAATTAATTTCGAAAATCTTTCAAATCCCTTTCAGAGCCCTTCCCATGAGCGCAGCTGATATAGGCAAACAATTCGTCACTGCTTATTATACGACATTGCAACAAAACAAATTAAATTTGATCCAATTTTATTCAGAAAGCTCCACCATGACTTACGGAGGCCAGGAATTCAAAGGGATGAAGGACATTTCTGAAAAAATAGAATCCTTTGGATTTCAAAAAGTTCCTCATAAAATTTCTAAATTATTATAGATAAAACAAAAAATAGATTCAATTTTCTCTCGACGATCTGGATGTTCAATTGGGACCGATTGCTAATTCCCTATTGGTGTTTGTGACCGGAAAGCTGGTGATGGATGACGTTGATAATTTCAAATTCGCACAAGTGTTCCATCTGTTGCCTAACAATGCCGGAGGATTTTACTGTGAGACATTTTCTTTAATTATTGTTTTTTTACGTTATGTTTTTTCTAGGCCATAATGACATTTTCAGAATTGTGATTTAAAGGAAAGGAAGGAGCCCTCAAATTAAAACATATAAAATATTTAAGTATAATCAATTAGAGGAAAAAACAAATGAGTGATTTATAAATTTCATTTCATCAAAAAAGACATTTTTTTTAATTTGTTTTTATTATAATGTGTTCACTTAAATTATAAAAGAAAAAAAAATCAATATAATTTCATTCCCAATACGAAAATGGACTCATCGAAAGAGTTCAAACTACTCAGTCAACTCTATTTATTCAAAATCGATGAACTCGAAGAATTGGAATCCAACAAATCATATCGGATTCTCCCCTTGAGGAAAGAATCATCCTCCAGAATGGGCATCGAAATGAAAATTAAAGATATCTTGATAGATATTGGTTTAGGCCTATATCAATGGCAGATCTTCGGAATTGTCTGCTTTACCTTCTTCTGCCACGGATGTCAGATTATTCTTCTTTCCCTTTTACTGCCATTATGCATAAATTCCTATGGGATCACACAGTTCCAAGCATCTTTGTTTTTCTTCATTGAACAAATGGGGTACTTTTTGGGTATTTTCACCTTGAATCGGGTTTGTGATTATTTCGGAAGGAAGCCTGTATTGATATTTTATTCGATAACTTTGGCGGGTTTTGCTTTTTTTTCAGCTTTTGGAGAAGATTTCACTTATTTGTTGGCATTTCGGTTTTTTATTGGTTTTTTGAGCATTTCAACTGCTGGAATCAGCTACCTAATTCTTAGCGATATCATGGACATACAGAATTTCGGAAATATACAAACTTTTTTAGAAGTTACACTTTTGTTGGGGAGCTTCGTGGAAATCATGATAACATCCGTCGTTATGGAGAATTTACAAGAAGGCGATTGGAAATTGCTCATAATGATAACATCGGGATTTAATATTGTTTTGGCTGGATTAATTTCCAACTCAGTGGATGAAACCATAAGTTATGAAATCCAAAACAAAAGAATACCCAAAGCAATTGAACTTATTAACAAATTGGCGAAAAAAAACCTGGGAGTGGAAAATTATATGAGTCAGAAAAAATATTTAGATTTTGAAAATTGGGCCTTGGCTTGTCTCGAAAAAGAAAATTTCGATCAAAGTAAGAATAATTGCAGAAATTCATTGGATTTTGGCCCAAAAATAAAATCTATAAGCATTTTCTTATCTTTTTTATGGTTTGTTAATATAATGACCTATACAGCTTTGCTTTTGCTGTTACCTTTGATTCTAATGAAATATTTCGATAAGGATCCTGATTCGATCTTATATTTGATATTTCCTGTGATTAGTGCCATACCTTCAAATTTCTCCTCAGCGGAAATTTCACATTTTAGTCATGATTTTCTAAAAGCAATTTTTGGTTTATCCTTCATTTTAGTTGGAATGTTATCGATTCCGTTGTTTTTTGATTTCTGGCCTGGGTTCCTTTTTTATTTAAGTTTGATGTCTTTGTTTTTGAATTTGTGTTTGAGTTTGAAATTTCAATATTTGACAAATAGCGTACCTAAATTTTATAAGTCGCAAATTTTAATAAATGCTAATTTGTGTGGAAAATTTGGTGGGATGGCCATGCCATGGCTTGCGATGCCTTTGATAAACTATGATTTATTGAGCCCATTTTTGGTGTTTGGAATGGTTAACATTGTAGCAGGGGCTTTAATTTTGTGCTATAAGGTAGAAAATAGAAAAAACAGCAATGAAATTGATTTAGAAATGACATTATGTCAACATGGAAATGACATGGTTTATTTTGTTTCTCCCTGACAATTAATGATGAAAATAGAAAATATCATTTTTTTTTTTAATTATTGACGGAAGGGTACAAATTGAAACAATATGGGGATTTACAGATGGAAGGTACAACTTTTTTAATAAAGAATAATTTAATTTTTTGAGGAGTGCAATTTTATTTAACCACGGGTCAAAAAAAAAATCTCCATAAATCCCCTTGTTTTTTAAATTTAATTTTTTTCATTTTGTAAAATTTTAATTTTGAAATATTAAAAAAAAACATAAATTTGTTGTAATTTATTTTTTTCATTCGTCAAAAAATGTTTTTTAAAAAGAAAATTCTCATTTAAATTTGCGTGGCGTTGTTTTAAAGCCCTAAAAAAAATTCCCTATAAAAAAAAATTACATATTCACAGCAAAATTTTCGAAAAGAAAAATGAACAACTCTCTTCAAATTAAACGGATACAAAATGAGATCATTGATATGAAAAGAAACCCTTCTGATATGTATGTTGCTTCTCCATTGGAAGTTTCTCAGCTTGATTTTTCTTCTAAAACAATGATTTATTTTTTTAGAATGATCTTCGAACATGGCATTTCACAATCCGTGGACCTAAAGATTCTGACTTCGAGGAAGGTATTTATCATGGCAAAATAGAACTTTCTTCAGAATATCCCATAAAACCCCCTAATCTCTACTTTCTAACTGTAAAAATCCAAAAATATTAGATTTAACACATTTTAAAAGGCAAATGGTCGTTTTGAACTAAATACGAAAATTTGTTTAAA
>Ga0302140_10012258_pt1 | contig 10517 bp, 10 predicted proteins | sample I_Bog_E1_1_FD_202095 | JGI IMG/M metagenome (GOLD analysis project Ga0302140, IMG submission 202095) | Peat permafrost microbial communities from Stordalen Mire near Abisko, Sweden - I_Bog_E1_1 | ecosystem: Environmental > Terrestrial > Soil > Wetlands > Peat | place: Sweden: Abisko, Stordalen...
GTGCGCGCCTTCAAGCTGGTCAGGAGCTTTGGCGGCGCGGCCGCTTGGGAGTGAAAACTGGAGCTGAGCTTCGAAAACGGCGCGTTGCTGCTGCTGATCGCATCCGTGGTCGCGATGCTCACCCGCCGGCTGCGCCTGCCCTACAGCGCCGGCCTGGTAGCAGCGGGTCTGTTGCTGGCGGTGCTCCCGTTCGCCCCCACCGTCCAGCTCACCAAGGAACTCCTTTTCAGAGCGCTCCTGCCTCCCCTCATCTTCGAAGCTGCGTTCCACCTGGATTGGAAACAACTGCGCCGCGACCTGCCCGTGGTGCTGGTGCTGGCCAGCCTGGGAGTCGCCTTCTCCGCCGCCATCACAGCCGCCGGCATGCATTACCTGGCTCGTTGGGACTGGCTCAGTTGTGCCGTTTTCGGGATCCTCATCGCCGCCACAGACCCGGTATCGGTGATCGCCACCTTCCGGGAAGCCGGAGCCCGCGGGCGCCTGCTCGTGCTGGTGGAAGCCGAAGCTCTTTTTAACGACGGTACCGCGGCCGTCGCCTTTGGAGTGGCCATAACCTTTGCCGTGGGCCACGCACCCACCGCGCTCCAAACGCTGTCTGCCCTGGCTGCCACCATGCTGGGCGGCCTGATGAGCGGCGCCGTGGTGGCCAGCCTGGCGCTGCTGCTCGCCGGCCGCACCGAGGATCACCTGGTGGAAATCGCCTTCACTACGGTGGCCGCCTGGGGTTCCTTCCTGCTGGCCGAGCATCTACGCCTGTCCGGTGTGCTGGCCACCCTCACCGCCGGACTGCTGATGGCCAATTACCGCTCCCTGGGTGAGATCTCGCCGCGCGGCAGGGAAGCCGTGGAGGCGTTCTGGGAATACGCCGCGTTCATTGCCAATTCGCTGGTCTTTTTGCTGATCGGGATGCATGGCGCGCACGTCAATCTGTTGGCCGTGTGGATCTCGGCCGTGGTCGCCATCGTCTTTGTGACGCTGGGCCGGGCGGCGGCCATTTATCCCTGCTGCCTGCTGTTCGCGTGGTCCGGTTTGCGTGTCAAGCCGCGCCATCAACACGTGTTGTTCTGGGGAGGCTTGCGCGGCGCGCTGGCACTGGCGTTGGCTTTAGGGCTCCCTCCGGAAATTCCTCTGCGCGACCACATCGTCACCGTCAGCTTCGCGGTGGTAGCTTTCTCGGTCTTTGTGCAAGGTTTGACGATGACGCCGCTGCTCCGCCGCATGGGCGAAATCGCGGTCGCCGGTCAGCCCGGCAAGCGGTAACGAACGCCGGCATGAGTGTCACCGTGTCCGTGATGCAAAAGCTGCACTCGCACGCACTTTACTTGCACCGCACTGCGGTTATTGCGTTGCACGCTTCGCGGGAATGCTGTAATCCGCAACGATACCTACAGGCTGCCTTCTTCTAATGTTGAGATATCCGGCAACTGACTCTCAGCAGGGAACTTGGCACATGCGTTGCAGAAGCTTGGGTCATGTACAAAACCAAGGCCTCTCCGATCAAAGGCTGCGACGTCCAGTTACATGGTTGGGACTCGCAGGCGGAATCGTGGCATGGACCCATTCCATTGTCACCCGGCCGGCGCGGAGCTCGTCTTGCTTTGACAAGAGTGAGGAATGCCCGGGGCGCCTTTCAGGGAAAGCTCCGGTGTTCCGTGCCCGGACTGCCCTGCATCGAATTTGGCACGGCAGTTTACGATTTGGGAGATACCGGTTTGGCCATCGTTGATTTGGACGGGGCAGACCGCGGTCCGGTCGGGATTCTGGCCGTCATCCCCCGCAACCGGCGGACCCTTTTGAGAAATGACTTCGCGTTCGAATTGATGACCGTCATCAGTTTCCTTGGCTCGCCGGTTAACAGTGGTTCCGAACTCGCCATCCACGACTACATCGAAGAGACCCTGCGGACAGAGCCATCGGCCACCCAGGTTTTTGCCGTGGAAACCGCTGAAGTGGGTTCCGATATCGGCATTGTGCTGTCGACGTATTTCGAGAACCTGGCGGCGGCGATGCTGGAGCGGATGGCCACCAGGGAATCGCAAGATGACGCGGTGTCCGCGGCGGCGGGATGCAAAGCCTGCGCGCTTCCCGCACGGTTGGCTGCTGTTTAAAACCTTGCATGTACCAAACACGACTCATGGTCCGATCGATGCATCCAAGAACAAACCTTCACATCTCGACCACCGTGGTGTTCACCAGCGGGCGGTCTGTCGCACCGAGCCACGATATGGCCGGTAAACTTCTCGAATCCGACGAGAATTATGGCGTGCCGGTTCCCCGAATTAACAGCCCGGGTACTGTCGCGAATATCCAGGGGGCTGCCTTGGAGGCCGGTTCGATCGTGATTGACAATTGCCTTTCGAGACTCTTTGTCGCTGCTTACCTGCTTACAGGCAGCGTAAAACAAGCTGAATGGGCGATATCGGAGAGCATTCGGCAGTTGGATATCCATGCCACCCGAAGTGGATGCCTGCCCTGGAAGACAATCGCCGCGGCGATCGTGCGGGGCGATCCGGGTTCGGAGCAAGCTCCTGACGAAGCGTCATCCGTGCTTCCTGTCGAACTGCTGCGCGTACTCCGGCTTTCACCCCGCCTTCGCCAGTGTTTTGTATTGCGCTTCCTGATGGCGATGCCCCGGCAATATTGTGCCGACCTGCTGCGCATCGATGCCGAAGAAGTCGATGCAAATTCCTGCCTGGCCGCCCGGGAATTGGCCGGCATCGCGGCATGAAATGACAAACTGACGCGCCGCGGTTTCACGGGCGGTCGAGTCTCCGAACTCCTGATGTCGGCCCGCAAGTGCGGCTGGCCCGGGGAAATAAGGTGAGCCAGACTTCAGAGGCACTTGCAAAATTCGAAGAAACCGCTTGCTTGCGCGCGCGGCTCGGAAAGGTCACATTGAAAGGCAACCTCTTACCGAGCCGGGCCCAGAGGGCACCCCGCGAGGGAGCGGGTTCGCCACCGAATTCTGCAATTTTCCCTGGCCCCACCTCCGGGCTATCGCAAATTCCACGACATCAGGAGTCCGGAGTCTCGTCGCCGCAGCAGAAAGTCGAGGAGCCGCTAGTGCATCGCCGCCCCGCCGCGCGAATGCCGCGGCCGCTTCATCACCAACAGCAGCGGAAGCACCAGCAGGAACACCACCCCCATGGCCACAAATGTGTCCACGAACGACAGCATCGACGCCTGCCGCTCGATCAGCCCCCATATCGACACGTACGCCTGCCGCGCCGCCGTCACGGGGTCCGACCCATGCGCCACCATGTTGGCCTGCAGGCCCGTCGACATGGCGCGCGCCGCCGGACTGAAGGCCGTTACGTGCGCCCCCAACTGGTTGGTATGATACTGCTGCCGGCGGAATAAATACGTGGTGGCGGCGGCGATTCCGAAGCTGCCCCCCAGGTTGCGCATCAGGTTGAACATGCTGGTGGCGTTGCCCATTTCTTCCTTGGGAATGGGATCCATGGTGGCCGTGGTCAGCGGCACGAACAGCATCGCCAGCGCCGCACCCTGGATGAACTGCGGCCAGAAGATGTCCCAGTATCCCGCCTCCAGGTTCAGCCGCGACAACGCATACAGTGACCACGCGGCGCCCACCAATCCGCACGCCAACACCTTGCGCGGGTCGAACTTGCCCATCACCGTGCCCACCACCGGCATCATCAGGAACGAACCCAGTCCGCGCGGCGCCATGGCGATGCCCGCATTCAACGCCGGATAGCCCAGCAGCGTCTGCAGAAAAACCGGCACCAGCAGCAGGCTGCCGTAGAGTACGAAGCCCACTACGGTCATGAGGAATACGCCGGCGGCGTAGGTCCGCCCCTTGAAGACGCGCAGTTGCACCACCGGATCGCTCGTCCGCAATTCGCGCACGATAAAAGCCGCTATCCCCACCGAGGCCACTACCGCCAGTATCGTGATCAGGTGCGACGAGAACCAGTCGTCTTCCTGTCCCTTGTCGAGGACAATCTGCAGCGCTGCCACGCCCAGCGCCAGCAATCCGATGCCCCAATAGTCGATCCCGCGGTTGGACCGCTTGATGTACGGCGGATCGAAAATAAACCACCGCGTCATCAGCACCGAGGCCAGTCCCACCGGCAGGTTTATGTAAAAGACCCAGCGCCAACTGTAATTGTCCGTCAGCCATCCGCCGATTACCGGACCGAGCATGGGCGCCACCACGATTCCCAGCCCCCAAAACGCCATGGCCTTGCCGCGGTCCTGCGGCGGAAAGGCTTCCAGCATGACGGCTTGCGAGAGCGGCTGCAGAGCGCCGCCGGTGGCTCCCTGGAGGATGCGGAACAGGATCAGCATGGAAAGATTCGGCGCCAGTCCGCAAAGAAACGACGCCGCCGTGAAACCGAATACCGCCCCCAGCAGCATGCGTTTGCGGCCAAAGAAGTTGGCCAGCCAGCCGGTCATCGGAAGAATAATGGCGTTGGCCACCAGGTAGGATGTCAGCGCCCAGGCAGCTTCGTCCACGCTCACCGAGAGGCTGCCGGCGATGTGCGGCAGCGAGACATTCACCACGGTGGTGTCCAGCACTTCCATGAAGGTGGCGAACATCACCGCTATGGCGACAATCCACGGGTTTACGATGGGTGGTTGCTTTTCCTGTACTGACAGCGCGCGATTCCCCTAGGCAATATGATGCAACATTCCGCACCGGGGACGCGACCCGGCGGGCTGCCACCGTTTCCGAAATGCCACCGTTTCCGAGCCGCGACGGCAACGGAGCGGTCTTACCCGGTACCGGCGACCAGCTTTGCCTTCCGTTCTTCCAGAACGGCTATCTGGCCTTTCAAGCGTTTCAGTTCCCGGTTGATGCGCGCGAGCTCCGTCTTCGCCTGCCGGTCTTTCAGGTAGTTGCCGCCATGCGTCTTCTTGACGAACGCTTCCACCTCCCGCCGGAGCAGCCGCAGCCACGGGTTGCCGTACATGGAGTGTTCCCGGTATTGGAGCTTGCCGGCACTGATGGCATCGACGATTTCTTTCCATGTCAGCCCGAACTCCTCTTGCGCCGTTTTGTGGCTCAGGGTCGCTCCCTTGGTCTGCCACTCGTGATCCGGATCGTCCATAGTTTTGCCTCCTTTCCGGCTAACGCCGGCTCTTGAAACCAGGGCCCTTCCAGCCGATCGCCTCGGAAACCCGGGAATGAGGACGGCTCTCGGGGATGTCCGGAAGGCCGGCGAGAAAGATCGCTTCCATCCGGTGATTCACGTAGGACTCGAAAACGAATTCGTTCCAGTAATCCCTAGCGGTACCTTCGCAGGAATGAGGGTTGCGGCACGGACGACGAACGTCCAGAACCCTGTTAAACCATTAGTTCGCTCATTTATGAGCCTTGTGAGTACTAGATGAAAGAACTAACGAAATCGGCACAACCGGAGCACGACCACTATCGGAGTGGCTTATTATCGCGTCATCGGCCGATTTATTCAAAACTCTGAGCAGGTCGCTTTGGCGGCTATTTGGTGCCGCGTGCTGGCGGCAGTACCGCGATAACTGCGGAAATCCGCCCTTATGTGCCGGTTTGCATTCCAAAAACGACGGTCGACGTCCTGTTCTTTCATCTAGTTGATAATCACGACCAGACCAATGTTTACAGCTCTGTTCCGGAGAAAATCGCCTTGGTCTTGCGAAGGTAGGGCTAGCCGGCCCGTATTTCATGTGCCGCTCGTAGTCGTCGATGCATGCCGTGCCCGGGAGCGCGCGGCTGAAGTACGCCCGCCAATCGTGCACCCCCGGCTGCAGCACGATGTATGGTGTCGTGAAGACGACATGTTCCTGGCGGCCTTGGATTGGCGGCGGAAGTACGCGGACATACCAGAGTTCGCCCTTCTTGCCGCCATAACCGGCCGGAACGATGGCCCGGCACACGGCGCCCGTGACGATGTCCTCAAGAACGGCCGACTCGCCTTCTCTGCCCCGGTGGATGTAAAGGCCCATTCGCGACTCCTGCATCAGCCGGACAAGGCGCACCATCGCGGTGTCAATGCCGCAGGCGGAAGCGAACTCCAAAATGGTAGTGCCGATGGTCTCGCCCGCCGGCCCCGCACAAGCGTCGAAGAATGCCCAGCAGGTGAAATAGGATCCGGTCAACGGGCTTATCGGCGGTCCGCTCGGCATCAGGGAATCCTCGGCTTTTGACACGATGTCCACGAATGGCGCCATCTCCTTGAGGGCCGTCATCCGTTCCGACATGACGGACACCTGGTTCAGGGTGTGTACGTAGGCGGCGTGAGCCGGATCCAAGCCGGCCAGCGCCTTCTGGGCCATGACTGTCCGGTGCAGCTCTTCCGCCGTGGCGCAGCCGCCGAGGACATTCTCGATTGTGACGGTCATACTCCGCGTGCGCCGCCTCATGCTGGCAATCGCTTTCGCGGCGATGGGTCTGCCGCTCAATGCCTCGTGGTGCTTCGTCTTGTCCATCTTCGCGTCCCTTGCCCTGTCACTATGGCCTTCCCCGCCGCCCGTGGACCGAGCGGATGAGAATTCGGCTGAGGATATTTTGGCACACAGCGGCTTTCCTGGCCGTAGGAGAATGGAGGGGAGAATCGAGGCAGCACGAAAACGCCCATGGAAATAGCCGACATCCTGCCTCAGTTCGAAAAAAACACAGGCAAATTCCCGATAGCCGCCGTCGAAGCGGCCGTCGCTCAGAGGGAAGAGATCGCCCCCGAGCTTCTGCGTATCCTGGCGGAAACCGTGGACCGGACCGCGGAACTTGACGCGGAGGGCGATTACATGGCCCATCTATACGCCATGTTCTTGCTGGCGCAGTTCCGCGAAACGCGGGCTTACCCGCTGGTGCTCCACTTGGCATTGCTTCCGGGCGACCTGCAGTATTCTCTCTGTGCAGACTTCATCACCGACGACCTCGGCCGGGTTCTGGCGTCAGTCTGTGGCGGCGATCTCGTAGGAATTCAGTTCCTGATCGAGAATAAGGACGCCGACGAATGGGCCCGGGGTGCGGCGCTGGACAGTCTCGTGACACTGGTAGCCACGGGACAAAAGAGCCGCGAAGAGATCGTGGATTATTTCGCCCGTCTGTTTCGCGGCAAGCTGCCGCGGCACTGGTCCCATGTCTGGGATAAGCTGGTCTCCTGCAGCTCCGATCTGTACCCGGAAGAACTCCTCAACGATATGGAGCAGGCTTACGAGGAGGATTTGGTCGACTCCAGCTACATTCGCTTTGAGGACGTCAAGAGTGACCTGGCAATGGGCAAGGCTCAGGTTCTCGCCAGACTTGCGGACGATCCGAATCGGCGCCTGGTGGAGGATACCGTGAAGGAGATGGTTGGTGGACGTGTTTTCACGACGACCGGCCAAAGTCCGCAATCCAGCCGTCTTCTCCGATCATGAAGACCAAACCCAAAGTTGGCAGGAACGAACCGTGTCCGTGCGGCAGCGGCAAGAAGTACAAGAAATGCTGCGGCGCGTGAGCGTCGACCTTATCGGGTACGACAGGCCACGTACGTGAGGCCAAATACTGCGGGTGCTCATGCGTTCTCGGGAACGCTCAAACGCTACTCTCCACTGACTGCTTTCCCGGCTGTTGTTTTAGACACGCGCCGCAGGCGCGCCAAGGGAGCCGAAAGCCAATCGCCAACAGATCTCCCCTGCGAAATCCACTCGTCGCGGCCGGCTGCCGGCCCTGTTGAGCCCCGTTTAGTAAATGCTAACTGTCCAAAAGATAAGCATTCCGCGCTCCTCGTATTACCTTTGGCATCTTGAAGCCGCAAGCTCCGGCTGCAATCATCGAAGGGACAGAGGACAGAGGCATATGAATCATATTTTGGATCTTTGGAGCAACGAGCAGGGCCAGGACCTCATCGAATACACGCTGCTCATTTCTTTCGTCGCTTTGGCGGCAGCCGGCCTGTTCCTCGGCGCCGGCGGCGAAACCAAGGACATCTGGGTCGTCGCCAATAACCAACTCGCGCAGGCGAACGGAAAAGTGTCACCCTCATAGCTGCCCGCGCCGCTCCCGGGGGAGGGGAGCCACTGGAGCATACGACAAAGACGCCCACCGCCACCACTGGCTCAACGCGGTCAACGCGGGCGCGATATGGACACCGGCAAACCCGAAGTCGTATACTCCTGGAATCCTGTTGCAAGAGAACGGCGACTTCGCGCACACACTCCGGGATTGTCTTGAAAACGGTACACCCAGCCGGTGGGAAGCGTTCATACATCTGGCGCAACCGGTCGTCGCGGCAGCCGTCGTCCAGACGCTTGCACGCTGGGGCCACCTTGACCGGCAGGGAGTTGGCGATCTGATTCAGGATGTCTTTCTCAAAATATGCGCCAACGACTTTCGGGTATTGCGGAACATTCCGTTCGAAGCGCTCACGGACGAGCAGGGGCAGTACGTCAACCAGGCGCTCGCCCTGGATGAACGCCATCGCGAGCGCTCTTCCCGTGAGGATCGCACGGCATATCGAACGATAGTGGCCCGCGGTCCGCACCCCGAGTGCGATTATCGCGACACATACTGTCGCTTCGGATCGTGCGGACCCGTGCCGATTTCGACGAGAAGGCCGCGCGAGGCAATCGACTTCAACCGTGTCAGAGTGGCTCGCTGGGAAAGTCCGATATGCTTCGCCACGGCCGCCGTCGACCGCGCAACCCCGTCGCCGAACAAAGCGAGGATGCGCCGGTCCGTCTCGTCCGTATGAGGTTGCCTGACCCGCGCGCTGGAAATGGTCACGCGAAAATGGACCCCGATTTCTTCCAGTTTGGGGGCCTCCATGCCAGCCTCCTGGCAAGCGGCGGTCATGCGCTGAATCCCGCTGCCCCATTGCTCAATCAGGTGGAGTTCGTGGAAGACGCGCCCGATCACGCGATTCCGCAACTTGGAGACGCCTTGCATAATGTCCTCAATCGTCAGGCCGAACGGCAGAAGGCCGGGATTCTCGATCTCGATCCGGTCGTCAAACAGAGCAATGCGGATGGGCGCTCCTTGCTGGGCGTAGTCCGCATGCACAATGGCATTCATGATCGCCTCCCGGATCGCCACCAGAGGAACCGACCAGCGCTCCTCCCTGCGGACCCCCTCAATGATCGATTCGTGCGTCAGGTGCTTTTGTGCGAATCGAATGGCCTCTTCCGCGGCGCGCGGCAGGAATGAGCGGATCTCCACCGAATCGAGGAGGCGCGTTCGATTCGTTCCGGCAAAGCGGCCTGCCTGGATCCAGGCATCCGGAAACCGGGCGAACCGGTCCTTGCCGAAAAGAAGCAACCCTCCCACGGTCGGCACCTGGCGGCCCTGATGTTCGGTGGTGATGCGCAGGGTCTTCCATGCCTGGGCGTTCAGTTGTCTATAAGGCGCGAGCAACTCGGAAGCTACTCGGAAGTCGATGGCTTCCGAGTTCAGGCCTGGAATGGCCTGCTCGTCAAACGAGGTTCTCCACTTGAGACGCTTCAACTCTTCGATCTGCAGTTCCTCGGCCTTTCGAACGGTCGAACCCACCCGGATAAAGACGCCGTTTTCCGGCCCCAGCCGTTCCAGATAGTGCGGCCGCGTGTTGCTGGGGTAGACCTGCACCGTCAGCACGTTCAGCTTCCGCCACGGCACCACCTCGATATCGGGAATGAGGCGTGGACGAATCGAATCGGAGACCAGGTTTGCAAGTTTCTCTTCCGCTCGAAGCACGTCCGGCACGCCGCGCACTCTCTTCGACCCGTCCTCGACACCGATGGCGACGATGCCGCCGGCAGTGTTCGCGAATGCCACCAGGCACTTGAGAATGCCCTCCGGGGACGACAAGTCGCGCTTGAATTCGAGGGTTTTACCCTCGTTGCGCTTCAACAGTTCGACCAGGCTCACAACTCCGCATTCTACTCGGAAGCGCTCCGCACCGCAACGCTTCCGAGCTTGTCCGGGCGCGTCAACAAGGTACGGCCCGGTACGCCGCCGCCTCCAATTGTTTCACGTCCGATCGGGAGGAATGCGGGGTAGGCGCTGCGAAACAACGACCTGGCCCGACTCCGCGGCATCCGTGCGGGCCGGGACAAGTCTCCGAACTCATTTGGCAGCTATTGGAAAATGGGCCGGCAGGCGAGCACCGCCTGCCCCACCTCCGGGCTCATCGCAAAACTCCACGACGTCAGGAGGTCAGGTCTCGACGCTGCAAGACGCGAGTGCCCGCGCCACGGCCGAAGCGCCTTACGCCAGCGGGTCGCGCGCGGCCGCGGCGAATTCCGCATTCTCCCGCCAACCGTACCGAAACCCGTTCTCCGCGATTCCCCGCAACTCCGCTTCGCTGAACCCGAACCGCTCCGCCGCCAGACGATATTCCCCCACCAGCGTGCATCCGAACATCGCCGGGTCGTCGGTATTCAGCACGATCGGCACGCCGGCATCGAACAATCGCCGCACCGGGTGCTCGTCGATACTCTTCACCACCCCCGTCACCAGATTGCTCGTGATGCAAATCTCCAGCGGGATGCCGCGCTCGCGCAGATGGCGCATCAACGCCTCGTCCCGCGCCGCCGCGATGCCGTGGCCGATGCGC
>Ga0302140_10012262_pt1 | contig 10516 bp, 7 predicted proteins | sample I_Bog_E1_1_FD_202095 | JGI IMG/M metagenome (GOLD analysis project Ga0302140, IMG submission 202095) | Peat permafrost microbial communities from Stordalen Mire near Abisko, Sweden - I_Bog_E1_1 | ecosystem: Environmental > Terrestrial > Soil > Wetlands > Peat | place: Sweden: Abisko, Stordalen...
GCCCCACCTCAATCAGCGTCCCCACGAGGTTCCGCACCATATGTTTCAGAAACCCGCTCCCCCGAACCGTATACACCAGCCGGTCGCCCGCCCGCACCAGTTCCGATCCGAACACCGTCCGCACCTTCGACTTCACCACCGCATCCCGAGGGTCCGCCGCCGCAAACGCCGTGAAATCGTGCTCCCCCACAAACACTCCCGCTGCCGCCATCATGGCCGCTTCATCCAAAGGATAAGGATGGTGGTGCACATATCGCCAATCGAACGGCGGACAAACCTCCGCCCGATAGATCGTATACCGATACGTCTTCGCCGCCGCGTCGAACCGAGGATGAAACTCCGCATGCGTCTCCGCCGCCTCCAGCACCCGGATCGCGGGCGGAAGCAGCCGGTTCACGGCACGCCGCAGATTCTCTGTGGGAATGGGATTGTCGATTGTGAACGCGGCCACCTGCGCCAGCGCATGAACCCCTGCGTCCGTGCGCCCCGACCCTGCAACATGCACCGGCCGGCCTTCCATGCCGCCCACAATCTCTTCCAGTACGCCCTGGATCGTAGGCAGCCCCGGCTGTACCTGCCATCCGTGGAACTCCGTTCCGTCGTAGGCGACCGTAATGCGGATGCGCCGGCTCACGCGTCAGGCCGGCCGCGAACCCGGCTTCACCACAGGTTCGCCCGCCGCGCACATCGGACACATCGCCGGATCGTATGCCGTAACCTGCAGCGTCTCCAGCGCGACCCGCGGAATCCCCAGATCCACCGCGCCGCCGCTGCGGTCGATAATCGATCCCGCCGCAACCGGCTCCGCCCCGTACGCCCGCACGATATCGATCACTTCCCGCGTGCTGCCGCCGGTCGTAATCACGTCTTCCACGACTACCGCGACTTCGCCCGGAGCCAATGAAAATCCCCGCCGCAGCGACATCTTCCGGTCCGGGTCGCGTTCAGTGAACAGGAACCGCACGCCCAGCGCCCGCGCCGTCTCATGCCCGATAATCATTCCGCCCAGCGCCGGCGAAATCACCAGTCCGATCTTCTGCCCCCCGACCAGCCCCGAAAGTCCGGCCGCCATTTCGCGCCCCAGCGCTTCGGCATGTTGCGGGTACTGCAGCACAATCGCCGACTGCAGATAGTTCGGACTGTGCAATCCGCTCGTCAGCCGGAAATGCCCCGTAAGATAAGCGCCTGTCTGCTGGAAAAGGCCAAGAACCTGGCCGGGTTGCGGCTTCACAAAGGGCTACTATACCATTGAGAAATAGCGCTTCAGGCGGGACAGCCGCAGTCGGCTGTCCTTCGGTCTTCACGCGGTTTTACCCGACGCATCCAGACCAAAACTTTTCGAACCAAAGGCCGGGGACTCCCGTTAGGTATTAAGTAGATGAATGTCATAAACGATCGAGCTGTGAATCTGAAGCGCGCCGGAGCTCTCATCCTGGCATTCACGCTCTCCGCGAACTCGCTGGCCGCCCAGAGCGCGGTCCGCATCGATTCCGCCCACGGCCCGCTCGGATGGCTCACCAACCCCTATCGTCAGCGCTACGTTCCGCCCATCAACCTCGCCAACAGTTCGCGCCTCGACTCGCTGATTCGCGCCGGTAATCTCTACCTCTCGGCTCAGGACGTGGTCGCGCTTGCGCTCGAAAACAGTATCGATATCGAAGTTCAGCGCTACGCGCCCCTGCTTGCGCGCGAAGTTCTGCGCCGCGCCGAAGGCGGCGGTCTGCTGCGTAATCCTGGGCAGGGAGTTGCCGCCGGCCCGGTAAGCGTGAGCCTCGCCGGCGTCTCGGTGAACACCAACGGTGCGCCCGCCGGCACCACCAGTGGCGTCAATTCGAGCGTCCTGACGCAGCTCGGCCCGAACATTCCTTCGTTCGACCCCTCCATCACAGCCTTCGCCAATTTCCAGCACGTCACCATTCCGCAGAGCAATACGGTGCTCACCGGAACCACCGCGCTCGTCGAAAACATTAAGAGCTTCCAGGCCTCGTATTCGCAGAATTTCCACTGGGGCATGAACGGCCAGTTCACCTACAGCAGCACGGAACAGAGCGTCAACAGCAGCTACTTCAGCCTGAATCCTTACACCAACGGCTCGCTCGATCTGCAGGTCACTCAGAACCTCCTGAATGGCTTTGGCGCAGCGGTCAATACCCGCAACATCCGCGTGCAGAGAAACAACCTCAAGGTCACCGACCTCCAGTTCAAAGAGCAGGTCATCACCACCGTAACGGCCGTGCTAAACCTTTACTGGGATCTGGTCAGTTTCCATCAGGACCTGCGGGCGCGCCAGGAGGAAGTCTCCACAGCCCAGCAACTGCTTGACAATAATCGCCGCCAGGTGCAGATCGGAACGGTTGCCGAGATCGAAGTCACCCGCGCGCAGTCCCAACTCTATGCTGCGAAGCAGGACCTGCTCATCTCGCAAACCAACATCCTGCAGCAGGAGACCATTCTGAAGAACGCGCTCAGCCGTCAGGGCGTCGGCATCTCCGAACTGGCCGACGTGCACATCGTGCCGCTCGACCAGATCGTGATTCCGGAAAAAGACGAAGGTCGTCCCATCGAAAATCTACTCGGCGAAGCGATGAAGAACCGCGTGGAACTCGAACAGGCGCGGCTCAATATCGATAGCAAGAAGATGAATCTGGTCGGCATCAAAAGCTCGCTGCGTCCCACCCTGAACGCTTTCGCGGAACTTACCAATAACGGCCTCACCGGCAGCATCACGCCGCTTGGACTAGCCGAGGGAGGCATCCCGTATCTCACAGGTGGCTACGGCAATCTTCTCGCCCAGGAATTCCGCCGCAATTTCCCCAATTATTCCGCCGGAATTTCGCTGAATATTCCGCTGCGCAATCGTGCCGCGCAATCCGACTACGCCACCAGCGAGATCGAAATCCGCCAGGATCAGCTCACCATGCAGAAACAGATCAATCAGATCCGCGTGGATGTGCAGAACGCCATGATCGGCCTGCAGCAGGCGCGAGCCCGCTATGACGCAGCGGTCGAAAGCCGCAAACTCTCCCAGGAGACGTTCGACGGCGATAAGAAAAAGCTCGACCTCGGCGCTTCGACTTCCTATCAGGTCGTGCAGGATCAGCGGGATCTTTCGACCGCGCAGAGTTCCGAGGCGCAGGCCATGGCGAACTACACACATGCGCAGATCGCGCTCGATCAGGCGCTGGGCCGCACGCTCGATGTCAACCGCATATCGCTCAGTGAAGCCATGAGCGGCAAGGTCGTCGCCGCCCCGTCGAGGCCGCCGCAATGAAAAGGCTGACATCGCTGCTGCTTGCGTTTTGCCTGCCCGCCTGGACCCAGCAGCATCAGGACGATATTAATCCTGTGCGCCCCACCGGCCCCGTCATTCTGCGCCCGTATCTGCCCGCGACCATTCCCCCGGTCCGGCTGGGTAATTCCGGAAGACTGCATGAGCTGATCCGCGGCGGCATCCTCTATCTCACCGCGCAGGACGCTATAGCGCTCGCCCTCGAAAACAATATCGACATCGAGTCGAACCGCTACGACGCCACCGGCTGGCGTCTCGAACGCGCGCAGGCGGGCGGCGCACTGCCCGGTGTCCCGACAGGCGCGTCGCTCACATCTTCCGTTGCCAGCGGACAAGGCGTTCTGGGAAGTCAGGCCGCAGCCGGTGTCAAAATCAGCGGCGCCAGCGGCGGCACAGCGGGACAAACCAACGTCACCGTTTCACAGGTGGGAACCATCGCGCAGACTTACGACCCGTCGATGCAGGAATCCACCACTTTCAGTCACAAATCCCTGCCCCAGTCGAACGCCGTGCAGACCACCGACGTCCTCATCCAGAACCAGCGCATCTATACCGGGTCCTATCAGCAGGGTTTCGAAACCGGCGGTTCCATCAATATCAGTTACAACGAGCATTACCTGAATGAAAACGCGCCCACCGATGTGCTGAACCCTTCGGTCGCCCCCTCGGCTTCCATTCAGATTCAGCACAATCTTTTGCAAGGACTTGGCGTCGCCGTGAACACACGCGACATCCGCGTGGCGAAGGCCAACATCCATATCTCCGATCTCAATTTCCAGTCGCAGGTCGAACGCACTGTCACCACCGTGCTCGGAACCTATTACACGCTGGTCGGCAATTACGAAGATTTGCGCGCCAAGCAGGACGCGCTGCAGACCTCGCGGAAGTTTCTTGCGGAGACCCGGCGCCGTGTCGAGCTCGGCGCGTCGGCGCAACTGGACATCGCGACGGCCCAGAGCCAGACTGCGGCCGCCGAGCAGGCTGTCGTGAATTCGAACGCGGCCATCCGTCAGGCCGAGTTACAGCTCAAAAATCTGATCAGCCGCATCGGCGTCGGCGATCCGGAAATCGCGAACGCGCAGATCGTTCCGCTCGACCGGATTCCCGAGCCTTCCACGCTCGAAACGCCGCCGCTCAAAGAGCTCGTGACCATGGCCATCAAGAACCGCGCCGATCTTCAGGCCGCGAGAGAAAACGCCGACGTGGCGGAAATGTCGGCCATCGCCACCATTAATGGTCTGCTGCCGTCCGCCATCGTGATCGCGTCCAAGAACAATCAGGGCACTGCGGGCGTTTCCCGCGTTGTGAACGGCCAGACGGCTGATAAGTACTTCGTCGGCGGGATCGGAACGGCGCTCGGCCAGGTGTTCCGCAACAATTTTCCGACGCAGGGTCTTGCCACCGGCATCCAGTTGCAGGCCTACGACCGCGTCGCCGAAGCGGATTACGCCATCGATCAGCTTTCTCTGCGCCAGCAGCAATTAGGCGTAGCGAAGACGCTCAACCAGGCACAGGTGGATATCGCCAATTCGCTGGTGGCTTTGAGCCAGGCGCGCTCCCGTTATGAAGCAGCCGTTCAGAACCGCATTCTGCAGCAGCAGCTCTACGACGCGGAACAGAAGAAGTACGCGGCGGGCGAATCGACCACCTATAACGTCACGCAGCAACAGCGCGATCTCATCAACGGGCAGTCCGCGGAGTTGTCCGCACAGGTGAGCTGGCAGACTGCGAGACTCAGTCTGGATCAGAACATTGGCGCGACTCTCGAAGCGAATCATGTTTCGATCAAAGATGCCGAAGCGGGAAAAGTTGCGCGCCCCTCGCAGCTTCCTGCCACACTGCCATCCCAAAAGTGAACCAGCCGTTTCATTCCTGCACGCCGGCGCGGTCCACAGGATGCGAAAAGCCCCGTATTTTCGAGGGTTTGAAGTTTGGCAGGGCGCGTGCTATTAGACAGGCGTGAAAGAAAGAAAAACAGGTTCAGGGCGCGACGAGAAAAGCCCCTCCCAACAAAACCCCTCTTGCTGTTGAACCCCTTTTTTACCATAAATACCCCCTAAATCCCCCTCGTCGCCCCTGAGCCTGGCATTCCTGCCAGGCTTTTTTTTCATGTTCCTGGCATTCCCGCCAGGCTCTTTTTGCGTCCCCTGCTAACCTGAAGGTTCCCCTTATGAGAGTCCTTATCAGCGTCACCGATAAAACCGGTGTGGCTACGTTCGCCAAAGCCCTGGCAACACTCGGCGCGGAGATTATTTCAACCGGCGGCACCGCCCGCCTTTTGCGCGATGCGGGAATCGCCGTGCGCGATGTCAGCGATGTCACAGGCTTCCCGGAAATGCTGGACGGCCGTGTCAAAACGATGCATCCGAAAATCACCGGTGCCATCCTCGCCGTGCGGGACAACCCCGAACACGCCGCCGCACTGCTCGAACACTCCATCGAACCGATTGACCTGGTCGTGGTGAATTTATATCAGTTTGAAAAAATCGCCGCGCGTACCGATGCGACGCTCGAAGAACTGGTCGAAAATATCGACATCGGCGGCCCCACCATGATTCGTTCGGCGGCCAAAAACTGGCAGGACGTCGCGATCGTCACGTCCGCCGCCGATTACGCGCCTGTGCTGGAAGAACTGACCGATAAGGGAAGCATTTCGCGTGAGACGAAATGGCGCCTGGCCGTACAGGCCTTCGAAACGACCGCCGCCTACGATCGCGCTATAGCGGGCAGACTCGCGCAAGTGGGCAAACAGCCGGAACCGTTGCCTTCCGTACTCGATATCCGTGTGCCGCGCCGCATGACTCTGCGGTATGGCGAGAATCCGCACCAGCAGGCTGCGCTCTACGCGTCCGGCTGGACCGGAATCGCCGGCGCCGATCAGCTCCACGGCAAAGAACTGTCGTATAACAACCTGGTGGATCTCGACGCCTGCTGGCAGCTGGTCTGCGAATTCAGCGGACCGGCCGCCGCCATCATCAAGCACACCAACCCCGCGGGCTGCGCCGAACAGGCGACGCTCGCCGAGGCATACCGCAAAGCACTCGAGTGCGATCCCGTTTCCGCGTTCGGCGGCGTCATCGGTTTCAACCGCGAGCTCGATGAAGATACGGCGGGCGAAGTCGCCAAACTATTCGTCGAAGCCATCGCCGCGCCGTCGTTTTCCGACGCCGCTCTGAAAATTCTTCAGGCTAAGAAAAATCTTCGTCTCGTGCGCGTGACCTCCGCGCCTGATGCGCCGGTCGTGAAGAGCATCTCCGGCGGCTTCCTGGCCCAGACTCCCGATACGGCTGTTTTTAACCGCGCCACCACCGAAGTGAAAACGCAGCGCCAGCCAACCCCGGAAGAATGGGTGGCTCTCGAATTCGGCTGGAAGGTGGTGAAGCACGTGAAATCGAACGCAATTGTTTTCGTGCGTCCGGGACAGACCGTCGGCGTGGGCGCCGGCCAGATGAGCCGCGTCGATTCGGTGAACACCGCCGCTCTCAAAGCGCATCTTCCGCTCGCGGGAAGTGTGGTCGCATCCGACGCCTTCTTCCCGTTCCCGGACGGTCTCGAACAGTCCGTCAAGCATGGTGCAACCGCCTTCATTCAGCCCGGCGGTTCGGTGAAAGATCTCGAAGTCATCGCCGCGGCCGACCGGCTCGGCGTTGCCATGGTGTTCACCGGCGTTCGCCATTTCCGCCACTAGCCGCCACTTCCGCACAACGGTTTCGCCTCGATAGAATATTCCTTTCATGCGCATAACTGCAATCGACACATACATCGCAGGTAACCCCTGGAAGAACTGGCTCTTCGCCAAGGTTTCGACCGACGAGGGCATCCACGGCATCGGCGAAGGCACCGTCAACTACTTCGCCAAGACGGTGGAAGCCGCCATTCACGAGCTCAAGCCCTTCGTCATCGGCATGGATCCGTTTCAGGTGGAGACCATCTCGCAGCGCCTGCTCCGCGACGTTTATACCGAAGGGGCGCAGCTTCACATGTGCGCCATTTCCGCCATCGAGATCGCGCTCTGGGACATCATCGGCAAAGCCTGCAATCAGCCGATCTATAACCTGATGGGGGGGCGCTGCCATGAAAAGCTGCGCGCCTACGCGAACGGCTGGTACCGCGGCCCGCGCACGCCGGAGAACTTCGCGGAGAACGCAAAAAAGGTGGTCGCCAAAGGCTATACCGCGATGAAGTTCGATCCGTTCGGCAACGCCTGGCGGCAGATGTCACGGTACGATACCGACCTTTCGCTCGATATCATCCGTGCCGTCCGTTCGACAGTGGGTCCGTCGGTGGACCTGCTGATTGAAGGCCACTGCCGCTTCGATGTCGCGACCGCCATTCAGCTTTCGGAGAAAATGGCCGAATTCCGGCCCACATGGTTTGAGGAGCCGATCAGCCACACCAACATTCCGGCCATGGTGGAAGTTGCAAAGCGCAGCGCCGTGCCCATCGCCACAGGTGAGAGTTTCTCATCGAAACAGCAGTTCGCCGAATTACTGAAGCACGACGTTGTCAGCATCCTGCAGCCGGAGCCGCTCAACCTGGGTGGTATCTTCGCCACGCGCAAAATTGCGGATATGGTGGACGCGCATTTCGGCTCCATAGCGCCGCACAGCGCGCAGGGACCGGTCTGCTCCGCCGCCTGTGCGCAACTCAACACGTCCCTGCCGAACTTCTTCATTCATGAGATCTTCGACGATTTCAACGAACCCTGGGAAAAGAAGATCGTGACGAACCCTGTCGAGGTTGTGGACGGATATGTCGTGATTTCGGAACGGCCGGGGTTGGGATTGGATCTGGTAATTGAGGAGATCGAAAAATATCCCTACCAGCAGGAGAACTATTTACCGCTTTTCAAGCCAGGCTGGGAGAAACGTGAGCGTCAGACGGGGGCAGGACATTAGTTTTAATAACTTGCCGGTTTGGCAATGAGCTTGCAATAAGCAGAGTCAGTTGAAGTGGCGCGAACCGGCGGTTTGACCTCCTAAAAGGTCTTCCGCCGGTTTCTTATTTGTGCCGGGATCGACTACTGCTGTGCCGGGGGAGCCGGACGCGGGCCTCTCATCATCTGAGGCCGCATTCCACCGGGGCCGCCCGGACCACCCTGACGTCCGGGTCCGCCGGTCTTCACCGTATAGCCCGCTGGTACCACAAACAGCGCCGCGCTCGGTTCGCTCTGCACGATGTTCGTCAGTTCCATATCGGTATTTCCGAAGCGGGGATCCACGCTCTTGATCTGCACCGGAACCTTCAGTTCGGTCGAAACCCAGGTCAGACGCGAAGTCTGAATCTGGCGGGCATTGCCGATTGCGCCCACCGGGATCGATTCACTGTGCTGCGTTCCGGTCGCGAGGACGCCATTCACCGACTGCTGCGACAGTTCTGTCCGGACCACATTCGGCCGCGCCACATCAGCCTGCGCGCCGCCACCCTGTCCGCGCCGTCCGTTCGCATTGGCGCCACCACCGGCACCGGCCGGAGGCGTACGCGGCGTACGCAACGGGCTTTCATAAGCCGTCATCGTCGACGAATCGAGCAGATAACGATGGCCACCGACAAAGTCCAGAATTGTGGTCAGCGTGTACGCCTGCTTAGTGCTTCCGGCAGGAGGAGTAATCGTCTCCTCGGTACGCACCCGTCCCTGGCTGTCCCGATAAACATTGGACTGGAGCTTATGCACGATGGTATTGCCATCCGCCAGCGTCTCCTGGGTCTGCACAACTTTCACCGCGGAGTACGGAGCGCCCGATACAACCTGCTGCGGGCCACCCATCATACCCATGCCGCGACCGCCCATGGGGCCGCCACCGCCGCGCGGGCCCTGCGCAAAAAGCGCCACGGCCGGCATCAGCAGAAAACACGACGTCGAGATCAGCTTATTCATAGAAATCCTTTTCCGTTACGTTTCGCTCCCAAGATCCTTCAAAACAGCCCTTCAAAAACCGCCCTCTGTTAAATCCACCTCGGAAACACGCACGGCCCGAGGCATTCCGTCTTCACCTTCCAGCACATCCGCAGGCAACTGCGTGGTCCAGCTGGGGTCGACGCTGACTCCGAGACTGGCCAAAGCGGCGGGATTCAATTCCGTGTGAACGATACGCACCAGTTCGCCCGTGGCAAGGGGCGGCGCATAGGGCACCGCGATAAAGCCATCCGCATCGGGATCGGCCTGAGCCTCTTCCACGGCCGGAGCCACCGTCGCAACGGGGTGAAGTCTGTTGATTGCTTCCGGTCCCAGCAGCACGCCCAGAAGCAGCGCGGCGGCAACCGCCAGACCCCAGGACCAGTAAGGCCGGAACGTCCTCGCATGCTGCGCCTCGAACTGCTGCATCAGCGACACCCGGACCGCCGCCGGAGCACGCCGCGAACCCGTGTCCATACGGATGTAGCGGAGGTTGGCCGAGAGTTCCCGTTCCGCTTCCCAGCGGTCGAGGCAGTGATCGCAACTCCTCATATGGACCTTCAGGGCCGGGGAAGGTTCTCCCCGCCTTCTCGCCAGTTCCACCAGCTTTTCGACATTGCTTTCGCAGTTCATCGCTTTAACCTTATTCACCGCTCACGTCTCATGGCTATCGGGCGAACGCGTGTACGTTCAGCCGTTTCATCTTCGCGGCCAGCAGACCGCGCGCCCTGTGCAGGCGAGACCGGATGGTGCCGACGGGACATCCCATCAGGCGCGCAGCCTCGTCGTAATTCCGCTCTTCCAGATCGCAAAGTACCACCGCCTCGCGATATCCTTCGGGTAACTCGCGGATTGCCGCATGCAATGCCGCCATCGTCTCGCCGTCGATCAGGGAACCCAGAATATTGTGGTCGAACACCTGCTCGACCGGCTCGCCGGAAAACGCGCCCGCCCCTTTGCGGCGCAGCACATGGATCAGATTGCGCGCCACCCCGTACATCCAGCCTTCGAGCGACCCGCGCGTTTCATCGAAGCGCGTATTCGCCGCCATCAGCTGAACGAAAACCTCCTGCGCGATCTCCTCGGCCGACCCCGCGTTCGAAGTCATGTGCAGCGCGTAACGATACAAGGCAGGCTCCCGCCGCTCGTACAGTTCGGCGAAGGCCTGTTTGTCGCCCTTTTTCATCAGCCGGAACAGCTGTTCATCAGTCTGTTGCGTCAAGTTGTTCAGTACGTATTGTCGCGCATTTGGGGAAAGTTCCCGTTTGCATGGGTTTCCGTTGGGAGGGAAGGCTTCTGTTGGCTTATGGGCAGGACTTTCAAGGCGGGTC
>Ga0302140_10012263_pt1 | contig 10515 bp, 6 predicted proteins | sample I_Bog_E1_1_FD_202095 | JGI IMG/M metagenome (GOLD analysis project Ga0302140, IMG submission 202095) | Peat permafrost microbial communities from Stordalen Mire near Abisko, Sweden - I_Bog_E1_1 | ecosystem: Environmental > Terrestrial > Soil > Wetlands > Peat | place: Sweden: Abisko, Stordalen...
GCGGCCGTCGCCTCCTCCTTAAACTCAAACATCACAATATGAACAATCCCCATCTTCGAATTTCCGAACGAAGGCCGACTGAGAGTAGAATTGGTGAAAGGGGAGCTGAAGAATCCAAAGAGCGCAAGGAAAATGACGATTCCGATGATGGAGAGGGTGGTCTTTGAGGTCTTGGAGAGGACGGTGCGCTGGCGGTCCATTATCAATGTGGGAGAGTGGGAGTGATGAGGTGTCGTTGCTCGGGATGAGGGTGAGATAGCCGAGCGGTGCGGTACGGGGAGATTGGCATATAGCCGCTGTGGCGGTGGTTTTTGTGGCTTGGGTAGGCTTGAGCTAGGCTTGAAGGAGCAAGCTTAAGTGGTGGGTTTTGATTGAAAGGAGGGAGGGTTTATGACAAGGCTTTTAATGGTATGGGAATTCATATTCTAACATTTCGGGACCGGAACTTGAGATCGTTGTGATGTTATGAGATGAATGGTTCTCCGTACGGAGGTACAAGCGCTCCTTTTCCAGGGGTCAATCAGGGGTAGCTCGCTAAGCTTCACCCCCAGGAAACCCTTCGACTTTAGTGCTTCCTGTTCCGTGACTCTAGATGACTTATTTCCAAATCTTTGCTAAATTGGTTGAAACTATCATCTATAATCCATATAGTCACTTTTGCGTCCTAGATCAAAACATGGTTCAAATATCAGCCTGTAATGTTTCGCCATAAATCTACCCCGCCTTGGCAGCTTCGCAACCATGACATCATAGGTCACAAATTCCAAACATCGCACCGACATTGACTTTTATATTCATGACCCCACCCCTCCATTACCTCCCAAACCTCAGTCTACTCCGACGAAATTCCCTTCCTGCCTCTGATCTCCTCAATTTCTTCTCCAACTTCTCCATCTACCAAATATGGCAACGGCACTCATCTCCTTCCTCCACGTCCTCCAAGCCTCCTTCAGCGCCTACACCCTCTACCTCTCCTCCCTCTCCATCCGCAACCTCCGAAAATACGAAGAGACCTCCAAGAAAGCAGCGAAATACTCCAACATCGCCGAGCAACAATTGCACAAGACACGCACCACGCAAGCCAGCGGTGCTTTATCCGTACCTCCCACCTTTCTCCTTCCCCTCCCCTCTCCCAATAACGCTAACGATTCCCAGGTCCTCTTCTCCTTCCTCTGCTCAATGACCTTAGCACTCTATCCCGTGTTTTCGAGCAGAGTCGGCATGATAGGCGCATTTCTGACAGCAGTCGCGAATGTGGCGGCGCTGGAAGCAGCGAGACAGCATGTTGGCGCTTTTTGGAAGGGGAAGGCGAAGGTGCCGTTGCCCGGGGTAGGGGAGTATAATGATGCGATTGGCAAGACGCAGGAGGTGAAGTTGAATATGGCGTATCTGGTGGCGAGCTGGGTTGCGGTGGGAGTGCTGGGTTTGGTATTGTAAGTTGTGCGTGGGGATGGTTGGTGTATGATATTTGAGATAATGGAGCGGGGAAATGGGATTCTTTTCTGCGTATGACGAGAGATTGTGTAGATTTCGCTGGTTTACAGGTACGAAAAATCTCCTAGAACGGTTTATGCGTGAGGGGTGGAAGGTCGAATTCTGCGTGGAAGGCTGGCTATTGAGTTGAGATGGTGGACGGGGCCTCCTTTACATGGCACAAATCTACTGAAGTAGAGCTAAACATCGCAGATCATGTCTTGCTGCTAGTTGAGCGAATGCTGTTGCAGGGAGAAGCGCGCTTAATTACGCCAAAATATATTTAAACAAGATCACCAAGACATACGGAAGGATAGCAGAAGCCAATCCTCTAAAACCTCAAAGGAAGAGAAGAAAAAAGGAAAAGGAAAAGGGGAGATTGGCTGATCAAGTGCATGGGAAGGGGACCTTACAACACTAATCAGAAATAATTCTCGAGTTCGGATATCTGCCCACTCGAAATATACACCTCAGCATATATCACGCAGCCCTCAGGGTTGGGACAGCAATTACTAGTTTGTTGGCAGCAGTTCTCCGAGGTCGGGATTGCATCCAACATGACTCGAAATGTAGCAACTTCCAAATCGCGCGTTATATGCGTTTATTGTAGAGACGTGGCTTTAGACTCCCGATTGTCAGGGTGTAGTGCACCTTTTCCGTGACTATTACCGTCGCACCAACAAACCGGCGCGGGAATTGCTTGTTGTGGGTGATATGTAGCTATGCCTGCCGGAGGGGAGGGGTTGGTGAGATTCACTTTTTGAGGCATTTGGGAGAGGAAGAAGGTGAGGCTCGCTTAGAAAGGGGTCACCTTTCTTCGCCAACGACTAAATTCCTGATATGTAATCTATTGCAACAATGAACCCAAGATGTCTCCAATTCTCAAACAAGCTTGCTCCCTGAATCACTACACGCCACGAACCCCGTAACATTCGAGTCCTTCATTAACCACAGATACGCCTCAGCCACCTCCTCCGCTGCGATCAATCACTCATTAGCATCTCCCCCTTATACAACGAAGAAGTCGAACTCACGCTTCCCCACATGCGCCGTGGGCACTCTCCCCTCAATATCCTTAAACATCCTACTCTTATCCCCCTCCTTCATCTCCTTCCAAAGCTCCGTGTCCACAAGCCCTGGACTTACAAGATTAACCCTAATCGGCTTCAAATCCAACGCCAGGTTCCTGACCATGCCATGCAGACCCGCTGCATATGAAGCTACAACAGACCAGCGGGGAATCGGTTTCTCGGCTACGGTGCCGGTTGTGAGCACGATGCTGCTGGCTGGTCCAGGGTTGAGATAGCGACTCCCGACTTTCGCGACGAGGAGGGGCGCGATGAAGCGTATTTGTCCTGCTCGAACGATGTTTTCGTATGTCGCGTCTTGGAGAGGGATTGTGGCGAGCTTGTCGCCGGCTGTGAAAACGCTGGGTGGAGTTAGACACTTTCTTATGACCCGCGGCAGGAAATTTAGGATTGAGAGGGAGAATTATGTGATTGCATGGAAAATGAGAAGGGATAGGTACATATGGTCAACCTTCCCACAAGCCTCGAGCAGCTTCTCGATATCCTTCTCTAAAGTCGGATTCGATAGATCGCACGCGTGACCGAAGACTTTCGATTCAGAGGAGGGGTAGGCTTCTTTCAGTGTTTTGAGGGAGGAGGTGACGCGGCTTTGGTTGGAAGAGGAGATTGTTACGTGGGCGGAGGATTCGAGGCAGGCTTCTGCCACGGCATAGCCGATTCCTGGGTTTATGGTTAATGTTTGAATTGAGGGTAGGAGATATGGGGAAGAGGAAAGTACCTGATGTCCCGCCGATGATGAGAACGTGCTTCCCGGCCAGCTTGTTGTACTTTTGGACGGACATTTTGAGAGTGCTGGTTCACCCGTAACGCGTAGCACGGTCACGTGAGACGTTGTTGATTGAGTGTCTAGAAAGTAAGAGCTGAGAGCACGGAACCTTGGTGTTGTCGAGGACCCCGCGCTAAGCCTTATTAGGACTAGCTAGTAAATTCCCTAGCGTCCCGATGTCACGTGTGCACTGCTCCTGCAGTTGCGCCAACAGAGAGATATGCTAAATTATTATGACTTGATAATCAGATTGAAAGGATGAATTGCCAACACCTGGAAGCGGAGAAGAGAGAGGATTGTTTTATATATGGAGACAAGTGTGAGAGCAGCAGCAGTCGGACTTAGTGTCTTTCCTAATGTGGAAGAAAGAAGTCGTGGGTTAAGTCCGTTAATTCCATGACGTCAAGAAGATCCACTACGCCCCTCGACAGCATGGGACCGATAGAACACAACGGCTGATTTCTCCGTTGGAGACTGAACCATAATAGAGTATATTGGTCACTGCTTAGCTATCAAAAGCGCGAGGATTTGAATGTGGGTCGTGAAGAGATTGCTTACACCCCCCTTTTAAGCGAGCCAAGCGATCTTGGCATGATGCTCTCTCCTCATGCCCTAGATGGCCATTAAGTGACAAGCCAAGAAATCCCGAGCCTCTTAAGAAGCCAACTCGCACAAACCTGCAGCCCATTCAAGTCTGGAAGATCCACCTAACATCCTCATCACTCCTCATCGTCTCCTCTTCATGGACCTCCCCACCAGCCCTCCTCTCCTCCTTCAGCCGATTCTCCCTCTTCAAACTCCACCACAACGTCAAAGTAACAATTAGATTAGCAACTAAATACCCCAATGCAAACCCATGTCCCAAATGCCAACGCGGACTCGTGTTCGGCCTATACAGCTGCGTGCCCAAAACCGCACCGCAATTCCCAATCGTGATTGTCATCGCTGTAGCAGTTGCTCTCTTCGTCTGCCCACTGACATTCGCTGTTGCCCAGCTCAGTACAATGGCGCAGCTGGGGTAGATTCCTGCTGCGGCAAAGATCGTGCCGAGGTATGAGACTCCGGGTTTCTTGGTGGGTGCGGTGAGCAGAATGATATACCCGATGATGGCGAGAGAAGACGAGGCGAGGATGAATGGCGAGCGTCGGTGGGTTTTCTCGGCGAGGATCGCGACGATTACAGTCAGGACTGTCGCGACAGCATAAGGCGGAACCGTCAGAAGTTGGGCTTGTGCCGCGGTATAGCCTAATTCGGAGATGATGGTTGGAAGGAAGAGGGAGAGTGTGTATAGCGGCAGGGACATGGTGTGGAAGCCGAGGCCGTAGAGCCAGCACTTGTAGTCTTTGAGGGCTGCTACGACATTGCTCCAGGTGAAGGGCTCGGCGTTGTTTGCATCTGTGCCCTTGAGACGTGCTTGGACGAATGCTCGTTCTGGTTCCGTGAGGAAGGGTGCCGTGGAGGGGTAGTTGTGGATGAAGAAGTAGGAGATGAGGGCGATGACAACAGTCAGGAGTCCTTCCTAGGACACATATTAGCTCTAGCCATTGAACACTCTTACTCCCCAAACTCACAAGTATGAAAATCCATCTCCATCCATTATAATGCCCAACACCCTTCATAAACCCAATTCCATATGCAAAAATGCCGCCAAAAGCGCCAGCCAGCGAAGCCGCCGAGAAAAATAGCGCAACCCGATAATGGCTCTCCGTCCTCTTGTACCACATTGACAGATAGAAGACCACACCGGGGAATAATCCACTTTCAGTGACGCCGAGGAAGAATCGCGCAGCAAGGAAGCCACCCCAGGATTGCGAGACACCTAACAAGGTTGCGACGATTCCCCATAGGAGCATGAGGGTAGGCAGCCAGATTTTCGGAGTCGTACGCTTGAGTATGATATTGCATGGAATTTCAAAGAGAACCTTGTGTAATCAGCTCCTGCTCCATTCCCCATTCAAAATACTTACATAACCGATGAAATAAATCGTCAATGCAAAGAGATATTGGTTTCCCGTCACCTTCAGGTCCTTCGTCAAGCCATCGAGCTTTGCATTGCCGACTACAGGCTGTCAGCGATTGTTGAATTAGACCTGGAGGGGAGACGTACTGTTGCTCCGATCCAGAAACGACAGCAAGTAAAGCAACGTCAAAGGAGGCAGAAGCCTCAGATCCAACTTCCGCACCAAAGCCTTCTCATTGATACCCGTAGGATTCGTGAGACTCTCATCCGACAGACTTGGCTCACGTCCCTGATTCTCAAGCACGACCTTCTCGTTTTCCGGAGCGTTTGACATCTTCGCTATCCTCCTTGAGCAAAAGGACTTCTCAAGCCGTTTAGGAAGTCGTGGAGAGAAGCGAATAGCAGCGAAGGAACTTTATATTTCCATCCCAGAGAAACCTCATCAAAAAACGAAGACGAGACGTCAAGATAAGGAACACAGACCCTCGCAACTTCAAGCCTGCAAATGACGAGATGAGGACGGAAGCTTCGATCCCTTTGTCCCCTACCTTATCCCTACCTCATCCCTAGCTTTCCTAGCCTTGGACATTGCTATGGCCTATCGCGTGCCTCCCAGCGATTTGACATTCTGGCGGAGATGCTATCTCAGATGCATCCAGAGCGGCAGCCAGAACGTATGTGGAAGCTGATATGCAGGGCCAAGGCAGGGAGGCGTGGGGAGTGGTGGTTGTGTGGTTAGCGGATGGTGAGACAGTTAGGGCGGATGTCGTGATTTTGGCTTGGGGTTGGGGTCTCCACATTCGGCACATGGGCGATGATCGTGGCACGTGATTGAGGTCTTGGGGATGGAGGATTGAATTGATCTTGAGGAGAGCGTGAGAAGGGCCTTGCTATAAGGAAGTGACTTGAGAAGCACTGAGTTGTGAAGGAGTTTGATTAGTGTGCAAGGCGTGGAGAGTTGAGGAAAAATTAAGCTGTAACGCCAAGTCACTTTCGAACGCACAAATTCTTCAGTCACATTTGAAGGGCTCAGATTGTTGATTGGAAAAGGAATTAATTGCTCATTATCTATGTTCGCTAACTGATCTCCCAGCAACTCTTTCGAGGATCTGCTCCTCAGCGCTCACTGTTCTTTCTCGATCTTCTCAAGAAGACTGTCGATGGGGTATCGTGCCAAAGCCAGAAACACCTCTTGTCCCCATGCAACACCGTCCATGCAAAGAGCTATCATGATGCTGAAGTAATACACACAGAAAAGAGAGTGGTCCTGATTGTCGAGAGGTGCCAAATCGGCGTCAATCGACAAAAAGACAAGGAAAATGGGAGCATTATAAATGTCCGGGATGGGGTGTACTCCGACACAAATGGGGGAAATGGTGTTTTTACAAGTCGAGCTGTTGGTAAGTTGGCTCAGATGGTTGTGCCCTCCAGCGCAAGAACCTTGGACTTGTCGCCAAGGAACTTGGAGCGGTGGGCAACAATTTCAGACGCAATAATGTCAAAATCTCTTATCTTCCGCACTCGCAGGTCCATGAGAACTTGTCTCAACCCCTCGCAAAATTTCTCGCGCTGCTCTCCAGTGAATTCGTCGGGGGATCCAAGGGCAGTTAGGACTGCATCATCTGTCCACCTAGAAGTCAGCTTGACCGACCAGATGGAGAGGGAAAATTGGAGGAAAAGCTCGCGCTGGCTTTATATAACCCACGCACCGGGGAGCTTGATGTCTCTGAAATGTTGGAGGTCGCACGTGGCATCGTTGCAAATGCCCCCTGCCAATTCATAGCGGCAGAATTCTGCGTTTGGATCAATCTTGTGACTATATGTCATTGATCTCAAACCTCCAGCAATGTCTTGCTTGAATTCAGGATGAAATCTGTACGCTCGGAACTGTTTGAGGGGGCTTTCGTAAGGGGTGAACAGATGAATCTTGTTTGAATCCTCTTTGACAATATCCTAACATGAGTTAGCAAACCGGGGCTGTGTGAACCTAAAATAAAAAGCATTTTACTTCGAGAACCACTTGAGGAGTTCCGTTGACCAACGGCTGAGCGTCGTCGCTAGCGATTTGCCCGTCTTCACTAAGTGGCTGTGGTGAGTTAAAATCCTGCATAGATTCATCTGCGACCTCGTGGAGAGTCTCGGGCGGGGCAGGACTGAAAGGTGGTGATTCAGGAGCCTCAGCTGGTGCTGTCGCATCAGGGGGCTCGTAACCGTCAGACTCGCGATCGGCGACTTCAGGGATGGTACGGTTGAGCTCAGGTGAGTATTCCGGGCTCCGATTCGCCTCTTCGGCTGCTTCTGCAGGCACTTCTGGTGCCAGTTGAGCTGGGTCCGGTGCGTATGAAGTTTCCATCTCCATCTCATCGCTGTCATGTGAATGGGAGTCTGCTTCCGCCCTTACTGCCTCCTGCAAAGCGGCCTCGAGGGCTTGGTCAGTCGGTTCGCTCTCGGCAGAACCGTCCTTCGTCCCCTCCAGTCGTTCAGGTGGACTATCTCGGGTAACATCGAGTCGATTGTCGGTATTTGTTAGAAGATTCGATTCTCCATTGATGGCTGTTGCGAATGTTGCAGTATCGGCAGGAGGGTTGGTAGGAGATTTAGACCGCGACGGAAGCCTGTATTGTTCTACAGGAGGTGAAGATGCTGGAACAGATGGATCTATCGGGTAAGTTCGTGGCTTTGCGAGATAATGCGATAGATGAAAGAGCAGGCTGTTGTGAAATCGATCAAAAGGAAGGGAAGTAAACATACCATTGCTGCTCCGAGATTCTTGCTGGGTCAGAGAGTTCAACTTGTCTTTCTGCATTTGAAGCTGGTCCTCCGTCTCTTGGCCAAGACGTTCCATCTCCTCGGCAAGCCTTTGCTTGTCCTCCAAGCTCTTCCGAACAGCAGCTTCAATCCTCGCCATTTCAGCTCTCAATTCTTCCAATTTTGTTTGGTTCTGCAGAACCTCAGCTTCGACCAATGGCAAGTCCGACGCAATCTTTTCACGCCGCTGCCGCTTTTGTTCTGCTTCGTTACGCTTCAGCTCAGTAGCCTTTTCAACCTCGGCAGCTTGAGCGTCTGCAAGCTTTTGTTGCTCCACGGTAGCTTTGTTATCCGCGATGGCGATCAAATTTTGCATTTTCATAGATGCGGCAACTTTGCTGCCCAAGTTACCGTCTGGTAAATTGGTGTCTTTGGCCTCCGACCCACTCAATTCAGAGACTCGAGGAGTGCGCGTGCCACTCGGAGTCTGTCGAGCTCTTTTCCGTGCTTCGGCTTCAGCTATCTTCTTCTTCAGTTCCTCAATCTCACTCTCTTTTCTGATCAAAACGTCAGGTCTCCCGAGGGCTGCCTTCGCTGCTGGCACTGAGGGCGTGTTTGTTGCGGAAGTATTCGGTGGTGTGAAGGGTTTGCGAGGTGGGAGGTTGGTTGGTGGCATGTTCTGAGTACTGTTGAATCGAGGATCGGACATTTTTCGCACGGATTGCACAGGTGAATCTTGATCTGCCTGAGAATCGAGGTCCATCGCGACATCCTCATCTTCGTCATCACTGAGGTCAATGACCAGAGACGCACGCCCCTCGTTGTGCGAGCTGTATCCGAACGGCCGCTTGAATGTGTTCATTGCGGGAAGAGGGTCGTCAAAGTCGGCAGCGACCGGACGCTTGCGCTGGTTGCTCGGAGTGGGAGCTGGTAGTGTAGCTTGAGGAGCTCCTGGAGGGGCGGGGCTCGCTGCAGCTGATGCTAGAAACAGACCTGGAATCATCGGAGGCTGTTGCTGGACGCTCACCACCGGATTCTGCTGTCGTAGTGGTACCGGAGATTGTGGTGGTGATGGTTGTGCGACGGAGGGTTGAGGTTGATCTTTGTGGATATTTGGAGACTTGGGAGGTGAATTGGGCTTTTCGGGAAAATCCTTTGCTACCTCTGCCTGCGACGCGGGGACAGATGTAACCAAAGGGGTTATTTTCGCTGCCGCTTTTTGAGCACGTTCTTCCCGCGACTTTCGGAGAGCCTCCATTTTCGTTTGCAGAGTCCGTTCTTTCTCAGTCATCGTCGTTGACTTAACCGGAGCAGACACCACCGCTGTATTGGTTGAAGGAGATAGCGATGCTTGAGATATGCTTGTGCCTTTCGGCTGCTGCAAATTTGTGCCGATGAATGGGAACGAAGCACCTTGTGAAGTGTCATTCTTGCCCGCTGCAAGGCTATTTGGTGCAGTGCCATTGCGGTGGTCATGAGAGGATTGAGAATTGGAAGCAAGTTGTGTTCCGTTCAAAGCCTTCGATGAGGTCCGAGGTATTTTGAGCTCGTCAAAAAGGGCACCCACAATATCCTCTTTGAATCCTTCATCAATATATGTTTGATAGCGGACATCGTAAGGTAAGAGGTTGAGTATTGCTCCTTGAGCTTTCTTGCGATATTCCGCAACTGATTTGCCATTTGCTGCACTAGCAAGCTGGCCGAGGGCTGGTTGAATGAGAGCCGGGACTTGAGCGCTAGTATCCGGCTTTTGGGAAGTATGATATCCGTTTGCATAGGGGATTTGTTGGGCTCGATTGGATGGCCCATTCTGTGACCATCCATGCTGACCTTTTTGAGTCCCAGTGATAGGACCTTGACTCTGGTTGGGTGCATATGCATTGCGGGCCTGAGCTCCTTCTGATTGCTCGTCGTGGTCAGCTCCACCGGGTGAAACATACGGTGAATACGAGTCTGATTGTTGACTTCTCAATTGAGAAGGAGTATGGTTGGCATAGTTGTAGTTTGCTGGAATTTGTAAGTGAAGGTGAAAGCGGTGTGTCTGTGAACCGTCTTTACCTTGGTACCCAGATTGCGGGCTGTAGTCCTGAGCTCGAGAATACACGGCACGTTGCGCTGAATCCATATACCCAGTGCCATCACTTCCGTGATAATGATTTGAGCCATACCCAATAGGTGGAGTGCTAATTGAAGCCCCGACATCTTCAAACTCTCCTTCGCTGAGGTCTGTTTGCTCAAATGGCTTGGCTACAGCATTGTTGGGGGGATAACTTGGCTGACCCATGGGTTGGTAATACTGAGTATTGACTTGAGAGGTACCGCTGTAACTAGGATATGGGGATGGATTTGGCGGCGCCGTATATGGAGGTAATGGCATAGCGTCTTGATTCCAACCTTGATATATAGGCAGAGGAGGAACTCCCGAGGCAACAGCTGCAGCGCTGAAGCCAGGGATTCCCCTATTGTATGAATAGGCTGCC
>Ga0302140_10012265_pt1 | contig 10514 bp, 8 predicted proteins | sample I_Bog_E1_1_FD_202095 | JGI IMG/M metagenome (GOLD analysis project Ga0302140, IMG submission 202095) | Peat permafrost microbial communities from Stordalen Mire near Abisko, Sweden - I_Bog_E1_1 | ecosystem: Environmental > Terrestrial > Soil > Wetlands > Peat | place: Sweden: Abisko, Stordalen...
GAGGCCCAAACGGCGCTCAAGGTGCCACCAAAATATAGACCCCAAAAACCCTTATGCAGCAGGCCTAACTTGCAAAACAGCACGCGCTTAACCGGACAGCAATGATATTCGGGACGATGCTGCGCTGATGGTATTTGTGGAGCCGGTCTGAGGCCGGGCTTTGCCAAACCCTAAGTTGTTTCGCCTGAAATTCAGGCGTTAAATTCGAGACGTGGCATTTCCCCCAAAAGTAGAGCCACATTTACTGGGCCCTCAAGAACCCCGTCAGAAGGGCTACTTTCTGGCGGGGCTTTTCTTGATCCTGATTGCCCTCCGCGGGCGTCAAAGAAACGGCCCCGATTAATTGGCTCTGGGAGAATAGGGGCTAGCCGCAGTCTTAGGTCCGGTCCCGCACAAGCCCGTCACCTTCAAAAGTGGAACGGCAGAGCAATGCGTCAGAGTGGTATCGGATACGAACGAAAATGAAACCGCTATGATAGCGACGCCCAACAAGCAGAACATGAACTTCAAGGTCACACTCCACGCTTACTGGAGTGTCCTTGTTTGCCTATCTGAGTGTCCTAATTGGGACAGCGCACACCGCGGGTCGCACCCGCAGAGCCCATCCGGTTTTGATCCGGATGTTGCGTTCTCTGAGATCTAGCGGTCGCCGCGCTGTCGCGTAGCCTGTTGTACGAAATCGATCTGCCCGGCGAGGTCAGGGCCCCGCGAGTGCCACGACGGAGCCAAAATGCTCGGCCGGTCGGTTGCGACATGGAGGCTTGGGCGGCCAAGCCTGACGCCTGACCGGCGGGGCCACGCTGGGGCGGGCGCATCGCCAGAAGATGCTTACGCGCCTCACACGGCCGGTACGGCCGCGCCACGCGGCGCTGCCGCCAGGGTTTGGCGCATCGCCCGCCACCGCACTTCGCCTTCCTCGTCGTGAAAGTGCGTGATCAGGACATAACGGTTGCCACTCAGGACCGGGGTTATCTCGTGCAGCAGGGCGACCGAGAATATCACCCCAGCCCCGGTGGCAAGGCGGTAATGATGCGAATTGAACTCGGGAAGCCGCAGGAAGCCTCCCTTGTAGCCGCCAGCACTGGGGGTAAGATTGATAGACAGAGCAAATTTGCGAAAGGAGATCAGCTCCGGCCGGTTGTCTCGATGCCGCCAGAAATGTCCGCCGTCGCCGGGATAGCAGGCAATGTTGTAACGGTCGGTATGGCTGACATCTGCCTGGAACGCCCGTTTGATCTCGGGAATGCAGCGACGCTGCATGATGTCGCCGATCCTGACCGACATGGAATGATCGCGCTCAAGGAGAAAATCGCGGCGTTTCTTGAGGCTGTGGTCGATTTTGCTTACGGGTTGCCCAAATTGATCAAGGGCAAGAGAGGGACTCTCGGAACACTGCCCGTTCTCATGCATCTCGATGAGTTCCTGGCACAGCGCTGGGTCGATCAGGTTGGGCAGAATCAGGACCGGGGCCGGCGTCCAAGAATCACCCGCTATTTCGCTGGGCAACGCGGTGACGGCCGTCATCGTTGATGCGGTGTCCCCTTTAATGAGCGAGCGTTGGCATGCCCAGGATTTCACGTATCGCCCTATGCTTGATGTTGCTGGTCTCGACCTTATCGGCAGCCAGATTGGCCGAAGCGAGAGGTGGCTTCAATCCCGATTGTAAAGTGCCGAGGATCAGCCTCTGTCCCGACTGTATCGTCAACGTCAAGATCATTGTTCTGCAAGATCACGAATGTCATATCAACTATGGTTCGCTCGGCGCCATGCATCCGCAGAAGACCCTCGTCAGCCCGAATCGCGGAAGATATTGGGCGACCAATGAGACCAGCACCTCTTACAGACCGAGCAAGGGGTTCCTCGGTAGAGACTATTTCGAGACACGATTCGAATATGAAATGATGAATGGATCTCTGGCTTCCGCAGTCCTCAAGGCCGAGGTCGTCCCTCATTTTTGACGGCGGACAAGCGCTCGATCGCCACCGGCAGCCGCGGAGGCGGCGAACGGCAAGTGCCAGATGGCATCGCCTAAGGATTACAAGGATCGCAATTCGACCCGCTAATCGAAGCCCACGTCGAAGGCTCTTTTCATGGCGTAGTGGACGGGAATCTATACTCGGAGAGGCGCTGAAAGCCTGCCCTCATTTCTCGATCTGCAATAGAGAGAACCAAGAACGCAAAGGCTCCCAGGATGGCGACCACGGCGAAAAAGCCCCGCTTCATGACGTGTCCTCCGTTTGGCTGCACAGGGCCGCTTCTTTGACACTCTCGGAGATCAATTAGACCTAGAAAAAACCCGCCAGAAGGGGCGCCAATCTGACGGGTATTCTGAGGGTCTAGTAACTATGGCGCTACTTTTGGGGGCATGCCACGCTTGCACTTGACGCCCAAATTTCCGGTCGGACAAATTAAGCTTTGGCAATCTGTGTTGCCCCTCGTTGAGCTAAAAGAGCCGGGGTTCAGAAGGCAATATCAAACAGCGGCTTAATGACTTTCCTTTCGCATCGACCCATTTCCCTATGTCACCGCGCCAGAAATATTCGGAAACGGAATACCTTCGCCATCTGTCCGGAGGGTCCACGATGGTTAACCGCTGATTAATTCTGATCTGCATTGATGCTTGCCGCAGTCCATATGGGACGAATGGAGGTTTTAAATAAGCGACATCATGAGCATCCTGCAGTCCTCCTACTCGGCGGCGGCTCCGCAGAGCGTCATCTCGCCGGGGGACAAATTCGCCAACGTCGACCCCACACAGTATCAGGGCACCTGGACCGGCAAGGACTATAAAAATCAGCCGATAACGATCTCGATTACGAAGGTGAGCGGTTACCGCGCCAACGTGACGCTTCAGAGTTCCTCGGGCCTTCAGTTTCAGAGAGCCCTCATCACCACCAAGGGCACTTTTCGAATCGGCGATTCCCAGTTCACGCTCACCGGGAACGGCGTCGCGCAAATAAACACGATCGTGACCGACCCTACCACCGGCATTCAAACCAATCAGCAGGCTGTCCTTGATCGGCAAAGCTGACTGCTGCCGCTATTGGCGGCGACGGCGATACGATGACATAGGAGCATTGTGGTGGAGGCCGTGCGATGCTGGATACAATCATCCTGCTGACTAGCGCGTTGGAGCGGTCGATCTTCACGTCCGTTCTATCTGCGCACAATCCGTGCCTGACGATCATCCCTGTGGAAACGTTGGCGCATCTGAACGCGCTGGAGCCGGACACACTCGCGCGCGCGCGGCTGATTTCCTACGTTATCGGCGTCATCGTGCCGGCGAATGTGCTGCATCGGCTCGGCTACGGCGCTTACAATTTTCATCCGGGACCGCCGACCTATCCCGGCTGGGCGCCCGCGCATTTCGCGCTCTACGAGCGCGCCACTGAATTTGGCGCGACCGCGCATGCCATGGTCGCCCGCGTCGACGAAGGTCCTATTGTCGGCGTTCAGATGTTTTCTATTCCGTCAGGCGCTTGCGTGGCCAGCCTCGAAGGGATGGCCTATGCACGTCTCTGCCATTTGTTCTGGACCCTGGCAAAACCGTTGGCAACCTGCGGCGAAGGGCTACCTCAGCTGCCGACGCGATGGAGCGGAACAAAGCGCACGCGCCGCGATTACGCGACCCTCTGCGACATTCCGCTGGATATTCAACGAGAAGAACTGGATCACCGCATCGAGGTATTCGGTGCGGAGCCCAACTTCGGATCGCGCAGCACATTTGCCTGCACGGTGTAGGGTTTGCCGGTCGTACCGCACATTCTCGCGGCGTGCATACGAGGCTCGGGCTACAAGGTTGACCAATTCTTGCTGAGGATATGACCGTGAACACAAGCGCCTTAGCCATCCAAATTGCCGAGCCCGTAACTTCGCCGGCGACCCAGAATCTCCAGCTAGGGCAAGACCATTACACGGCCGGCGGGATCGACGACGCCATCGTAGCCTTTCAGGCTGGGCTCGATGCCGCCGGCAGGGATTCAGCCGGTTCTCCGTAAGCGGTGCAGCCGCCCCACGTTGACGGCGGCTTATGGTCGCTTGGCGGCGTAGGCCCAGGGCATCAGCTCGTCGATGCGGGACGCCGGCCAACGGTTGACGAGCTTGGTGAGAACGTCGGTTGTCCAAGCCAGAGGATTGACGGCGTTTAGCTTGCAAGTCTCAAGGAGCGAAGCGATCATGGCCCATCCTGCCGCGCCGCGATCGTGGCCGGCGAATAGCGCGTTTTTTCTGGTGAGGGCCAAACCGCGGATCGAACGCTCGACGGTGTTCGAATCGATCTCGATACGGCCGTCGTCGAGGAAGCGGCACAAGCCGTCCCAGTGGTTGAGGCCATAGGCGATTGCTTCGGCGAGCTTGCTGCCCTCCGACATCCTGGCGAGATTGTTCTCGAACCAGGGCTTCAAGGCTTCGACAATGGGTTTTGATCGCTGCAGTCGTACCGCCCGCCGGACTTCGGGCGACGAGCCTCGGACCTCCGCCTCGATGTCGTAGAGCAGCTTGATGCGTGCGAGTGCCTCGGTCGCGATCGGCGCGTTGCCGCCGACATAGACCTCGTAGAACTGTCGCCGCAGGTGGCTCCAACAGTAGGCAAGCGTCACCGGCCCGCCAGGCCGTGTCGGCGCGGCTAGCTTCTTGTAGGCTGCGTAGCCGTCGACCTGCAGGATGCCGTTGAAGCCGTCGAGCAGCTTGGCGGCGTGTTCGCCGCCGCGACCCGGTGCATAGGAGTAGGCCACAGCCGGCGGACCACTTCCCCGGTGCTCGGGATGTCCGGTTGCATCCACACCTCCGCCCCAGGGCCGGTCGTCACGCGCGATCGCCCACATGTAGCCGGTCTTGGTCTTGCCAGCGCCTGGATCGAGCACCGGACAGCGCGTCTCGTCGCAGAACAGCCGCGGTGACGCCTTGAGCAGACTGATCAGATGATCGTGCAGAGGCTGCAGCTCGGCAGCCGCGGCCCCGACCCACTGAGCCAAGGTCGAGCGCTCGATCTTCACGCCATAACGGGCAAGGATCTGCGATTGCCGGTACAGTGGAAGATGATCGGCGTGCTTGGACACCACCACGTCGGCGACCATCGCCTCCGTTGGCAAGCCGCCTTCGATCAGCCGAGCCGGCGCCGGGGCCTGGATCACGCCGGCGACCGTGTCGGCGCCAGTCTTCTCACAGCTCCGGCACGCATATTTCGGCCGCTTGGTCACGATTACGCGCACCTTGGCCGGCACCTTGTCGAGCCGCTTGGACGTGTCCTCGCCGATGACGTGCAGTTCGCCACCGCAGCACGGACACGCCTTGCTTTCCGGCTCGATCACCACCTCCTCATGCGGCAGGTGATCGAGGTTTTCATTGCGGCTGGCGCGGCGCTTACGCGTCGCGGCGGTCTTGAGCGCGGGATCGGCCTTCTCATCCTCCGCCTCGGCCTTGGCGAGCGAGGTCTCGAGCTCCTCCAGCGCAAGCGACAGCTGGTCGTCAGTGATGCGTTCGGATTTGCGGCCGAAATGCGCGCGGCGGATCTCGGCGATGATCGCCTCGAGCCGAGCGTTGCGGACGACGAGCTTGTCGCGCTCGACGACGATGGCGGAACGACTTGCGCGCTCGGCCAGGAGCAACGCGCGCAACGCGTCGATGTCGTCTGGCAGCGTGTCGCTCACATCCATCGTGGCCCGATGCGTCTTACCGGAGATGAACCAAAGTGTTGATGATTCTGTCGACGTGCGCAGCATCGATTGTGAGCCTGAGTCGTTGTGTCGCAGGGTCATTGCGTAGCACTCGGTCGAATAACCTCTCGGCGCTCCATGCGCGCCCACTCGCTTCCTTCGAGCAGCGCAGAGAGTTGCACCGCCGACAGCTTCATCATCCCGTCTTCGATCGGCGGCCAGCGGAACTGCGCACCCTCCAGCCGCTTCGTCATCAGGCAGATGCCACTTCCGTCCCACCACAACAGCTTCACCCGGTCCATCCTCTTGGAGCGGAACACGTAGACTGCGCTGCAGAACGGATCGGCACCGAGCGCCGTCTGCACGATGGCCGCGAGGCCATCAGCCTGTTTGCGGAAGTCCACAGGGCGCGTTGCCACGAAAACCTGGAGGTCTGTTCCAGCCGTGATCATGATGCCCTCCGCAATGCTTGCAACACGGCGACGATCGCCTCAGTCTCGGCGTGGCCGATAACACGCACGACGGCGTCAGCGATCGCGATCTCGATCGCGCTCGAAACAACGGCGGGCGGTCGAGAAGATATCCGTGGCGACGATCTTGCCGACCCCGCGATCACCACCGGTGCAAACGCTGGCGCTTCGTCACAGATCCCGGGTGATGGCAATTGCCTGCCTCTACGACAACGTGGCCGCGGTTCCGGATTCGCAACTGATTGATCAGCCGGTGCCGTATTTCCAGCTTCATGGAACGAAGCCCTGGCCTCGCGACGCCACGCGAACAACTGCTGGGGGCTCAGCCCATGGCGCCGCGCTACCTCCGACGCGCTGACACCGTCCGCGAGGCTCTCCACCACGATGCGGGCCTTGACCTCGCTCGACCATCGACGGCGGCGGCCAGCGCCCGTGATCAGTTCGATCCGCCGTACGTCCGTGACGCTGCCGTCGCGCCGGTCCGCCTTGCTTTCAAGCTTACGCTCAAGCGTAATGTCAAAATCATCGCTCATGGGTCGGAATTACGCCACAACCCGGATACCACCGAAACGTGGGAACGAAGGACCGCTTACGGTTCTCCAGCTTTAGTGATCTCCGAGCTTCATGCCAATCTCGGCAATGCCCATATGCAGCGCGGCCATCTCAACCTGGCGTCCGCAAGCTACAGGGCCGCGCTGCGGCTTGCTCCTCACCTCACGTCCTGCTGGTGCCATCTCGGCGACGTGCACCTGAAGACGGGCCGGGCACAGGACGCCATCCCGCTTTATCTTCAGGCCCTGAAGCTGGACCCCGCGCATTGGGAAGCCCGCATCAATCTTGCCGAGGCGCTGATGGCGACCAGGCAATACCCGGCGGCCAGGGCGCTGCTGCAGGAATTGCGCGAGGAACGGCCGCAGGTGGGCCAGACACTGTTTCAGCTCGGCAAGGTCTGCTTCGCGCTGGACGAGACGGAATCGGCCATCCGGCATTTCGAACAGGCGATCGCGCTGAACCCGGACGATGTCGACAGCCGCTACTGGATCGGGGGCGTCAGGCACAAGACCGGCGACCTCGATGCCGCCCGGGCCGCTTACGTCGCGGCGGAGAAGATCCGGCCGCTGGTCCGGCGACAGGCGATCAAGACCCCGCCGGATTTTCGCCTGCTGGCAATCTACGCGCCCTATAGCGGCAACACGCCGATCCAGCACCTCTTCAAGGATGCGAGCTACGACATCGATACGCTGGCGTTTTTCGGCCCCGACGAGCCCGACATCTCCTCGCTTGGAGAGATCGATGTCGTCATCAACCTGATTTCGGAGGCCGACCAGGCCGAAGCGATGCTGCCGGCGGTCGCGGGTCTGGCCGGGAAGCTCGGCAAGCCCGTCGTCAACGCCCCCGACAAGATCCTGCGCACCACGCGCGATGCGGTGGTCGACGTGCTGCCGGGTATCCCTGCATGCCGCGTTCCCCGCATCCTGCGCCTCGATGCCGGTGCGGACGTCTCCGCCGCGGCGCTGGCCGCGCTGCTGCCGTTCGCGTTCCCGGTTCTGGCCAGGCCGGCCGGCACGCATGGCGGCGACGACTTCGAAAAAATCGAGAGCTCCGACCAACTCGCGCGCTTTCTTGCACAGCGTCCGAGCGCCGACCAATACGTCATCGAATATGTCGACTACGCATCCCGAGACGGGTATTACCGCAAATACCGCTTCATCTTCGTCGGCGAGGAGATCCTGCCCTACCATCTTGCTATCGGAAGCGACTGGAAAGTGCACCACATTTCGACCGATATGGCCGACAAGCCCTGGATGCAGCAGGAGGAGGCGGCGTTCCTCGCCAATCCCGCCGCGGTCTTCAGGCCAGCGCATTTTCAGGCGCTGCGCACGGTGCGCGAGCGCTTCGGGCTGGATTATTTCGGCATCGATTGCGGGCTCGATCGGAACGGCAATCTCGTCGTCTTCGAGGTCAACGCCTCGATGCTGGTCCACGACGACAATGCGGAGTTTCCCTACAAGGACCCCTTCGTCCGCGCCATCAAGACCGCCTTCGAAGCCATGCTGCGAAACCGCGCCGACGGCAGCCCGCCTGCCCGGCCTTCGGACGGGCCACCGCTGGCGCGCCATAGCGTAAAGGGATAGCGCTACTCGGAAGTGACCGACCATCGACTCGATGTCTGCGCCATCCCCAAAAAACGGATATCGACGAATACCGCCGCGATGTTCGAAAAGTGCCGTGAGCCGCATTGCCGGCAAACGGATGGACGCGCGCGTGGTCTTTAAGCATTAGGTTAATCAGCCGCAATTCCAGATCGGCCCGATCGGCGTCCGCGTCCAGCAAGGGCCGAAGCTGCCGCCATTGTAGCGACCACCGTAAAAGCCAGGCCGGCCGAAATAGTGCCAGTCGCCATCGTACCCGTAATAACTTGGGACTGGATCGATATACCAAGGCCGCCGGTTGTGGCGCGCCATGCGCAAAACCGAGGCTGTCTGGGCGTAAGCTGGAAGGCTGTTGTTCGGTGGCTGATGATATCCCGGTAGGAAGCCGTAGCCGTGCCAGCGTGGCGCCAGCCGGTTATGAGCCGGCGCAGCCGGCGCGACGACCGGCAGCAACGAAAGCACGATAGCAACCGACAGAAATACGAGGCGTGACATGCCCCCACCATAGACGGTCGACTCCTGGGACGCGATTCAAATCTGAGGGCGTAGCCAGCGCAACTGCTTACGGTTCGCTTACGAAAAGGGCCACTTCGGCCAAAACCGGAAGTCAAAGCTAGGCCGCCAGCGATCTAGCCGATGCACATTGCTGGCGGGCTCCAAATATTGACCCCTGTCGGCGTCCGACGGCGACTCCAGCCCGCTGATCGGTCAGAGTAGAGGAGGCATAGAGTGAAGAGGCTTACCAATCATATTCGGCATGGAGTTCGACGCTCGCAGAGCGTGCTTAACCGAGGTGGAGGTCTTTCTGTTTTGTCTCGTCAGCGCCGTCATCGCGCTTTAACTTGATAAAAACCAGTGTAGACAAGATGGTCAGACCGCCCAGGAAAAGAAACGCTTCATGAATTCCGTGGATCATCTCGCTCGGGTTTGAGCGAAAACGATCGGGAATAAAAAACGCGGTTGTGAGTCCGGCGGCAGCGACCCCGAAGCTGATGGACATTTGCTGAGCAGTACTGGCAATGGAGCTTGCGCTGCTTGCATTGTCGTCGTCTATATCGGCATAAACGAGGGTATTCATGCTCGTATATTGCACGGAAGTGAAGGCTCCATAGCAGAACGCCTGCGCCAGGATTGCCCAGAGCGGCGTTGTTTGCCCAATGGTTGCGAACAGCATGAGTAGGAGGCCGAGAATGACCGTGTTCGAGATCAGCACGCCGCGGTAACCGACGCGGTCCAGGATCTTCGGTATAATGAATTTCGAACTCATGGCCGCAATCGCCTGAGGCATGATGAGGAGGCCCGACTGAACAGGCGTGAAGCCCAATCCGACCTGATACAGCAGCGGCAGAAGAAACGGCACGCCGCCGATACCGAGCCGGGTGAAGAAGCTGCCGCTCACGGCCGCGTTGAACGTGCGGATACGAAACAGGCTCATCTGCAGCAGCGGAAAGGCTGTTCGCGTCGCGTGAAACCCGTAACCCGCGATCAATGTCAGGGACAGCATCAATAGTCCGAGAACTTCACCCAAGCCCAATGCATGTTCGCCGAAAATCTCGAGCACATAAGACAACAATGCAACTCCCGACCCAAAGAGAATCAACCCCACGATGTCCAGCGGGTTGGTTCTCTCCTCGCGATAGTCGGGCAGATGCAGATAAACCAGTATCAGGCCCGCCAGTCCGATCGGCAGATTTACGAAGAATATGAAACGCCACTGAAGGTATCCGACAATCAGGCCGCCCGCGATCGGTCCAAGCATTGGACCAACCAGGCCAGGAATGGCGACAAAACTCATGGCGCGAACGAGTTCGGATTTGGCGAAAGTGCGCACCAGGGTCAGACGGCCCACAGGGACCATCATCGCGCCACCGCAGCCCTGGAGGATGCGACAGGCGACCAGCAGGTGAATATCGCTCGAAATTCCACAAAGAAAAGATCCGAGCGTAAAGATGCCGATGGCAGATGCGAATACCCGTCGAGTTCCGAAGCGGTCGGCCATCCAGCCGCTGATCGGAATAAAAACAGCGAGGCTCAATGTGTAGCTCGCGAGCACCGACTTCATGCTAAGCGGGGCCACGTTGAGAGCCTCCGATATGACTGGCACGGCAGTATTTAGAATCGTCGTGTCAAGCGATTCCATAAAAAAGGCGACCGCGACCAGCCAAGGAAGAAGCTGTTTGCTTGAGGCCGAGGGAGGCTGAGAGGACGTGCTGGGGATAGGCGTCATAGCGACTTTC
>Ga0302140_10012267_pt1 | contig 10514 bp, 11 predicted proteins | sample I_Bog_E1_1_FD_202095 | JGI IMG/M metagenome (GOLD analysis project Ga0302140, IMG submission 202095) | Peat permafrost microbial communities from Stordalen Mire near Abisko, Sweden - I_Bog_E1_1 | ecosystem: Environmental > Terrestrial > Soil > Wetlands > Peat | place: Sweden: Abisko, Stordalen...
GGGAAGGAGAGTTCTATTACCTATGTCTTCGGAACGGACATTGAAGAATTTGGTCGGGGAGAGAGGATTTGAACCTCCGACCCCCTGGTCCCGAAGCAGAGAAGATCAAAAATCTAAGTGCTTCATTTGGTGTCGCATAGGGACAAAAAGCCAGTCTTTCTCCCGCCTCTCAGTTGAACCCCAGTTGTACCGAAATTCCGAATTCAGGTTTCTGCCGGATTCTAGGCGCTCTTCTCTGACGAACCACTCCGACGACGGAGCCACGCGTTAAGCTCCGGCGAGCCCCAAAGGTAACGGCGATGCTTCCCCAGCCTAAAGATCGGTATTGGATCGGCAGTCCGCGAACGTTTGCTCTGGTCAACGACCCAGCTTTCCTTGACCTTCAACCGCTGGGCAAGCTCCGTCGTGGTTAACACTTCGTAAGGGAATGGAGACGGAGACGCTTCCTGACTCTGCTGATGGTTCTTCATGCGTCCACCTTTCCGGTCGGGCATCAGTCGCCCCACCGCAGCATTTCTTGTATCGCTTCCCAGACCCACAGGGGCAGGGGTCGTTACGCTCAATCTTTAGAATGAAACAATCACGTTTATAGCTTGGGATGGTAGCCATTGGTATCTCAGCGTTCCGTCAATTTCTGTCCCGGACGACAAGCATAAGGCCATTCCAGTGTATTTCAAGTTGGAAAGGCAGCATTGATTCAGTTCTCGCCAAGAAACCCGCACGGACATGCCGGGAAAATTCTTGGGAGGCCCTCAGCAGAAACCGAAGGTGTGTTCGTGCCGGATCAAGTCGGGGTTTGCAAAAACAAAAACGCTAGATGTGCTGTCGGTTTGTCGGAGGAATTCCTGTCACTAGCGCCGTGAAAGCGTCAGAAGCGCTGATTGGACCGGCAGGGATCGCAAAGACCGAAGGCTGATCGTCTGTGGGTATCTCCTGTGTGATCCTTCGTTTCAGCTCCCGCGCCTGCTCTATGGTATCGACAAAGACATACTCGATTGCGGGTCTGCGAATTCTCTCCATGATGCCCCTCAGCACGTCAGGGTATCGTTCTTGATCGAAGGAGCCTATTTGAAGGATGATCGCCATGTGCGTAGTTTATCTTCACCGGGTTGGCCTATGCAAAAGAGAGTCAAGAACAGAGTTGCCAAAAGAGCGGCACGGAAGCTGAAGAGCGAAGAAGGAACCATCGATGAAGCCATTCGCTCGGTGAACCAACGGCTTAACATTGAAGAGGGCAAATCTCCGTACGAACTAAGGAAAGCTGCTAAGGATTCTGATCCCGATCCTCAGTAGACCTTCACTGTCTCGCACGGAACGTGCCGGAAGAATTTCTTCGAAGGTCCTGTGTAGAAGCGAGGGTGTACTGATGTTCTGGGCCGAATCGAGCTAAGAATTTCGAGCCGAAATTTGAAGTGTGAAGCGCAGTGAGGAGCTAGATCATGAGCCGCTTTCAGAGTTTTCTTAACATCTGGGCTATCGTAGGCCCTATCGTAGGCATTCTTCTTGGCAGTTGGCTCACAACGAGAAATCAGAGCCGACATTGGCTCCTCGACAATAAGCGATCTGAATACCGAGAGCTTCTCACCACAATCGCGGATGCTGGAAGCAAACTTCTTGTGTTTTGGGGACGAAATCCAGTGGTCGCAAGTGGAGAAGAACAATTCATGATCGGGGAGACGGCGAGACAATCAGTCGATGTGATTTACAACAGGCTGTTCATTTCAGATGAAGTCAAGAAGCTGGACGTGCTGAAGCGATGGGAAACTGCGATTGATGAACTTAGAAAAAGTCGCAATGTCGATGTGTTCGGAAAGTCGATGGATCAGATTATGGACGATATTCGCGCTGCTGCGCTCGCTGACTTTGAGTAAGGCCCTTCTGGAGAGCCGGAGTAGCATCGAGGATGCTGCGTTGAGTCCATGCCCCAGTGCGCTTGGTTCCCATGGGGAAGCTGACCTTCCCGGATCAGCCGCAGGACTTGCAGAAGGCAGCGGGCTAGAGTCTAGCAACCGAATATGACATGAATATCAAGTTTCCAGACTGGCTGTGGAAGCCGATTTCCGGCGGTTTGGGCTGCCGGTAGGGGTTTTGGGTCGAATAGGGTGTTTCAGAGGCGCAGGAAGCCTTTGTGACCACCAAGGTTGCGGTCTAACGAACTGGGTTGAGAACTGGGAGCCCGAACCGAAGTGATGCGTCCCTCTACATAGGCCCCCCGAGCTTTTCGAGAAACATCGGATCGTACGACTTCTCAACGAGGTTCGGACGCTGTGCGTGGGTGCCAGTAGCCAGAGTATTCCGTGTTGGAATACAATTTTTAGGGTTCCCCTTCCCCCCGAACTTTCGTCCCGCCACAGAAAGGGGCTGCCGCGTGAGAATTAAGTCTTCCCACATCAAGAATTTTCGATCTATTCTTGATGTTGAAATTGAGTTTGACAGTCTGACTGCTCTCGTGGGGAGAAATGGCGCTGGTAAATCCACGATTCTCAAAGGGACTGAACTGTTTTATCTGACCAACCCCCGCCTGTCACCAGAAGATTTTTACAACAGGGATGTTAAATCTCCGATTGAAATAACCCTTACCTTCGCCGACCTTGACGACGACGAAAAGGAACGGTTCAAGAGCTACATTCAACATTCTGAACTATCCGTCGTTCGGGTGCTGACCCAGACCGAGAACAAATATCACGGTTCAGCTCTTCAAAATCCGGAGTTCAAGCCTCTGCGAGAAAAGAACACTAGTGCTGCTGAAGTGAAAGAGGCGTACAAACACCTTCGCGAAGGCAACTACCAAGACTTGCCCGCGTATACCAACCGTGATGCGGTTCCGATTGTGATCAAGGAGTGGGAAGAGCAGCACTCTCAGTCGTGTGTGCGCGAACGCGACGATGGTCAGTTCTTTGGTTTCAAGCAGGTTGGGCAAGGCTACCTCGGTAAGGGCACGCGCTTCCTTTTGATTCCCGCTGTCCGCGAGGCCGCTCTTGATGCACACGAAGGCCGTGGTAGTGCGATCACGGAATTGATGGACCTCGTGGTTAGGAAGGCGTTGTTTGAGAAAGAGGAGGTCAAGAGCTTTCGAGAGCAAATGGAGAAGACGTACAACGAACTGTTTGACCCATCCAAACTCAAGGAATTGAGCACGCTATCGGAAAATCTTACCAACACGTTGAGAACGTATGTCATGAATGCCAGTGTGAATGTGTCGTGGGATACAGCGGGGGAAATTGCCATTCCGCAGCCACGAGCAAATATTCAGCTAGTTGAGGATGGTTTCTCGTCGGAAGTGGAACGCACAGGTCATGGCTTACAAAGAGCGTTCGTGCTCACAATGCTGCAACATCTCTCCGCTCCCCAAATCGAATCGAGTTCGGCTCAGAACGTCAAACATCCTGACTTGGTCTTGGGCATCGAAGAGCCGGAGTTGTATCAGCATCCGAGTCGGCAGAGGCACTTCGCAAATGTTCTCGGCAAACTAGCCGCCAATCAAATACCCGGCGTTGCTCGTAAGGTGCAGGTTGTCTATGCCACACATTCACCCCTCATGGTGAGCCTTGAGAGCTTCGACCAGATTCGGCTGGTACTAAAGATTGAAAAGGAGAATGACAAGCCGAAAGTATCGAAAGTGATACGGCGAACGCTTGATGATGTTGCGAAGTCACTCGCGGTCGCCTACGGGGGCAATCCACAATTCTCAGGTGCTTCGCTCAAGCCGCGTCTCGTCACGTTAATGGGTCCGTTGTTCAGCGAAGGATTCTTCGCTGACGTTGTGGTCTTGGTCGAGGGCGAAGGGGACAAGGCAGCAATCGTCGCCACAGCTAGGTCAATTGGGCACGAACTTGATAGCAACGGAATCGCAGTGATTCCGTGCATTGGTAAATCCAATCTGATTAACGCCGCTGGGGTGTTCAAGACCTTCGGACTTCCAACTTACGTGGTTTGGGACGGTGACTCACATCTAGGTCAAACGGCAGGAAAATGTGGCTCTTGTGGACACGATCTGGATTCAAAGGCAGACCCAAACGAAAATCACCGTTTGCTGCGATTGGTTCCCGAGCCTTTACGATGGCCGCAGCACGGCTAACCGCCGCCCGCTGCTGATAGATGTCATTCCAAATGACCGCACGCTGGTCATCCGTCAGATTGCGGCGGCCCACTTGGTGCTCAAGTATCCAGAGTTTGGCGGCTTCGATACCGAGGAAGGACAGCGCCTTGGTGCGGAAGCCGATGCCAAGCTCCTGACAAATGGCGTAACGGTTGTGACCGTCCAATATGGTGCCGCTTTGTTCCGCCCAGATGGTGATGGGCTCCAGCAGCCCATCCTTTTGAATGTTATCGCGGAGTTGGGCGTACTCCTCAGTCGTCAGAGGGGCGACGACGGCTTGAAGCTCGGGATTGATTCGTAGGCTCATGTTGCTTAATACCGGATTTTTAGGCTTGTGGTATTCCTTCGTAAGCTATTTTTGGCACGTCCTCGCTGTCATCGGCGATGAATGACTGGATGGCAACGTCGCTGCCTTTAAGCTCGGGATACCAATCGTTGATCTGGCGGGAAACAACGCGACTGACTCCCGCTATCAAATCTCCCGGTTCACAGGCGAGGTAATCGTCGGGCAGCGTGGTGATGGTTTCGTCGTATATCCAGCCGGTGCCTTGTCTTTTCGGATCGACGAGAACCTTGATGACCTGACATCGGCGGTAAATCATTACCATGATCGGCACGGGGCTCTTCATTGGTGTTGCCTCCTTAGTCGCATTATGCCCAGCCCGGTCCGATTTCGGATAGGAATTGGGCTCCAGTTACTTCTTATTTTTGGGTGGTTACTATGGTCATTGCTCGGTGGAGCGGCTGTGGTGGGCTTATAACCTGTCGGTCATTTAACACACCTCACCAAATCCCGTAAGGGGCTGGCAGTTTGACCTACTGCCAAACGGATTCGATCTTAGTCCGCTGGGCGTCACCCTCCATCAGTCCGGCGGCCTAAGGCTCCACGGTTGACCCAACTTTGTTGGAACAACACCCGAAATTCGTAAGGAAGCTTTTCTCAGATTGGGTATTGAATAATAGCGGGCTTCGGAGTTTGCTCGCTCACAGGGTTTCCATCGCCTCAGATTTCTCGTTCTACGTCACCTGCGGGATATGACTGGCATGACCAAACCGACCGTGGTCTCGAAGGATAGATCGTTTGCAACAGTGCGTCCAAATTTCGGGTTCGGTACCCACTGCCAGCATGGATGGCATCCTTTCCACTACCATGCCGCTCGGGGTCTATGGGGAAGCCTGCCCGCAAGGACGCCCAGCCCCGATTCCAGTCGGTAGCTCGCAACCCAATCTGTTGCAATTTCCGTCTCCCGATACTAAGGTCCTTGACGCGACACCAGCGAAGCGGAGAGGAAAGTCAATGTCCCGCAGAACTGGTCAAGAAGGTCATATTGAAAGGAGCGGAAAATGGTGGGTTGTTCGTTGGTGGCAGGATGTACCGGGTCGATATCAGCGGAGCCACATGCGAGCAAGGATTTGTCCGATTTCTGGAGCCGGAAAACTCTCGGCATCGGAACGCAAACGGCGTGCCCGTGAGATCGTTGCGGAAAGCGGCGCTGACTCGGTCGAGCACTTCAACAAAGTTGTGCAGCCACAGAAAAAAGACTGCGTCTCGCTCAAGCAGCAAGCATCACGCTGGCTCGAACATCTCCGTAAACGCAAACGTAAACCTGTTGAACCCGGAACGATTGATGAATGGGAGCGCATCCTGAACAAAGAGATCACCCCGGAAATAGGAGACTGCCCCATTTCCAACGTTAACAATGGAGTGCTGAAAAAACTGGTGACGATAATGGTGGACAAGGGCTTGTCAGGAAAAACCATCGAAAACTATCTCCAAGTTCCCAAAATGGTTGTCGCATCAGTTGTGGATGAGGAGGGCAATCAGGTCTACCCACGCAAGTGGAACCATGAGTTCATGGACGTGCCATTAGTCGAGAAGTCGAAGCAGAACACGCCGAGCTTCTCGTCAGAAATAATGGCCGGACTCGCGAAATGGAAGAAGCCGAAGGAACGTATGTTGTTCGTTCTTTGCGGTGCGGCTGGCTTTAGGATAAGCGAAGCACTTGGTGTTGAGATCGACAAGCACATCTCGTCCGATTTCAGAACCATCAGCGTCAGGCAGCAGGCGCGTCACTGCAAAGTGAAGACCCGGCTGAAGACGACGAACGCAGTCCGCGACGTGGACCTCCATCCAGCCATCACTTCCCAGTTGAAAGCCTTTATCGGTGAACGCAAGTCTGGATTCCTGTTCGCATCTCGCTACGGGAAACCACTCTCTTCATCGAACATCATCCGTCGCCATTTGCACCCGGCTCTCAAGGAACTCAACTACGTTAATCCCCACACTGGAACGCACAAGGCTGGGAACCATGCCTTTCGGCGTTTTCGGAACACGTATCTGAAGAATTACACCAACTGCCCCAAAGGACTATACGACTACTGGTTGGGGCACGCTGGAGAAGATATGAGCGACCTCTACGACAAGATCAGAGAGGACGTTCCGTTTCGCAAAATGTGGGCGGAAAAAAGCGGATTCGGCTTCGAATTACCCTCAGTTGTACCGAATGTACCGAAAAAAGAGGATCAATCAGAAGCCGCTAAAGCTGCGTAACCGACTGAATGTGCGAGAGAAAGATTGGTCGGGGAGAGAGGATTTGAACCTCCGACCCCCTGGTCCCGAACCAGGTGCTCTACCAGGCTGAGCCACTCCCCGACAAGGCTACGTGCGGCTATTAAGACTCGACTCGCCCGCACACTTTGCTTCAATGAACCTCTAAATTATAGCATCGTCCTACCGCCGGCTCTCCGCCGCTTGACCCCGACTTTCGCGCTACACTGGTTCTCGAATTTGCCGGCGACCTCCGAGGGCGATTTTTTCCTTACTTAAATTGGCTTGATTGTCTGAATCAATATGTCTGAATCAATATGTCTGACCTAACATGTCTGACCTAATTATGATCGTCCTTAGCGCTCACCGTTTGTTCACGCCGCTGGAAGAGATCGAAGACCCGCTTCTGTTTGTCGAAGACGGGCTGATTTCGGCGGTCTCCTCTCGCGCGGATCGTGAGGTTCCGAAGAGTGCGAAAGAGTTCGATTTCACCCACGACGTTCCCGGCGCGATTCTAGCGCCAGGCTTCATCGATATCCATATCCATGGCGGCGCCGGACTCGACGTAATGCGAACCTCCCCGTCAGAACTGACGGGTCTTAATCGTTTTCTCGCGACCCACGGCGTTACCAGATATTTCCCTACCACGGTTGCTGCGCCCCTGGACCAGAGTTGTGCGGCGCTCGAAAGAATCGCCGACGCCATCGAAGCATCTCAAACTCTGCGCGCTGGCGACGGCACCGGTGTCGAGGCTCTTCCGCTCGGGATCCATTTAGAAGGCCCGTTTCTGAGCCACAAGCGGCGCGGCGTGCATCCTCCCGAATATCTGATCGAGCCTTCCCTGCAAACTTTCGACCGCCTCTGGCAGGCTGCGCGCGGTCACGTTCGCATGATGACGATTGCTCCCGAACTCCCCGGCGCTCTGGAGGTAATCGCGGAAGCGGCGCGGCGCAATGTCTGCGTGAGCATCGGCCATTCCGACGCCCTCGCCGAAGCCGCGCGAGCCGCAGTGAACGCCGGCGCCCGCCACGCCACACACACTTTTAACGCCATGCGCCCGCTCGACCACCGCGAGCCCGGCATCCTCGGCGAGTCCCTCACCAACGAACAACTCACCGCCGACATTATTGCGGATGGAATTCATGTAGCGCCGGAAATCGTCAAACTTTTTCTCCACGCCAAAGGCATCGAGCGCGCCGTTTTGATCACCGATGCCACCGCTGCCACCGGAATGCCGGACGGCATCTATCAACTCGGACCCATAAAAGTTGAAGTCAAAGAGGGACGCTGCACCGTCGCAGGCGAATCCGATGGCAAGCTGGCCGGCAGCGTCCTCACCATGGATCGCGCCGTGCGCAACATCACGAAATTTTCCGAGTGGAGTCTGCGCGATGCCGTACGCGCCGCCACGCTGAATCCCGCCCGCGCCCTGGGCCTGGAACGATGCGGACGGCTTACACCGGGCGCGGCGGCCAATCTAGTGGTGCTCAGCCCCAGCGGCCAAGTGCACAAGACTTTCATACGTGGGTTCCCGGCCTAGGTCGCGCCTCGGAACCGATCGAAAATATTTCATCGACAAAGACAAACCTGTCGCGTTGGATTGTCATACCTTCGGGACTCAAACGTGCAGCATCAACCTCGCAACGCAGAAGTTGAGTTGCTCTATCGGCGGCATGGCGGCGCGCTCATGCTTTTTGCGTTAGCAATGGCCGGAGACCGGGGACGTGCTCAGGACGCCGTTCAGCGGGTTTTCTTGCGGCTACTGGAAGGCGCGAACCTGCGCGAGGTTGTTGATGTAAGGGCATATCTTTTCACATCTGTCCGCAACGCGATTCTGAACGACGCCAAGGTTCGACGCCGCAGCGTCGTACTCGAAGAAGAATCTGCCTGGTTCGAACCGCCGCACCGCGATTATGCCGCGGAATTCAACCTGCGCCGCGCTTTGGCCACGCTTTCCGAAGATCAGCGTGAAGTGGTCATCTTACACGTTTGGGGGGAACTCACGTTCATCGAGATCGCCAAGGCCCTGGAAATAAGTGCCAACACCGCCGCATCCCGTTACCGTTACGCTCTCGCCAAGCTTCGCCAGGCGATGTGCGCGAAGGAGAATACTTGTGCCAATCAATGATGATGATAAGCAGTTCGAGCTCTATCTGAAACGGTTCCGGCCGCTGGCTCCGGACGCTCCGCCGTCCGAAAGGCCCAGGCATAGTGGCACTCGGCGCACCCTCATGCAGGCGGCGTGCGCCGTGGCCGCCGTCGTAGCCCTGGCAGCGTTTGCCGCCACCGTCTTCCCGCGCATTACCCAAACCCGTTCGTCCCATGTTGCAGAGCAAAGCGAAGAGCACACAAGGAATGCCGAACCGCTTCTCTACCCTCCGCCTTTGACGATTGGCACGGCTAATGCGTTACTGTCAACCGCGCCCTCATTCGAAACGGCGCTAGACGAGATAGCGGTCCCATCTCAGAGAATCCCGCTTCCGAAAGGGAAACATAGCGCCCTTGCCGTGCTCGGCAAAGAGGAGACAAAGCTATGAAAAAACCGCGATGGATGTTCTCCATTATTTTTGCGGCAGTTTTGGTGGCGGTCGCCGCGCCCGAACCGCAAGGAGTTAAGCTTGGCCAGAACGCCGCACTGCGCTACTGGTCGGCATTTGCCCAAATGCAGGATTCTCCCCTCACCGATCTGCAGGTAAAGGAATTGAGTGCAATCCTTAAAGGCACGACTCCATACGACGATGCGAAGTTCAAAGATCTGGTCGAGGAAAACAAGCCTGCCCTCGAAACCATGGCCCGCGGCACGGCTCTGGCCAACTGCGATTGGGGCTTGGATTATGAACTGGGACCGGAAACGCCTATTGACTATGTCGGTAGGGCTACGGCACTGGCTCGCCTGAACGTTTTTTACGCCTTTCACCTGGTAGGCGCCGGCGATAAAGAAGGAGCGGTGCAAGCCTTGGTCGCCGGATTGCGATTTTCGCGCAATATTGCAGATGGAGGCCCGCTGATCGCGACTCTTCTTGCCAAGGATTCCCTAGCCAAACATCTCGATGCCGTGGCGTTTGTGGTCCGAACTCAAGCGATCTCTAGTCAACAGCGTCAGGCGCTGGCAAAAGCTCTCGTGGAACTTGGAGTGGACCCGCTCGACTGGCAGTCTACCATTAACCTCGAGATGGCAGCTCTGAAGGTGCTGCCTTGGCCTTCCTCCGCCTCCGCCGAGCGCGTCACTCAAGCCTATCTCAACGCCCTAGGTGACCCTTCCGGGCTACCAAAGCTTCAAGGGTTGATTGCTTCCTTGCCGAAACCAATCCAGGGATCGATTCCCAATCTCGGGCGCGTGTTGAAGGAGAGGCAGGACCTAAAAGAGAAGCTTCGGGAGACCCGTTCCTTGCTGCAATGAGCGACCGGAGGGTTAATTCGGCTTGCGCTCTTTCGCTTCCGCCATGTAGCGCAACAGCACGGCCTCGTCGGCGCGCGTCAGTTGATCGAGAAAAGAAGTGTCCACCTTGCCGTCCTCACCCGTCTTTGACATGCTCGACTGGGAAACGCTTGTCTTCGAGACGCTGGACTGGCGCAGCTTGTCGCCGAGTTCGGGATCGCAGCTCATCACCTGGGTGTAGAACCACAGGAAGTGGCGCATCTGGTCGAGCACTCTGCACAAGACCTGGATCGCCTCGGTCTCCGGCAGCGCGCTCAACGCTTCCATCAACTCCGGGTCGCTGGGCGCCTGCATCGCGGCGCAGTTCAACTCGCGCTGAATCACGCGCAAATCTTCGGTAACTCGTACCATCCGCGTATGCAGGTCGTCCATCTGTGGATCGATTCCCGTGGCCATTTTTGGATTTGACTTGTGTCGTACGAACATCT
>Ga0302140_10012269_pt1 | contig 10512 bp, 10 predicted proteins | sample I_Bog_E1_1_FD_202095 | JGI IMG/M metagenome (GOLD analysis project Ga0302140, IMG submission 202095) | Peat permafrost microbial communities from Stordalen Mire near Abisko, Sweden - I_Bog_E1_1 | ecosystem: Environmental > Terrestrial > Soil > Wetlands > Peat | place: Sweden: Abisko, Stordalen...
ACTGAGCGCACGGCGTCGGCAAAGCTGATGGTGCCGGCAGCCACATGAGCAGACCATTCGCCAAGGGAGTGGCCGGCGGCCAGCGCTGGCTCGACGCCATGCACGGCCAGCACGCGCAGTGTGGCGACGCTCACGGTGAGAATCGCCGGCTGAGTGTTTTCCGTGAGCCTGAGTTCCTCCGCCGGCCCCTCGAAGATCAGCTTCGAAAGCGGGAAGCCGACTGCCTCGTCGGCCTCGGCGAAGGTGTCGCGGGCGACCGGATAGCGCAGGCTGAGTTCGCGCCCCATGCCAACGGTTTGCGAGCCCTGCCCCGGAAAGAGAAAGGCAACTTTGGTAGACATTCCAGAGATGATTTTACCGGAAAGAAACGGCAGGTCCGTCCCGGATTTTCGGTATCCCGGCTTTTGGCCGGAAAAAAGTCGGTAGGATGGGGCACAGGTGCTGCGCTCCGGTCAAAAAACAACCGCATGTCCTTCGACTCCGCTGCGCTCCGCTCAGGAGGCCTCAGTTCCAGCGGCTCTTGTCATTGGGGTCGTCGTCGATGGGGCGGCCATTGCCGTCGAAGCGGACGGTGCGGCCCTGGCTGCGCATGTAGACCTGAAACTTGCGGGCGGCGCGGCGGCGCTTCCAGCGATAGTAGCGGTTGCGCAGGCCATACCATTGCTCACTCAGACCGAAAGAAAGCCCGTGGCGCGGGGCCGTGCGAAGGTAGAACAAACTGGCCAGCGCTCCGCCCAACGGGGCAAAGGCATAGGCGCGCTGCTCGGCGAGGGCCATGACAACGGCGACCAGCGCAAAGACGGCCGCCAGGTGGCGAGCCTTGATGCCGATGGGCAGGGGAAAGAGCATCAACTGCACATCGCCGTGAAGCGCTCCGATAGCCACCAGCAGACCGAAGATGCCGCCAAAGCAGCCAGTGAGTGAAACTGCGCCAGCCGAGAGGCTCAGCGCGTGGCTGCATGCGTAGATTGCGGTTGCGGCCGCCGCGGTTCCCAGCGCGGAGACCGCATAGACGCCAGTGACCCAGCCGGAATTGTGATAGCTCTCAAGAAAGCCGGCCAAGAACCAGAGGGAAAGCAGCTCGAAGAGGGTTCCCATCAACGCGGGCCGCAGGTGGACGAAGCTGTAGGTAATGGGCTGCCAGAGGGCGCCATGCAGAAAGAGGCTGGGATCGAAGGCAAGGGCGCCGTACAGCCGGGCTCCCAGGGTCGGAGCGGCCATCTGGGTCAGCGCCAGGGCAAAGTAGGCGGCGAGGTTCAAAAGAATCAGGCGGCGGGTAGCGCCGCGAAATTCCGGGAATGCAAACTGAGTGGCGCCAAATCCAGGCATAGTCAGTTTCAGGGTAAATCGTGGAGGAGGCGCGTGTCATGGGCACGCCGGGCGGGTGAACGCCGCTAGAGCAAAACCAGGAATGCTATATCCTGATTGGCCTCGTTCGAGGTCGCCGCTCCCTGTTGGTCGCGTCGACTTGAGTGCCGTGGCTCCGGGATACACCTTCCCTGGTTTTGCTGTAGCCGCTCGTGTAAACTCGGCTGCATGAGCAGATACAGGATTGCCGGGGTGATTCCGGCCCGGCTCAGTTCCACGCGGCTCACCCGCAAGGTGCTGCGCGAGATTGCCGGCCGGCCGATGGTGGAGTGGGTGTGGCGCGCCGCCGCTGCCAGCGGGCTGATGGACCCGGTGGTGGTGGCCACGGATTCCGGCGAGGTGGCCGCCGTCTGCCGGGAGCGTGGCATTCCCGTCGCAATGACCTCGGCGGAGTGCCCCAGCGGCTCGGATCGCGTCAGAGAGGTGGCTCGCCAGATCGATGCCGAGATTTATGTCAACATCCAGGGCGATGAGCCGATGCTGACGCCGGAGTTCTTTCCGCCGATGCTGACGCTTTTTGAGCGGCCCGAGGTCGAGGTAGCCACATTGGCCGTCCGCTGCTTGCCCGAGGAGTTCGCAAATCCCTACGCCGTCAAGGTGGTGACGGCTCTGGACGGCCGCGCGCTTTATTTTTCGCGAGCCACGATTCCTTTCGATCGTGACGGGACGGGCTTCGCGGGCTATCGCAAGCACCTGGGAATCTATGCCTACCGCAAGGCCGCCCTGGAGCGGTTCGCGGCGCTCGCGCCCTCGCCGCTGGAGTTGGTGGAACGGCTGGAGCAGTTGCGGCTGCTGGAGAATGGGATTGGCCTCTATGTGGCCGAGGCTCCGGGCGACACCATCGGCGTGGATACGGAGGCGGATTTGTTGCGGGCTGAGGCGGTGCTCATGGGCCGAATGATCTCCTGAATGATGGCGGAGAAGATTCCGAATTGGGCGCAAGAACCGGGTAGCGCCTTGGCACGCGCGTAGGCGACCATGAATCCATGAGCGGCAAAGTACAACGCGCAGAGACTGGTGGATCCGCGGCGGCAATCGACTCCGAGGCTGCCTGGCGGCAGGTTCTCAACCGCGACCCGGCAGCCGCGTTTTTTTATGCGGTCACCACGACCGGAGTCTTCTGCCGGCCGGGCTGTTCGAGCCGCCGGCCGCTGCGAGCCAATGTCCGCTTTTTCCGCTCCGTCGAAGCGGCGCGCGCCGCCGGCTTTCGGCCCTGCAATCGCTGTAAGCCGGAGAACGCAGGGCCACGCAGCCCTCTTGGAAGAATCCGAGCGCACATTGAGGCTCATCTCGACCGGCCGGTTTCGCTGGCAGAGTTGGGGCGGCTTGTCAGCTTGAGCCCCTTCACGGTGCAGCGGAAATTCAAAGAAGAACTGGGCGTCAGTCCGCTGCAATATCAGCGGGCGCTGCGGGCTGCCAGCCTGCGCGGCGCGCTCAAAGAAGGGGAGAGTGTGACCAACGCAATTTACAAAGCGGGATTCGGTTCATCCAGCCGTGCCTATGAGGGTGCGCAATTGGGCATGACGCCGGCGCGGTTTGCGCAAGGGGGCCGGGGCGAACAAATCGGCTATACGACCGCCCGCTCGCCCTTTGGCTGGCTGGTGCTGGGCTCGACCGCGCGCGGACTTTGCTGGCTGGCGCTCGCGGCTACATCGGCTGAGGCGGAGGCGAGCCTGCGCGCGGAGTTTCCGCTGGCAACGCTTCACCGGGATGCGTCGCTGGCCGCGCTGGTGGATGCGGCCCTGCGCTCGGTCGGCGGCCCGGCCGGCATGAACGGAGAGGAGGCCGCGCCGCAGGTGCCTCTGGATCTGCGCGGGACGGCCTTTCAACTGCGGGTGTGGCAAGCGCTGCGCCAGATTCCGCGCGGCGAGACGCGCAGCTACAGCCAGTTGGCGAGAGAAATGGGCGAGCCGAACGCGACCCGCGCCGTGGCCCGCGCCTGCGCCACCAATCGCGTGGCGCTGGTGGTGCCTTGCCATCGCGTCGTGGGAGTGAGCGGCGCTCTGACGGGCTACCGCTGGGGCGTGGAGAGAAAGCGGCTGCTGCTCGAGGCGGAGGGAGCATAAAAATCAACGGCCCCCGCAGAGGCGGAGGCCGTTGAGATCGCGCGCGAAAGTCCGGCGCCTATTTCAGTTCGCCGTTGTCGCCCATCGTGATGCCGCCAGGACCAGCGTTCTTCTTCTCTTCGTTGGCCTTGCGAGTGCCCATGGCCTTGGTGCGCCATTCCTCGGCCGCAGCCACATCGGCCTTGACAGCGTCCGGATTGCCGTAGTCCACATCGGCCTTGCGCCGGTAAACCAGGTTCAGATAGGCCATGGCATCGTCGTAGTTGGGCCGGTCGGCAACCGCCTGGTTCAGATACTGGAGCGCTTCGTCAACCAGCGGGCCATTCAAGGCCTTGAGCGGCTCCATAACGTCTTTGGGAGCCTTGACGTTGCCCACGCCGTCGTCATTGATGCCCTTGGGCACCAGTGCGCTCAGGGTGTTCGCGTGGGCCGCCATCCAGTCGATGACGCCAACGGTGTAGGCCGCCTCGGGATCCTTGGGATCCTCCTGCAGCACCTTCTTTTGCCACGCCTTGGCATCGTCCAGCTTCTTGATCTGGAAGTCAATGCCGGCGATCTGCTTCATGCTGTTGACATCGTGCGGATCCTTGGCAAGCACCTCCTGAAAGATGTCGATGGCCTGCTGCGCGGTCTTGAGGTTGTCCGGCGTATCCAGTCCGGGCACGACGTTCTGGGCCAGCGCGGTAGCCAGGTAGCTCTTGGCCATGGGCAGCGTTGGATCCAACTGCGTAGCCTTCTGGAAGTGGTCGATGGCCTCTTCATAGTGAGTGCCCTTGTACGCTTCCACTCCCTTGTTCAACTGGTCACGGGCTGCGAGGCGGTTGCACCCGCTCATGGAAAGCGCCATGCCGGCCAAAGCAACCGCGAGCACCGAAAAACGTGCGGGTCGATTCATGTTCTTATCCTTCTCCTTCAGGGCTGTGCCTCATCGGTCGCGCGCCTGGAATCTCGAATTCAACTGGTATCGGGCGGGAGATACCGAAACCAGGATGGAAAAATTGTACTCCTGTTTCCGCCCGGATAAACCGCCTCCGAACGGGGCTTGCCGAACTGAAGTTCGCCGGGGGATCCCAAACCTCCCCAGCCGTTCAGCCGGCCAACCTGATCCTTGTGCGTCCTCTCGCCGCCGCTGCCGTCTTCGGCCAAAACCTGAAACTCAGGACCGGCTCCGGCAGCTTCCGCACACATCCCATGACCGGGAAGCGGCTCCCGGCCGGCAAGCTACTGGCCGGCCATGATCCTGGGCGTCATCAAACCGATGTGATCCACGTTTGCGGCGCGGCCGATATCGATGACCTCCGCTACGTAGCGGAAGTCGAGATTGTCATCGCCCTTGACGAACATGATGCGCTCGGCGCGATTGGCGTAAATCTCGGTCAGCCGCTGCAGCAGCTCTTTCTGAGCCCTGGGCCCGCCGACTCCGTTATATACATCGGACTCGTTGATCTTGTACGACGGGGGCCCGCCGGGATGAACCAGAACCTGCACCACAATGGTGCGGTCATTCGGCTGGGTCTGCTGCTGCGGGTTCTTGGGCGGCTGGGGCACCAGCGCGTCCAGGCCCTTGGGCGTGACCGGCACGATCACCATGAAGATGATCAGCAGCACCAGAAGGACGTCAATCATCGGCGTAACATTGATGTCGGACGAGTAGCCTCCCCCGCCTCCCATTGTCATTGCCATAGTTCAAAACTCCTCGTTGACTCGAAATCGTTAAAAGAACGGCGCAAGGTTATCCTACTGCCCGGCCATGATCTTCGGCGTCATCAACCCGACGTGATCCACGTTCGCGGCACGGCCGATATCAATGACCTCGGCTACATAGCGAAAATCCACATTGTCGTCGCCCTTGACAAACATGACGCGCTCGGCACGGTTGGCGTAAATCTCAGTCAGCTTCGGCAGCAACTCACGCTTATCGTATGGCGTCTCGTTAATCTTGTACTGTGGCGCGCCGCCATTTGATTGCAGAACCTGCACCACAATGGTGCGCTGGAGGTCAGGCGCCACATTGTGCTTGGGCGGCTGGGGCACCAGCGCGTCCAGGCCCTTGGGCGTCACCGGCACGATTACCATGAAGATGATCAACAGCACCAGAAGAACGTCAATCATCGGCGTAACATTGATGTCGGACGAGTAGCCTCCTCCGCCTCCCATTGTCATTGCCATGGCTTAACCCTCCTCGTTTGCTTGCAAATCCCTCGTGAAAGAGCACAAGAAAGAACTTACTCGCCGCCCGCCAGGTTGCCTTCCTTCTTCTGGGTCAGCAAGCCCACATCTTCCACACCGGCGGTGCGCACGGCGTCGATTGCATCTTCCACCGCCAAATAGCGAGCGCGGGCATCGGCGCGAATAAAGATGGTCTTGCCCGGCTTGTCGGCCAGCTTCTCGCGAACCTGGATGCCAAGCTCACTGACGGACGTCTTGTTTTGCCCCAGGAAGACGCTTCCGTCCTTGGTGATGGCCACGACAATGGCGTCTTCCTTGTCGGCGTCCGGCATGGCGGTGGGGTTATCCACCTTGGCCATTTCGACCTGCACCTTGTTTTGAAGCATGGGGGTGATGACCATGAAGATGATCAGCAGCACCAGCATCACGTCCACCATCGGAGTGACATTGATGTTTGAAGTGACCTTCTTGCCTTCGTTGCGAACTGAGATTGCCATTGTTTGGGCTCCGTTGCCTGAAAGTCTTTTGCCGGATGGCGTCCGGCATTCCTCGATTAACTGCGAACCACCCGGCCGAGCGAACGATGGAACCCGGCGGGCAGGAGTGAGTGTTCACTCTCCCCCGCCCGCACGGGCTTCCCGCTCTCGCCCACAGCCGCCTCGCTTAGTGCTTGTGGCTCTGCTTGATGAAGTAGTCGATCAATTCGCTGGAGGAGTTGTCCATCTCCACGTCGAAGCTCTCGACCCGTCCGGTGAAATAGTTGAAGGCCATGACGGCCGGGATGGCTACCAGCAGTCCGAAGGCGGTGGTCACGAGGGCTTCAGAGATGCCGCCGGCTACCGCGCCGATGCCCGAAGTCTTCTGCAGGGCGATCTGTTGGAAGGCGTTCAGAATGCCGATGACGGTGCCGAGCAGCCCGACGAACGGGGCGGTGGCGCCGATGGTGGCCAGAACCGCAAGGCCCCTCTTCAGCTTGGCGTGCACAATGGCCTCGGCGCGTTCCAGCGCGCGGCCGGAGCTGGCGATGGCGTCTTCGGTCGCAGCGCCGCCGGAGGAGCGGAACTCCTGCAGGCCGGCCGTCACAACCTCGGCCAGGTGGGACTTCTTGTTGCGATCGGCGATCTTGATCGCTTCTTCCAGCTTGCTGTCCTTCAGCGCGCCGGCAACCTTGGGCGCGAACTCGCGCGACTGCTTGCGGGCGGCGGAGAAGTACAGGTAACGGTCGATCATCACGGCCAGCGACCAGATCGACTCAATGAAAAGGATGATGGCGATGACGCGCGCCGGCCATCCCATGTGGTCCCACAGCCCCATCGGGCTGAAATTGACCGTCTGCTCTTCACCGTCGAAGATGAAAGCCAGATTGGCGGCCGTGTGCGAAGCGAAGTGTGCGAGTTGAGCGAGAATCACTGAATCGTTCCTCCTAAGGAGTTTTTCTTGTGGACTGCAACTGCCTTGCGAGTGCTGGGAATCCGCCTCCTTGCGGACGCGCATTCAGGTCAAAAGCAAGGCCCTTTCCCCGAAATGGCGGAAAGAGCCAAAAACATTCTTCATCCGCCCAGAGTGAAGACCACGTTGATTGTGGTATCCACTTCGACCGGCTCGCCGCTGAGCAGATAAGGCCGGTAGCGCCAAGCCTTGACGGCATCGAGGGCGGCCTGCTGCAACATCTGAGGCCCGGTAATAACGCGCAGATTCTCGATCGAGCCGGTCTTGGAGATGGTGGCTTGCAACACCACCGTCCCCTGAACGCGAGCGGCCTTGGCGATCGGCGGATAATTGGGCGTAACCTTCAGAATCAGGTTGCCGGCCATCACGCCGCCAGAGATTGAAACCTTCTTCGGCGGAGCTGCCTTTACCTGCATCTTGGCGTCGCCGAAGATGCTGCCCATGACGCCGCTCGCGCTGCCCCCGAAGTCCGATCCGGCCACGCCGAAGGAAGCGACCGGCGCTTCCTTCTCCCTGGCAATCAGAATGTCGTGGGGGATGCGGGTGGGCGCCGTGAGCTGGTTATTCATCATCTCGGACTTGACGATCACGTGCACGGCCTCGGGCGGCGGTGGCGGCGGCGGTGGTGGCGGCGGCGGTGGCGGGGCCACCAAGGCCATCTGCATGGCTGCCTTGGGCAGCGCCTCGGGGTAGATCAGCGGGATGAGGATGAGCAGAATAAGGACCGAAGCGTTGATCGACCCTGTCACAAGCGCCCAGCGCCCGCTTTTGCTCTTGATCCTGCCTCCGGATTCAAACGTGGAATCTTCAAACATTGCCAGCCTCGAATCGGGTGAATGCTTACCTCTAATTAGACACCGAGGAAAGTGAAAATGTTCCCGGCATCCAAACCTTACCTCAGAAGCGCGGACCCACTTGATTTGAACCGCGCTTCCCTTGCAACAGGCACAAACAAACGGCGAAACTCTGCCCCTCTACACCCGGGCGCGCTTTGCGGCCGGAAGAGATGTAGACTTGCCCTTGCTGGCCCGCCACTCCTGCCAAGCCACCAGCATCGGAGCGGCGACGGCGATCGATGAGTACGTACCTATTAGAATACCCACCACGAGCGCAAATGAAAAGCCCCTCAGCACCTGTCCGCCGAAGATATACAGCGAAAGCACCGTCAGAAAAGTCAAACCGGAAGTCAGGACGGTCCTGCTCAGCGTCTGATTGATGCTGCGATTGACGACGTCGGGCAATGATTCCCGCCTGTTCAGGCGCAGATTCTCGCGGATCCGGTCGAAGACGACAATGGTGTCGTTCATCGAGTAACCGATCAGCGTCAGGATGGCCGCAATCACGGTAAGGCTGATCTCCTGGTTGGTGAGCGCGAAGGCGCCGACGGTAATCAGCGTGTCGTGGAAGCAGGCGACCACCGCTGCCACGCCGTAGATGAGTTGAAAACGGAACCAGAGGTAGACCAGCATGCCCAGCATCGACCAGAGCGTGGCCAGCAGGGCCTGCTTCTCCAACTGTTTGCCGACCGTGGGACCGACTACGTCAGTCTTGATCACCGAAGCTGGATTGTCGTAGTGAGCCTGGAGCGCGGCCACAATTTGCTGGCGGCCGGTGTCGAGCTGCGCCTCGTTGGTCTGCTCGGGAAGGCCGATCAGCACCTCGTTGCCGCTGGGTTCATCGACGGACTTGATGGTCTGGATGCTCGCGTCCTTGATGCCCGCCGCATCCATGGCCTGGCGAATCCGGGTCACGTCCGGAGTCTGGGCAAACTGCACCTGCACCTGCGTGCCGCCCTTGAAGTCCACGCCTAGCGGGACCGGGCTGCCGATGGTATGCATGTGCACGCCCATCGAGATGAGGCCGGCCACGCTGAAGATCATAGAAAAGGCGAGGAAGTACCACTTCAACCTCAGCCAGTCCACATTCACGCCACGAAAGAATTCCACTTGAATCTCTTCCCTTCCTCGGGGCTGGTGTCTGCCAGCATTTCTTATTCCCTAGTCCCTATGTCCCTAGTCCCTGTTCCCTAGATCGACACCAATTGCCCCGGCTTCATCTTGTTCAAGTGGGCGTCAAAGATCACCCGCGAGACAAAGACGGCCGTAAACAGGTTGGCCAGCAGACCAACGGTCAGGGTGGTTGCAAATCCCTTCACCGGACCGCTGCCGAAGACAAACAGGATGGCCGCCGAGACGATAGTGGTCACGTGAGTGTCAACGATGGTGACCCAGGCGTGGGCAAAACCCTGATCCACGGCCGCCGAGGGCGCCTTGCCCGCGCGCACCTCTTCACGGATACGCTCGAAGATCAGCACATTCGAGTCCACGCCCATGCCGATGGTCAGAATCACTCCGGCGATGCCGGGCAAGGTCAAGGTGGCCGAGAAGGCGCCCATGAAGCCGAGCAGGATCACCAGGTTCATAATCAGCGCAACGTCGGCATTGATGCCCGAACCGCGGTAATAAATGAGCATGAAGGCCATGACCACAAGAATGCCCACGATGGCCGCCGTCACACCCTGCTTGATCGAGTCCGCGCCCAGCGAGGCGCCGACAAAGCGCTTTTCAAGTTGCTCCAGCGAGGCCGGCAAGGCGCCAGTGCGCAGCAGCTTTGAGAGCGCCGCAACCTCGTCCGGCGAGAAGCTGCCGGTGATCCGGCCGGTGTCGTGAATGGGGCTCTCGATATTGGCCACTTCCTTGACCCGGTCGTTCATCACCACAGCCATGCTGTGACCTACATTCTTGCTGGTGTAGTCGTAGAAGCGTTCGCCGGCCTCGTTGGTCAGCACGAAGTTGACCTCTCTGCGGCCGGTGTTGGAATCGATGCCCGGATCGGCCGAGCGGAAGTCGTTGCCGGCGACGATCGAGGCCCGCTGCAAGACATAGACGCTGTCGGTTGCTCCGCCGCCCTCCATCACCCCGGAGAAGCTCTTCAGTTCCTCGTCCGGCGGAATGTTGCCGCCCAGGCTAGCCATCGCTTCCTGCTCGTCCTTATAGGGACCGCTGATCACCGCGTGAATCTCCAGCCGGTTGGTGCCCAAGAGGATGGCCGCGATCTGGGCTTCGTTTTCCACGCCCGGCAAGTCCACCAGAATCTGGTTGTCGCCCAGGCCGTACTCCTGAATCTGCGGCTCGCTGACGCCCAGCGCGTCCACGCGGTCGCGGAGGGCCTCGATGGCCTGCTGATCGGTCTTCTTCTCGAGAGCCGTCTCGACCATCGGCTTCATGGTCAGCGTAAAGCTGGAGTCGTTGTCGCCGGTGGCCACTTCGTATTCGTTGGAGTACTTGGTCTCAAGCAGCGAGCTGACGTCGCCGGCCTTGGCCAGTTGCGTGCCCTCCACCCGTATCACCGTGGGCTTGGCCGGATCGGGCTTGTAGACCTGCGAAAAGTTCAGGTTGGCGGCCTTCAAATCCTGCTGGATGCGAGCCACCGTGTTGTCCGTATCCGCGTTCACCGCCTC
>Ga0302140_10012270_pt1 | contig 10512 bp, 8 predicted proteins | sample I_Bog_E1_1_FD_202095 | JGI IMG/M metagenome (GOLD analysis project Ga0302140, IMG submission 202095) | Peat permafrost microbial communities from Stordalen Mire near Abisko, Sweden - I_Bog_E1_1 | ecosystem: Environmental > Terrestrial > Soil > Wetlands > Peat | place: Sweden: Abisko, Stordalen...
AGAATGCCGCGCTTGTCGCCAAGAGCGCGATCGAAGGCCTCGCCGAGCGCTATCCCCACGTCCTCCACGGTATGATGCTGGTCCACATCGAGATCGCCTTCGCATTTGAGTTCAAGATTAAAGGCGCCATGACGCGTGAACAGTTCAAGCATGTGATCGAAAAAGCGAATGCCGGTTGAAACCTTGTACTGCCCGCTTCCTTCAATGGTGAGCTGAAGATCGATGCGTGTTTCAGCAGTGTGGCGCACGACAACAGCGGTGCGGCTCTTCGCTCCACCGGTCCCAGCGGGCTTCTTCACTTTAACCGCCGTCTTCTTCTTTGTCGTCATTGCTTGCCTCTTTCGCCTCTGATTGCGGCCAGCGCTGCATGCAGAGCGGGAATAGCCTGCCTTATCTGCTCCCGTGTTCCGATCGTGATGCGCACCAACCCGTCGCATCCCGGATCGCTGGACCGGTCGCGCACCAGTACGCCCGCATCGCGCATCAGCAGCACGAACTCCGCATGCAGCGCGCCAATTTCCACCAGAACAAAGTTTGCGCGGCTTGGCCAGTGGCGCACGCCGGCCGCATCAAGAGCGGCCTCGAACTCGCCGCGGGCCGCCAGCACTTCGCCCACGTACCAATCCAGATATTCTGTGTCTTCGAGCGCGGGAGGCAAGCAAGCCAGCGCCAGCGAGTTCACGCTGTACGGCGAAAGAACCCGTCGCACCCATCGCATCAGCTCCACCGGACCGGCCAGCAAGCCAAGCCGCAATCCAGCCAGACCGTAGGCCTTTGAGAATGTCCGCGCCACCACAAGGTTGGGCACCGTTCCCACCATGTCCATCAACGTCTCGCCGTGGAAGTGGTAATAGGCCTCATCCACCAGCAGCACTGCGCGGGGCGCGCGTTCGGCAAGCGCAAGCAACTGCTCGCGAGTTGCCACTGAACCCGCCGGGCTGTTGGGATTGGCGATGGCGATGATCTTGGTGCGTAGAGTAATCGCAGCCAACACGCGTTCAAAAGGAAAGGCGAGATCTTCGGCAGCCTGAACGGCAACGATGCGCGCGTCCGTTGCCGACGCATACACCTCATACATCGTGTAGGTGGGGACGGGCAGCAAAAGCTCGTCGCCCTCTTCAAGAAACGTCTCGAACAAAACGTGGATGGCCTCGTCCACGCCGTTGGTCAGCGCCAGCTGTTCCGCTTTTACCCCAACGTGCGCGGCCACAATCGCTTCTACCGGTTCGCGCTCGGGATAGCGCGTGAGCGCCCCGACAGAGATCTGCCCAAGCACCTCGCGCACCTTTGGCGAGCACGCAAGCGTGTTCTCGTTGAAGTCAAGCCGCAGTGCATCTCTGCACCCGAGTGGAGGGTGATACTCCTTCATGGCCTGCACCCGCGCGCGTGGCGCGGGAGTCTGGGTCTTCACGGCATCAGCCACGGGACCTCCTCTTTCGCGCGCGACTGCGAAGTCTCACGCGAATTGCTTCTGCGTGACCTTCAAGTCCTTCAGCCACGGCAAGCAGTGCGGCCTGCCGGCCAAGCGCACGAATTCCCTGGCTTGAATACTCTTGAACGGTGATCAGCTTCACAAAGTCATACACGCTCAACCCGCCGCGTACACGCGCCATGCCGCCTGTCGGCAGCGTGTGATTGGGACCGGAGATGTAGTCGCCCATTGGTTGCGCAGACCAGCGCCCAACGAACACCGATCCCGCGTTCTCGATCCATTTCAAATCGGTTTTCGCATCCACGGTCAGGTGCTCCGGCGCAAGCTTGTTTGTGATCGCGCGCGCCTCTTCCACACTTCTCGCAACAATCACCAATCCATTTCGATCAAGCGCTTCGCGAGCCACTGCATTTTCCCGGCTGCGAACTCTTGCCTCCGCTATGACTGCTTGTGCGAGATCCCCGCGGGTGGTGATGAAGATTGCCAACGCTTCGGGATCGTGCTCAGCCTGCGCCACAAGGTCTGAAGCGATATCCCGCGCATGGCCGTTTTCACTGGTGACCACAATCTCCGTCGGCCCTGCCAGCATGTCGATGGCACAATCGAAGGCCACCAGCCGCTTTGCCGCCGTGACATACAGATTCCCTGGTCCCACGATCTTGTCGACCCGCGGCACGCTTGCAGTTCCGTAGGCCAGCGCGGCCACAGCGTGTGCGCCGCCCAGCCGGTAGAACTCTTTCACGCCAAGTAAATGCGCGGCGGCCAGCGTCTCAGGCGCAGGCTTTGGAGAGACAGCAACAATGCGCTTGACGCCCGCCACCTGCGCGGGAATCGCCGTCATCAGCAGCGTTGACGGCAGCGGATGCCGGCCGCTGGGAACATAGCAACCCACAGACCCAAGCGGCCGCACAAGCTGACCGGTGCTCAAGCCCCGGAGCGGAGACGCACTCCACGATGCAGGCATCTGCTTCCTGGCAAACGTACGAATCTGTTTCGCAGCCGTCGACAATGCATCGCGCAACTCCGGGCTAACCGACTTCCACGCCGCAGCCATCTCCTGCTCGGTCACACGCACACAATCAGCGCCCGCCAGCCCATCAAATTGCGCGGCGTACTTGAGCAGCGCGCGATCGCCTCGCCTGCGCACATCGGTCACAATGCGCCGGACTGCAGGCAGCACAGAGTCCAGTGCCGCCCCACCGCGCCGTTCCAGTGCGGCCAGCGCCTTTGCAGCCCCAGCTGCGCCCCGTCCTTTTGTACTGATCAGCTTCATCGTTCTCCCGTTTGTTCAGCCACGTCTTTCATCAATGCAGACTTCTGCAATCAACTCCACAAGACAAAACGCGGATGCGCAGCATTAAAGCAGAGGTTGCGCGTCCAATCGAGCAACCCAGCTTCTCTTTTCTTCTTTGAGCAGGTCTGCGATTTCCAGCGGGTGGACGTCCTTGTCGAGTTCGTCCAGAATCTCGTACTCAAAAGCGGACTCGCCCTGAGCATTCCATTCCGCCTGGAGTGATTTGTCCTGATGCAATCCATTGCGCAGACAGAACCAGCACCCGTTCTTCGTAGCCTCAAGGTTCCTGGAGGCGCCAACCCAGACGCGCCCAGTTGTGGTGCATCGCACGGCATACGCGCCAAGGAGCGATTTCTGCTCCTTGTATCGCCTGATTGCTTCCTTTCTTGATTCTCTCAATTGCATCTCAATCTCTCCATCTTTCATGCCTTACTCAGAGTATTGCGCCACAGAGCTGAAGAAGGGTGCGAGACCGGAGCCAAAGTTCGCGCCCTTCCCATCGTCCAGACAGTAGACGCATCTTCTTACAGCACGACCTTGTTCAGCGGATATTCAACAATGCCCGTTGCCCGCGCGGCCTTAAGCCGGGGAATCACGTCACGCGCCGTACGCTCATCCACGATCGTGTTCACCGCAACCCACTCCGAGTTGCTCAGCTGCGAAATGGTCGGTGAATTCAACGCAGGCAGAACCGCCAACGCCGCTTCAAGGTCCGCGCGCTTCACGTTCAGCATCAGCCCCACCTGCGATTGCGCATCGATTGCGCCACGCAGCATCAGGGCGATCTGTTCCAGCTTCTCGCGCTTCCACGAGTCCGCCATTGCTTTTTTGCCCGCGATCAGGTGCGTCTCGCTCTCCATCACTGTGTCAATGATCTTCAGATGATTGGCCTTCAGCGAGCTTCCGGTTTCGGTCACTTCGACAATGGCGTCGGCCAGCATCGGCGGCTTCACTTCGGTTGCGCCCCAGCTGAACTCCACCTTCACATTCACGCCTTTTGAGGCGAAGTAGCGCTTGCTCACTTCCACCAGTTCGGTCGCGATGATTTTGCCTTCCAGATCTTCGGCCTTCTCAAAGCCGCTGCCTTCAGGCACTGCCAGAACCCAGCGCACCTTCCGGCGGCTTTGTTTCGCATAGGTCAGCGTGGTCACGCTGGCCACATCAAGTCCGCTCTCGACTACCCAGTCAATGCCCGTCAAACCCGCATCAAGCACGCCGTGGTCTACGTAGCGCGCCATCTCCTGGGCGCGGATCAGCATGCACTCAATCTCGCCGTCGTCGATAGACGGAAAATAGGAACGCCCGTCCGCGTAGATATTCCATCCTGCGCGCTTGAACAGCGCGATGGTCGCGTCCTGCAAGCTGCCCTTGGGAATGCCGAGCCTCAGTTTATTAGCCACGCGCTGCCTCCGTTCCAGTTGCGATCGCCTTGGTAAAGCAGCTCACGGTGCCTTCGTGGCACACCAGCCCGTCGCCTTCCACCACCACGCGGAACAGCAGTGTGTCGTTGTCGCAATCGGTTGCGGCTGAAACCACACGCAGCCGGTTGCCGCTGGTCTCACCCTTCATCCAGAGCTTCTGGCGCGTTCGGCTCCAGAAGGTTACAAATCCGCTCTCCAGCGTTTTGGCATAGCTGATCGGGTTCAAGAAACCCAGCATCAGCACTTCGCCGGTGTTCGCATCCTGCACGATCCCGGGTACAAGGCCATCCATCTTTTCAAAATCGATTGTCGCGTTTTCGCTGCCCATCTTTTTCCTATCTCTTTTCCTCGGATTCGTGCTTCAAGACACTAAAAAACCCGCTGGCGTTTGTCGCCGGCGGGCTGGTACTTATTTTGAGATCTCTCTGACCTTTCTACTTCAGGCCATAGCAGTCCGCCGGCATGGGGGTCCCATGATGATGGTGGCCGTGATGGCGGGCGCTCTGCATCTGTTACAAAGCTAAAGGCAATGCCCCTTGGGTGTCAACCGCAACCTTCTTGCGGCGATGCAACGCTTCTCGGCGTCCTCCGGCGTCCATCATGCGGCTGAGGCGGGGGCACTTTTTTTCTGCAGCAGATCAATTGCATGGCCGTACAGGCGGTTTCGCACGTCGAATCGCTCTGAAGCGCGCGTGATGAAGCGTATTTGCACGTCGGTTCCGCTGCCTGTTGGGCGCAGACTCACCAACGGAGCGGCACTGAAGCGGCTCAGGCTGTCGCCGTGTGTCCCGCGTTTCCATTCGGTTTCCGCAAGGCGGGAGTCTTCCTCTGTTTCCTTTTGAGCCGCCTCGTGAATCTTGTCGACCAGTTCATTTACGTTCTCATCCGCGGGTACGCTTACTGTGATTTCGTCCCACATCCACTGGCCAGCTGTGGAGAAGTTGAAGTACTGGCCTTTGATCGCGAAACTGTTCAGGAACGAGATGCGACGGCCGGTCGGATAACCCTGGCCGGCCAGGCCGCCCGTTTCAAGGAGCGTTGTGCTCAGCAGGCCAATCTCAATGGCTTCGCCGCCTACCCCATTAATCTCCACCCAGTCGCCGATGCGAAGTCCGTTTTTCCCCATCAGGATGAACCAGCCGAAAAACGCCAGAATGTAGTCTTGCAGTGCGATGGTGAGTGCTGCGGTGGCCAGGCCCAGGATGGTTGGAGTTTGCTGAGGCGTACCGAAGATGACCAGCAGGATAAGCACACCGCCCAGTACCTGCAAGCCCAGCCGCACAATGGTGCGCAGCGTCTCCATCTGCCTTCGGTCCATTTTAGGATTGGACATCAGGCGCTGCGCCAGAGCATCGCAAAGCACAATGGCAATGAGGATGAAGACGATCCATGTGAATGAACCGAGAATCAGGTGCTGAATAATGCCGTGCTGCCGATCGACCTGTGCGCCCCATTGACCGTAGACTTTGGCGAGTTGCTGCTCTGTCTGAATTCGGTCGTCGTCGATACTTAGAATCTGCCGTTCCTTGCTTCGGTTTTTCAGGTCGGCAAGCCGGCTGGCTCGATCCCCCGCTTGATCCGGCGCCTGACCCGCTGTCCCGCTTGCGCCTGATGACGTTGTGTTTGCGGATTGTTCGAGGGCGTTGTGTTCCGAGGTGAGCGTGCGAGCGCCGCTCTGCGCGTCTGCGAGTGCCTGTTGAATCAGGCCGGAGCGTTGACGCTGATCAAACCAGACCTTGATCAGCGCAGCCATGGTTCGGTATCGTCCCACCGAGATCACGGCCACCTGCGCATCGCCCTGCGTCTCGGTGTCGTACTTTTTCATCGATGCTTCGTGCGCGGCCAGCTCGGCTTGAATCTGGGCGCTCTGGTCGCCTGAGGCGCGCTGCAGGTCTTGCTGGGCGTCGGCAAGTTCGTCGGAATCCAGCCCAAGTTGTGCTTTCGCCACTTCAAGATCATCGTCGGGCGCGGTGTCATTCTTCGCCGCTCCCGCGGCCGATGGCTTGGGCGACAGACTTTCCACCTGCGCCTGGTCCTGCTTCACAAGCTGCTGGAGTTGGGCGACCTGCTGCGAAAGAGTGAGGGCATCACCGCTGAGGGTTCGGTGTGCGGTGGCGAGACCGGCCTGCCGCAAAGCAGCAGCAAATGCCTGATCGACCTCATGGTCCGCGAGTCTCTCGGCTTCGCGGGCATACTCAACCTCTTCCGCGCTGACTGCTAGCGGCCGAAGAGCCTGGGCTGTCTGCCAGGGACGCAAATCGACGAGGGGCTGCTTGACGTTGTTGGATCCGGGAACCTCCGCCTTTCGATTAAGAAAGGGGAGTTGTGCCATTGAGCCGTGCGTTGCAATTGAAAGCGCAATGCACGCGATGAGCAGAGTAAGCAGCCCGATGAGAAGACTGAGCTGTGTCTTGTTAAAGATCCGCGAGCCTGTCGAGCCGTCACGGGAGGGAGCAATCGGGGGAATTGCCATAGTTGTATTGTTGCAGAAACGGCCTCAGCGTTTGCCTGAACAGAAAACTTGTTCGAGCACCCGGCGGCCGGTTTGCGACCAGGCCGACCTGCGTCAGAGAATGGAGCCGTGCACAGAATGATCCGATCAACCGCACTTGCGTTGCTGCTGCTGGGCGCCTGTGGGGCAATCCCAGCCCAGAATCAGGACCGCGATACGCGCGGCGTGCCCGCAACATCGGAGAAAGCCCCCCGACCCGAAGACCGCGTCGATATCAATCACGCCAGTCTGAATGCGCTCCTCAAGGTTCCCGGCATGACACCCAGCTGGGCCGGGCGCATTGTGCATTTCAGACCCTACCGCTCCAAAGCCGATCTACTCGAAAACGGCATTGTGACGTCTGAGGTCTACGCCAGGATCAAGGATTACATCATCGCCCATCGCGACCCGCAATAACTGAGCTACGCCTAAGCCCGCTCTTCAAGATGGCTGTTGCGTCTCAGTAGTCCGCTCAGAATCACGTACAGCACTGGAATGAATACCAGGTTCAGCACGGTCGACAGCAGCATGCCGCCCACGATGGTCGTTCCCACGGAACGGCGTCCCAGGGCTCCGGCTCCGGTGGCGAACACCAGCGGCAGAACGCCAAGAATAAACGCGAATGAGGTCATCAGAATCGGCCGTAAACGCAACTCGGCCGCTTCAATGGCCGCCTCAGCAATGGACCGCCCCTTGCGCCGCATCTGCTCGGCGAACTCAACAATCAGAATCGAGTTCTTTGCCGACAGGCCGATCAGCATGACCAGACCGATCTGGCAATAGACGTCGTTTGCATACCCACGCAGAGATACGAGACCAAGCGCTCCCAAAATGGCCATCGGCACCGCCAGGAGGATGATGAACGGAAGCGCAAAGCTCTCGTACTGGGCCGAAAGAGTCAGATACACCACCAGGAGTCCCAGGCCGAAGATGATCATCGTCTTGCCGCTCGATTCGATTTCGTCCAGCGTCAAACCGGTCCACTGGTAGGTCATTCCCGGCATCAAGAGAGGCTTGGCGAGCGAATCCATGGCCGTAAGCCCCTCGCCCGAACTGTAGCCAGGCGCGGGTGAGCCGTCAATTTCAACTGAGCGGAACAGATTGTAGTGCGAAATGACCGGCGGTCCTGAACTTTCCTGCACCGTTACCAGATTGTCCAGCGGAACCATCTGGCCAGAATCCGAGCGCACGTAGTAACTGTGCAACTCGCCTGCCGTCATGCGGAACGGCTGATCGGCCTGCACAAACACTCGATAGGTGCGATTGTTGTAGTCAAAGTCGTTGATGTATTCCGAGCCCATGAACACGCTGAGAGTATTGGTGATCTGCGAGAGCGGAATTCCCATGGTCTTGGCTTTTTCGCGGTCAATCGTCACCAGTTCCTGCGGATCGTTGGCGGAGAACTGAGTCAGCAACCCGGTCAGGTCTTTGCGCGCACGACTCGCGCCCACAATCATGTGCGCCACGCGGTCCAGGTCGCCCAGCGTGTTGCCGCCCTTGTCTTGCAGCATGAACTGGAATCCGCCAAAGCTGCCCACGCCCTGCACTGCCGGAGGTTGGAACATGGCCACCAGCCCGCCATTGGGAGCAAACATCAACATCTGCAGCTTGGGTCCAAGCTTGGCCAGGATGTCCGCCGCGCCGTGGCCTTTCGCTCGCCGTTGATCGGCGGGCAGAAGTTTAACAAACATCATTCCAGTGTTTGAGGCACTCCCGGCAAAACTGAAGCCGATAATGGCGAAGGCTCCGCCCACATCCGGATCCTGCCCGATCATGTATTCCGCGCGCTCTGCGAGCGACTTCGTATAGGTTAGCGATGAACCCGGAGGCGCCTGGATGATGACCATCAAGGTGCCCTGATCTTCCTGGGGAATGAATCCGGTGGGCACATGCTGATAGATCCATGCCGTCGCGCCCAGTCCCGCAAAAAAGACAATCAGCAGCAGGTACCGTAGCCGCAGCGCCACATGAATCAGCTTTGCGTAGGTCTTGGCGAGCCAGGTTACAGCGGCATCCGCTCCATGAATGAAAGCTGCAAAAGCGCGCGACACCGGCCGGATGTGCAAGAAGTCAAGCTGGCGGGGCCGTTCCTCTTCTCCACGAAGGAACATGGCCGAAAGCGCCGGCGAGAGAGTGAGCGCGTTGAATGCCGAAATGGCAATCGAAAACGCGATGGTGAGAGAAAACTGCCGATAAAGAATGCCGGTGGTTCCGGGGAAGAAGGAAACCGGCACAAACACGGCAATCAGCACCAGCGACGTGGCGATAACGGCGCTGGTCACCTCGCTCATGGCTCTCGACGTGGCCTCATGCGGGTCGGAGTGTTCCATGGCAATGTGCCGCTGCACATTCTCAATCACCACAATGGCGTCATCGACCACCAGACCCGTGGCCAGCGTAATGCCGAAGAGGGTGAGCGAGTTGATTGAAAACCCAAAGAGCTTGATGAACATCATGGTGCCGATCAGCGACACCGGAATGGTCACGGCGGGAATAATCGTCGCACGCCAGTCAAGCAGGAAAAGGAAGATCACCGCGATGACGATCGCGACCGCCATCGCCAGCGTGATCATCACTTCGCGGATGGAGTCGCCCACCACCGTGGTCTGGTCGAAGGCAATGGCATACTGCAATCCCGGAGGAAAGCTCTTGGCCAGCTCCGCGAGTGTGGCCTTGGCCGCCTTGTCCACTTCGAGCGCGTTGGCATTCGACAGCTGTTCCACGCCAATGCCCAGAGCCTCATGCCCCTGGTACTCCAGCATCGAACTGTAATCTTCCGCGCCCACCGCCGCGTGGCCCACATCGCTCAGCAGTACCAGCCCGTTGGCTGAATCCTTCACAATAATGTTGTTGAATTCTTCAGGGCTGCTGAGCCGGCCCACTACGCGCACCGGAATCTGGAAAGCCTGTTTTGCGTCAGATGGCGGCTGGCCGAGTTGCCCGGCGGGAATCTCAACGTTCTGCTCTACGAGCGCGTTCACCACGTCGGTAGCCGTAAGCCCCCGCCCGGCCAGGCGCACCGGGTCGAGCCACACGCGCATGGCGTACTTGCGCTCTCCAAAAATCATTACGTCGCCCACGCCGGGCACGCGCTTCAACGCGTCCTTGACGTAGACATCGAGGTAGTTCGAGATGAATTCGCTGGAATAGCGCCCGTCAAGCACCCAGAAACCGGCGCCGAACACAAAATTGAAGTTCGACTTGGCGATGGTGATGCCAGTCGCATTCACTGCCGCGGGAAGCCTGCCCTGCACGCTGGCCACTCGGTTCTGCACGTCAACTGCAGCGATGTCCAGGTTGTATCCGGTGTTGAAGGTCGTCGAAATCTGGCTGGTTCCGCTGTTCGTGCTCGAAGAGCTGATGTAGCGCATTCCCTCGACGCCGTTGATGGCTTCTTCCAGAGGAATGGTGACTGCCTTCTCCACCGTTCCCGCGTCGGCTCCCACGTAGTTCGTCGTCACGCTCACCACGGGCGGCGACAGAGTCGGATACATGGCCACCGGGAGATTGGGGATGCACACCGCTCCGCCCAGGATGATCAAGAGTGCGCAAACAGTCGCAAATACCGGCCTATGAATGAAAAAGTCAACGAACAAGGTAAGCCTTCCTTTGAAACCCCGAACCAATTACCAGATCAAAAACGAACTCATTTGATTTGCCCAGACTCGTCGCACATTCTTCTGGAAGGATGAGACGAAGGATCAGCCGCCGATTGGTATCACCGGCATTCCATTTACCAGGAACTGCGTTCCCGAGACGATCACTTTGTCGCCCGCGCTCAAGCCCGACGATATGGAATACTGGTTGCCGACCGTGTCGCCCAGCGTGACTGCCTTTTGGATTGCGGTGAAGTGCCCGTTCTGCTGCTGCATCA
>Ga0302140_10012278_pt1 | contig 10509 bp, 8 predicted proteins | sample I_Bog_E1_1_FD_202095 | JGI IMG/M metagenome (GOLD analysis project Ga0302140, IMG submission 202095) | Peat permafrost microbial communities from Stordalen Mire near Abisko, Sweden - I_Bog_E1_1 | ecosystem: Environmental > Terrestrial > Soil > Wetlands > Peat | place: Sweden: Abisko, Stordalen...
GACACGAAGGAGGAATCGGATTGCTGGTATTTCGACCCGCCTCAGCTTGGCTTCGAAGCCGAACATTATGAGATTCCGGAGTCGCTTCGGGACGCTCTCGATCCATCGATTCGCGAGTACATCGAAAATGTTCCGCAGGTGTGCCGATCAGACGAGTTTCCGGAATTCCCAAGGTGAATTGGCTTGAGAATCACCGACCAGAACGGAAAAGCCGCAACCCTCTGCAAAGGGTTGCGGCTCTCTTCGCTCTTGGTGAGCGGAACTACTGAATCGGGGTGGCTTTGGCGGCCTTCTTGCCGGACTGAATTGGGGTGGCGTCCAGCTCACTCCTATTGCCTTGGATCGGTGTCGCTCTCATCGAACTGCCTCCATTTGACTTGAATCTACGCTGCGTCGATTGGAAAGTCAAGGGCTAATTGCCGGTACTGCGGGCTTCCGCCTTTTGAGCGAGAACCTTGTGGGCGCTCTCTTCCAGGGCCTGGGCCTGGGGCAGGTAAGTGACCGCCTTCTGGATCATCGGATCCCAGTCGGCCTGGGTGCGCAGACCCTGCACCTGGCCAAACTGAATGGTGACGATCTTGGCCTTGATGTTGGCCTTGATCCACTCGATGGGGCCGTTGAAGTCGTCGTTGTTCCAGGCGATGTTCTCACTGGTGAGGAACTGCTTGAACTCGGTGATGACCTGGTCGTCCACCTTGAAGTCGCTGCCGACGGTGTGGGAGGCCATGTAGTGCGGGGCGAAGTGGAAGAAGACGTCGTGGCCGAGCAGCGAATCCATGAAGTGATTGGACTTGGGCGACTCAATCTTTTCGTCCGGGGTGATGCCACCGCCACCGTAGACGGTGCGGCCGGCGTCAGTGAGTTTGACTTCGCGGTTGGTGTTGTCGGCGGGCAGCGCATTGGCGCGGTTGTAGATGTAGTCGTAGAGGGAGACGCCGGTGTAGTCGCGCTGGATGAGGCGCCCTGAGGGCGTGTAGTAGTGGTAGGTGGTCAGCGCGAGGCCGGTGTTCTCGGGCAAGTTGTAGACGGTTTGGACGAGGCCCTTGCCGAAGGTGGTTTCGCCGGCGATCAGGGCGCGGTCATGATCCTGAAGCGCGCCGGAGACGATCTCCGAGGCTGAGGCCGAGTTGCGGTTGACCAGCACAACAATGGGGAAGGTGTGACCGCCGTTGCCGTGCGTGGCCGTGTACACCTGGTCGGGATAGGCGCGTCCGCGCTGCGAGACGATGCTCTGGCCCTTGGTGAGGAGGTGATCGCAAATCTCCACTGCTTGGCTGAGCAGGCCGCCGGGGTTGCCGCGCAGGTCGAGGACGAGGCCTTTCAGATCGCCGAAGCCGTCGATGGCGTCTTCAAATTCGCGCGCGGTGGTCTCCTGGAACTGGGTGATGTGCAGGTAGCCAACGCCGGGCTTGATGTCGTACTTGAGGTCGATGGAGGGGTGGGGAATCTCGGCGCGCACAAGATCGAAGCTGAGCGGCTTGGCTTGGCCGTCGCGGATGGTGGTGAGGGTGACGTGGGTATCCTTGGGCCCCTTGAGCATCTTGGCGACGACGTCGGAGGTCATGCCGTCTGTGGATTTGCCGTCGACCGATGCGATGATGTCGCCGGGATGGATGCCGGCGCGGTAGCTTGGCGTGCCCTCATAGGGCGTGACGACGTAGATCTTGTTCAGTTGCTGCTGAATGACCATGCCCACGCCGTAGTAGCGGCCGTGCTGGTCCTCGCGCATTTTGGCGTAGGCTTTGGGGTCGTAGAAGTTCGAGTGAGGATCGAGGGTGCGCAGCATGCCCGGAATGGCGCCGTCGTAAATGACCGTGTCGGCCTTGTCGCCGTTGATCGGTTCGGCGTAGTTCTGCTCAACGATGGCGTAGACGTTGGTGAAGTTCTTGAGGCTGTCGCGCCACTGCGATTCGTCGGCTGCGGATTGAGCGCCGACTTTGCGCTGGAGCACAGTGCCTGCCAATGCGCAAACGCAGAAGAAGAGAACGAGGGAAAATGTGGCGCGGCGCACACGGGAAGTCATTGAGTTGGGATCCTCCGGACGGCTCCATCCGCGGCACCCGATGGCCGCTTGAGATGGCCCGGGAGAGTGCGGCGGCAGAACTGCCTTGACGCAAAGTATAGCATCGTGTTGATTGGACGTCCGCAACCGATCGATGGTAGCCGGACCGAGCGCATCCCTGGGGCCAATTTGGCAATTGGCCCCGCTGCTTTCCGGGCGGTTACAATTACGTCTATGGATCAGGGGTGATTTCCGTCCCCGTTCCTCTTGCCTATTATGACCCTTCGATGTGAACCAACTTCCGCGCCGCTTCGGCCTGCACACTTCGTGCTCGGGCCAGTGCTTCTTCTTTCAACGCTTCTTTTTGCCGGCGCCCAAGTCCAGGCCAATGCTCAAACACGTCCCGCGACTTCCGCCCCGGAGAGCGCCTATGGAGGCCTAACGGTCGAAGATATCCTGGCCCGCGTCAACGACCAGATCATCACGCGGTCCGATTACGACCGGGCGATGAAGGAGATGGACGGGGAGGCGCGCGAGCACGGCGCGACCACGCTCCAGCAGATCTCCGAGGCGCACCGGGATCTGCTGCGCAACCTGATCGACCAGCAGCTATGGCTCTCCAAGGGCAAGGAGCTGGAGATCACCGGCGAGACCGAGCTGGTGAAGCAATTGGATGAGATCCGCAAGAAATACAACCTGGAGACCCTGGAAGACCTGGAAAAGGCCGCCAAGGAGCAGGGTGTTTCGTTTGAGGATTTCAAGGCCAACATACGCAACCAAATCATCACCCAGGAAGTGATACGGCAGGAAGTGGGACGCAAGGTTTCGGTGACGCCCGGCGAGGCGCAGCGCTATTTTGAAGCGCACAAGCAGGAATATGCGCAGCCGGAAAGCGTTCGGCTGAGCGAGATTCTGGTTTCGACCGGGCCCACGGGCGACGATGCGGACCGGCTGGCGACCGCCAAGGCCAAAGCGGACGATATTGAAGCCAAGCTGAAGGCTGGAGGCGACTTTGACCAATTGGCGCGCACCCAGAGTGACGGGCAGACGGCGACCGAGGGCGGCGATCTGGGCAAGTACGGGCCCGGCAGCCTGGCCAAGGTGCTGGAAGACGCAACCTTCAGCCTGCAGACTGGCCAATTCACCGAGCCGATTCGCACCAAGCAGGGCTACGTCATTCTCAAGGTGACTGAGCATGTAAAGGGCGGAGTTCCGCAGTTCAAGGATGTGCAGAACCAGGTGGAAGAGACCTACTACATGAGCCGCATGGAGCCTGCGATTCGGGCTTACCTGACGACTTTGCGCGAAGACTCGTACATCGACATCCGCCCGGGCTATGTGGATACCGGCGCGAGCGCGCGGCAGACCAAGCCGGTCTATAGCGCCTACACGCCTCCCGCCCCGAAGAAGAAGAGGAAGGTGCAGCGCACCCGCTTCCGCGAGACCGAGCACGGATTCCGCAAGAAGCCGGCGCAAGTGGTTCCGGTGGTGGCCACGGCGGCAACACCCACCAGCGGTAAAGCGGCCGCTGCGCCCACACCGGCGACGATGAAGGCCGGCAAGAAGGAAAAAATCCGCTTTGGCCAGGCTCCGCGCGAGACCCTGCCCAACGCGGCGGAAACCAGGACGGAAGACGCGGGCGCGCTGCCCAAGACGGGGGACAATCCGACCGAAGTGGCGGCAAATGCGGCTGAAGCCCCGGCGGCTCCGGAAAAGAAGACGCGCTTCACGGCGCGCGCCAAGCTGCCCAAGGCCCCCAAAAACAAGGGGCCGCGGTTGGATAGCTTTGCGCCCTCCGCGCCGGATTCGACCGAAGTTGCCGACCAGCAGAGCCAGTCCGCGCCTTTAGGCCTGAATGGGGATACGGCCACGAAGAAAAAGAAGAAGACCAATGCCGGAACGGTTTCAGAGAAGAAGCGGCTGGAAGACGAAAAGAAGAAAAAGACTGAGAAGCAGCCAGTCGAAATGACGCCCGCGCCGACGGTCCCGGGCGCACCGGCGCCCAAGCCGGTGACGGACCCGCAGCCGGCTCCCGCGCCTGATCCCAACGTCGCGCCGAAACTATAATCGAACCTGCAATTGGCCCCAAGGCGTTCGACTGAGCAACTCTCAGCCGGACGCCTTGGGCGTTTCAGGGGCCAATGCTGTAACCTAAGCCGCGAGATGAAAGATATTTTTATTGCCGACCTGACCCGGCAGGAAGAAAACCGGCCCTTCGACAGCGTCTACCTGGTGCTGAGCAAGCAACAGCGCACGACCAAGGCCGCCAAGACCTACCTGAGCCTGATTCTGGGCGACAACTCCGGACAGATTGAGGCGCGCGTCTGGGACCCGGCCGATACGCGCATCGGTCAGGATTTCGCCAAGGGCGACGTGGTCAAGGTGCGGGGCACCGTGTCGCGTTTCGAAGGCGTGTTGCAGCTCAAAGTGGAGGCGTTGCGCCGGCTGAAGGCGGGCGAATTCGACCGCAAAGACCTGCTGCCCGCCACGACCTGCGACATCGACGAGCTTTGGGCAAGGTTGCTTTCGGCCGTCGAGGGTTTTACCGATCCGGACCTGAAGCGGCTGGTTTCGGCGATGCTGGCTGACGCGGAGGTGGGCGGGCGGTTTCGCGAGGCGCCGGCGGCCAAGCAACTGCATCACGCGTGGCTGGGCGGGCTGCTGGAGCATGTGGTGAGTCTGGTGGGGCTTGCGCAGCGGGTGCTGCCGCACTATCCGATTCTGATGCCGGACCTGGTGCTGACCGGGGTAATCCTGCACGATGTGGGCAAAATCCACGAGCTGAGCTGGGAGACTGGGTTCGACTACACGCTGGAAGGGCAACTGCTGGGGCATATCGCGATTGGCGCGTCGATGGCGGAGAAGGCGATCGACAGCCTACCGGATTTCCCACCGCGCTTGAAGACGCTTGTGCTCCACGTGATCCTGAGCCACCATGGCAAGCTGGAGTTTGGTTCGCCCAAACTGCCGATGATTCCGGAAGCGCTGATGCTGAACTTTCTGGACGATATGGACGCCAAGATGCAGACGATTGCAACGGAGTTTGAGCGAGCCGCGCGGCAGGGCAAAGGGCCTGGGGAGATGACGGAGAAGATCTGGGCGCTGGACCAGAGGACGATGCTGAATGCGCGGGCTTGGCTGGGGAAGGCAGGGAATAGGGAATAGGGATTAGGGATTACATGGGTTTGAGGAGTCTTGCGGTCTCTTCGCTGGGATAAAGAGTTGACTGTTCCCTAATCCTCGCTCCCTGCCGTACCATGGGATGCGTATGCCTTACTTTCTTTTCAAGACTGAGCCGGATGTTTACTCCTTCGACGATTTTCTCCGCGACAAGGAGACAATCTGGGACAATGTGACGAACACGACTGCGGTGAAGCACCTGCGCGAGATGGCGAAAGGAACGAAGTGGATCTTCTACCATACCGGCGAGGAGCGCCGGGCGGTGGGAACGGGGACGGTGGTGAGCGTGGACGCAACCGACCCGAAAGTGCCGATTGTGAAGGTGAAGGTAGGCAAGGCGCTGAAGAAGCCAAAGACGCTGGCGGAGATCAAGGCGGAGCCGCTGTTTGCGGGGTCGCCGCTGGTGGTGATTGGGCGGCTTTCAGTGGTGCCGCTGACTGAGGATCAGTGGCAGTGGTTCCTTGACTAGCCTGACGGAGTCGGGCAGGGCAATCGCATGCAAAGGCATGAAGCTGGAATCTGCCCGGTCCGTAGATTGAGCCGATAGGCCCATTTCCATTCGGGCGGCTGCTTCTCAAGTCCGTTGCGTAGAATTACCTCCAACTGATGTACGATGGGAAGAATCGATCTGACAGCATTCTCACCGGCCTCGTTCGTCCGGGAATTGGCTTTCGATGTCGTCAAATGTGCACAAAAGCGCACCTTAACCGCCAGGTGACCACCAGCTAAAGAACGCTGAATCATAGATTTCCAGCCAATACTTAACGCAAGTAGGCCACCCCCCCCTTTTGCCGCAAATCGTTCGCGTTTCGGCGGATTCTGCATTTTCAGTTCATGCAATCGCCCGTTGGACTCGGGACATTCTGACGTTACAATCAAGTAGTCATGATCCGTTTTGAAACTGCCGGCGAGTCGCACGGCGAGGCTTTGATTGCGCTCATCTCTGGATTGCCCGCCGGGCTGCCCGTCGACCTTGAGTTTGTGAACCGCGAGCTTTGGCGGCGGCAGCAGGGCTATGGGCGCGGCGGCCGGATGAAGATTGAGACCGACAAGGCGCATGTGCTCTCCGGAGTGCGCCACGGCAAGACGATCGGGTCGCCGATCGCGATTGAGATTGCCAACCACGACTGGAAGAACTGGGAAGAGAAGCTGCCGGTCGAGGCCGGCGACCCGGCGAAGCACCAGGTGGTGGCTTCTCCGCGGCCGGGCCACGCGGACCTGCCGGGAGCGCTGAAGTACAACTTTACCGATGCGCGGTATGTGCTGGAGCGGGCTTCGGCGCGCGAATCCACTTCGCGGGTGGCGGCGGGGGCCTTTGCCAAGCTGCTGCTGCGGCACCTGGGCATCGAGGTTGCGAGCCACGTCATTCGCGTGGGCCGCGTGGAACTGGAGCGGCCGGCGGCGTGGGATGAGATTGTCGCCGTGACGCAACGGCCAGAGATCCTGCTGAGCTGCGTGGACGCCGAAACCGAGGCGCGGATGAAGGCCGAGGTGGAGGAGACGTCACGAACCGGCGATACAATTGGGGGCATCTTTGAGGTAGTCGTACATGGGCTGCCGCCGGGGGTGGGCACCTTTGCCAACTGGGACGAGCGGCTGGATGGGCTGCTGGCCTGGGCGGTGATGAGCCTGCAGGCGGTGAAAGCGGTGGAGATTGGGCGCGGGGTCACAGCTGCCGAGAGCTTCGGATCGCAAGTGCATGACGCCATTCATTACGCGGACCCAGATCCGGCCAAGCCAACCCGCTTTGCGCGGCATCAGAACAACGCGGGGGGCATTGAGGGGGGCATCTCGAATGGCGAAGATGTGGTGGTGCGCGGGTATCTAAAGCCTATTTCAACGCTGCGGCGGCCGCTCGAGTCGGTGCGTTTTGACACGCGCGCGGCGACCAGTGCAAGCTATGAGCGCTCGGATATCTGCGTGGTGCCGGCGGCTGGCGTGGCGGCGGAGGCGATGGTGGCGTTTGTGATTGCGCAGCAGGTGATGGCCAAGTTTGGCGGCGATTCAGCACTGGAGCTGAAGCGGAATTACGATGGGTATTTGGAGCAGATACGCCAATATTAGCCGCTGATTGACTAGGAGCTTCGAAAGAGCAAGATGATCTTAACGATTGTGAAATACCCGGACCCCGTGCTGCAGCTGCCCGGCGAGCCGGTCACTGAATTCGACGACGGGCTGCGCAAGTTTGTGGCCGATATGTTCGAGACCATGTACGCGGCGCAGGGAGTGGGACTGGCCGCGCCGCAGGTGTCTGTCTCCAAGCGGATTACGGTCATTGACGTAAGCAACGGCAAAGACCCGAAGCAGAAAATGGTGCTGATCAACCCGGAGATCATTGAGCGGCAGGGAAAACTCTACGAGGAGGAGGGCTGCCTGAGCTTCCCTGAGATTCGGGAGAAAGTGGTGCGCTCGGCGAATGTGAAGATACGCGCCCAGGATGAGCACGGAAAGTGGTTTGAAGCGGAGGGTGAGGAACTGCTTTCGCGTTGCATGCAGCACGAGATCGACCATCTCGATGGGATGCTCTTCATCTTCCGCGTTAGCTCCCTCAAGCGCGATTTGGCTCTGCGCAAGATTCGCAAGATGCAGCGGGCGGGCGAGTGGTAGGCAAAGTGACTTCGCCCCTGAAGCTGGTGTTTTGCGGGACGCCCCAATTCGCCGTGCCAACGCTTGACGCACTTCTCGTGGCAGGGCACGATGTCGCTCTGGTGGTAACGCAGCCCGATCGTCCGGTCGGCCGCAAACAGGAGCTCATCGCACCGCCAGTGAAGCAAACGGCGCTTTCCGCGGGCATCGCCGTTGCCCAGCCGGAGAAGATTCGCAACAACGCGGAGTTTCGCGAACTGCTGGAAACGATCGCTCCCGACGCGATTGTCGTCGTAGCATACGGGCGTATCATACCCCCATGGATGCTGGCTTTGCCGCGCATTGGCTGCATCAATCTCCATGGGTCGCTGCTGCCGAAGTACCGCGGCGCGGCACCGATCCAATGGGCGGTGGCGATGGGCGAGCCAGTCACAGGAAACACCACCATGCTGCTGGAAGAGGGGCTCGACACCGGGCCGATTCTGCTGCAGCAGGAACTTGCGATTGAGCCAGATTGGACATCCCTCGACGTTTTTAACCGGTTGTCTGAGGTGGGCGCGCCGATGGTGGTGGAGACGCTGGCGGGTCTTGCGGATGGGAGCCTTCCGCCCCGGCCCCAGGATCACTCGCGGGCGACTCTCGCGCGCATTCTAGACCGGGAAGACGGGCGCATGGACTTTGCGGCGCGGACAGCGAGCGAGCTTTGGCACCGCTGGCGCGGATTCCAGCCGTGGCCCGGCGCGTTTACATTCCTCGCCGGCAAGAAGCTGATCATCCATCGGCTGCATCCGGCTTCGTTTGACGGCCCCGGTGAACCGGGGTCCATGCGGGTCCAGGGCGAACACTTGTTCGTCTGCTGCGCCCAGGGGACGTGGCTGGACCTGGAGGAACTGCAGCTGGAAGGGAAGAAGCGTCTGCCTGTTGCGGATTTCCTGCGCGGCAACGCGATTGCTGCTGGCCAGAGGCTCGGCTGACGATGCCTGGGAAGCTTACGAAGCGCGGAGATCGGCCGCCGGATTCCGCCTCCTACGCCGTTTCACCGGCGCGGCGAGAGGCCTTCCGCATCTTGTTGGAAGTTGAGGGCGGAACGCACCACGCGGACGATCTGCTCCGGTCGCGCCGTGTCTCGGCGCTTGCGTCCCAGGATCGCAATCTCGCCACGGCATTGGTCCTTGGCGTTCTGCGCTGGCAGATCCGTCTGGATGCTGCCATTCAGCCGCTGCTGACACGCCCCAACGCGCGGCTTGATCCTGAGATTCGAATAGCGCTGCGTCTTGGGGCCTTTCAGCTCCAGTCTCTCGACCGGATTCCCGTTCATGCGGCGATCAGCGAGAGCGTGGCGCTGGCCAAGGCAGCCGGGCACAGGTTTGCTTCCGGCATGGTGAATGCGGTGCTGCGCAAGCTGGCCGGCCAAGGGAAGGCGATGGCCAGCGAGCCCCGGACACCGGCGGAAATCGCCGCGGAAACTGCCCATCCGGCATGGATGGTGGACCGCTGGGTGCGCTTTTACGGTCTGGAGGCGGCACGCGCCATTGCGCTGCACGATCAGCGCCAGCCTACGACGGCCCTGCGCATGTCTGCTCCCGAGGTGGAGCGGGAGCTGACGGGGCTTCAACTGGAGCCTGGTGAGCTACTCAGAGATGCCCGTATCGTTGCGGAAGGCGATGTGACCGCTACGGACGCTTTTCGGAACGGACGAGTGCGGATTCAGGAGGAAGGGTCGCAGTTGATTGCGGAGCTGGCCGGTTCAGGCGAAAACGTGCTGGATTTGTGCGCCGCGCCTGGCGGAAAGACGCTGATTCTTGCGGCGCGCAATCCAACGGTGCGCATTGTGGCTTGCGAGATGAATCCGGCGCGCGTGGCGGAGCTCAAACGGCGCCTGGCGGAGATGCGGCAACCAGCGCTGACCGACCGGATTGATGTGTTGCACAGCGATGCGACAGTGGCGCAGTTTGCCGAACGATTCGATCTGGTGCTGGCCGACGTGCCCTGCAGCGGAACGGGCACACTGGGGCGAAATCCGGAGATTCGCCACCGGCTCACGGAGGCAGATTTGGCGCGGCATCATGAGCGGCAGTGTGCACTGCTCAAGGCGGGGCTGCGGGCGGCCAAGGGAGCGGTGATTTATTCGACCTGTTCGCTGGAGCCTGAGGAAAATGCGGAGGTTATCGCCGAGGTTCTGGCAGGAGAGGCGGAGTGGCGGCAGGTTTCGCTGGCGGGACGGGTGGAAGAGTTGCGCGGCGAAGGGCGTCTGACCGCTGCCGGGGCGGATTATCTGCTTTCGAGCATCGGGGCAGATGGCGCGATGCGACTCTTGCCGGGACGGATTCCGACGGATGGCTTTTTTGTGGCGCTTTTGCAGCGAGGGGGGGATGCCCTATTTGGCAACGCTGAGGGTGACGAGGGCGCCGACATCGATCCGGGAGCCGGGGGGGGGCTGCTGGCTTACGACTACGCCGGGGAGGGTGGTGGCTTTGGACGGAGTCGGTGCGGCCGCGGGGGGTGGCAGTGGCGTGTTGGGGCTGGCGACGGCGGGGACGGTGGCGATGGCGACGTCCTGGAAGCGGGGGGCGTCGAACTTGAGGCCAACGCGGCTGAGGGCGTTCTGGGCGCTGACGATGGGGAGGCCGGTGAGGTCGGGCATGACGAAGCCGTCGGGGGTGGTGTCGTCGGGGTCGGCTACCAGGAGGTTGATGCTGGGCTTCTCGATGCCCTGGGCTTTGGGGGGCGGGTCCTGGGCG